>Ga0187773_10000480_pt1 | contig 15973 bp, 15 predicted proteins | sample 0216_BV02_MP05_1_FD_133133 | JGI IMG/M metagenome (GOLD analysis project Ga0187773, IMG submission 133133) | Tropical peat soil microbial communities from peatlands in Department of Meta, Colombia - 0216_BV02_MP05_10_MG | ecosystem: Environmental > Terrestrial > Soil > Wetlands > Peat | place...
CCGATGAAGCCTCTTCAGGGACCCACCCCGATCACGGGCGAAGAATGACCCGATTCCTGAAAAGGAGCTCTCCTGTCGATCAGAGCATCGAGCGGCCAGACACAGAGGGACGGGTTGGAGAAGCTTTAGGGCGGCCACCTTTTAAGCGATCTCGGGAAAGAATCCCCGACCCTGACCCAGCTTTGTTTCTTGATGCCGATGAAGTTCTCCGCACATCCGATCATAGCCGCATCCTAAAGGTTCGGAAGCCCGTCTCTCTGTGTAGGTAACCATTCTCTCCTTAGAGCAAAAACTGGGGGTGGGCAAGACTTGTGAGGTGTTGTTCCAAACAGAGGCAGGGGTAGAGATGAGGGTTAGATTATTCGGTTTGATACCGTTGGGCAAAAAAGTGAAGGAGGGGAGTTCCTTGAAGAACTTCCCCTCAATATGTACAACGGATTAGTAATTCTCCGCCAGAACCTCAAAGTAAGCTCGTGGATGCTTACAGACCGGACATCTTTCAGGGACTTCCTTTCCTTCAAAGACATAACCACAATTCCGGCAGTGCCATCTCACAGAAGTCTCCTTTTTGAATGCCTTTCCTTCCCTTACATTTTTTAACAGATCCAGGTACCTGGCCTCGTGGAACCTTTCTACCTTGGCAACCTGGCTGAAGGCTTCGTAAGCGTCGCCCAATCCTTCCGTCTTGGCTGCCGCTGCAAAATCCTGGTAGAGCTTTGTCCATTCGAGATTTTCACCAGCAGCTGCTGCTTTCAAATTGTCGCCGGTATTTCCAACGACCCCAGCAGGGTAAGCCGCGATGATCTCTTCGTCCCCTCCCTTGAGCAAGTTGAAAAAGAGCTTGGCATGTTCTTTCTCGTTTTCGGCTGTTTCCAGAAAGATAGCGGAGATCTGCTCGTAGCCCTCCTTCTTTGCAGCACTGGCAAAATAGGTGTAACGATTCCGGGCCTGGGATTCCCCGGCGAAAGCGGCCAAAAGATTCTTTTCTGTCTTGCTTCCTTTCAATTCCATGACTTTTCCTCCTGGTTTTGATTCAATGATAGACGCTTATTTTCAACTTATACAACTATAAGGCGACGATTGGGATGTGTCAATCTTCAAAAATAGAGTCATAGAGCTGCCCCCTCACCCTATCCCTCTCCCACAAGGAGAGAGGGGAGCGTAAAGGGCACACTTCATGATTGCCACGGAAAAAGAGACGCTTATTAGATCGAACTCATCTGTTGCCAAATCTTTTGAAAACACTTAAAGTTGGAGAGTGGAATTCGTCAGAAGGAGAACAGCATGAAAGTTTTGGGAATTCTGGGAAGCCCTCGGGTCGGAGGGAATAGTGACATCCTATTGGATCAAGCACTGGCCGGGGCCAAGAATGCAGGGGCAGAAGCGGAGAAGATTGTCCTCTCCAAGAAAAAGATTTCAGGGTGTCTCGATTGTGGAAAGTGCAATGAAACAGGGATCTGTGTCATCAAAGATGACATGCTGGAGATTCACAAGAAGATTCTCGAGGCTGAGGCCATCGTCCACAGTGTGCCTGTCTATTTCTGGGCCATGACTTCACAGATGAAAGCCTACCTGGACCGCTGGTGCGCTTTTTTTGATGCGGATTGGCAGTGGCATAAGGCCTACCGTCCAAAGATGAAAGGAAAAAAGATCGGCTTGATCACACTCTGCGGAGACCCGAACGTCTCAACAGCCGACCCCATTGTTCACAGTTTCAGAAGTACTTGCGAGTTTAGTGGACTGAACTTCCTGGGAGTGGTGCAGGCCTCGGCTGCTACAAAGGGGGAAATTTCCAAGAACGAGGGAATCAAGAAACAAGCTTATGATCTGGGAAGAAAAAGCGTGACCGGTTAACGTCTCTTTCGAAGTCGGTTCTCGAGGATGATCCGGTCAACGATCTCCCCGCAAAGAATGCATCTCCATCCGAAAAAATCCTCGTTTTGGCCATAGAATTTTTCGTAAGCCATCGAGCCTCCGCAGCGGTCACATTTCATTTCGGTCACCTCCCTTTTTTGTTTTATAGTAATTTATGCATTGGCTCTTTGAATTTCAAGGCAGGCGGATGGAAAAATGATCGAGTGCTTGACGCATGAAATCGGGCATTATAACTCAACCCCTTAGAAAGTCTTCTACTTTCTAAGGGGTAAACAAAGGCCTATGAACTTGCTTTTATTACAACTCCCCATTCAGGGGCACGATTTCTTCTACAGCAAAGAGAATATTCCTCTCGCCGCTTCCTATCTCCAACAAATTGCAGAAGCTGAAGGGATGAACGCTGAACTTTTGCCAAATCCGTTGATGTCTTACGGAAACGATCAGGCCATTCTCCGGTATTTGGTAGATTCCCAACCGAACATGATAGGGATGAGTTGTTATTTATGGAATGTGGAACGGAGCTTATTTCTTGCTCGGAAGCTCAAGGGCCATTTGCCCTCCTGTAAGATCGTGCTGGGGGGACCGGAGATCAACCCTGATAACGAATTTCTCTTACGGCACAAGGATTTCGATATTGGCCTCGTTGGCGAAGGCGAGGAGGCATGGAAAGTCTTACTCCGATCTCATCCTGAGCCTCCTCGGATCCCCGGGGTACTCCTGAAAGAGAAAGACGGCGAATGGCATTTCAGTGGAAAGAGGTTTCCTCCTTCAACCCTTGATCATTGGGCGTCTCCTTTTCTCTCCGGAAAACTGGACGGCCATCTCAATAAGGTCTTGTGGCTGGAGGCCGTACGCGGTTGTGTCCACCGGTGTGCCTACTGCTATTATCACAAGCAGTCTGCGGGTCTCAGAGCTTTCCCCCTTGACCGGATTTCGAGGGAAGTGCGCCGTGCACGGGACAAAGGCTTTGAGGAGATTGTCTTTCTCGATCCCTGTTTTATCAGACATCCTCAATTCGAAGTTCTCCTAAGAGAAATGGAAAATATCAATCAGGACCGTTTCTTAAGAATTCATGCCGAAGGCAATGCCGAAGCGATTGAACCCTGGATGGCTGAGAAGATGGGACGGGTTGGGTTCACCCGAATGGAAGTCGGCCTCCAAAGCATTAACAGGAATACGTTGGGGCGCATTCGTCGGGATTTCGAAGAAGAAGCTTTTCAGAGGGGAATTCATCTCTTGCGAGATAATGGAATGGAAGTGATGGTCGATCTCATCGCCGGGCTCCCCGGAGATGGCTTCTCCGATATTTGCCGAAGCCTCGACTGGGTGCTCGATCGTGACGTCTCCGATCTTTTGATGCTTTATCTTCTGAGCCTTATTTCAGGAACCGCGCTGCACCAGCGTTCCAGAGAACTTAGAATGAAGGCCCTGCCCTACCCTCCCTATCTGGTGACGCGAAATAAGGAAATAACCGGTCCGGAAATTTGTCAGACCTTTCTTCATTACGAAAGCCGGATCGAGGAAGAGATTTCTCCCGTCGAGATCCCTCCGGCCTTGGATTCGGTTTCAAGAATAGATTCCCTCTCCCGGGAATTGCGTACTGAGATCTACTGGCATACTCTTGATCAAGTGCATCCCATCTCCCGGCTCAATCCATCCCTCGCCTATGCCTTCACCCTTAGCCTGTCCCGAGAGGTGCTGAGAGAACCCGCGAGATGGCTTCCATCCTTACGCGAATATTTGGAAGAGAATCCCTTTACTTTGCTGTCCATTGAAGTGCCCTATGATATTTTCCCTAATGAACTCAACCCCTGCTGGGACTTCGCCCGGGAAAACCCTCAACATCTCCTGGATCGGGATTATACAGTTCCCCATACGCCCTATCGAAGTTTTCTAATCTTCAGCCGTCATAAAGGACTCTTCTGGAAATGGCCGGACCAGAGGGAATCCCTCCCCCTCCAGTTACCCGATGGCCAAGAGATCCCATCCCGCGCCGTCTGTCTTGTCAAAACTTCAGAGAAACCCCCTCCTCGGTGGTTCTTAAACCACATGAGCCAACGTTATGATCCTTTGCCAGAAATCAAAATATGGCTGCCCGGCGAGGATTAATTGAGGCGGATAAACCTACCCACCTTGCTAATCAATCCTCTCGCCTCGGGCACACGAAACGCCAGGGCGATTCCCAAATAAACGGCACCGTACAATCCCAAAGAGACGATTGCCAAAGGAATCGGATGGCTCAGATCCATCATCGACTTGCCACCCCAACCAGCTGCCGCACCAGCGGCTGCGGCGGCCCATAGTCTTAGGATGAATGAAACCGGCAGACCTGTCTTACCAATCCGTCCCCTCAGTGAGTTTCGAAGGAGAGCCAACTCCAACCACCCACATAGGCCTGCTGATGCGGTGAGGCCTACGACTCCCCAGCGCGGGTTCATCCCCAGGAGGGGTGGTAAGGGTATGGCAGACAGATAGCCGAGACCCGCGGTGAGACAAACACGCAAAATTGCATACCGCAGGGGAGTGCTTGTATCCTTCAAGGAGTAGTACATCGAGGCATACAGCCTTCCGAGGGTGGTAGCCAGTAAGCCTATGGCGGAACCGGCCAGGATAGCCCACACGTAAACTGATTCGCTCCGGCCAAACTGACCTGTTTGGTAGATGGCCCCGGCGATAACATCCCCCAGAGCGAGAAAGGCAATTGCTGAAGGGATGACAAAAAATGCAATCTGACGAAGGCCCGCATTCAGCCGGTTTCGCAAATAGACATTGACTTCATTGGCTTCGCCTACGGCACTGGAAAGTGCAGGCAGTTCGGCCGCAGAGACAGACATGCCAAAAAGGCTAACCGGCAAGGTATATAGCGTTTGAGCATAAACGAGGGATGCAAGAGCTCCTGTAGGAAGAAAACTTGCCAACAAGGCGTCAATGTACGCACTAATCTGTACGACGCCGCGGCTGATAAACACGGGCACAAAATTACGGATCACGGTCTTAACGCTTTCCATTCCTACACCCAATGTTACCCAAAACCTGCGTATAAAACGAGCAACTTGTGGTAACTGAACTCCAAACTGCATTGCACTGCCGACCACGGATCCCCATGCGAGCGCTTTGGTGAGCGGAAACTGGCCTAAGTGACTTCCAAATCCGATCAGGGATGCAATCATCACCAGATTCCAGGCCACCGGGGCTGTGTACGAGATGAGAAATCGACGGTGACTGTTTAGAATGCCAAGGCACCATGCCGACAGGGCTAGGAGCGCAGCGCCGGGAAATAGGACCCGGACGAGAGAAATCGTTAATTCCCGCTTCGCCCCCTCAAATCCAGGCGCAATGGCATCAATCAAGAGGGGTGTCGCTAAGACGCCGAGAATGACCAGGCATGAGAGCACCAGCGACAACAGACAGAACACAGCAGAGGCCACCCGGTCGGCTTCCTCCTCTTCCCCGCGGGCAAGGAGATTCGCGTATACAGGAATAAACGAAGCGGAGAGGACTCCCTCGCCAAATAGGTTTTGCAAGAAATTGGGGATACGGAAAGCTGCCCTGAAGGCGTCCGCTGCATCGGAACTTCCGAAGTAGTAAGCAAAAACACGATCCCTGACCAGGCCCGCAATCCGGCTCAGAAGAATACCCGTTGCTACCAGCGCTGCGTGATGGCCTATCGATACTCGATGATCCGGGTTAGACTCACCCTTTCCAGTGACTTGGTTCAACAGTCCTCCTTGCTTTTACCTATTCATATATAAAGCGGCGGATCCTGTAAAGTCTTTCGTGCAGAAAGGGTACACGGAGCTAAGATGAGAGAACCCGGCCCACAGGGCGGAGCAGGCGAGTGAGGTGTAAATTTTTTCAGTGTCAATTTGTCTTTTTGGTTATCCCAATGACATTTGGAATCGGATAGGCACCCGATCGAACGACGCTCCCATCCGGATCTATTCCATAAATTCCAACTCTTTCCAGTTCCGTCCCGGTTGCCGAAAAATAAAGGCTAGCCTCCGGCCCTCCTTCTAGATAGATGGCATTGAAAATGGAGAGGGGCAGGGATAACAACACATTATTGAAATCATATCCAGAATAGGGACCCTCTGAGAGAATAAATAGGACGCTTCCTTCTCTGTCCACTCCCAAAACGGCCAAGCTCCAGCTCCTGTCCTGTTTAGACCAAACATTCTCCTGGTTACAACTGATCATCCGAATACCCTGGACGAAGGTCTGGTACTTGGGCCTCAGCGTTTCAAAGTCTTGACACTTCAAATCAATGATCTGAACCTCCGGAACACGAATGTCCACCCGGTTAAAGGCGAGAACCGCTTTATAAGAAGAATTTAGTCTGGGATTATTGAGATGGGAATAATTCTTCATGTAGCCAACGTTCGTTAGCCCGTCCTTCTGATACATCCCAGCATTAATGGCAGCAATGAGATTGTACTTCTTACACCATTCCTTGGGCGTTAACCTAATCTTTCCAAGCTCTGAAGCACAAAGCAACTTAAAAGAATAATACGTCGGGTTGATCTTTAAGATAACGATCTTTGAATCCTTAACAAGAGTTTCAGAAGGGGGATTAAACTGCCCAAGAAAGAGTCCATTCTCCACCTTGCTCCAAGGATCCTCCTTGGAGATTGCCTCAGGGGAGACGACTGCCAGCCAAAGAAGTATACTGGAGATGCAAAGTAATGAAGACACTGTTCTCATTTTTGAACTCTCTTTTCTCCGGTCTTTCATCTCACGCCAAATGAAGGATGCGACATTTATCGTAACCTGACTTTCCACAGTCCGTTATTTTCTCAGGACTTCGATTACTTCGATCTGGCTGAAAAACCTGCGATGGATCGCCATAGAATGAACGCTTTTCGCCCTGACTGTTCAAACGGAAGGTATTTAATTTAGTATACCGCAAAGTTTGATTCTCTGCAAAAATTGGATGTGGCCAAAAAAGGTGGAATGAGAGCTTCTGGATGATGGTGAACTTCAATGATGAGAAGATTCCTTCAGGCCTGGGTGTTTCAGCAGAAGCCAACTTTTCAGCCTACTGTGCTTCGAAGTTTGGCGTAATTGGACTTGCTGGTAAAAGGAGGTCCGGGCAGTCCGTCACGGTTTATTCATAAAGGGGGATGAAGGAGCTGGATCTAGAATGACCGGAGTGGAGAGAAGGTCCAAAAGGCTCCGTCCTATTTTTTCTTTAGGATAGGGTCCGAATAATAGGCGGTGACCATTTCATTGCTGTGATCCGTATCCGTTTGAATCCCGATTGCTAACAATCCCTCCGGCTCTGTTCCAAAGGCTTTTTTATAATCCTCATGAAGGTTCCTCTTTTCAAAAACCCACTCCCCTGCTTTTCCTTCGCCCGACTCCAAGACAAAAACCTTACAGTATTTCTTCCCCGGATGATCAAAGATGTGACCTTGGGGGAGATGGCTCGCCCAGATATATTCAATTCTGAACCCTGGAGGTTCTGTTCCTTCCGTTGCTTTCAAACCCTTCTCACTTCCAAAGACCGTTATCACCCGAGCAGCGGCATCAAATCTATCCTTTTTTGTCTCAATGGCAGAGCGGACCATATTTGAGACCTTCCACCTCCAGGAGAGGACAGGAAGGTCTTTCCCTTTTTCCCCCACCCCCCGGTAAAGAGAAGACCGGCTTCCCAGGCTCTCGGCCTTGATGATTCCTTTCCCAGCCCTGGAATATCGAGTCGGAGGAACAGAAAAGTAGGAGACCATCCACCAACCCTTGACCGGGGTCTCTTTTTCCTCAGGTGCCTTCGGGTTGAAGTCCCCAAAGGGAAGCTGGACAAAAATGAGAACCAAACCGATGGAAATCAAGAAATGTTTCATTTCTATAAAATCTCCGCCCTGGAGTCATTCTATTCAGCCAGTCCGTTCAACAGAGACGGCCCGTTCTATATAGACTAAAATAAAACCTTTCCCAAATCGGTCCAGGGCTTCAACCCAGTTTTCTTCCTTATTCATCATGAATAATTTCGCAGGTTTGATATCAAAAGCTCCAACCTCTCATGGATCACATTTTCCTTCGGACGACACCCTTGAATCCACTCCTCGGGAATTTCAACGGGCATCATTAATTTATTCTCCTTGGTGAGAAACTGAACTTTATAATTCTCGTATTTGTAGCCCATGACCTTGCAATGAAAGTCCAGATTGAGACGCAGGATCACCCAATTCAATATTTCTTGAGCTTCTTTCACTTTCTCATCTCGGTCCATTTCAGGCCTCCTCCGTGTTCTTCAAATGTGGGAGATGTGGTTTTCCTTCTCATCGCCCTTCCCGTTTTTTTTATAAAGTCTCTCGAGAAAATCCTTGGCGAGTTCCCTTCCTCCCCATCCAAAGGCGATGGCGAGAGCGAGAACAATTCCGCCAAAAATAACGGAGAAGGCCGCAGTGATCACCTTTTCTGCAATGCCTAATTGATAGAGGGCCATGGTGAGGGAAAATGCGATGAGGAACCATCGGACCAGACGACTCAGGAGTTTGGCTGACTCCATCTGGGCATTCACTGCCGCAATGAGAGTGGCCTGGCCCAAAAAGACGGCGATCAAATAGCCAATGACAAGGATGATCACCGCCGCAAAAAGGTGCGGGAGGTAATTAAAGAATTGGGCGATCAAGTTTTGAGTGGCTGCGACCTCAAGAGCATTGATCCCTAAAATAAGCGTTACGAAAACGATCACCCAATAGAAGAACCGACTCAGAAGATTCGCGGGCGAATAGGTCATCCCTCCCTTGGACAAGACCTCGGCCAAGCCCCATTGTCTGCTCACCCTGTCGAACTGGATTGCCTTCAGGAAACGAAACAGAAGCTTCTTGAAGATCCAGGCAATGAGAAACCCGACGACGAGGATGGTGATCATCGCCAGGAGATTGGGCAAGAATTCCAGGACCTTTCCCAGGAATCGATTCAAGGAATCTGTGATGGTTACTTTCCACACCTCTCCCATATCCTTCACCTCCTCTTCTTCTCAGGCCCAGTGTTCTATCAGATAAGGCTTCTTCTCCTCAAAGGCCTGGCAAAGGGATTCGATCTCTTTTTCAACCTCCTCCGCGGAACTTTTCTGATTTTCTTTAACGAATGACGCCACCCGGCCTAAATAGAGGGGGATCATCGATTTCAATAAATGTTCGCGGTGGATCGATCCCTCGTGATAGGCAATGGCAAAATCATAGACGACGCGAACCCATAGGTCACGGGGAAAGGAAAAACCTTCATCCGATAGTCGTCCGATGGATTCCAACTGGTTCCCTGTTTCGGGAAGGAGCACCTTCTCCCAAATTTCCTTCAGATCCCGAACCCCGAGCCGGAAGTTTCCTATCATCCGTTCTAGGTTTACGGAGATAGGCTCCAATCCTACCTCATAATGAAACCCGAAACCTGGCACGGGTTGCGATTCTTTAACCTCTTTCCAAAGCCTCTGGTATTCCTCCATCAGATGGTAGACGGAAGAGACGACCTGAGTAAACATCGGCCCGAGATCACTTCCAGGGTCTTTCGCATCGTGGATTTTCGCGCCGAGATAAGATTGACAGGCCCTAAACCCTTCGGCAACGGCGAGTGTGGTCATCCAGATATCGATTCCGAACCGGGCGACATCGGTTTCCCAAACATCTCTGGTCAAATAGAATTCTGCCAGCTTTCCAGAAAAACCAAAATCGCCTCCAATCGGCTGACGAATTCTTTTCCCGTAGAGAGTCCGTGTCAAGGGATAGACGATACTGTTGGTGATGGTCCCGTCGAATTTATGCCGGGCATAGAGAGGGGCGACGTAGTCAAACCCCTCTTCGTAAATAGGCCTCAGGAGAAGTTCCATCCACTCCGGGGTGATCGACCTCAAATCCGAGTCGACCACGGCACAGGCTTTTGTCTTCAGAATCTTGGCGGCCTCAAAGATGGTGCGGAAGGCGCTTCCTTTCCCCGGGATTCCATGATAGGGAGTCACAATCCTTTGAATTGGATTGACCGGATGGGAGGTAAGGATTGTCTTGAAATCTTCGATCTGAACCCTTCTGACCTCATCTTGAGTTCCATCGGTGGAACCACCATCTGAGTTGACCATCACGGCTCTGGCCTTTGGAAAGTATTTCGCAAGACCGGCGATCACAGCCCGCACCACATGACCGATCGTTCGGGCATTATTGTAACTTGGAATGCCGATCAATATGTCTGCCACCTTTATTTCTTCCAATTGAATCTGAAATGATTTCTCCATTGGATTGTTCAGAGCCTAAACCCAGCAACTCCCCGATATCTCATCTATCCCTGCTCGTTGAACTTCTCCCATCACCCTTTCCCAATCCCTCCTGAACTCCAAATAATTTGACCAACCTGTCTGCCGCTGGAAAAAAAGTCTCATGTTCGCGATGCATTGACCCGCCTTTTTCCATTCTCCCTTGATCAAATCATCAAGGCTGAGGAGGGCAGAAGTGAGTGCCGCCTTGGGGTAAACCGTCCATTTCAGAAAACGTCCTGGGTAGGGATCAAGATCCATCTCAAATTTCGTTTTCGTTTTACCTCGCTCGTACAGAAATCGTTCGATATCTCCCCTGAGCTCCTCTTCAAAATAGACCTCAGTTCTCTCAGGATGAAGGTGCCTGATCATCAGCTCTTTGTCAAAAAAGAGGCTAAACCCAAGTTGCGTGGCGTTGATGAGGTAATCCGTATCCTCTCCTCGGGGAATGAAGGGATCAAAAGGAACACGGCGAAAGAGATCTCGATGAAGAACGAGATTCCCGCCCAAGAGCATGGGAGATTGGACGAGTCTATCTTTCGATGACAGGATCCGCTCCCAGACGCGATTCATCCACTTTGTTTTATTCCATAAAAATCTCCACCAGAGATGTTGAGGAGGAAGGAGAATTGCCCCGTCTGGGTTGATATAAAACCCGCCTTTTCCAGATACCACCTTGCCCTTCCACTTCTCGTTCAAATACTTACAGGCAGTTTCTAAATAGTTTGGATCTTCAACCACTTCATCATTGTCGATGAAGACCACGACTTCCGTTCCGAGAGCCTGTGCAAGAAGAAGACCCGTGTTACGGATTTTCGAAAATCCCTTCAACCCGATCCGAGTTGAAAAATTCGAAAAATGTTTCTGATCCAGAAATTCTCTCAAGAACCTGAAGTGGCGAGAGGAAAAAATCACGGTCCTTTCTTTTCTCAGGCGCCTGATCTCCGTTCTCAGAACCCCATCCAACTCCACCCAGAGGGTTTCCTCAACTTTTCTACCCAGGTCAAAGCAGACAGGAAGAATGAGAGTAAAATCCTGATCGTTTACTCCCCTCAGGCTGTTGACCGCCCGCTTGGTTAACTCCACCCCTTTTGCATTGGATAATTCTTCGGGGTTATTTAATCTGAGATAGATTGGAATGATGACCGCTTTTTTCATGAGCCTTTGAAATTTGTTCTCTGGACCCCTCAAACGACCTCAGCTTACGAAACTCAGGATCACTTTGTTCCACGCCTTTGACCCTCTTCCATCGACGACGGTCAAAGGTTGAATCGGCGAAAGGGTTTCCGGCAAAGGGGTCTGGTTCTCTCTAAGAAAAATAGGATAATCGACGGCGAGCAGCATCGGCACATCATTCTCGTTGTCTCCGATCCCGACCGTGGCGATAGAATGAAATTCCTCTTCAAAGAGGTGCTTCAAAATTCCAACCGCCCTACCCTTGTCGTTGTTCCCGAGAATATGATGAAATCTTCCACCCCAGACGTAATTCATCCCTTTTGCTTCGATCTTCTTTCTTACCACCTCGACTTCTTGTTCTCCGCCATCGATGAGAAAGGGCTCGTCATACTCCCTCTCCTTCGCAAACCCGGCCTCCTGCAAGCTCAGCCCACAGAAAGAGGATATCTCTTCTGCCGTGAGGTCGGAAAACCCTTTGATCGGGATCCCGGTCTCTTTCCTGATGGAATCCAGAGCAGCAACGATTTGAGGGTAGAAGATTCCCAGTTCTACGACCGAATAGTTGTTCGATGCTCTATCCCAGGAGAAGGAAAATGAAAAATAGTCTTCTGGGATGAACACAGCTCCTCCATTTTCCGAAATAAACGGGTGGCGATTTTCCATTTTTTTTCGATAAAACTCAATTTCGGACCGGGTTTTGCTGCTCGAAAAAACCAGAGGGATTTCCTTCTCCCGTATCGCGCGAAGGGCCGGCAGGGCGTACTCAAACGAATACGAATTTTGATCAAGCAACGTTCCGTCAAGATCTGTAAAGATCAGAAGCTTAGGTGTTGTCGTCATCGACGGCATCCTTCAACCTCTCTAAAAAGTCAGGGATCGCAGAGGTAACTCGACTCCAATTAGGAATGAGGGGGATGCTCAGAGGATCCTCTACAAAGGCTTTGCTGGCCAATTCGATTCCCTTGGTGAAGGTATCGACTGCAACCCCTTCCTCATGACGGTCAAAATCCAGGGCGTTAATGGCTGCGTCGTCGTGATATTTAGTAATCGTCTCCTGGGCGGCGTTCAGGTAAGTCGCCTTCAATGCTCTCAGCAGACTTTCTGAAAGATCAATCCCTTCGCTCGCCAGGTTTCTGAAGAGGTTCTTCGCAATATCCGCCGACATCTTCAAAAGCCCTTTGTTCGGGTCATCCGGAGAAAGCTCCTGGTGTTTGTGCTCATAGGTTTCTGCAATATCGACCTGGCAGATTCGACGCAAAGAGCAGTTTCGAAAAACCTCGGACAAAACACCCACTTCCAAACCCCAATCCCAGGGAATCCGGTTGATCCGCGCCAGATCGGCAATCATTGCGAATTCGCCTGCCAATGGGTATCGAAAGCTGTCAAGGTATACCAACAAAGGAAGGTGTCCTAGAAGTCGCTCTAAAGATCGGATCAAGGGGGTCACCAAGAGCCGGGTAACTCTTCCATGCATCTTATTGGTCACCCGAGCGTAATATCCCTTGCAGAACTCATATCCCAAATTTGGATTCACGACAGGATAGCACAAACGAGCTAAAAACTCCCGGTCGTAGCTGAGGATGTCGCAATCATGAAGAACAATGACATTGCTCTTTTCGCTGGCCAGGACATAGCCAAAAGCCATCCAGGTGGAACGTCCTTTCCCGTCCTCGCCGGCGGAGATATCATTCTTATTCAGGATGTTGTAGAGAGATTGAATTCTTTTGCCGTCGTTCCAGACGACCATCGTCTGCTGTGGAAGAACGGAGAAAAACTCTCTGGCATGCTCAAACTGCCTTTCACCTGCTCTTCCGAGAGTGACAATGATCTGATTAATGTATTTCACTTTTTGAATCTCGGAGACGATGGTTTTGAGAGCCTTCTCCTTCAACTCTGAATAAAGCGACGGGAGAACCAGTGCAATGGGATTGTGCTTCGAATAAAGCTCCAGCTCGGTCTCCATTCGCTCCAGATTCACTTTCTTTAACCGATGGAGGGTGGTGATGACCCCGGGTTGATAGAAATCGCTCATGGATCAATCTCCTTTCTTGAGATTCACAATAAGACCAAGCAGGTCTCAAATCGACGAAAAAGCCGCTACCCGAAATTTTATTTTCGGATAGCGGCCCGACTATCCGGCCGTTCTGACCTCCAGAAGTAATTAAATACTCCTGGACGCTACAACCTTTCCCCCCGTTCCATCTATTTTTTATTACCAAAGTGGCTTCTAAATGTCAAAGATTTTTTGGAGTTGCTTTACCTGTGGGCATTGGACATGAGACCCGAGTAATCTTCGTTAACAATTGCCCTTGAATTTGATAACCTGGATAGTTACTTTTAATTCAAATTAAAGGAAGGAGGGCAAAATGATGATCAAAGACGACAGAAACTACCACCAGCGACTACAAGAGTTTTGTGATTGTTACCTGGAGACAGACCCTAAGAAGGAACTAGAGAAGGCTGCCCAGGGAATCTCTGGCGATCCCGGCGGAGATCTGGACGAATTAGCCCTTAAATTTCTAGGACTTGGGATCTTTTATGGGGCAGCCGAGAAAGCCAGGAGGATTTCCATTGAGCGGTCAAAGGAGGGGAAAGTTCTTTTCTCAGTGGAATCCAGAGGAAAATATCAACTTTCTCCACCCAGTGTGCAGATAGCCGATCGAATCATTTCCATCGCGCGATCCATCACCCATATTGATGAGGCAAAGGGAAAAGAACCCGTTTCCTTTGGCTTGCGAAACGATCGAATTGACCTTACTTTTCAGTTCGACCGGAAGAAAGCTGCGGAGATTTTCTCAATCTTGTTTCCAAAACTCTAAAATTTAAGCTGAAGGTCTTTTTTGGCTACGTCGGGCAGGGGATTACTCATCCCTTCCGTCAAGAAGAATTCAACGGGACGTGACCCCCGGTAAGACGCCTTTTTGAGACGACAGTTTAAGTTTAACTCAAACCGGGGGTCCCCTGGATTAAGATGGAAAAGATTAAATTGGGTGTGAGCGCCTGCTTGTTAGGCGAACCTGTTCGTTATGATGGCGGCCATAAGCTGGATCGCTTTCTGACTGATACCCTCGGACAATATGTTCAATACGTCCCCGTCTGCCCTGAGGTGGAGTGTGGACTCCCTGTTCCAAGAGAATCGATGCACCTGGAGGGAAATCCAGATTCTCCTCGATTGATCACTTCGAGGACAAAGCAGGATATGACCGAGCGTATGGTTCGCTGGGCCAAAAAGCGTGTTGTTGAGCTCGAAGGAGAAGATCTTTGCGGTTTCATTTTCAAAAGTCATTCTCCCAGCAGCGGCATGGAGCGGGTCAGGGTCTATAATGAAAAAGGGATCCCGGTCAAGAAAGGGATTGGCATGTTTGCGAGGATATTCATGGAACATTTTCCTCTCCTTCCTGTGGAGGATGAGGGACGTCTCCATGATCTAATGCTCCGGGAGAATTTCATTGAAAGGATCTTTACTTTAAAAAGATGGCGCGAGGTCTTAACAAGAAAAGAGAACCTGGGAAATTTAGTGGATTTTCACACAAAACATAAATTATTGATCCTCTCCCACAGTCCGAAACATTATCAAACGATGGGAAAACTCGTGGCGAAAGCAAAGGGACTCCTTATCAAGGAACTTTATCAGCAATACCAAACGATTCTCATGGAAGCCCTTGAACTAAGAACCACACCGAAGAAGAATGCCAACGTCCTACAACATATGATGGGTTATTTTAAGGAACAGTTGTCAGCTGATGAAAAACAGGAGCTGTTAGAGGTGATTGACCGTTACAGGCAGGAATACATCCCCTTAATTGTCCCCATCGCACTGATTCTACATTACGTCCGAAAGTACGACCAGCCCTACCTCAAACAACAGATTTACTTAAATCCCCACCCCTTAGAGCTACAATTACGAAATCATGTCTGAAGATTAGCTATTTGATCAAGACGAAAAAGGGAACGGCCTGCTGGCCCGTTTTGTTTAAGGGGTATAGAGCGTGACGATGAGCTCACATTTCTCATCCGAAACGTTTCGGAGCTTGTGTTTGGTCTCAGAGTCGAAATGCATGGTTTCCCCCTGTTTCAAAAAGATCACTTTGTTTCCCAGCGTGAGCTCCAACTCTCCTTTATAAACAAAAATAAACTCTTCTCCCGGATGCTTATACTCCACCATCTTATGCTTCTCTTTGGGTTCGATGGTCACCATGAACGACCGGAGGTGCTTATCCGCAGCCCCCGGGGTCAGGGTGCGGTAAGAATAGTTCTGCGTGCGCTTCGCAAAGCTTTCCTGCCTCTTTCCGTCGATCTGAATCTTTTCCTGATCGGTCAGAAAGTTGCTGGGGTCAATATGAAGGGCATTGGACAGTTGCAACAAAAAGGAAACAGGGGGCGTCAGGCTGTCCGACTCGACTTGCTCAATAAACTCCGGCGGCTGGCCAGTTTTTTCCCCCAAATCTGCCATGCTCATTTTTTGGTCTTCCCTTAACTTCTTGATCCGCTGTCCAAAGGAGACTGTCCTCTGGTCTCTCCCGGTTTTTACCTGGATTCGATAAAGATCTGTAATCTCTCTAAAGAGTTGATTTTTTACCTCGCCGATAAAGGCTGGAAGAAAGGAGAGTGTGTCGGCCACGATCCCGAATTCCGCCACCTTAAATATCGGCGCCCGTGGATCGCGGTTGACGGCCA
>Ga0187773_10000481_pt1 | contig 15897 bp, 13 predicted proteins | sample 0216_BV02_MP05_1_FD_133133 | JGI IMG/M metagenome (GOLD analysis project Ga0187773, IMG submission 133133) | Tropical peat soil microbial communities from peatlands in Department of Meta, Colombia - 0216_BV02_MP05_10_MG | ecosystem: Environmental > Terrestrial > Soil > Wetlands > Peat | place...
CGGGACGTTCATGGACTATCCCATGCCGCGCGCGGACGAAATGCCGGAGATCACGCTCGTCGACCGCTCGATTCCGTCGCCAGGCAATCCACTCGGGGCAAAAGGTGCGGGAGAGGCGGGGACGACGGGCGCCGTGCCGGCGGTCGCGAACGCGGTCATCGACGCGCTTCGTCCGCTCGGCATCAATCTTCTAGATTTTCCGTACACGCCCGACCGCCTCTGGCACGCGATGCGCGCAGCCAGGCCAGCGAGGCGCTGAGTTTGCAGGCGACGGCGAGTCATGACTCGACCGTCGCCGGCTAGAAACTCACCGCCAGCCCGACTCCCCAGCCCCTCACGTCCTGGCCGAACTTGTAGCGCAGGACGAGGCGCGTGCGCGCGATGATCATGTCGTACTTGCTCGAGTCGAGCTCGAGGCCGACCCCGACTGAGTTGAGGTTGTCGAATCCGAGCACGCCTTTGAGGTCACCGAAAAACTGCGTATACGCGTACTCGAGCACGTAGCGCACGGGGCGGTCGAGGGCGGTGAGCCCGGTCGGCGCCCGCCAGCGGGACCAAAGCGAAAAGCTCTCCGCGTCCGCGCTGCCCTGCACCGCGGAAGCTGAACCGCCATAGCTCTGCAGGTGGATATCGGTGTAGCGCAGCTCGAGGTCGGTCTCGTGCTCCGGCCGGTAATGTTCGTAGTCGAGCATCACGGCGCCGCCCAGTCCGTACGCGTCCAGCCGGCCGTTCTTCAGGAAATCGAAGTCCGTGCCTGTTTGATTCTGCAGAAAGGTCCCGGCGACGGCTCCATCGCTCGCGACGCGCCCGAACGAGAAGTTGAAGATAGGCCGAAACTTCAATTCTTCCGTGATCGGCGTCAGCGGAAAATCCCAGCCGACGCCGCCGGTCGCCGACACGCAGTTCCACTTCACCGGAATCGATCGCTCGGTCTGCCCGTCGCTCGCGACGAAAGTGGGATCGTAGCGGCTGTATCCCGCGGTGCCTTCGAGGTAAAGGGGAAAATTCTTGCTGAGGGTGAAGCCGCCGCCGAAGGAGGTCTGGGAAAAGTCGGGATTGCCCGACGTGCCGTTGTTGATGGACAGGGAACCGGTGGTGACGTCCGGCGTCAGCTGGTATCCCATCAGCGCGAGGACGCCGTTGGCGCGTTTCTGGACGTTCGCGCCGATCAGCTCGAAATTCTGAGCGACTGCGAGCGCCGGCGAGATCACGCATCCCACGCACAGCACGCTGCGTACGAACCCAGCGAGCCGGGACGCGCCGCAGGCCATCGCTACGCGGGCAGCTCTTTGCGTACCAGCGCAGCCCCCGCAGCCAGCGCGCGCAGCTTCGCCAGCGCGACGCCGCGATCCAGCGGCACCATGCCGCAGTTGGTGCAAGGATAAAGTTTCTCGGGCGCGACGAATTTCATCGCGCTGCGTATCGTTGCTGCGACCTGCTGCGGAGTTTCGACCTGCTCGGTCGCCACGTCGATCGCTCCGACGAGCACGTCCTTGCCTTTCAGGAGCCCGAGCAGATCGAGTGGAACGTGCGAATTGGCGCATTCGAGGGAGATCTGGTCGATCTTCGACTTCGCGAGCAACGGAAAGGTGGATTCGTACTGGCGCCATTCGGAACCGAGCGTTTTCTTCCAGTCGATGTTGGCCTTGATCCCGTAGCCGTAGCAGATGTGCACCGCGGTCTTGCACTTCAATCCTGCGGCGGCCGATTCCAGCGCATCGATCCCCCAGTCCTTCACCTCGTCCATATAGACGTTGAACGCCGGCTCGTCGAACTGGATCACGTTCACACCAGCGGCTTCGAGCTCGCGCGCTTCGCGATTGAGGATCGCGGCGAACTCGCGCGCGAGCTTCTCGCGGCTCCGGTAATGGTTGTCGTAGAGCGTGTCCACCATGGTCATCGGGCCCGGCAGGGAGATCTTCACGGGCCGCTTCGTGTACCCTCGCATGAAACGGGCGTCCTCGACGAACACGGGTCTGCCGCGCGACACCGCCGCCGACACCACCGGCACGTCGGCGTCGTAGCGGTTGCGGATGCGCACGGTGCGCTTGTTGACGAAGTCGACGCCACCGAGGCTCTCGATGAAGGTGGTAACGAAGTGCCGGCGCGTTTGCTCGCCGTCGGTGACGATGTCTATGCCCGCGTCTTCCTGGTCGGCGACCGCCAGTCGCAAGGCGTCGCGCTTGCCTTCGTCGAGCAGCGCGCCCTCAAGCAGCCAAGGTGCCCAGAGCTTCTTCGGCTCGGCGAGCCAGGCCGGCTTGGGGAGGCTTCCGGCGATGGTGGTCTGGAGGACCACGCCGACCGTTCAGGCGGACGCCGCCAGGTTCCAGGACGCGAACCCGCAGCCGACGTACACTTCGGGGACGTTGCAGTAGCCGATCAGCTCGAAGCCACGCTTTCCGGCGGCTCCGTGCGCCGCGACCCAGTTGCGGATCTCCGCCGCGCCGTTGCCGATCGTCGGGAGGCGCTCGTTGAGGAAGTCCACGAGCTTGCGCTCGTCGCCGTCCTCGAAATGCCGGATGCACTCGCGATCGAAGGGCTCATCGACTTCGCCCATCGTCGGTTCGCCGATCGAGTGGCTGAGGCCGCCGGTGGCGACGATCGCCACCCGAATGTCCTCCGGGTATGTGCGCACCGCCTCGGCGAGCATCGTTCCCCACTGCAGGCAGCGCCGCACCGCCGGCAAAGGCGGCTCGAGGTCGTTGAAGATGATCGGAACGATCGGCGGCAGAGGATCGAGGCCGCCCCGCCACAGCGGTATGCAGAATCCGTGGTCCAGCGTCAGGCGGTGCGACATGGAAGGCTCGAAGTCGCGCTCGAGCGCGGTCTCGACGATGTGGTTCGCGAGTTTCGGGTGCCCGGCGATCTTCTTGAACGGGCAGGCTTTCATCCACGGCTCGGCCGGTCCGTCGTGCTCCTCGCCCACGCCGACGCAGATGCTCGGCAAGTTATCGATGAAGAAATTGACCCAATGGTCCGGCGAGATCTCGATCAGCACGTCGGGGCGGGACGCCTTGATGCGTCGGCCGACCTCGGTCATCGCGCGCGTCAGGCCTTCCTGATTGGTCGGCTTGATGTCGTTCCAGCCGCGAATGATGAGCGGTGCGTGGCTCGACGCGAAGACTCCGACCAGCTTAGCCATGGCTCGATCTCGCAGCGCTCTCCGCTCCGACCTTCCTCACCTTGCTCAGGAATTCTGCCTCGGGCATGCCGACAACGACGAAGTAGAATCTCAGCAGGTATGGATTCACCCGTGCCGCGAGAAACTGCACGTCGTTGCGCTCGACGGCGGCGCGCACCTCGGGTTTGAGCGGATAGCGGTCGAGGATTTTCTTGCGGTCCGCGCGGTATTCCGCTCCGAGCGGCGGGGAACTCTGAAGATCGAAGAACAGTTTGCTGAGCCAGTAGTCACGCATGAGCGATATTTTGCCACGGGCCGCCCCCCGAGCGAAAGCTCGTCCCATTCATTTGGATCGCCGATCGCGAGTCAGTGGGACGAACCTCACCGGGATCGTGCGGCGGGTCGTCGTCCTGCCATCGGGCTGTTTCTCGATTACGACGAGGTGCTGGACTCCGAACTGAGGTCCGACGGGAACAACCATTCTCCCCCCAGGTTTGAGCTGATCGAGGAGCGGCTTGGGAATCTCCTCGGGAGCTGCGGTCACGAGAATGGCGTCGAACGGGGCGTGTTCGGGCCAACCCTGGTACCCGTCGCCGATTCGAACGAGAACATTGCGGTAACCGAGTTCGGCGAGCACATGCATCGCGCGGGTTCCGAGGGGTTCGACGATCTCGATGGTGTAGACCCTCGTCGTGATCTCGGCGAGGATCGCCGCTTGATAGCCCGATCCCGTACCAATCTCCAGTACGGCCTCGTGCGGCTTGAGGTCAAGCAGATCGGTCATCAGCGCGACGATGTAGGGCTGCGAGATCGTTTGACCCTCACCGATCGGCAGCGGCCGATTCTCGTACGCGTGGGCTTCCTGTCCGGGCGGGACGAACCGGTGCCGCGGCACTTTTCCCATAGCCGCCATTACCGCGTCGCTGAATCGGGACCGGCCGGTGTCGCCTGCGGTTTCGCGCGCCATGGCGGCAATCTCCTCGATCATGCGAGCTCTTGCCGCGGCGTAGCGATCCTGCTGCGCGTTCGAGGAATCGGCGTGCACCATCATCCACAATAGCACCGGCAGCAAGAGGGCGACCATGCCCGCCTTCGGGTCAGGCGACGACCAGACTCGTGAGGCGCTTCGGGTCGGCAAGGAGTTCGGCGCTGGAGCCATGGTAGGCGACGCGGCCGCGGTTGAGGATGAGAGCGGTCTGGGTCACTTCGAGGGCGAGTTTCGCGTGCTGCTCGACCAGTATCACCGTCAGGGAGTCTTCGCGGATCAGGCGCTGCATGGCCTGGAGCAGCGCTTCAACGATGATAGGTGCCAGACCCTCGAGAGGCTCGTCCATGAGGAGCAACGACGGGCTGCCCATGAGCGCGCGCCCGATCGCGAGCATCTGCTGCTCGCCGCCGGAAATCTGGTTGCCCCAGTGCCCGCGGCGCTCCTTGAGCCGCGGGAACAGATCGTAGACGCGCTCGAGCGTCCAGCGGCCGGGGCGCGCGGCAACGATCAGGTTTTCCTCGACCGTGAGCGACGGGAAGATCTCGCGCGCCTGCGGCACCAGGCCGATACCGAGCTTCGAGCGTTCGTATATAGGCAGCCGCGAGATCGACCTCCCTTGGTAATCGATCTCCCCCGAATGAAAAGTCGTATGCCCCATCACGGTCGACAGCAGTGTGGTTTTGCCGACGCCGTTCCGGCCCAGCACCGCGAGCGATCCGCGCTCCGGCAGGACAAAATCAACGTCCTCGAGAACAACAGTCTCGCCATAGCCGGCGCGCACCCCACGCAGGCGCAAGGCATCAAACATGCCGCTGCTCTCCGAGATAGACCTGGTGCACTCTCCGGTCCTTGCCGATCTCCTCGGGGGTACCTTCGACCAGTATCTCCCCCTGGACGAGCACGGTGATGCGCTGCGCGAACCGGAAGACGAGATCCATGTCGTGCTCGATGATGAGAATCGCGATGTCGCGCGGCAGGTTGTCGAGGACATGTAGTATGCGCCCCGATTCGAGCGACGGAACCCCGGCGGCCGGCTCGTCGAGGAGAAGGACCTTGGGCTTGAGGCCGAGGGCGATCGCGATTTCGACCAGGCGCTGTTTGCCGTAGGGAAGATCGAGAATCCGCTGGTGGGCGTCCTCCGCGATCCCAAGCGTCACGAGCAGCTCCATGCTTTCGTCGCGCACGTCGCGGTGGGCGCTCGCCGCCCGCCACATGCGACGCGCGACCCCACGCCGCTCGGCCACGGCGAGCGCGACGTTGTCGAGCACCGGAAGCTGCCGGAACAGCGCATTGATCTGGAACGTGCGCCCGAGACCGCGCTTCACGCGAGCCGCCTGCGGGATGGCTGTGACGTCCTCGCCGCTCAGCATGATCCGGCCGGAGGAGGGCGACAGCACCCCGGTAAGCATGTTCACGAACGTCGTCTTGCCCGCGCCGTTCGGGCCGATCAGCGCGTGGCGCGCGCCGGCCGCGAGGCGGAAATTGATGTCGTCGGCGACGGTCAGCGCGCCGAAGGTCTTGCACAGATTGGCGGTCTCAAGCGCGATATGGGTGTCGGACATGCTCACGACCTCTTCGCAATCCTGGCCAGAACGGCGTCGACGATGCCGAGGATCCCGCCGCGCGCGAACATCACCACGAGCACCAGCATCGTGCCGATGCCCAGGTACCAGTACTCCGGAAATTGCTTGGCGAGATAGTCCTGCGCGATCAGATAGAAGACCGGGCCGACGAACGCGCCGTAGATGCGCCCGACGCCGCCAAGGATGAGCATCACCAGCAGCTCCCCGGCCGATTCGAAGGAGAGGACGTTCAAGCCGACGAACTGATTGGTCTGCGTATTGAGTCCTCCCGCGATACCGGCGATTGTCGCCGACACCGTGTAGACGAGCACCATTCGCCAATAGACGGGCGCGCCGATGGCGTGCATGCGAAGGCTGTTCTCGCGGGTCCCGGTGAGCGACGCGCCGAACGGCGAATAGATGATGCGCCGTACCGCCCACCAGCCGATGAAGAGCACCGCAAGGCAATAGAGGAAGGCGGTCTTTCCGAAAATATCGAACTTGAACATACCCAGGACCGGAGCAACGACGACCCCGGAGAGGCCATCTGCGCCGCCCGTGAGGTTGTCCGCCTTGTTCGCGATTTCCAGCAGGACGGAAGTGATCGCGAGCGTCAGCATGAGCAGCGTCAGCCCTTTGGTGCGCAGGATGATCGCGCCGGTGATGATTCCCAGGAGCGCTCCGGCCGCGGCGGCGGCGGCGAGCTGCACGAGAGGATCGCTGACGCCCGCTTTCGCCGCGAGAATCCCCGCCACATAGGCGCCGAGGCCGAAGTAAGCGCTGTGCCCGAGCGTGATGATGCCGGCGTAGCCGAGGATCAGATCGAGCGACAGCGCATAGAGGACATAGATGAGGATGCGCGCACCCAGCGAAAGGTAATCCGGCAGCAGGAAAAAACCCGCGAGAGCGACGAGCCAGGGCAGCCATTCAGGCCAGCGGATGCGCGGATCGGCGCTGTACCCTCCCGAATGCCTCATACGCGACGTCCGAACAGCCCCATCGGCCTCCACAGCAGGACGCCAATCGTGGCGAGATAGATGGGAAACGCCCCGAACTGCGGCAGCCAGTACTTGCAGGCGGTGTCGGCGACTCCGATGATGAGCGCCGCCACGAACGGCCCGCGAAGGCTCCCGAGGCCGCCGACGGACACGACGACGAGGAAGTAGACGAGATTCTCGAAGGGGTAAGTCGGCTGGATCGCGATGATTTCCGCGCCCAGCGCTCCTCCCAGCCCAGCGAGACCGCTTCCCAGCGCGAAGGTGAGCGTGAAGAGGCGCTTGGTGTTGATGCCGATCGACTGCGCCATCGCGCGATTGTCTACCGCGGCGCGCACCATCGCCCCCCAGCGCGTGCGCTCGACGCCGAACCACAGCAGCGCCACGATCGCCGCGCTGAATACGATGATGAATACCCGGTAAGTGGGAAAATCACGGCCGAGCAGCGAAAACTGCCCGGTCAGGTAACGGGGAAGCACTACGGGCTGCTGCAGGGTCCCGTAAATGAAGCGGGCCACGGCCACAGCGATGAAGATCAGGCCGATCGTGAAGAGCACCTGCTCCAGATCGCTCGCGGTGTAGAGCCTGGAATACAGCAGCCGCTCGAGGAACACGCTGCCGACGGCGACGCCGACGAAGGCGAGGGCCAGGGCTAGCGGGAAAGGCACGCCGAAGCGCGAGATCGCAGTGGTCAGGATGTAGCCTCCGGCCATCGCGAACACGCCGTGCGCCAGATTGGCGAAGCCCATCAGGCCCAGCGTCACCGAAAGACCGACGGAAATCACGTACAGCACCATGCCGAGTGCCGCGCCGTGAAAGGCGACGCTTACGATAGACGGGACAAGGGACTCCATGTCTGTCTCAAAGGGTATACATCACCCGCAAACGAACGAACCCCCGCGGCACGTCAAGCGTGGCGCGGGGGCGGGTCCGGATCTGTTTACTTCTTGTTGTTGAAAATCTTCCAGGGATCCTTCACCGCAGTGCCGACCGTCTCCAGCTCGACGTTGGCAAGCTTGCCGTTGACCTTGCGGACTTCGCGCAGGTATTCGTTCTGCACGATGTCGCGCGTCTCGGGGTCGATCGAGATCGGACCGCGCGGGCTGTTCGGATTCTTGTAGTGCTTGAGCAGCTCCATGGTCCTGTCCGGGTCGATCTTGCCCTTCTGCTCGCGGACCACATAGTAGAGAGCGTCCATGGCGTCCCAGGCGCCCACCGACATGAAGCTCGGCGTGGAGTCCGCTCCGTACTCCTTGTGCCACGCGTCGATGAACGCCTTGTTGGCGGGACGGGTCGCCGCCGCGGAATAGTGCAGCACGGTCGTCACGCCGATCGGGACATCGCCCATGTTCGGCAGCTCCTCGTCGGTGACGATGTCGCCCGGCCCGATGAACTTGATTCCGGTCTTGCCGAGCCCGAGCTCGCCGTAGGCTTTGATGATCGCCGTCGCCTGCTTGCCCGCAGGAACGAAGCCGAACAGAACATCCGGCTTGGCGTCCTTGGCGCGCTGCATGAACGGGACGAAGTCCGGGTTGGCGAGAGGGATGCCGACCTTGCCGACGATCTTGCCGCCACCCGCGGTAAAGCCCTTTTCGAACGCCGCTTCGGAGTCATGCCCCGGCCCGAAATCGCTCACCGCGATGTAGGCCGTCTTGTAATGCTTCGCCGCCCACTCGCCGAGCGGGTAGGATGACTGCCAGAGCGTGAACGAGAAGCGAGCGATGTACGGCGACATGGTCGTGATCACCGATGTTCCGGCGTTCATGATGAGCATCGGCACCTTGGCTTCCTTGGTGAGCGGAGCCGCCGCCATGGCGACGGGCGTCCATGTCATTCCGGTGAGCAGCTGAACCTTGTCGCGCACGATGAGCTCCTGCGCGAGCTGCTTGCCTTTGTCGGGATTCGGACCGGTGTCGTCGCGAGTGATCAGATCGATGTTGACTCCCGGAGGAAGATCGTTCGCGTGAAGCTTCATGTAGAGCTTCATCGCCTTCAGCATGTTGTCGCCGAGCGTGGCGTTTGGACCGGAAAGCGTGACGATGGCGCCGACCTTGACCGTTTGCGCGAGGCCCGGGGCGGCGAACAGCATCGATGCGAGCACGGCGGCACAGCCGGCTCGAGACTGAAATTTCATGCGAGTCTCCTCCTGGACGGATATTGAGCTATTGTGGCGCGATTCTATCCAGTCTTCGCGGTCTTGACACCTATTTTTCCCTTCGGCAACCTCTTGAAGAGGCGGAAAGAGAGCGAAGTTTCAATGAATCCGCGCCGCGTGGCATCGACGATCGCCGACGGCGGGCCGGATGGTATCATATTCATCCGCCGAGGACATCAAATGTTCCTTGAACATCGCATCGAGCGGTTCATCGAAGGGCTGAAGCATTCCACTTCGCTTCCCCTGCGGGTGGAGCTCTGGAATGGCAGGGCCTTCGATCTCACGGCCGAGCCCACCGTGAAGATCGGCGTTCCGCGCCCGTCCGCGCTGCGCTTCCTGTTCGCTGCCGATCTCCTGAAGCTCGGCCAAGCTTACGTCGAGGGGCACCTCAACGTCGAAGGACCGATCCAGGAAATCATCCGCGTGGCGGAGACGCTCGCGCGGCGCGCAACCGGCAGAGAGCGGAGCGGCTTGCGCCGCTTCGCGTTTCACACCCGCACCCGGGACCGGAAGGCCATTCAGTACCACTACGACGTTTCGAACGACTTCTATTCGTTGTGGCTCGACAGGAACATGGTGTATTCCTGCGCGTACTTCCGGAGCGACGCCGATTCCCTGGACACCGCGCAGGAGCAGAAGCTCGATCACATTCTCAACAAGCTGATGCTCAGGCCCGGAGAGCGCTTTCTCGACATCGGGTGCGGCTGGGGCGCGCTCATCCTGCGGGCGGCCAAGAAATACGGCGCTCGCGCGACCGGCATCACGCTGAGCCGCAACCAGCACGAGTTCGTGCTGAGGAGGATCCGGGAAGAGAATCTCGAGGGACGCTGCGAAGTGCGTCTCCAGGATTACCGCGAGATCCCCGAGAAGGGGGTGTTCGACAAGATCGCGAGCGTCGGGATGTTCGAGCACGTCGGCCTGCGCAATCTGGAAACGTACTTTCGGAAGATTCATTCGCTGTTGGCGGATGGCGGTCTGGTAATGAATCACGGGATAACTTCGTCGGACCCGGACAGCCGCTGGGTGGGCATGGGCGCCGGGGAGTTCATCGACCGCTACGTGTTTCCGCACGGCGAGCTGCCGCATCTGTCGCGCGTGCTTCGCGAAATGGCGCAGAGCGGGTTCGAGGTGGCGGACGCAGAATCGCTGCGGCGGCATTACGCAAGGACGTGCCTGGAGTGGGCAAGGCGCCTCGAGCAGCGCAAGGATGAAGCGATCGCGTCGGCCGGGGAGAAGCGCTATCGCATCTGGCAGGTGTACCTCGCCGGCTGCGCGCACGGCTTCGCGCGCGAGTGGATGAACATCTATCAGGTGCTCGCGCGCAAGGAAGGCGACGCGGCGAATTCGCTGCCGCTGACGCGCGACTACATGTACCGAGGCGCGTAGCTCTCTCAGTGGAAATCCCGCGACTCGACCGCAAGGCGGCCGAGCAGGGCGCTGTGATCGATCAGCCGCCGGGCGACGAGGTGAACCACCTCGCCTTCGCGCTCCAGCATTCCTTCGACGCCCATCAGGCGCGCGCCGAGCAGCTCGCGGCGCTGGCGCTCGGTGAGATCGCGCCAGACGATGACGTTGACGCAGCCGGTCTCGTCCTCGAGCGTGACGAACACCGTCCCCGACGCCGTGCCGGGCCGCTGGCGCCCCGTGACGAGGCCCGCGGCGCGCGCCGGACTGGCGTTCGGCATATGCCGGATCTCTTCGGCGGTCGAGAAACGCATGCGGGCAAGACGCGGGCGCAGCAGCGCAAGCGGATGTCGCCCGAGCGTGAGCCCGAGGCTCGCGTAGTCGGCGACGATGTTCTCGCCTTCGGTGGGAACCGCGAGCTCGGGCAATGTTTCGTCGACCGGCGCATCGCGCAGGATGTGCGCGCCGGTCTCGATCCCCGCGACCTGCCAATAGGCGCTGCGGCGGTGGCCCGAGAGCGTCCCGAGCGCCCCGGCCGCGGCGAGGCATTTCAGATCGCGCCGGTCGAGCGCTGCTCGACTCGCGAGATCTTCGACGCTCTCGAAAGGCCGGCCCCGCCGTGCGGCGACGATGCGATCTGCGCCCGAGCGCGACAGGCCTTGCGCCAAGACGAAGCCCAGGCGCACCGCCGGGCGCAAGTCGGCTCCGGGCTCGAGCGCGCAATCCCAATCGCTCGCCGTCGCGTCGACCGCGCGCACGTCGACGCCATGGCGACGCGCGTCCTGCACGAGCTGCGAAGGCGAATAGAAACCCATCGGCTGGCTGTTGATTAGCGCGGCGAGAAACGCCGCAGGATGATGGCGTTTGAGCCACGCCGAACTGTAGGCGATGAGGGCGAAGCTCGCCGAGTGCGATTCCGGGAAGCCGTATTCGCCGAAGCCGAGGATCTGCCGGTAGATGCGCTCGGCAAATGCCTCAGAATAGCCGCGCTCGTGCATACCGCGCATGAGCCGCTCGCGGAAAGGCTCGAGGCCGCCTTTGCGCCGCCACGCGGCCATGGCGCGCCGCAACTGGTCGGCTTCGCCGGGCGTGAACCCGGCGGCGACCATCGCGAGCTGCATCACCTGCTCCTGGAAGATCGGCACGCCGAGGGTGCGCTCGAGCACCGCTTTCACTGCCTCGCTCGGATAATCGACCGGCTCGAGCCCTTGCCGCCGGCGCAGGTAGGGATGCACCATGTCGCCCTGGATCGGCCCGGGACGCACGATCGCGATCTCGATCACGAGATCGTAGAATTTCTCGGGCTTCAGTCGCGGCAGCATGCTCATCTGCGCACGCGACTCGATCTGGAACACGCCGACGGTGTCGCCGTGCCGGATCATCTCGTAGACCGCGGGATCCTCCGCGGGGATGTCGGAGAGAGCGAAAGGTTTCCCGCGCGAGGCGCCGATCATCTCGAGCGCGCGCCGCACGGCCGAAAGCATGCCGAGCGCGAGCACGTCGACCTTCAGCAGCCCGAGCGCGTCGAGATCGTCCTTGTCCCACTGAATTACGTTGCGGTCCTGCATTGCCGCGTTCTCGATCGGCACGAGGCGCTCGAGAGAGCCGCGGGAGATGACGAAGCCGCCGACGTGCTGCGACAGATGACGCGGAAAACCGACGAGCGTGCCGGCGAGCTCGGTGATCTGCTGCACGATACGGCTCTCGAGATCGAAACCGATTTCTTGCAGCCGGCGGGGAAGGGCGCTGCGGTTGTCCCACCACGCGAGGTTCTTCGACAACCGATCGACCTGATCCTGCGCCAGCCCGAGAGCCTTGCCGACGCCCCGCAATGCGCTCTTCGGCTGGTAGCGGATGACGGTCGCCGCGAGCGCCGCGCGATCGCGGCCGTATTTCCCGTAGATGTACTGGATGACTTCTTCGCGTCTCTGGTGCTCGAAATCGACGTCGATGTCGGGTGGCTCGTGGCGTTCCTTCGAGACGAAGCGCTCGAACAGCCCTTTCATGCGCGCGGGATCGATCTCGGTGATGACGAGCACGTAGCAGACGGCAGAATTCGCCGCCGAGCCGCGGCCCTGGCAGAGAATCTTTCTTGTGCGCGCGAACTCGACCACGTCGTATACGGTGAGGAAATAAGGCTCGTAGCGCAGCTCGGCGATCAACGTGAGTTCGCGCTCGACGAGCTTGCGGAGGTCCTCTGGGACGCCGTCGGGAAAGCGCCGCGCCATTCCCCCTTCGGTGAGCTTGCGCAAGTAGCTCGCGGGCGTTTCGCCCGGAGGAACGATCTCCTCGGGATACTCGTAGCGCAGCTCGTCGAGCGAAAATTTGCAGCGCTCCGCGATGCGCAGCGCCTCCGCGAGCAGCTCGGGCGGATAGATTTGCGCAAGGCGCACGCGCAACCGCAGGTGCCGTTCGGCGTTCGGATGGAGCGTGCGGCCGCAGTCCGCTACTTGCGTGCGCAGGCGGATCGCGGTGAGCGTATCCTGCAGGGCTCTGCGCGAGCGCACATGCATGTGCACGTCGCCGGCGGCGACGAGCGGCAAGCGAGAGATCAGGCTCAGCTCGCGCAGCTCGGCCAGGCGCGCGCGGTCGTCCGGCCCGCACAGCAGCTCGGCCGCGATCCAACCGCGGCTGGCGAAGCGCTCGGCGACGAATCGCGCGTGCTCGGCGTCGTGCAGCCCGTCAGGGACGAGCAACACGAGACACCCGGGCAGCGCGTCGTCGAAGTCGGACCTGTCGAGGGAATAGCCGCCTTTCCTGCTCCTGCGCCGGCCGCGGGTGATCAGCCGGGAGAGGTTTCCGTAGCTTTCGCGGTCGGTGGCGAGCAGCACCAGCTTCGGACCGTCCTTCAATTGGATTTCCGAGCCGACGATCAGCGGCAGGCCGACATCCTTCGACGCGACATGGGCGCGCACCGCGCCCGCGAGCGAGCATTCGTCGGTGATGGCAAGCGCCGAATAGCCGAGATCGGCCGCGCGCTTCACCAGCTCTTCGGGATGCGAAGCGCCTCGAAGAAATGTGAAGTTGCTGAGGCAATGGAGCTCGGCGTAGGCGGGGAGGGCAGAAAACATCTTTGCGGGGCACCGCTCGGTGCGATCAGGCGAACACGCCGTGCAGGTACCACGCGCCTTCGCCGCGGCGTTCGCGGTAAATCCATACGAGCGCTTCGTTCTGCATGCGTGCGACAAAGTAGTCGCGGGCGACGTCTTCTCCGTCCCACCAGCCGGATTCGATGCGCTCGGGGCCGGCGAGCAGCTCGAGCGGCCCTTCGCAGTAGGGAGCCGCGCCGATTTCCCGGAGCGGCTTCGGAGGGTCCAGCAGCCAGAAAGGGCGTAGCGGGAATTCAGCGGCGTCAGCCGGGATGCGCTGCGGCTGGCCGGGGACGACGGCATCTCGCACCAGCACGCGCTCGGGACGGTGCTCAGCGCGCGAAGCGAGCCCGTGGACGGCGCCGGCCCCAAGCCGCGAGCGCAAGCGCTCGATCAAGTGCTTCCAATCGCCCGGCGGCCTGCCTTCTTCCAGCAGCAGCCCGGCGTCACGGCCCGCGAGCGGCACCACGTCCTCGGCCCGCAACGCGATCGAGCGGACCGGCTCCCGCAGCACCAGATTAGAGAGGCGCTCGCGCAAGAGCAGGACGAAGTGCTCGGCGTCGCGGGAAGGGGCGAGGAGGCCGATCGCGATCTCGGTCGGAGCCTTGTCGCGGTGCCCGAGCCTGAGGACGAAGCGTTGCACTCCGCCCAGGCGTGCCGCGAGGAATCCGGCAAGCTGCACGATCAGCCGTCTCGCGGCGAAGAGCAGCGCTTCGGTCTGAGTGACTTCCGCGGGAAGCTCGATGTCCGCTCGGAATGTCGCGGGGGAGACGAAAAGATTCCGCGGGTCGGGAAGGCGTCCGAGCGCGCGGTCGAGGTCGTCCACGAGCCGCTGCCCGAAGCGCCGCGCCACGCCGTCGCGCGGCAGCGCGCTCAAGCTCCCCAGGGTGCGGACGCCGACCGCGTGCAGCGCTTCCGAAGTCCCGTCTTCGCAGCTCATGACCTCCACGGGCAGGTCCGACAGCGCCTGCTCGAGCTCGCCGGGAACGACGAACTTCCGCCCGCCCGCGCGGGCAAGCCAGCAGGCGGCGCGCGAAGTGGGCGCGCCGGCCAGCTCCGCGCTCCAGCCCATGTCCACCAATCCGCTGCGCAGGCGTCCGACGAGCGATTCGAGCCCGTCGAACAGCCTCAGGCTGCCCGATACGTCGAGCAGCACCGTATCGTGGAATTCGATCGCGACGGTCGGCGTGAACTGTCCGGCCCAGGAGGCGAGCCCAAGCAGCGCCTCGGTTTCCGCTGCGGAATCCCGCGGCGCGATGCGCAGTTGTGGCGCGAGAGCCAGCGCCGCCGCGACCGGCATGCCGGCGTACACGCCGCGCCTTGCCGCCTTGCGGTCGCAGGCGACGACGCGGCGCCGCTCCTCGACCGCGAAAGGCTCAGGCGTGGACACGCCGCACAGGAAAATTTCCAGCGGCAGCTGCGGGAGCCGGATGGCGATCCACATGATGAGCAGGATTCCTGCCGCGCATGGCGGGCGGCATCGCTGGCAGCAGGATCGGGCGGGCGAGCGGCGCGCCGCGGCGCTTGAGCAGGCGCACCGCGAGGCCGCCGTTCGCCGTACCGAGCGCGATCCGCAGCACGGCCGGAGAGGATTCGCTCGCCGCTCCGCCGGGACGAAACAGGAAGGCGATCGCACGCCCGCCCTCGGCGGCAATCTGCAGCCGCCTCAATTCCGCATACTTCGCCGCTTGCAGCCATGCGAGCACCGCGCCGCAGGCGTTCGAGCGCAATGCCTGCTCGGTTGCCCATAGGCTGTCCTTCGGTGAAACGGTACGGACAATGACGACCCGAGCCGTGTCGATCTCCGCAGCGGCAAGCGCCGGAGCATAGGGGAGGTGAGGTGGCGCGATCCAGACAAGCCGAGACCCACGCTTCGACAGCGCCGCGAGAGCGGATCCCAGCAGGCGCAGCTCCCCAATGCCTTCATGCGCCGGCAGGACTTCGGTCAGCGCACCAGCAGGCCAGCCGCCGCCCGGGAGCTCGATATCGAGCGCGGGGAATCCGCTCGGAAGACCGGGCGCTTCGACCCGGCTCAGGCTGTCGCCGCGCCAGATGCCAGGACAGTCGAGCGGCGCGGTAAAGGACGGCATTCCGGCACCCACGGAGCCAAGGGATATCCCCCGAAGGGGGATTTGCTACAGAGGCCGGCGGATTACGCCGACGCCGATGCCCTCGATGGCAAGCTCATCATGGTGCAAGTCGAGCACGATCGGCTTGAACTCGGGGTTTTCGGGGAGCAGCTCGGCGATGCTGCCGCGGCGGCGCAAGCGCTTCACCGTAACTTCGTCGTGCACGCGAGCCACCACGATCTGGCCCGAGCGCGCCTCCCGGGTGCGGTGCACGGCAAGCAGATCGCCGTCGAGAATGCCGGCGTCCCGCATGCTCATCCCACGCACCTTGAGCAGATAGTCGGCGCGCGGCTGGAAGAGGGTCGGGTCGACCTGGCAGCGCCGCTCGACGTGCTCCTCGGCCAGGATGGGGCTGCCGGCGGCGACGCGGCCGATCAGCGGCAATCCGAGGCCTTCGGCGAGACGGATGCCGCGCGAAGCGCCCGGGGTGAGCTCGAGCGCGCCTTTTCTCTCC
>Ga0187773_10000483_pt1 | contig 15796 bp, 11 predicted proteins | sample 0216_BV02_MP05_1_FD_133133 | JGI IMG/M metagenome (GOLD analysis project Ga0187773, IMG submission 133133) | Tropical peat soil microbial communities from peatlands in Department of Meta, Colombia - 0216_BV02_MP05_10_MG | ecosystem: Environmental > Terrestrial > Soil > Wetlands > Peat | place...
AATTCTCAGAACAAATACGTTTTTGCCGCCCCGGCTATCGGCGCGCTTGCCGAGTGGGGGATTATGTACATGGACTTCCATTTCATCTTCGACGGGCAGATCTTCGAGATTCTTTCTAATGGCAACATCAGTTTCATGATCATCGCTGATGGCGTGATACAGCATCCCGCCGGATACCTTGTGGAAAGCCCCTATTCCGGGAAATACTGGCACAAGTTCGACTTCGGTTCGCGGAAAACGAAAGGTATCAATCTTTGCGTCCGGCTTCCCCGGCGCGATCGCTGTTGGTCCTGGAGACAGCCTGATTCCTTGGAACAGATCGCAAGACCCCGTCATCTCATTCGACGGCGACTCCTACGGGCAGGTCGAGGAAATGTCGTGGAGCACTGCGCCGAATACTGGGGGGATGGGGCTGTACCTTGAGATGTTGCTTGCCCTCGGGATCACCCAGTTCGATATGAACAACTTCGTCGGTGCCACAGGGTATGATCAGCAGTCTGCCTCCAACCCGCCTGCTGAACCCCGCCCAAGATACAGTTCCGTGAACCGTGTCGCTGCTACTGTGAATGGACAAGCACCTACGATTTTCTTCTGTGGTCAAGGGCACAACGATACAGCAGGAGCATCTTACACAACAGCAGTTGCTGCTTATTGGGCGGCTGTGCGCGCGGCATGGCCGAATACAATTCTTGTCGCGGCTCAGTTCTATCAGCAGGGCAATGGTGCGACCGCGCCGCAGGCGTTTCTGCCGTTCGCCGCTTCGCTCGCCAAAGAAGCTGCGATCTTGGCTGCTTTGCAGGCCGCCGGTGGTCCGTGGATTTACATCAATTCGTCTGAAGGGACTTGGCAGAATAGTTCTGGGGCGAGTGGTGTCATCAACACCCCCGGTGTTCCGTTGATTACCGGCACTGGTTACGGTCAGGCACTGGGATACAGCGGAGTGGCACAACCGGTCGGCAACGCAAATTATTATATTCGCAATGACGCCGTCCACCCCAGCAACATCGGGTCGCGCTATTTGGGCACCACGATCGCTGACGCAATTAGGGCTGGTATGGCGGCACTCTGATGGATCTCGAAAACATCAAAAACCAAGGAGTGGGAACGGGACATCTCCGGATCACGTCGCCTTGCGCGCGCGGGATAGCGCATTGAAAAAAGGGAAGCAGGGGATCTACGTCCCGCGTGGCCATTGGTCGCCGGCACAACCGATCACTGTACCTGATTTCTATGTCGTGATGGGCAACGACGACGGCGACGCCTTTTGGCTGTTTGGCTCCGGAATGATTTGGTTGTTCAGGTTTATGCGGAGACGTATATTAAGTAAAAACAGGCGTAGGCCCTGATAACGTGTCTGCGGTGTTGGGCGGTCAACGTGTCCGGTTTCCGCAATCAGCATTCGCATGGAAAACTCATGCCGCTATCGGTATTTTAAACATTTGTACAAGTGACGAATCCCCTTGGGGACGCCACTTCTTCGCGAAATCTCTGTAGTGCATATGTGGTGTCGATTCGAATCTGCAGCCCCTGCCGTGTGAATCAATTTCTCCAAACCTACGCTACGGTAGCCTACTACAGCTCACTCCTGCGCATTCCAGCCCACTGCAGTAAGGATTTATTGATATTGTTTCATCTTGGGTGGAGTAGGCTGGAATGAGCTGGAGAGCTGTGGCGTTGAGCACAAAATGAGCTCAGCGACCCGGCTCAAACTGAGGCAAATCGTTGTCTCCGCAGAGATTCCAAAGTTTTGCTATTTCAATCGGTCACAAGTTTTTGCGAACCCGAACAATCCCATCAGTCCAGAACTGAATAACCAGACAGCCGCTGGTACCGGGACGGTCGTCAACGTGCCTTGCAAGTTGAAATTGAAGTTGTGGCCATAAAAGGGACCGCCGGATACCATGGGAACGCCAAGGGTGCCGTCACCGTCATTATCCGTCGAGGCGAGCGTGAACACGGTGTTAACGTTGTTGCCCGCTGGATTAGTGCTGCCGGCCCACAGGCAGTTGGACGTCGTCGTGTCGTAATAAGAGACACCGCAATTCGAGAAGGTCGAATTGAGATTCCAGACGTTGACCATATCGATATTAAAGTTTCCGTTCCAGTCCATCAGCATGTGAATGCCGAGTTGGTGAGTGCCGACGGTCATGGTGAGAGAACCGGACTCGGCCACACCTCCACCTAATGCCGTATCGAACGAATACGAGCCAGGAGCAAAGATCTGGACGTCGTGCGCAGTCCACGGGATACCTAACAGTAAGTTGGGCGAGGAGAGCGAGGCGTTTTGTGCACCGCCCGGACCGGTGTAGTCGGAACTTGAGGTAAAGACCGTGCCCGTCCAGGTGAAGCTGACATCGTTGGTGCCGCCTATGGTATTGCCGGGGCCACCATAGACCGGATTTTGGCTAGCGCAGTTTGCCGTGCAGCCTGTTCCTTGAATGTTAAGCCAGGTGAAGTTGCTCACCGCCCCGGCACCGGTGAAAGTTGCATACGCAATCTGAGCGGCCTGCGCGGAGCCGACACCCAAGGCGAGCACGCCCATTACAGCTGCGGTCAAGGCGGATTTTTGAACGTTCATGTTTTCTCCTCGTGGAATTCCTGTTGCGATTGAAGTGGTGGTTCCCATTCTTGTTGCCTTGACAATACGTACCCATCGTGTAACTGGTGAGTAGCGCGACGCATCATCGTACATGTCCAGTCTGAGCAGTAGCAAAAAAAACTCTGCTACGATACGTGAACAGTGCACGCCCTGTATTTTCGAAAATTTCATTCCGCACGTCAATTCAGGCAGTTAATGAACAACTGAACCAGAGCAGTGCAAAGTGTAAGAATTGGCGACGCAAAATGTTTGGGTCGCGACAGGAACCGCAAGCTCCTGAGAGGCTTTGCGTGAAAATGAGATGACGGTAGGATGATGCGTAGGGCCATCAACTCAACTACGAGATGGAGGAGAAAAAAATGAAACCGACCATGAACCTGGCGATCATCGCCTCAAGCGTGGTGGCAGCACTCGCCACGGCGAACGCGCAGGCGACGCTTGTGAATACCGGATTTGTGGCCCCGAACCCTCCGGGTTGTGGGACCGTGGAAACAGGCCTCTGCTTGCCACTTTCGACAGACAGCGCCAACCTTACGATGTTGAATGCGCAGGGTTATATGGTTGGCGGCACCAACGACGTGCATATGACGTGGGACGGCAATGCCTACACTTCCAGCTCGGACTACACCGGCCCGGGCGGCGCCTCGAACGTGACCCTGTCCTCCACGTCAGTGTTCTTCGGCTATCACTGGACCGCGCATGACGTCCAGATGTTCATGCCGGGTTCCTATTCGTTTGACGTCACGCTGGGTGGCGGCAACTCGGAGTCAGGTCTTCTGAATGCCACCGTTCCGTCCGGCGAGTTGGGCATGCACATGCTGGTCGATTGGAATATCAACTTCAACCTCGACGTTTTTGTCGTTCTCTCCCAGAACAGCGTGTTCGGTTCCGGCATCGCCAATAGTGCAAATCCTGATTGTGGCTACTTAAATGGTGTTGACCCTACGGTACCGAACTGTTTGTGGGACGGTCCGAATTATGGGAGTGCTGGCAAACCGGCCGGTAATAAAGTGTGGGGTCTTGCTTCGGTAGACGGTAATGGCGACGGTGTCATGGGCATCCCCATGGCGGTTAACGGCCCGTTCGCGGGTTTCAACGCCAACTTTAGCGCCTACGCACCCGTTCCGGTCCCGGCCGCGACATGGTTGTTTGGGTCGGGACTGGTCGGACTGTTCGGTGTTGCGCGTCGGCGCAGGGTCGCCTAGATCAGAAATTCATCGGCGCTCAGGAAGCCCCGCTTAAGCGAGGCTTCCTAATTTCTAAACACAACCGATGAGCCAGGGAAAGCAAAGCGCTGGCCAAGAACCCGCGATAGCCGGGGTAGGGGACCCCGGCGTAGCGTCACGGTGGCGGTTTCCAGCCGCAGGACGGTCGCGGCAATACTATGCGCCACGTGCCCAAAGGCACTTGGCGCACGGGACGCGCCAAGTTTGTACTGAGGGCCGCGGCACTATGTGAACGTTCGCGCCTCGTCGCCGTAAAATATTCGCTTGAACTGAAAAGATTTCTTATCGGCTCCTGTTTTTCGCAATCCCGCAGACGGGAAAACAGACATATTATTGTGCCGGTGCCCGTGAAGGTTTTTGAATCATTCCCGCGCATGACTTGCCCGTTTAATCCGATCCAAGGTCGCCGGCAGAACTTCGATAGGATCAAGGCAGGGGATTAACAACCGCAATTAATCTAGGCATCTGCTTGGATAATACGTTGTCATTATCGTCGGTTACTACAATCAGGCGATTTTTCTCGTTTGGAAAGGAATAGGTACCCCGCGCGCGAAGCCCTCAAGCCCCCTTGGGGGCGCCACACTTGCACGAATGCAGGGACGGCGGTGCGGTGGGGTTAACGCTAACGAAAATCCCGTGACGGTGTGACCAGATCACCCAGCAGCGTCGAATGATCTTCCAGCCGTCGGGCAATCACATGCTGCACCTCGCCTTCACGTTGTACTTCACCGACCACGCTCAGGAGGCTCGCATTCAACAGCTCGCGCCGCTGGCGCGCGGCCAGGCCGGGCCAGACAATCAGGTTCGTCTGTCCGGTTTCATCTTCCAGGGTAACGAAGATGACACCGTTGCCCGAGCTCGGGTGCTGGCGGCAGATCACCAGGCCCGCGGTGCGCACCATCTCTCCATGCGGAATCGCGCGTACCGCGGCCGCCGATAGCATGCCTTGCCGCGTCAGCGTGCAACGCAGCAGCGCCAGCGGATGTCGCCGCAGCGTCATGCCTAAACTCGCGTAGTCCGCGACGATGTTCTCACCTTCCGTGGGTGGCTGCAGTAGGGGCAATGCTTCGGAAATTGCCGTCGAAGCGAGTAGGGGCGAGGGCGGCTCGACGCCCGCTACGGACCAATGCGCCCGGTGCCGATGGCCGCTCAAGCCCGCCAACGCATCGGCGTTCGCGAGTGCGGCGAGATCGCGGGCATTGAGTCCCGCGCGCCGCGCCAGATCCTCGACGCTCGTAAAGGGCAACTGCGTGCGTGCCTGTAACAGGCGTTCCACGCCGCTTTGGGTAATACCTTTGACCAGGCGTAATCCCAGTCGCACGGTGGGCTTACCGTCCGTGCCTGGTTCAAGGCTCGAATCCCATTGGCTCGCGCGCACATCCGCCGGCCGCACCTCGATACCGTGGCGGCGGGCATCCTGCACCAGCTGCGCCGGCGCATAGAACCCCATCGGCTGGCTGTTGAGCAGCGCACAGAGGAAGGCTTCCGGCTCGTAGCGCTTGAGCCAGGCAGAGACATACACCAGCAGCGCGAAGCTCGCCGAATGCGACTCCGGGAAACCATACTCGCCGAATCCCTCGATCTGCTTGAAAATCTGCCGCGCGAAAGTTTCGCTGTAGCCGCGCGCACGCATGCCTTCGATCAGGCGTGTCTCGAACTGCTCGACGCCGCCGCGGCGGCGGAAGGCGGCCATGGAACGGCGCAGCCGGTCGGCCTCGCCCGGCGTGAAACCCGCCGCCACCATGGCGAGCTTGATCACCTGTTCCTGGAAGATCGGCACGCCCAGCGTGCGCTCGAGTACCTCCCGCACCTCGTCCGAGGGGTAACTTACGGGCTCGAGACCCTGACGCCGCCGCAGGTACGGATGCACCATGTCGCCCTGGATCGGGCCAGGCCGCATGATCGCGACCTCGATCACCAAATCGTAGAAGCAGGCAGGTTTGAGCCTCGGGAGCATCGCCATCTGCGCGCGCGATTCGATCTGGAACACCCCGGTGGTGTCGGCCTGCTGGATCATGGCGTAGACCTCCGGATCCTCCGGCGGGATCGTCGCCATGGTCAGTTCCCGGCTGCGGAACTCCCGCACCAGATCGAAGCTCTTGCGGATCGCGGTGAGCATACCCAGACCCAGCACATCAACCTTGAGCAGGCCGAGCGCATCGAGATCGTCCTTGTCCCACTGGATCACGGTGCGCTCCGGCATTGCGGCGTTCTCGATCGGCACCAGCCGCGCGAGCTGGTCGCGAGCGATGACGAAGCCGCCGACATGCTGGGACAAGTGCCGCGGAAAGCCTATGAGGACATGTATGAGCTGGAGCAGGAGTCGAACCTTGGGATTCTTCGGATCGAAGCCGGCCTCTCTCAGCCGCTCGGATGCGATGTTGCCGCCGTCCCACCACGCGAGATTGCCAGCCAGGCTGTCCACCTGCTCCAGGGAAAATCCGAGCGCCTTGCCGGCATCGCGTACCGCGCTCTTCGGGCGATAGATTATGACCGTGGCCGCCAACGCCGCCCGATCGCGCCCGTACTTACTATATAGATATTGGATCACCTCCTCGCGCCGCTCGTGCTCGAAGTCCACGTCGATATCGGGCGGTTCATTCCGTTCTTTGGAGATGAAACGCTCGAACAGCGTCTCGATGCGCGCGGGATCGACCTCGGTGATGCCGAGGCAGAAGCACACCGTCGAGTTCGCCGCCGAGCCCCGGCCCTGGCACAGGATGCCTCGCCCGCGGGCGAAGTGAACGATGTCGTGAACCGTCAGGAAATACGGCTCGTAGCGCAACTCCGCGATCAGCGCCAGCTCGTGTTCCACCAGCTTCCGGACTTTTGGCGGCGCGCCCGAAGGCCAGCGGCGTTGCAGGCCCGCTTCCGTGAGCCGGCGCAGATGGCTCGCCGGGGTCTCGCCGGGTGGTACCAGCTCCTCGGGGTACTCGTAGCGCAGCTCATCGAGCGAGAAATTACAGCGCTCGGCTATTCGCACCGTCTCGGCCAACAGATCAGGGGGATAGAGCTTCGCCAGGGTTTTGCGCGCGCGCAGACAGCGTTCGCCATTCGGATGCAAGGCCGGGACCGCCGCTTCCACCGTAGTGCCGAGACGGATTGCGGTGAGCACGTCCTTCAGCGCCCGGCGGCTGCGCGTGTGCATGTGCACGTCCCCGGTCGCCACCAGAGGCAGGTTCAGTTGCCGCCCGAGCTCCGTCAGCGAGGCAAGTCGTGTCTGATCGCGGCCGTCCAGTACCAACTCCACGGCAATCCAGGCCCGTCCCGGAAACATACGCGCAATCCATTGCCCATCTGCGAGATTGCGTTCAGGTTCATCTCCAGAAGGCAGCCAGAGCGCCAAACAGCCTTCGGCGTACTTCTCCACATCTGAGCGCGTGAGCCGGTAACTTCCTTTCTTCGCGGCACGGCGCCCCTGGGTGATCAGCTCCGAAAGATTGCCGTAGGATTCACGATCGGTGGCGAGCAGAATGAGCCGCGGGCCATCCGCCAGCTTGAACTCGGCACCGACGATGAGCTTGAAACCCGAATCGCGCGCGGCCAGATGTGCCCGCACCACGCCGGCGAGCGAACACTCATCGGTGAGCGCGAGCGCCGCGTAACCGAGCGCCTGCGCCTGGTCGATGAGCTCCTCCGGGTGGGAGGCCCCGCGCAGGAAACTGAAGTTTGAAGAGCAATGAAGCTCAGCATAAGCTGGCAGAACTTTCCGATCGTTGGCAGGGGAGGGGGCGTTCATGATGTGGATTCCTCGCTCGCACCCATCATCCAAAGATCCCATGCAGCCACCAGCACTGCGTCGCCAGCTCTCGATAAATCCAGAAACGTTCGCCCCGGTGGTTACGGGCAATGAAATAATCACGCGTAATATCCCGCCCATCCCACCAGCCGCTCTCAATGCGCTCGCGGCTGCCTTCGAACATGAGTTCCTCGCCGAGCCAGGGCCGGCCGTCCCGGATCTCGATCGCCACCGGCTCGGGGAACAACCACAGCGGCCGTTCACCCGTGTCCACCGTCGCTCCGGATTCCCCGGGCTCGGTGTAGCGCCACGCCAGCTCGGGACGGTGTTCCGCGATCGGCCGAATGCCCTGCACCGCTTCGATTCCCAAACGCGAGCGCAACCGCTCGATCAGTTCCGCTTTGGCCTGCATCGTGGCGCGTTTCGGCGCAAAGAAATCCTGATGCACTAGCGCCAATGGCATCATCTGCGCCGCCGCCAGGGTCATCTCCTCCACGGGCTCGGGCAGCGTGACGCGCGCGAGGTGCTCGCGAAAGAGTTCGGTCAGGTGCCGGGCATCGCGCGTGGCCGCGACGAGTCCCAACTCTACCCGAGTGGTTGTGGCCTTGGGATGCCGCAGCTTCAGCGTGAGTGTCGCCACCCCGGCCATCCGTGCGGTCAGTACACCGCAGAGTTCCTGAATCAGGCGGTTGAGCGGGAACAGCAGGCCCTCGGCACTATCAATCTGCCCGGGTAGGGCAAGAGCGGCTTCGAAGATCGCCGGCGCGACATACGGCGCACGCGGATCCGGCGCGCTGCCGAACGCCCGATCCAGTGCCAATACCAGATCCTTATCGAAGCGCCGCGCGAGCCCGGCGCGCGGCAGGCGCAGGATGTCGCCGACGGTGCGTATACCCATCCTCCGCAGCATTTGGAGCTGTGCCTCCGCAAGATCGATGTCAGACAGCGGCAGCCGTGAGAGCGCGCCGGCGAGCGCTGCATTCATCGTGATTCGCGCCTCGCCGTCGGCGCGCGCCAGCCAGGTGGCCGCGAGCGGCGTGGGCGCCAGCGCGAGCCGCGCGCGATAGCCCAGCCCGACCAAGCCACGGCGCAGACGTTCGAGCAGCGCCTCCAGCCCGCCAAAGAGTGTAAGGCTGCCCTGCACTTCCAGCAGCAATGCCTGCGGCGGAGCCAGGCTCACCAGCGACGTGAACTGACCGCACCAGGCGGCGAGATGCTCGAGCGCCACGCGTTCCGCGCGCGCATCCTGCGCCTGCACGCGCAAGCCCTGCACCAGCGCTTGCGCCGCGCTCACGCGCATGCCCGGCCGCACGCCCTGACGCATGGCCGCGCGGTTCGCGATCAGCACGTGCTGCTCGCGCCCCTGCCCGTGGCTGACCGCCACCGGCTCAGGGACGCGACAGCCGCGCAGGAAGATCGCAAGCGGGAGATCGGGTAGATGCACGCCTAGCCAGAGCATGCTGCATCTCCAGAATGACGGGCCCGGTCGGCCAGCCACTGCGGCGCTTGAGGATGTGCACGGCGAGCCCATTGGCCGCGGGGTCGAGCTTGAGCCGCAAGGCCGCGGGTGAACTTTCGCCGGCGACATTGACCGGACGAAACAGCACGCCGAGTGAGTTGCCCGTCTCCGCGGCCAGCTGCAGGCGCCGCAGGCGCTTCATGTCCGCCGTCGCAGGCCAGGCGAGCACCGCGCCGCAGGTACCGGCGCGCAGCGCCTGCTCGGTCGCCCACAGCATGTCTTTCGTTTCGCGCGGATGGACGACAAGCACATGGGTGAGATTCACGCCTGCACGCCGAAGCGCCGGGGCATAGGGGATGTAGGGCGGCGCGATGAACGCCACCCACCGATCTTCCCGCGTGAGGCGCGCGAGCGCAGGCACGAGCAGCTGAAGCTCGCCGATGCCGTTTCGGTCCGTGAGAATTTCGCTAAGCGCTCCCACGGGCCAGCCGGCTCCGGGAAGCAGCGCATCGAGTGCAGCGAATCCCGACGGCAATCCGGAAACAGGGGGAGCGGCGCCCCCGCGCCAGAGGTCGGCGCGTTGCAGGAGATCTTCCAGGCTCATCGGAGTTTGCCGGTGCGGATGACGCCGACGCCGATGCCTTCGATGACAAGCGGTTGGCGGCGCAGATCGATTGTGATCGGTTCGAACTCGGGATTCTCGGGCAACAGACGTACTTGGTTGCCGCGGCGTTGAAAGCGCTTCACGGTCACTTCATCGTCGAGGCGCGCAACCACGATGTCGCCGTTGGCGGCTTCGGCGCGTCGATGCACCGCCAGCAGATCGCCGTTCAGGATCCCGGCATCGCGCATGCTCTGTCCGCGTACCCGCAGCAGGTAATCGGCGCGCGGGTGAAACAGCGCGGGATCGATCTGGTAGCGCGCCTCGATGTGCTCTTCGGCCAGAATTGGGCTGCCTGCTGCGACCCGCCCGACCACCGGCAGGCCCGTCTGCGTCAGGCGGATGCCGCGCGCGACATCCGGCACGAGCTCGATTGCGCCCTTGCGCGCCATCGCCTTCAGATGCTCGTCGGCGGCGTTGGGGGAACGAAAGCCCAGGGTATCCCGGATTTCGGCGCGCGTGGGCGGGCAGCCGAAGCGGGCCACGTGCTCGCGGATAAGCTCGAGAATCTGTGCCTGTCGGGGGGTAAGGGTGTCCATGCCGGGTGACCTGTCTCTGGGATACTGGATATTTATCCAGTATCCAGGGCGCGGTCAAGGGCCGCCGTGGCCAGCCTGTTTTTTCCGGGGTTTTGCCGACCGGTGCGAGCAAAACCCGATGCCCCTCCCCTGGCGGGAGGGGGTTAGGAGGAAGGGGAGGGGCAAATCAGGTTGTCGAATTTCCCCGTCGCACATTTCACCCCCACCCCAGCCCTCCCCCGTCAAAGGGGGAGGGAGTTTAATTTGCGACAGACACCTAACCTTCGGGCTGCCCGTTGGGGGGGTCGTTGTGGTTCGCTGCGCTCACCCAACCTGCATAACTAGCCTCCGGGCCGTAGGTTGGGGTAAATGAAATGAAGTCCAACGCCTTTGGTGCAGGCATTTCGCGAGCGCCGTTTCCACGGGCGTCGGCTTTGGGTAAGGTAAACCGCATGTGCTACTCCGCCATGGTGGAACAAGACCTGAAATCGCTCGGGCGCCTGTTCAAGGCACGGGTCGACCACGGGCAGTTCGAGACGCTGTTTCAGCGGCGGGTGACGGACGACACGATCAAGATTCCCAAGGCCCTGGAAGCGAATTTTTACCATCCGAAGACTCCCGCGGAAAAACGGATCAAAGAGGCCATCGATCAGTACCGTGAGCGCATGGCCAAGGAATGGGAAGCGGCGATGTTTGCCCAGAAGAAGCGCTTGGCCGAGGCGGAACGCAAGCTGAAGGTGAAAGAGACCACGAAGGCGCTGGAAGACCAGCGCATCGCGACCAACAAGATCACCTGGTACAAGACCCGGATCACGGATCTCAGGCGAATCGACCTCAAGGCCAACGACTCGCGGATTTTTCCGTTCACCTATGCGCCGGTCATCATCATGGAAAACGACGAATATGTCATCCGGCCCATGCGCTATCACTGCCGGCCGCAAGGGAAACCCGCGTGGTACGACAGGAAGTACGACGGGCTCTACAACGCCCGGCGCGACAACCTCGAGGGTTTCTGGAAAAACCTCTTCGGCCGCCACCACGCCTGCGTGGTGATCTCGTCCTTCTTCGAAAACGTGGCGCTGAGCGATTTCGAGAAGCGCGCGCTGCGACCCGGCGAGAAGGAAAAGAACATCGTACTGCATTTCAATCCCGAGCCCGCGATGCAAATGATTCTGGCCTGTCTCTGGGATCACTGGGGCGAGCCGGGGAAGCCGGGTCTCGACAGTTTCGCCGCCATTACCGACGAACCACCGCCGGAAGTCGCCGCGACCGGACACAATCGTTGCGTGATTCCGCTCATGAAGAACAATCTTGCGTTATGGCTGAGTCCCGAGGGTCGCGACAAGGCAGAGCTTTATAGGGTACTGGAAGACAGGGAACGCCCGTATTACGCACACGAACTCGCCGCCTGAGCGGTGGCAGGCAGACGACGTTTTTCGCCGGCGCTCGGTCAATAAACCTGTGCGCACCGGTGTTTGCGCTTGACAAGGTGGGTCAAAAACCGCGGGTTTTCTTTGGAGCTTGTCAGACTCTGCGTCAAGATCCATCTGATCCAGCAGGTTGGAAAACATGTCCTTGAGGGCTTCCCGCGGCATACTCGCGGAGTATCTTAAGCCTGTTTTAATGAGGTTATTTAGCTGTGGTGTCGCGATGAAAAAGCGGAAAGTGTAGGATAGGCGAAAACACTAGGGAGGAGACGTCATGCAAGTCCATGTTCGCCGTTTGCGTTTTCAAATCACCGCGGATATTTCTCTTGGGCGTCGCCGCGTCGGCGAATGCGTTGCTCGCCTCGCAACCGGGTAGTAGCCTCTAGCGGCACCGATCGCAACATCGCCTGGTTTGCCAATGCCAATCTCTCCGGATGCAATATGTTTGGTCTGTCGCGCATAAACGGCTTCTGCCGGATGGATTGGTATATCCCCAACCAAACTGGACATGGCGGTGACAGCAAAAGATTTACTGGAAGACGACGGGTACCGTGACCATGCATGATCGATTGTTTCCTAACATGCGCTTTGTGCGGCTGGGTTTGGCTTTAGCATTAGGTTGGGCAGTCCTGAGTCAGGCATTGCCGGCCTATGCCCAAGCTTCCTGGGCCGGTACACATACACGCACGCATCCGATCCTTAAAGCGATCTTCCGCGGATATCTTCCGGAAAACGAATCGCAGAATGTGGTGGTGGTCCTCAAGCTGCGCAATCGTGAACTACTGGACGACCATGTGCGGGCGCTCACCAGCCCGGGCAATCCTGAGTTTGGACGCTGGCTGAGCCGCGAACAGATTCTGGCCGATTACGCACCGCTGCCGGAAAGGGCGGACGCCGTGGCGAATTATCTGACCCAGGCGGGCTTCACTGACGTTCGCATCGAGCCCAACCGGCTGCTGGTCACGGCCACCGGAACGACGACGGCGATACGCCAGGCTTTTCATACCGAGCTGGGGCGTTTCGCCCGGGACGGCCGCGAAGGCATCGCCAACGTCACGGAGGCCCAGGTGCCGTCGGACCTGAGCGATACGGTGCTTTCGGTGCTCGGATTGCAGACCCTGGACCAGCTGCACCCGATGAACTACCGGGCGGATGGCGTACTCCTGAGCGGCAGCGTCCACGGCATCAACCCCGTCCTGTTTCCGGTCGCCTACGATGCCGCGAGTCTGCCGAGTGCCGCGACCACGGCCGTGGGGATCATCACAGCGGGCAACATGACGCCGGCGATCGCGGACCTGCACCAGTTCGAGAGTCTGGCGGGTTTGCCGATCATCAATCCGACCGTGGTCCAGGTCGGCGGAGCAGGCACCGATACCAGCAACACGCCCGAATGGGACCTCGACAGCCAGACCCTCCAGGCGATGGCCGGGGGGCAAGTGGGGCAGATGATTTTTTATACCGCCCGCTCGCTGACGAATTCCAGTATCACAAGAGCCATGAATCAGGCGGTTTCCGACAACACCGCGCGGGTGATCAACGTTTCGCTCGGCGAGTGCGAAAGCGCGGCTTACAGTGACGGCAGCATGGCCGCCGAGGATCAGATCTTCCAAGTGGCCATGGCGCAGGGGCAGACCTTCTCGGTCAGCAGCGGCGACTCGGGGTCGAAGGAATGCGGCAATCCGGCGGGCACGGCGGTGGGCGCTGCCTACCCCGCCAGTTCGCCTTACGTCATCGCGGTGGGCGGCACCACGTTGTACACCGACACCAATGGCAACTACGGCGGCGAGCTCACTTGGGGCGGCACCGGGGGCAGCCCGAGCCTGTACGAACCCCAGCCGAGCTGGCAGAACGGCGTGGTTGCCGGCACGTATCGTGGCGTTCCGGATATCGCCTTCGACGCCGACCCTTATTCCGGTGCGATTATTATCGTCAACGGCAATTGGGCGCAATATGGCGGCACGAGCCTGGCATCGCCGCTGTTCGTCGGCGCTTGGGCGCGCATACAGTCGGCGAACCACGCCCGACTCGGCTTTCCGGCTTCCTGGATCTATAGCCGCGGCGCCCAACATACCTCCGCGTTTCATGATGTGACTTCCGGGACCAACGGCGATTACAGCGCGGCCGGCGGCTGGGACTATACGACCGGGTTCGGCAGCTTCGATGTGGCCGCCACCGCTGGGCTGACGCGCAGCTTGGTGACGGTCAGCGCCGCGCCGAAATCGGTTATTGCCGGGCAGGCCGTCACAATCACCGCGACCGTGACAGGTAATTCCCCCACCGGGACCGTGCAATTTCAGATCAATGGCGTGAACTTCGGCGCCCCGGTGCCGTTGGTCAACGGGGTGGCGACGCTCACCACGAGCCAGTTGACGGTGACGGGCACCGATTCGATCACCGCGGTCTATTCGGGTGACGCCAATAACGCCGGCAGCAGTACCGCGACCGGATTCACCGAAATAGTGACTCTCGGGCATGATGGAGATATCAATGGCGATGGGGTGGTGGATGTCGTGGATGTCCTGCTGGTCCAGCAGATCGCATTGGGAGTGGTTGCGCCCACCGTCAGTCAACTGGCCCATGGCGATGTCGCGCCTTTGGTGAACGGCATGCCGGCGCCGGATGGGGCGATCGATCTCAGTGATGTTCTGATTATCGAACGCAAGGCATTAGGACGGGTGAATTTCTGAAGGCATCGGTGCCGCTCTGCGCGTGCTATGCAGCGCGGTGCAGAAAAACGGATATGACCGAATTGTTGGCGAGGAGAACGAACCCCTTTGGGCACGCCAGTTTCCCGCCCTGAGCGTTGTATTCACAGAGCCACATGGCGCATTTGCGGCGTCAAGCGGATTTCTTAATACCGTGAGGGATCGGCCGCGCGCGCCTCGCCGTCACCGCGCTAGTCACCGTATGGCGGTGGAAGTCGCCGAGATACTTGACGGTACTATTCGAACTTTCATTATCCCGGCTTCTGTGCGTGAAAAAGCCGAAGGCGACGGCCGCGACGAGGCCGACGATAACCCACAACGCCAAGATCCAGTACACATTGTCCATGACTCACCTTCCTTGATGCACGCCGAATTATCCTCGCAAGCATGTCCGATGTCGTTGACATCCCTCAAGATATTACAGTGGCGCCGTCAACTTTCCGCCGTTGCAAAACCAACCAACAATTAGGCGGTATCCGAAAGAAGCGAATTGGTTTGTACAAATGTTCATCGCGGTAACAGGCCATGCTTGGCGCGCTCGTGACCGCCAGGGTCGCCCCGGTAACTGGCGCTCTTCACAAGATATGGATGCGGCACGACGAACACTCGATGCGAAGCCTGTAACGATCACCAGAGGGGTGTCCCAGGGACAAAGCAAACGATCCCCGGGGCGGGCGCCACGCTTGTCCAACGATCGCGTACGACTTTTCCGCATAGACGTCGCTTTGCTGTGTGGCAATGGCGCCTGGAATCGACATGCCGTATCAAATGAATGCCCGCTCCGGTTGCCTGTCACGAGCCTGGCGGTCGGGAATTCGGATTCCTCACATGATCGCGCGGAAATACGGATACCAGACGATCATCAGTGTTGCGGCGAGCAGCAGATGCAGAAATACGATGAACTTGAGACGCGCGCGCTCGGTTCCGCGCTTGTCCACCATGAACACCGCGCTCATCATGGCGTCGAGAAGCAGTACCATGAACACGATCGGCGCGAGCGTCGGCGCTATCAGGGTCGGGATCATGCCCCAACCGTGGTAGTCCGGACGCGTGCCCGGAGCGGGCGCAGCGAACAGCATCACCAACGCAGTGAGCGCCAGCATGATGCGCAACGTGCCGAGTCGGGTGAGGACAAGGACCAACGCGCGATGCGGCCCGGTGGCGTTCTTGCGGCTCATCTTGGAGGTGAAATATACGGGAAAAGGGCGGTTCCGCGCATCGTCAATGCTTGTAGTACGTCATGCTCCAACACGCGTTTGGGCTTCCGTTCCATTGCGCGGCGGTAATCGTGTTGTTCTGTACGGAAAACGTCCACTGGCACGGCTCCCCCTGCCAGTCAATTTTCCAACCGTAGTATTTCTTTCCGTCCAGCTCCATGGTCGTGGCCGGCGGGCCATATCGTAAAATCGCCTGGGAGAATGGTTTCCCGACGAAGGCATTGAACTGCGCGTTGATCTCGTCT
>Ga0187773_10000484_pt1 | contig 15782 bp, 12 predicted proteins | sample 0216_BV02_MP05_1_FD_133133 | JGI IMG/M metagenome (GOLD analysis project Ga0187773, IMG submission 133133) | Tropical peat soil microbial communities from peatlands in Department of Meta, Colombia - 0216_BV02_MP05_10_MG | ecosystem: Environmental > Terrestrial > Soil > Wetlands > Peat | place...
CCCTCGGACGCGAACACCTCGGTGCGGTCGGAGCGCTCGAACTACTACGACGCGGGCATCTCCCGCCAGGTGGGGTCCGACGTGGTGCTCGGGGCGGATGCCTACTACCGGGACGTGCGCCACCTCCAGGACGAGGGCCAGTTCGGCAACGCCCTCATCTTCTCGGCGTTCAACTACGACAGGGGTAAGGTCTACGGGCTCGAGCTCTCGGCGAGCTGGCGCCACGGATCTTTCTCGGCCTACGGCAACGTCGGCCTCTCGCGCGCGATGGGCAAGGGGATCGAATCGGGGCAGTTCAACTTCGACCCGGACGAGCTCGCCTACATCGCGAGCCACTGGGTGCACCTGGACCACGACCAGACGGTGGCCGCGTCCGCGGGGGTATCCTACCGGCTGGAAAGCGCGGTCCTCAGCGCCGACCTGCTCTACGGGAGCGGCCTGCGCCGGGGCTTCGCGAACACGGAGCACCTGCCGGGCTACACGCAGGTGAACCTCGGCCTCACCCATCCCGCCGACGCTCCCCTGGTCGGCCGGCTGGACCTGCGCGTCGCCGTGGTGAACCTGTTCGATCGCGTCTACGAGCTGCGCGACGGCTCGGGCATCGGCGTGGGGGCGCCGCAGTACGGCCCGCGCAGGGCGTTCTACGTGGGAGTGTCCAAGCCATTCTGACGACCGCCGTCGCGCTCTCGTGCGGGGCATTCCTCTCCACGCTCGGTGGAGGGCTCTTCGCGCTGCGATACCGGGGAGGGTTGCGCTACATCCTCGGATTCACGGCGGGCGTCCTCCTCGGCGTGGTGGGCTTCGACCTGCTTCCCGAGATCTTCGGCGTCGCGCAGGAGACGGGCGCCGACGCGCGCCATGCGATGGTCGCGCTCGTCGCCGGCTTCCTCGTCTTCCACGTCCTCGAGAAGTTCGTCCTCATCCACCACGGGCACGAGGAGGACTACGCCGAGCACCGCCATCCCCAGGTGGGCATGCTCTCGGCGCTCGCCCTGGTCGGCCACAGCTTCATGGACGGCCTGGGCATCGGGCTCGGGTTCCAGGTGTCGCCGTCGGTCGGCATCGCGGTGGCGATCGCCGTGATCGCGCACGACTTCTGCGACGGCCTCAATACCGTGAGCCTCATGCTGGTGAACCGCAACACGGGGCGCCGGTCGCTCGTCATGCTGCTGCTCGACGCCGTCGCGCCGGTGGCGGGCGCCGTGTCGGCCTCCTTCCTCGCGCTGCCGCGCTTCGCGCTCATGCTTTACCTGGGATTCTTCGCGGGCTTCCTGCTCTACATCGGCGCCTCGGACGTGCTCCCCGAGGCTCACTCGGGAGCGCGCTCGCGCCAGGCACTCGTTCTCATCGCCCTCACGCTCGCGGGGACCGCGTTCGCGTTCGTGACAGTGCGGCTCGCGGGGTGAGCGCGAGGCGAAACCTCCGCCTCGCTGTCGGAATCTTGCGTTTCGCTGTCGATCGCCAAACGCGAAGTCCGCGAGGCGCGCGCCCGGAACCTTCGCGCGGTTCCGCTGCCTCAGCCGCGAATGAAATCACAGCGGCCCGACGCCGGCGGCCCGACACCGCGGCATTGGAGCGTGGCGATGCTGGTCGTCGCCGCGCTCCTCACCGCCGGCTTGGGCCATCCCATCCAGGACGACAACGAGGGCCTGTACGCGCGCGTCGCGGCGGAGATGCTCGACGGCGGCTCGTGGATCGTGCCGCACCTCGACGGCGTTCCTTACCTCGAAAAGCCGCCGCTCCTGTACTGGCTCACCGCGCTCGCATTCCGCGTGCTCGGACATGGCGACGCAGTCGCGCGCCTGCCGGCCGTGCTCGGCGCGCTGCTCGTGCTGTCCGCGGTCGCGGTCTTCGCGTACCGCCGTCGGGAACCGCGCGCCGCGCTCTTCTCGCTCCTCATCGTCGCGAGCTTCCCGCTCTTCCTGGGACTCACCCGGCTCCTCATGTTCGACATGCTCCTCACCGGCTTCCTCGCTTGGGCGCTGGTCGCGCTGCACGAGTCGATCGAGGCCCGCGGGGGTGCCGCGTGGATGCGCGCGAGCTACGCATTCCTCGCCCTCGCGGTGCTCACGAAGGGACTGCTCGCGATCGTGGTCTTCGGGTTGGTGGCGCTGGTCGTGGTCGCGTTCGCCGGAGGCGAGCGGCCGCGCGTGCGCCGCGCGCTCCTCGATCCGTTCGGCCTCGCGATCTTCGCGCTCGTCGCCGTTCCGTGGCACTTGCTCGCGTGGCTGCGCGAGCCGAGCTTCGGCTGGTTCTACTTCGTGAACGAGCACGTCCTGCGATTCCTCGGGCTGCGCGAGCCGAAGGATTTCTACCAGGGGCCGTGGTGGTACTACCTGCCCCGCATCGCGGCGGCGAGCCTCCCCTGGGCCGTCCTTCTCGCGGTGCCGCGGATCACGCGCAGGCCCTTCGATGCCACGGAGCGGTTCCTGTGGGCGTGGGTCCTGGTGCCGCTCGTGTTCTTCTCGACCTCGATCGCCAAGGCGAACTACTACATGGTGATCGCGCTGCCGGCGCTCTCGCTGCTGCTGGGACGAAGGCTCGCCGACCTGCGCGCGAGCCGCTGGGGCGCGCTCGCGCCGCTCGCGTGGCTGTGCCTTGTCGCCGCGGGCGCCACGCTCGCCCCGCGGGTCCATGCGCCGTATCGCTGGCCCCCGGAGACGATCCCGATCGTGGCGAGCGGCCTCGCGCTCGCCGCGCTGTCGGCTGCGCTGTTCCTCGCGCGCCGCCCGGTCGGCGCCACGATCGCGTGCGCGGCGTTTTCGGTGCCGCTCGCCCTCTTCTTCTCCGGCGCGCTCGCGGCGAACGAGGACCAGGACTCCGCGCGGCGCATCGCCCGCCTCATCGAGCGCGAACGCTTCGGCGACGTTTTCGTGTATCGCGATTTCGAGAATCTCTCCTCGCTCGCCTTCTACCTCCGCCGTCCGATCGGAGTGATCGACAGCGCGAGCAACGACTTGCGTTTCGGCATCGCACTCGACCCCGATGCCCGCCGTTTCCCGAGCGAGGCGCAATTCCTGCGCGCGGACTACCGCGGCGAGGTCGCCGTCGTCGTCGCCCGGTCGCGCCTTCGCGAGCTCGAAGGGACGCCGCTCGCCCGCGGCCTGCATCCGCTCGCCCGCGTCGGACGCCTGGAGCTCTTTTCGTGGACGCCGCCGCAGAAACTGATCCATCTCGCCTCGGCCTCGCCGCAGGACGCGTGCGCGAGCTGCAAGCCGTCCGCAGGAGCGGGACATTCCTTGCACCGATCGCCTCCCGTCGCCCACGGGCACAAGAAGGCGCGGCACCGGAAATCCGCGGTCGGCCCGCATCGAGGCTCGCGGCCCGCAGCGAGCGGTGCACGTACCCCGGCGTAGGCCGTCAGCGCGCTCCGCCGCCGTTGTCGGCCTCGCCGATCCTCTTTCCCTTGTGGGGAAACAGGAGCCGCCGCAGGAACCCCTTGCTGTCCGACTCGGCGTCCCGCGCGGCGCGCTCGGCGGCGAGGCGATAGGGCATCGGGCCCGCCACGTCGAGCACCTCGAGACGCCGCACGTTCCCGTCGACCCGCACCTCGTACCTCTGCATGTCGCGCAGGAGGTACATCGCGAAGAGGTTGTCGTAGTCCTCGTAGCTCTCCTCGTCGTTGCGGAAGTCGAGCGAGATCACCGAGGGGAAGCGGTTCGGGAGGTCCCGGAACGCGATCTTCTTCTCCTCGTGGGGATCGACGTATCCCGAGTCGGGGTACTTCCGATAGAGGACCGCGTCGAGCCCATAGCCGCGCGCGTCGAACTCCTGGAGGAGCCTCATCGCCATCGCGGTCGGGGTGTTCGCCTTCAGCGCCTTCGCGACCGGCCGGTTGGGCAGGATCAACGGGGCCGTCACCTCGAGGTCCGCGTACCCGGCGCCGTACTTGAACGCCGAGCCGATGGTCTTCGCGCAGTTGAGGCGCATGTAGTCGTACTTCACCTCGCCCTTGTGGTACTCGGTGTCCCGGGCGCGCCGGCGATAGTCCTCGTTGATGCGGCCGAAGTACGCGGCGAGCGCCTCCCTCTCGCGCGCGGGCACGCCGTAAACGCGCACGCCGACCACGGAGCGCTTGTACGCCTCCCCGAAGTCCAGCCCGAACTGGGCCTTCGCGCCGAGCGAGGAGGACGTCCCGTACAGGTACTCCATCTTCGGGATCCGGACCATGAGGTCGGCGGTGTAGAAGTCGCGCTCGTGCAGGGGCGTGCGATCGGCGTAGAAGTTCGCCGAGTACACTAAGTCGTCGCCGCCCGGGGCCGCGCCGCGGAGCGCGACCGCCAGGTGCCCCGCCGAGCCGCCCTTCGACGTGCCGAAGCTGATGAGCAGCTCCATGTCGTACGGGTCCCTGTGCAGGAGCTCCGACACTTCCGCGACGTTGTCGGGCTCGGGCCCGCCGGGCATGGCGAACACGGCGACGCCCGCCCGCGCAGGGCTTGCCGCGAGGAGCGCCGCGACGAGGAACGGCGCGAAAGCGAACGGCGAACGGCTCACGTGCTGCGCGTCGCGCCGCCGTCGATGGCGATCACCTCGCCGGCGATGTAGCTGTTGCGCTCGGAGGCGAGGAACGCGATGAGGGGCGCGATCTCCTCGGGACGGGCGAAGCGGCCGATGGGAATGTCGTGCAGGTATTCCGCGCGCGCCGCCGCCACCGACACGTTCGCGAGCGCGGCCTTCGCCTTCACCATGTAGTCGAGGCGGCGCGTTTCCATCGGGCAGGGGCTCACGCCGTTCACGAGGATGCCGTCCTTCGCGTACGCGTCGGCGAGCGCCTTGGTGAAGTTGATGAGCCCCGCGTTGGCGACCCCCGCGGGCATCGCGTCCACCTCCGGCTGGCGCCCGCGATGGCCGATCACGTTGACGATCCGCCCCCAGCGCTGACGGCGCATATGCGGGATCACAGCCCGGCAGCAGCGCACGATGCCGTGGAGCTTGAGCGCGAGGCTCGCCTGCCAGTCCTCCTCCGTGAGCTCCAGGAAGTTCCCCAGCTTCGCGGAGCCGATGCTGTTCACGAGCACGTCGATGCGGCCGAACGTCCCGTGCACGAGGGCGACCATCGCGCGCACGTCCTCGGGCTTCGTGCAGTCGGCCTGGACCGGCTCGACCCGCACGGGCCCGGTCGAGCGGATCTCCTCGGCCGCCTTCGCGAGCGCCTCCGCGCCGCGCGCGGCGATCGCGACATGGCAACCCTCGGCGGCGAGCGCGAGGGCCGCGGCCCGGCCGATGCCGAGGCTGCCGCCGGTGACGAGCGCGAATTTTCCGTCGAGGCCGAGGTTCAAGGTCGTCCGAGCGTACCGGGGCAGCCCGCCGTGGGCAAGACCGTGCCCCGTTGATCCCCGTCAAGGGCCCCGGAGCCCCCGGGCGTATAAGGACCGGAGTGGCCCGCGGGGTCCTTGGCGACGGAGAAAGGGAGGCGGCGATGAGGTTCGGAAGAAAATTGCTGGCGGGGCTGGCGTGGACGCTGGGCGCGATGCTCGTGCCCCAGGCCGCCCTGGCGAAAGTCGAGATCACCTGGTGGCACGCGATGAGCGGCTCCAACGGGAAGCTCGTGGACCAGATCGTGAAGGACTTCAACGCGGCCCACCCCGACATCGAGCTGAAGGCGCTCTACACCGGGAGCTACGAGGAGACCCTCACCAAGTACATCACGGCGTACCGCTCGCACACGGCGCCGAACATCATGCAGTCCTACGAGGTCGGCACGCAGACGATGCTCTCGAGCGGCGCGGTCATTCCCGTGTACGAGATCCCGGGAATGCTGGGCGAGAAGTGGGACTGGGCCCAGTACGTGATCCCCATCACCAACTACTACGCGTCGGGCGGCAACCTCTGGTCGATGCCGTTCAACTCCTCGACCGCGATGCTCTACTACAACAAGGAGCTCTTCGCGAAGGCGGGGCTCGACCCGAACCGGCCGCCCCAGACCTGGGAGGAGCTCGAGGCCGACGGCAAGAAGCTGCTCGAGAGCGGTGCCGTGAAGCACGTGCTGTCCTTCGGCTGGCCCGACTGGATGTTCGAGCAGCAGTTCGCCGTCCACAACCAGCTCTTCGCCGACCACGACAACGGCCGCAGCGGGCTCGCCACGAAGGTGCTCTTCAACGACGCGCTGGGCGAGAAGGTCCTCGCCACGTGGACGCGCCTCGCCAAGGAGGACATCTTCATCTACGGCGGGCCGGAGTACTCGGCCAACTCGGCGTTCCAGAGCGGGCAGATCGCGATGCTGCTGCAGTCGACCTCCTCGCTCGCGGGGATCGAGAAGGGCTCGCCCTTCAAGGTCGGCACCGGATTCCTGCCGCGCTTCGAGGGCTATCCGCGGGGCAACTCGGTCATCGGGGGCGCGAGCCTCTGGGTGACCAAGGGGCAGAGCAAGGAGCAGCTGCGCGCGGTGTGGGAGTTCTTCAAGTACCTCGGGCGCCCCGAGGTCGCGGTGCAGTGGCACAAGGGAACGGGGTACTTCCCGAGCGTCAACTCCGCCGTGCAGGACCTCCTCGGCGAAGGCTGGTTCTCCCAGGACCAGAACTACCTCACCGCCTTCCTGGAGATCCTCACGGGCCGGCGCGACACGGCCGCGGCGACCGGGGTGCGCATGGGGCCGTTCGTGCAGGTGCGGGAGTTCGAGCGCACGGCGATCGAGAAATCGGTCTCGGGGCAGCTCTCGCCCAAGGCCGCCCTCGACGAGGCGGCGCACAAGGCCGACCAGCTGCTCGAGGACTTCGCGCGGCTGAACCGGTAAGCTAGAGGCTCGCGCCGGGGCGGGCGGACGCCTCCGCCCCGGCGCCTCTCCCGGCGAGGGCGCCCATGGCGAAGGTCATCGAGGAGGAGAAGTTCCCGGGACACCCGCTCCTGCCGTACGTGCTGATCCTGCCGTCGGTGGCGGTCATCGTCCTCTTCCTGGTGGTCCCGTTCCTGCAGAGCGTGCAGGAATCGTTCTTCGCCTCGACGGCCTTCGGCACGAACACCGTCTTCGTCGGGCTGCGCAACTACGAGCGCCTCTTCTCCTCGCCCGCCTTCCGCGCGAGCGCGTTCGCCACGCTGCTTTTCGCCGCCTTCGTGATGGGCGTGGGGCTCGCCGTCTCGCTCGCGGTCGCCCAGCTCCTCAACCAGAAGATCCGCGGCCAGGGCTTCTACCAGATCGCGCTCATCTGGACGTACGCCCTCTCGCCCAACGTGGCGGGCGCGATCTGGGCCCTCATGTTCGCGCCCGCGACGGGAATCGTGCCGTTCGTGGTCTCGTGGCTCACCGGCGGCCACCTGCTCAACTGGATGACCAACGGCTCGCTCGCCCTCCTCGTGGTCTCCGCCGCGGCCACCTGGAAGATGCTCGGCTACAACATCGTGTTCTTCCTCGCGGGGCTCCAGAACATCCCCGAGGAGCTCCTCGACGCGGCGCGGGTGGACGGGGCCGGGCCGTGGCGGACGTTCCGGGACATCACCTTCCCGATGCTCTCGCCGACGACCACGTTCCTCCTCTTCGTGAACATGATCTACGCCTTCTTCCAGGTCTTCGGCCTGATCGACATCATGACCCACGGCGGCCCGGGAGACGCGACCAACATCCTCATCTACAAGCTCTACCGTGACGCGTTCCTCTACCTCGACACGGGAGCGGCCTCCGCCGAGTCCTGCGTGATCTTCATCGTCATCTCGCTCGCGGCCCTGGTCCAGCTCACCTTCGCCACGCGCAGGGCCGTCTATGCGCGCTAGCCGGGGGCGCCCATGACGATGCGCGCCGCGCCCCGGGGCTGGAAGGCGGCCGCGACCCACGGCGTCCTCATCGCGCTGGTGGTGGTCCTCGCCTTCCCGGTGTTCTACGCGCTCGTCGTGAGCACCCTCACCTTCCAGCAGGCCTACGTGTACCCGCCGCGGCTCGTTCCCGGCACCGAGCTGTGGCCCAACGTGGTCGAGGCGTGGAACCGCGTGCACATGGGGCGCCTCTTCTGGGTGACCACGATCATCTCGGTGGCCACGGCGGTGGTGAAGATCGTCCTGTCGCTCATGGCGGCCTACGCCTACACCCACTTCCGGTTCCGCGGCCGGGCGCTGCTCTTCCCGATGACGATGGTCACGCAGATGCTGCCGCTGCCGGTGCGGATCCTGCCCACCTACGAGCTCATGGCGGACTTCCACTGGATCAACACCTACTCGGCGCTGATGTTTCCGTTCTTCGCGAGCACCACGGGGATCCTCCTCTTCCGGCAGTTCTTCCTCACCGTGCCGCGCGACCTGCCCGACGCGGCGCGCATCGACGGCGCGGGCCCGATCCGCTACTTCCTCGACGTCCTCGTCCCGATCTCGCGCACCAACATCGCGGCGCTCTTCGTGATCGAGTTCATCTACATGTGGAGCGAGTATCTCTGGCCGCTCATCGTGACCAACACCGAGGACATGCGCGTGGTGCAGATCGGGATCAAGATGCTGATCGCGACCGACCAGATCTCCCCGGCGTGGAACGTCATCATGGCCGGGACGATCGTCGCCATGCTGCCCCCGCTCGTGGTGCTGATGGCCTTCCGCAGGAGCTTCGCCGAAGGCATCGCGATGCAGGCGCAGCAATAGGCGCCCCGCCATGCCCCACGGCGCCGAACCGGTCGTCGTCCTCGCCGCCCTCCTCGCGCTCGCGCTCGCGTTCGACTTCCTGAACGGCTTCCACGACAGCGCGAACGTCGTCGCGACCCTCGTCGCCTCCCAGGCGATGAGCGTGCGGGCCGCGCTCCTGCTCGCGGCCGCGGCGAACTTCGCGGGGCCCTTCCTGCTCGGCGTGGCGGTGGCCGAGACCGTCGGCGCGGAAGTGGCCCGTCCCGAGGCGATCGACATCGCCGTGGTGCTCGCGGCCCTCGCCGCGGCGAGCGCGTGGGACGTCTTCACCTGGTACTTCGGCATTCCCGTGAGCTCCTCGCACGCGCTCTTGGGCGGGATCCTCGGCGCGGCGGGGGCGGCCGCGGGGCCTTCGGCCATCCAGCTGCACGGCGTGGTGAAGGTCGCCCTGGCGCTGCTAGTCTCGCCCTTCGTGGGCTTCGCCGCGGCGCTCGCGGTGATGTGGGCGACCCGCTGGGTGCTGCGCGAGGCGACGCCGCGCGCCGCGGTCGGCCTTTCGCGCCTGCAGGTCCTCACGGGTGCCGCGCTCGCCCTCAGCCACGGCGGCAACGACGCGCAGAAGACGATGGGCGTGATCTCGCTGGGGCTGCTCCTGCTCGGCTACACGCCGGTCTTCGTCGTTCCGTGGTGGGTGGTCGCGATGTGCGCGGCGGCGATCGGGCTGGGCACGGCGGCCGGCGGCTGGCGCATCATCCGCACGCTCGGCGTCGGCTTCTATCGCGTGCGCGCGATCCACGGGTTCACCGCGCAGGCCGCCTCGGCGGCGGTGATCTTCGGGGCCTCCCTCGCCGGGGGGCCGGTGAGCACGACGCAGGTGGTGAGCGCCGCGATCCTCGGGGCAGGCGCGGCGGAGCGCAAGTCGAAGGTCCGCTGGGCGGTGCTCGAGGAGGTCGCCGCGGCATGGCTGCTCACGCTCCCGGCGACGGCGCTCGTCGCGGCGCCCTTATACTGGCTGGCGGAAACGCTCATCGAGTGGGCGATCGGAACGGGGGCTCGATGATGGGGTGGTTCGACCAGGGACTCACCGAGAAGAACAGGTTCGTCCGGCAGCTCGTGCAGCAGGCCGAGAAGACCGTCGAGGGCGTGCGCTTCCTCGAGGCGAACGTCGAGGCGGTCGACGACCGCAAGGTCGCGGCGCTGCGCGGGCTCGCCGAGGAGGCGAGCGAGCTCAGGCGGATCCTCATCGACGACCTGCACAGGACCTTCATCACGCCCATCGACCGCGAGGACATCTTCAACCTGTCGCACTGCTACGAGGACATGGTCACCTACGCGCTCACGACGCTCGAGGAGATGGCGATCCTCAAGGTGGGCGCCGACGACCACATCCGCTACATGGTGCGCCTCGTGCGCGAGGAGGCCGAGGAGCTCCACGCGGCGATCATGCGCCTCGCCGAGAACCCGCGCGTGGCGGGGGACCACGCCCGGGAGGTGCGCGTGAAGGAGCGCAAGGTCGAGCGCGAGTACCGCACCGCGATCAAGGAGCTCTTCGCCGGGGCGACGGTGCCGGCGGCCCTGCCCGCGCTCTTCTACCGGCGCGAGGTCTACCGGCACATCTCCAACATGTCCGACCGCGCCGATTCCGCGGCGAACGTGCTGGGAATGGTGGTCATGAAGCTCGCCTGAGGGGCGCACCCGGCGCAGGCCCGGGAACTTTTCGCGTCCCGGCCCTTCCTTAATGGAAGGACGCACCGCACCATGGATGAAGCCAAGCCGAGCCCGCAGCAGCCCGACGCCGAGCCCCCGGGGCTGACCGGCGCCGAGGCCGCGCGGCGGTTGCGCGAGGTCGGCCCGAACGCGGTCCCCGAGGAGAAGCGCCGCCCGCTGCGGGCGCTCGCCGCCAAGTTCTGGGCGCCGGTCCCGTGGATGCTCGAGGCGGCCGTGGTGCTCGAGGTCGCGCTCGGCAAGCGCGACGAGGCGATCGTCATCGCGGCGCTGCTCGTCCTCAACGCCGTGCTTTCCTTCGCGCAGGAAAGCCGCGCCGACCGGGCGCTCGCGCTGCTGCGCGGGCGGCTTTCGGCCCGCGCGCGCGTGCGCCGCGACGGCCGCTGGCAGGAGATCGACGCGCGCGACCTGGTCCCGGGCGACGTGATCCACCTGCGCCTCGGCGACATCGTTCCGGCCGACGTGCACATCGCCTCGGGCCTCACGCTGCTCGACCAGTCGGCGCTCACCGGCGAATCGCTGCCGGTGGAGGCCGGGAGCGGGGCGAGCGCCTACGCGGGCTCGACCGTGCGCCGGGGCGAAGCGTCCGGCGAGGTGACCGCGACCGGCGCGCGGACCTACTTCGGCCGCACCGCCGAGCTGGTGCGCGCGGCGAAGACCGTCACGCACCTGGAGAACCTCATCTTCACGATCGTGCGCTACCTCGTGGCGCTCGACGTCGTGCTCGTCGTCGCGCTGATCGCGTACGCCATCGTCACCGGGCTGCCGCTTTCCGACACGCTGCCCTTCGCGCTCGTGCTGCTCGTCGCCTCGGTTCCCGCGGCGCTCCCCGCGACCTTCACCCTGGCGCAGGCCTTCGGCGCGCAGGAGCTCGCGCACCGCGGCGTGCTCTTCACGCGCCTCGCGGCGATCGAGGAGGCCGCGGCGATGGACGTGCTCGCGAGCGACAAGACGGGCACCATCACCGAGAACCGCCTCACGCTCGCCGGGCTCCAGCCGCAGGCGCCCCGCGGCGAGGAGGAGCTGCTGCGCCTCGCCGCGGCTGCGAGCGACGAGGCGACGCAGGACCCGATCGACCTCGCGGTGATCGCCGCCGCGCGCGAGCGGGGCCTCGCGCCCCAGGCGGGCGCGCGGCTCGCCTTCGTGCCGTTCGACCCGTCCACCAAGCGCTCCGAGGCCGTCGTGCGCGAGGGCGACGCGACGCTGCACGTGGTGAAGGGCGCGCCGCTCGCCGTGGCGGCGCTCGCGCCGGGCGCTTCGGACCTCGGGGCCGCCACCGAGCGCCTCGCGGCGGGCGGTGCGCGCGTGATCGCAGTGGCCGCGGGCCGGGAAGGCGCGCTCGAGCTCGCGGGGCTGCTCGCGCTGCGCGACCCGCCGCGGCCGGATTCGCCGCAGCTCATCGCGAGCCTGCGCAACCTCGGGGTGCGGGTCGTCATGATCACGGGCGATGGCGTCGAGACCGCGCGCGCGGTGGCGGCGCAGGTCGGGATCGGCGACCGCGTCTGCCCGGCGCAGAAGCTGCGCGAGGCGGGCGCCGCGGCGGCGCTCGACTGCGACGTGTACGCCGGGGTCCTTCCCGAGGACAAGTACAACCTCGTGCGCGGGCTGCAGCGCGCGGGCCACGTGGTCGGCATGACCGGCGACGGCGTGAACGACGCCCCCGCGCTCAAGCAGGCCGAGGTCGGCATCGCGGTCTCCTCGGCCACCGACGTGGCGAAGGCCTCCGCGAGCATCGTGCTCACCGACCCCGGGCTCGGCGAGGTGGTCGCCGCCGTCGAGACGAGCCGGCGCATCTACCAGCGCATGCTCACCTACACGCTCAACAAGATCGTGAAGACCCTGGAGATCGCCGTGTTCCTGAGCGTCGGCGTGATGCTCACGGGCGTGTTCGTGGTGACGCCCCTGCTCATGGTGCTGCTGCTCTTCACCAACGACTTCGTCACCATGTCGATCGCCACCGACCGCGTCTCGTTCTCGCAGGAGCCGGACCGCTGGAACGTGGCCGGGCTGATGCGCACCGCCGCGGCGCTCGCGGCGGTGATCCTCGCGCTCTCGTTCACCGTGTTCTTCGTGGGCCGCGACGCGCTGCACCTGCCGCTGCCGCAGCTCCAGACGCTCATCTTCGCGATGCTCGTGCTCACCGGCCAGGGCACCGTGTACATCGTGCGCGAGCGCCGCCACTTCTGGCATTCGCGCCCGAGCGCGTGGCTGCTGGCCGCGACCGCAGCCGACATCGTCGTGGTGAGCTTCCTCGCCCTGCGCGGGATCTTCATGGCGGCGATCCCGGGCGAGCTGCTCGCCGGGCTGGCCGCCGCGGTGTTGGTGCTCCTCCTCGCGCTCGACTTCGTCAAGGTGCGGGTGTTCGAGCGGCTCGCGGCCGGCCCGCGGCTTCAGAAATAGAGTCGCGCATAGAGCTCGACCTTGCGCGTGTTCTGTTTTTCGCCGAAGTCGGTCAGCTCCCCGCCGTGCAGCATGTACACCCGGAAGCGCAGCTCCAGATTCTTGAACCCGGTGTAGTCCAGCTCCGGGGTCACCTGGAAGCTCCCGTCGTCCAGGTTCGCGAGCGCGAACAGCGCCGGCTGGAAGTAGACGATGCCGAGCGCATCCTGCTGCTGGACCCGGAAATAGGCGTAGTTCCGGCCGGCGAAGGGCCTCGCGTAGGGCCCGTCGCCGAGCGCGAGCGCCCGCTGCAGGAGCATGCTCGGGGCCGGCGCCTGCGCGAAGGCCGCGTCCACCAGGCGGTAGAACGAGTCGGATTCCGACCGCGAGTAGCCGGCGCCGTTGTGGTAGAGCTCGGCGATGCAGGTCGCGTTGCCCTGTGTGAGGTAGCGAAGGCCGAGCAGGTAGCTGGTCGCGTTCAGGACCTCCGTGCTCGCGTGACCGCTCGCGTCCGTCACGAGCTTCGGGAACTGCAGGATCCTCGCCCATTCGCCGTGCACCTCGAAGTTGGTCTTCAGGTTATGCGCGAAATCGAAGCCGAAGCGCGCCGGGCGACTCCCCTTGCCCTGCCAGGCGAAGTCGAGGTCGGTGTCGCGGTACAGCGCGTAGAGCTTGAAGGCGGGATTCGCGTGGCCGGTCGAGCCGAAGTCGCCGTTCACCCGGCTGCTCACGGGCACGACCACGGGCGTCAAGGCGAGAGTCTGCAGCGCGCCCCCCGGGTTCCGGATGAAATCTCCGTCGGCCATCACGTAGCCCTCGCGGGCGAGCTGGGGATCGTTCGGGTCCTTGGGCCGCTGGACGAAGCCGATCGGGTTCCACGCGTAGCCCTTGCCCCAGCTCAGCGCCCGCTTGCCCGCCTCGAGAGTGACGCCCGCGTTAGGCCGCAACGAGAAGGCGCCCTCGTAGAGCAGGTTGGTGTGGTCGCTGGCGAGCTCGTTCGTCTGCGCGCTCGAATAGGTGCGGAAGTCGAAGCTGGCGATGCCGTGGCGGAGCTTCCCCGTGAGCTCCAGGATTCCCAGCGTCTGGTCGAGGTCCGAGCGCTGCGGCTCGCCGTAGTAGCCGAGCTTGTACAGCGCGCCGGAGCGGTTGAGGGTGAAGGCGTCCTGCTCGAGCTGGACGTAGCCCCCGAACTCGTAGGGTTTCTTCTCGTACTGCGAGGCGTCGAAGCTGTACTCGTCGGCCGCCCGGGCGACCCCCGTCGCCGCGACCAGCAGGACGAGCGGCCAGCACCGCCGCCGCCCTCCATGCGGCGGGCTCATTTGCGCAGCTCTTGGACCCGCGGCAGGTAGTTCAGCGTGAACGCCTCGTCGGGATAGCTCGCCTTCTTCAGGCCCGACCAGAGCATCACCGACTTGTAGCCCTTGTAGAGCGGGCTGTCGGTTTCGAGCTGGGCGGGGCGCTTGATGCCTCCGCCGAAGTCCTTGACGTTGCTGAAGTGCAGCGTCTTGAGCAGAAGCCCGCTCGCCGCGTAGCACTCGATCGTGACCGGCAGCAGGTCCTTGCGATCCACGGTCATCGTGAGCTTGTCGTAGGCGACATCGTCGGTCTTCGCCTTGAGCGACAGGACGTACTGGCCCGGCTGCTCCTTCACGCTCTCGACGTCGTACTCCGAGGCGTAGTCGATGCGCAGGATGTCCGCGTTGTTGAAGATGCTGCCGGTGACCGACTGCAGGCTCGTGATCCGGATGGGCTTCCCCACGTCCGGCACGTACAGCCACATGTTGTCGCCGATGCGCAGCGTCACGCGCCCCTTGTCGGAAGCCGGCTCGAGGAAGAGCGCCAGGATCTTGTCGCGTCCCTTCTTGATCGTCCACAGGACGTACGACTTCTGCGTCCCGTCGGGCTGGATGTCGATGAGCTTGCGGTAGGACTCGTAGGACTCCGGCTCGAGGTTGCGGTCGACCTGCTGGAGGATCTTCGCAGCATCGAGGTTCGCGGCCCCCGCGGGCAGCGCGACGAGGCACAGGAGGAGCCAAGACAATCGCCTCATGAATGCGCCTTCCGATCAGACGTGACCGAGCGCGCGCACCGGGTCCATGCGCGAGGCCTTCCATGCCGGCTGCAGGCTCGCGAGGAGCGCCATCAGGATCACCATGGCGGCGACCGTGACGACGTTCCGCGCGCTGATCGACGGGGCGAGCACCAGGCCCTGCTGCATGCCGAAGTCGAAGACGATCTTGCGCAGGTTGAGCGCCCAGATCACCCCGAGGCTGATCGCCGTTCCGAGCGCCGTGCCGCCCACGCCGAGAAGCAATCCCTCGGTCACGAAGAGCGACAGGATCCTCCCGGGACGCGTGCCGATCGCCGAGATCATGCCGATCTCGCGGATCCGCTCGTAGACCGCCATGATCATGACGTTGAGGACGCTCACGAGAACGATCACGACCAGCATGATCTTGATGAAGAGCGTGAGGAGGTCGAGCATCGCCACGATGTGGGCGAAGGGCGAAAGGTCCGCCCAGGTATGCACCTCGATCATCGGCTTGCCCTGCGGGTTGACGATCGAGCCGAGCTCGCGCTTGAGCTGCGCGTCCACCTGACCGAGCTGCGCCGGGTCCTTGAGCCGGATCGCGATCTCGTTCGCTTCCGGCTGCGCGATCCGCAGGAGCGCCCTCGCGTCGGCGATGTCGATGTAGCCGTCCCGGCCGTTCGGCCCCGAGGCGCTGTCGAGCACGCTGCGCACGACGAAGGTCTTCGCGTTGACCGAGCCCTGCAGGTTGGTCGCCACCAGGACCACCGTGTCCCCCGGCTTCACGTGCAGCCCCTGCGCGAGGAGCTTGGGGATCACGATCTCGCCGGGCTTGAGGAAGGGAGGCCCCTTGTCGCCGGCGACGATGCGCCCGGGCATCAGCGGGATGGTCGCGGCCTCCTTCGCCGGATCGACGCCGTTGATCCGGATGTTGGTCGTCTCGGTGAAGTTGCTGAACATCGCGCCGAGCTTGAGGCGCTCGGAATAGGCCTCGATCCCCTTCGTGTGGTCGAGCACCTCCTCGACCTTGTGCAGCAGGGCCGCCTGCATGTCGAGGTTGAGCGGCAGGTTGTCGATCGAGGCGACGTAGCCCTTGCGGTGCACCTCCAGGTGC
>Ga0187773_10000485_pt1 | contig 15767 bp, 14 predicted proteins | sample 0216_BV02_MP05_1_FD_133133 | JGI IMG/M metagenome (GOLD analysis project Ga0187773, IMG submission 133133) | Tropical peat soil microbial communities from peatlands in Department of Meta, Colombia - 0216_BV02_MP05_10_MG | ecosystem: Environmental > Terrestrial > Soil > Wetlands > Peat | place...
CCGCCTCCCGGCCGGGATGCTCGCCGCATGGCACACCGGCGTCGAGTACCACGTCTACCACGCGCTGGGCCTCCTTGCCGTCGGTCTGCTCGCCACGCAGGTTCCGGATTCCGCGCTGCTCAAATGGTCGGGCTGGCTGATGCTTGCCGGGATCGGGCTCTTCTCCGGGAGCTTGTACGCGCTTGCGCTCTCCGGCGCGAGCTGGCTCGGCGCGGTCACGCCCGTCGGCGGGCTGGCGTTCCTCGCCGCGTGGTCGCTTTTCGTCGCGGCGGCGATCAAGGCAGCCTGAAGTCTTCCGCGAGTACCGGCCGGGCGGCTTTGCGCTGCGCTTCGCGCGCGTAAAGCTTTACCGCGAGGACAGAAGCGCGGGAGAGGCCGATACGATAGCGACCGTGCGGGCGCTATGCGAAGTGCAGTCGCATCGGAGCGCGCCCGCGAGTTCGGCTTCGGTGCACCCCAAGGCGTGATCGGGCCGGGCGCGAGCGCCTACCCCAGCAGGCGGTCCAGCCAGCCTTTCTTCGCAGGGCGCGCCTTCTTGTCGAACTCGGAAGGCGGGCGGCTGAAGTCGGAATCGTTGCGCTTGATGCGGCTGAAATCCCTGTTGGCCAGGGGATCGTTCCAGTCGGCGTGCTGCAGCTTCGCCTGAGCCGCCTCGGCGTTGGCGAGCATCTGGTTGAAAGTCTCCCAGAAGGGCTGGCCGGTGATCCCCGAGGCGACGATGGCGCGCTTGACGACACGCAGTTCCGAAAGGAAAAGAATCTCCTCGGCCACGTCCCACGGAAGCCCCTGCCGCTTTCCGTCGCGGGAGTCCATCATCAGATGCGAAGCGAAGGAATCAAACTCCGGGTGTCCCCAGAGCAAGCAGACCCTCTTGATGATGTGCGGCAGCCTTTCCAGCGCGCAGGTATCGGGTGGATGGGTACCCGCCGCAGACGCGCTCGTCTTGCTGATATTCATAGATTCCCCGGTGTTCATAGGCTCCCCCCTCCCAGAAGGGCCTTCCCGCCACCACCCTAGTGTAACGCATGCGCGAAGCAGGCTCCATCCGGGGACGGACCATGAGGATGCATAAATTCACGGGGCAGCGCTTTCGCACCAGGCACGCCACATGCGCCGGTACGCTCCCTCGAGGTCGCGCGCAAACTGCACTTCGTCCATGAGCGGCGATTCGCGCATTCTCTGCCGCAGCGAGCGGCGAAGCTCGACGACGACCTCTTCCTTTCGTGCAAACTCGACCGCGAGCCGCACATAGTCCTCGGGCGTCGAGGCAATCCACTCGGACAGGCCCGCCGTCGAGAGTATGCTTGCCGCGCTGCGCGAAAAGGGCCTTGCTCCAGGCGCTGTTACCACCGGTACCCCCGCCCAAAGCGCGTCGCAGGTGGTCGTGCCCCCGCTGTAGGGCGTCGTGTCCAAGGCAATGTCGACCGCGTCGAACCAACGGAAATACTCCGTCAGGGCAACCCGTCCGACCATCGTGATTCTCGAAGCGGGTATCCCCGCCGACTCAAAACTCCGCAGGAGACGCTCCCTGGCGCGCCCTTCGGTAACCCCGACGATGGTGAGGCGCGATTCCGGAAGCCGAGCGAGCAGCTCGCACCACAGCTTGTGCGTCGTTTCGGAAATCTTCACCGGGCTGTTGAAAGACCCGAACGTGACGAAGCCATTCCTCCGCATGGGCGGTTCCTCCGCATGGCCCATCAGGACGAAGGGGCGATAGCACCACTGGCTGTGCGGCAGGCGAACCAGGGTTTCGGTATGCAGGTGCTCGGTCATTCCCGGGGGATCGGTGTAGGCGTCGCACAGGCGGTACCGAATGCGCGTCAGCCCGGTGCTGTTCAGATATCCGAGCCAGGTGACCTGAACGGGCGCGGGCTGCTGGGCGAATACGTTGAGGCACGGAATGCCGGTGTGGCCGCTCAGGTCCACCAGGACGTCGATCCTGTCGCGGTTGATCGCATCGGCCAGTTCCGTGTCGGACATCTTGGCGCAATCGCGCCACGCGTCGCTCATGGCGAGCACATGCGGAGTCACCTCGTCCTTGTCCGAGTTGGTCGAATAGCAGTGGACCTCGTACGCCGACCGGTCGTGCCGCTGCAGCACCGGAATGAGGAACAGCGTAACGGGATGAAAGCGAAAATCGCCGGACACATAACCGATGCGCAGACGCCGTTCCGGATCCGGCTCGTTGGCAAAGGGCTCGAAGCGCGGAGCTACGGCGTCTTCCAGCCGCGCGCCGAACGCCCGGTGTCTCGCGGAAAGCTCCTCTTCGGAGATCCCGTCGAAGGAGGTCAGCGTGTACAACTCCATCGGGTCGAAGGCGAAACTCTCGGGCGCAAGGGCGCGCGCGGTGGCAAAGAGCTCGAGCGCCTCCGCAATCCGGAACTGCTTGCGCAGCGTGATCCCGAGGAGCCGATGCGCCGGGACGGAAGCCGGATCGGCGGCGATCGCGCGCCGCAAGGCTGTCTCCGCGTCCTCGAGCCGCCCCAGCCTGGACAGGACATCCCCGAGCCTGAACCAGCCATCCGCGTATAGTGGATCGATCTCCACCGCGCGCCGCAGGGCACTCTCGGCTTCCTGCAGGCGCGCCGACTTTCCCAGGATGTCTCCCAGGTTGTACCAGGCTCCGGCGTATTCCGGCCGCTGTTCCAGAGCCTTCCGTATCGCGGCTTCGGCGGCGGCGAGATTCCCCTGCGAGTCGTGGACGTTGGAAAGCACGACCAGCGCCTCCGGAAACTCCGGCTTGTTTTCCAGGGCGCAGCGCAGCAGCGACTCCGCCCGGGTCAGATCACCCCGCGCGCAAAGCAGTCTGGCGAGGTTGTAGCTCGAGGGGGCGTCTCGGGAGTCGATCGATAGCGCAGCCTCATAGGCCGCGATGGCTGCGTCGGTGTCGCGGGCAGCCTCCAGCCCTATGCCGAGGTTGAGATGCGCTTTGGGGTAGCCGGGCGCCGCATGCACGGCTTCGCGATACAGCCTGCACGCCTCGGGCAACCTCCCCTCCTTTTCGGCCTCGTTGCCCTCGGCGATCAGCCGGTCGGCGGCGTCCTTTTCGGAGCCCGCAGGGACGGCGTGGCCCGTCGGTCGGTTCAGCAGTCTTCGCACTGAGTCGATTCTACCGCTCCTCCGGCGCCTTGATCTTGCGGAAAGACAGATACAGGAGCGCGTCGTAGAGGATCTTCAATCCCGCCGCCGCCATGATGGGCGCGCCGAGCGCCACAGCCTGCATGGCGCCGCCCGCGAGCACGGGCGCAACGGCGCGCGCGCACATGCGCGCGAGGTTGGTGACGCCCCCCGCGAAGGTGCGCTCGCCCGGCTGCACCACCGCCATGAGGTAGGACTGGCGCGTCGGCACGTCCATCTCCGAGAGTCCCTCGCGCAGGAGAAAGAGCACCGCCGCCACCTCGAAGCTGCCGGTGAACGGGATGGTGAAGGTGAGGACGCTCGAGGGTGTGTGCGTGAACACCATGGTGTTTACTAGACCGATCCGCGCCGCGAGCCAGGCCGCACCCAGGTGCGAAAGCGCGTTCATGACGCGCGCGCCGACGAAGAGCATGCCGATCGTCGCCTCCGAGGCGCCGAACTGCGCGTGGAAGAAGTAGGCGAAGAGCGCGCTCCCCTGGAAACCCCCGGCGAAGCTGTCGAGCGCGAAGAGAAAGGACATCTTGGTCAGAATGGAACGGCTCTGCGGGCTGACCTGCACGCGCATGGCGTCCGAGGACGCCTCGGCGTGCCCCGACAGGGCGAGATAGAGCACCGCCGTGGCAGCGTAGAGCAGCGCGTAGAGGATCACCGCTCCGCGCAGGGAATCGAGCGACGCGAGCCCCGCGAACTCGCGCAGGAAAGGCGACACCACCGCGAGCCCCGCCCCCAGCGCGTGCCCGACGTCCTGGATGACGTTATACCAGGCGAAGGAGCGCGTGCGGTCCGCGTCGCCGCCGGTGGCGGGCAGGATGGCCTGCTCGAGCGCAAGCGCGGCGGCGCGGTCCTTTCCGAGCGAGTTGAGCATGCCCAGGAATGCCGCCACACCGAGCACTACTATCTGCGAGGCGGCGGCGAACACGATCCCCCCCGCCGCGGCGAGCAGGCCGAGGGCGATCAGCCAGCGCCGCCGCCCGAAGCGATCGCCCCAGAACATGACCCCCGCGGCGCCGACTGCGGTCCCGGCGACCCCGGCGCCGAGGACTGCGCCCCAGGCGGCCGGCTCGAAGCCGAGCTCCGCGAGGTAGATGCCAGCGATGACGCCGATGAGGCCGTTGGCGATCGCGCGCAGGAAGCTCGCCGCGAAAACAATCCGGCGGTCGCCGGACATTCCGGCTGCGCGCTCGCGCACCGCCCTAACGATCAAAAAGCTTCACCGAACCGCGCCCGCGCGACTCGGCGTATTCGAGCGCCGTGACACCGTCCTTGTTGCGGATGTCGGTGCGCACGTTCTTCGAGAGGAGGTAGTGGATGAGGACGATGTCGTCGTGGGAGACCGCGGCGTGCAGCGCGGTGTTGCCCGCTCTCGCGTCCTGCACGTTGAGGTCGGCCCCCGCGTCGGCGAGGGCCTTCACCGCCAGGAACGTGCCGGTCATGGCCGCCCAGTAGAGCGGAGTCTCGCCGTCGCGGTTGGCGAGGTTCTTATCGGCGCCCGCTTCGATCAGCGAGCTCATCAGCACCGAGCTTTCGATCATCGAGGCCGCGTGCAAGACGCTCTCGCCGGTCGGCGTGAGCGCCCGCGCATCGGCACCCCTGGCGATCAGCAGCTTCGCCATCTCGACCTGGCCTTTTTCCGCGGAAAAGTAGAGCGGCGTTTCGCCGTGCCCATTCGTCGCCGACAGAGGCACGCCTGCGTCGACGAGCCGCGAGAACTCGCCGAGATCGCCGTTCTCGATGGCGCGAAACAGCGCCTGCTCCGGCGTTTGCGGAGGAGCGCAGCAGGCCATCATTTGCGCTTGCGCGCCGCACGCGGCGAGCAAGAGCACGGCGATCACAAGGCGCACAAGGGACTTCACTTCAGCCCAGTATGTAACAGAAAGAGTGGAAGATTAGCAGAACCGCCATCGCCAGAGAAAGACCTTAGAATCCGGAGGGCATCTGGGCTTGCTTCGCAGTCTAACAGCATGCGACTTCAAAACAGGGCGAAAAAATGTCAAGATCGCGGCTCCCGGAATCCATGTCACCGGCATCATGAACGCACGACTCAGGAAACAAATGGCCGCCATCGGGGCGGCGACCCAGGTCTGCTTTCGCGTGGTCTTCGCCGACGGCTCCTCGTACCAGAGCCGCGAGCGCGCGCCCGACGTGACCATCTTCATCCGCAACGCGCGGGCCGCCTGGCGCATCGCGCTCTTCGGCCATGTCGGCTTTCTCGAAGGGTATTTCGACGGAGACATCGACATCGAGGGCAACATCGCCATGGCATTCCGCGCCGCGATGGACGCCGGCTACGACGGCGAGCCGACATTCCTCGTCAAGCTGCGCAACGGGTGGCACGAGCTCGTCTACAGCAACGCCTCGATCGCGCAGGCGAAGAAGAACGCGCGTTTCCATTACGGGCCCGGCCAAGATTTCTACCGGGAGTGGCTCGACGAGGTGGGCATGGCCTACACCTGCTCGTGGTTCAACGACGGAGCCAAGACCCTCGAGGACGCGCAGGTCGCCAAGATGGACCACGTCTGCAGGAAGGTCCTCCTGAAGCCGGGCGACACCTTTGCCGACATCGGCAGCGGCTGGGGCAACCTGCTCTTCTACGCCTGGGAAAAGTACGGCGCCCGCGGCACGGGCATCAATACGACGACCGAGCAGGTGCGGGAGACCCGCGCCGAAATCAAGCGGCGCGGGCTCGAGGGCAAGGTCGAGGTGCTTGAGCGCGACTTCCGCGAGGTGCCGCGCCAGTTCGACAAGCTGCTCTCGATCGGCACCCTGGAGCACGCCGGGCGCGACCAGCTCGGCGAAGTCATCAAGGCTCATGCCGACTACCTGAAGCCCGGCGGGCTGGGGGTGATCCACTTCATCGGCCACGTCGGCGTGCGCGACACCGAGTTCTGGATACGCAAGTACATCTTCCCGGGAGGCTGGATTCCGAGCCTGGCAGAGGCGATCGACTGGTGCGAGCGCTGCGGGCTCGAGGTCGTGGACATCGAGAATCTGCGGCGCAACTACGCGCTCACGCTCGACGACTGGGCGCAACGCTTCGATCGCAACTGGGACAAGGTGCACAAGCTGGATCCGAAGCGCTTCGACGAGAAGTTCCGGCGCATCTGGCGCACCTATCTCTGGTCCTGCGCCGAGATGTTCCGCTCGCCGAGCGGCAAGACACACCTGTTCCAGATCGTGGTGAGCAAGGGCAACGTCGGCAACAACTATCCGATGAGCCGGGCTTTCCTCTACACCCGTGAGCCAGCACGAGAACAAGCTCGCACGGCTGCGCGCTGAATTGGGCGCGGGCACCGGCGGGATCGGTCTTTCGAAGAGCACCTCGAACCTCTTCCGCGATCGCAAGGCGCAGGCGCGGCCGCGCATCGATCTCTCCGGCTTCAACGAAGTCGTCCGCGTGGACGTCGCGGGCGGCCGCGTCGAGGCCGAGGGGATGACGACCTACGCCGATCTGGTTGAGGCGACTCTTGCGCACGGCACGATGCCCTGCGTCGTCCCGCAGCTCAAATCGATCACGCTGGGGGGCGCCGCGGCAGGGGTGGGCATCGAAGCCTCCTCGTTCAAGTACGGCCTGGTGCACGACACGCTGCTCGCGCTCGAGGTGCTGCTCGCCGACGGCTCGATCGTCACTTGTACGCCGGAAAACGAGCACCGCGATCTCTTCTACGGCTTTCCGAACTCCTACGGCACCCTCGGCTACGCGCTCAAGGTCACGGCGCGCACGGTTCCGGTGAAGCCCTACGTGCGCATCGAGCACATCCGGCACACCGACCCGCCGCGCTTTTTCAAGGACCTGGAAGCGCGCTGCAGGGCAAAGGACGCCGATTTCATCGACGGCACCATCTTTTCGGGCGAATCGATGTTCATCACCCTCGGCCGCTTTGCAGACAGCGCCCCGCACACGAGCGACTACACGTTCGAGCACATCTACTACCGCTCGATCCGCGAGAAGCAGACAGACTGGCTCGCGACGAAGGATTTCATCTGGCGCTGGGACACCGACTGGTTCTGGTGCTCGAAGAACCTGTTTGTACAGAACCCCATCGTGCGCAGGATCGTCGGGCGCGAGCGCTTGAACTCGACGACCTACGCGAAGGTAATGCGCTGGAACAGCAAGTGGGGTTTCACGCGCGCCTTTTCGCGGCTGGCGGGGAAGACCCCGGAGTCCGTCATACAGGACGTGGATATCCCCATCGCCCGTGCGCCCGAGTTCCTCGCGTTTTTTCTGAAGGAGATCGGTGTCCTGCCCGTCTGGATCTGCCCCATCGGCAGCTACGACACTCAAGCGAGATTCCCGCTCTACCCGGTCGATCCCCGGACTCTGTACGTGAATTTCGGCTTTTGGGACGTGGTTCAGGACACGGTGCGCCGCGAGCCGGGCCACTACAACCGCAAGATCGAGCGCAAGGTTGCCGAGCTGGGCGGGGTGAAGTCGCTCTACTCCGATTCCTATTACCCGGAGGAGGAGTTCTGGCGGCTCTACGACAAGGCCGCCTACGACGCGCTGAAGGCGCGCTACGACCCGCGGGGAAGGTTCAAGAATCTCTACGAGAAGTGTGTGTTGCGGCACTAGCGCCCCAAGTCGAACTGACCTTCCCGCGCTACACTCTCGGCGTGAGCTGCTGCCACTACTACTCGATCTCCGAGGGCCACGAATCCGCCTTCTCGGTTGACATCTCGAGCATCATCTTCGGGCCGGGCGTGCTGAAGGAAGCCGGCGAGCACGCGCGCGCACTCGGAATGAAGCGTGCCGCGCTTTTCACCGACAAACACGTGGGAGCCCTGGAGTGTGTCGCCGAGGCGCTCGCGTCGTTGCGCGCGGCAGGCGTCGATGTCGCGATCTACGACGAGGTGAAGGTGGAACCGACCGACGCATCCTTCCGCGCGGCGAGCCTCTTCACCGCGGAAGGCCGGTTCGACGGATACCTGTCGGTGGGCGGCGGCTCGGCCATGGACACCTGCAAGGCCGCGAATCTTTACTCGAGCTGGCCGGCGGAGTTTCTCGACTACGTCAACGCTCCGATCGGCGCGGGCAAGCCCGTTCCGGGCGCATTGAAGCCGCACATCGCCTGCCCCACGACCTGCGGCACAGGCTCCGAGTGCACCGGGATCGCCATCTTCGACCTCGTATCGAAACAGGTGAAGACCGGCATCGCTTCCCGGCGCCTCAAACCGTCCCTGGCGCTCGTCGACCCGACGACGACCTACACGCTCCCGAAGAACGTCGTGGCGGCGAGCGGCTTCGACGTGCTCTCGCACGCGCTCGAATCCTACACCGCGCGGCCCTACACGATGCGAGCCAGGGCCGCCGCGCGCCCGATGAGCCAGGGCGCCAATCCCTGGAGCGACGTCGGCTGCCAGGCGGCGATGCGAAAACTGGGGGCGTATCTCGAGCGCGCCGTGAACGACGCCTCCGACCGCGAGGCACGCGACAACCTGATGTTCGCCGCGACGCTTGCCGGGATCGCCTTCGGCAACTCGGGCGTGCACGTGCCGCACGGGATGTCGTACGCCGTCGCCGGATTGGTGCGCGATTTTCGTCCCGAGGGCTATCCGAAGGGGGAACCCATGGTCCCCCACGGGATGTCGGTGATCGTGAATGCACCCTCGGTGTTTCGCTTCACCGCGGAAGCCTGCCCCAACCGGCACCTCGAGGGCGCGGGCTGGCTCGGCGCGGACACGCAAGGCGCTTCGCCAGAGGACGCGGGCGAGGTACTCGCCAAGCACCTCGTCAAGCTGATGCGAGCGACTGGAATTCCGAACGGCGTCTCGGGCGTGGGCTACGGAGAGCGCGATGTCGACGCGCTCTCGGAAGGGGCATTCGCGCAGCAGCGGCTGCTCACCAACGCGCCGCGCGAGGTCGGCCGACACGAGCTCGCCCACCTGTTCAGGGGGGCGATGCGATATTGGTGAACCCGCCAGCGCAACAAATGAGAAGAAGAATCATTTGCATTCTCTGAGTATCTAGGGCACAATTCATCCTGAAATCGGTCTTCCCGCCCCAGGCAATCAGCACCGGGCGCGGAAAGCCGGACCGATGGGCGGCGCGGGCAAATCACCGAGCCGCGCACCAGCCAGCCAAGTCCTGCCGCGATAAGGACCAGCCAGCCAGCGAAGCATTTGATTCGACTGGAGGGGGGGTCGCATGGCACGTCCTCGCGCAAGTGCTGCAAGACGAGCGCCCGCACTGACGATCGCCGCCTGCGTCCTTGTGAGCGCCTGCGGGGGTGGTTCTCCGGAGACTGCCACCGAGCTCAGCCCCGCGGCCAGGCTGGGCGAGAAGATCTTCCACGACGCGTCCCTTTCGGCCTCGGGACAGATGGCGTGCGCGACCTGCCACGACCCGGCCTTCGGCCACGCTTCGCCGTTTAGCACGCCGGTCGCCTTGGGGGGCCCTGCGCTTGACCAGCCTGGTCTGCGCAACCCGCCTTCGATTCGCTATCTGCGATTCAACGGCGCGTTCCGTTTCGACGAAGAAGGCACGCCGACCGGCGGCTTCAATCTCGACGGCCGGGCGAACAGCCTCGCCGAACAGGCGCGCCGGCCTTTCCTCAGCGCGAACGAAATGGCGAACGCGGATGTCGCGTCGGTCGTTGCAGGAATCGCCGCCGCCTCCTACGCGGAAGAATTCAAACAGCTCTTTGGTCCCGACATCTTCTCCGACCCTGCGACCGCGTTCGATCGAGTGGTCTTCGCGCTCGAGCGCTACCAGGTCGAGGATCCGGACTTCGGGCCGTTTTCGAGCAAGTTCGACCTCTCCGTAGCCGGGAAAGCCGGCCTGACCGACCAGGAGTTGCGCGGACTCGCGCTGTTCAACCGTCCCGACAAGGGAAATTGCGCCGCCTGCCATCCGAGCACCAGACCCGACAACGCGCCCGGCGCTCTGTTCACGGATTTCACATATGACAGCCTCGGCGTGCCGCGCAACGCCGCGATCGCCGCCAACGCGGTCTCCGGCTTCTTCGATATGGGCCTCTGTGGACCGACCCGAACGGACCTCGCGAGCCGCACTGATCTTTGCGGCGCCTTCAGGGTGCCGAGCCTGCGCAACGTCGGACTGCGCAGGCATTTCTTTCACAACGGCCGCTTCGACTCACTGGAGGATGTGATCCGCTTTTACGTGACGCGCGACACCAACCCGGACCTCTGGTATCCGGCCGCGTCGCTTGCGGACCCCCTGCCCTACGACGATCTTCCGCTCGAGTTGCGCGGAAACGTCAACGTGACCGAAGTTCCCTATAACCGCCGTCCCGGACAGGCGCCGGCGCTGACTGCGAGCGAGATCGTCGATCTCGCCGCCTTCCTGCGCACGCTCAGCGACGGCTACACGCCCTGACCGAACGATATTTCCCGAGAGAAAGGACTGCCATGACAAGAACTCTTCATGCGCTCTTGCTCACGTGCGCCGGTTCGACGGCGCTCGCGTCCGGCAGCGCCGCACAGGCCCAGGCCAATTCCGACGCTCCAGCCGAACTGCGTCAGCTGCGCGAGGACGTGCAGCAGCTGAAAGGCGAGATCGAATCCCTGAAGGCGCAGAAGGACTCTGAGCAGCCGAGCGGCGTCAGCCTCTACGGCTACGGCGAAATCAACTACAGCCGCCTGCGGAACGATCCCGCTTCGGCGACGGCCACGGTCCGGCGCGGCGTCGTGGGATTCGCCTATCGTTTCTCGGAACGCACGCGCTTCGTGTCGGAGCTGGAGCTGGAGAATGCAGTCGTATCCAAGGACGACGAAGGGGAGATCGAGTGGGAGCAGTTCTATATCGAACAGGACCTGGCCAAGGCGACGTCGGCGAAGCTGGGACTGTTCCTGATGCCGGTCGGCTACCTCAACGAAGTGCACGAGCCGACCCGCTACTTCGGCGTCACGCGAAATCTGGTGGAGACCGCGATCATCCCGACGACCTGGCGCGAACTGGGCGTCGGGCTGCACGGCACCACCGAGGCGGGAGTGCGCTGGGACGCCGGCGTCGTCACGGGCTTCGACTTGACGAAATGGGACCCAACGAGCGCCGAAGGGAAGGATTCTCCGCTGGGCTCCATTCACCAGGAAGGTCAGCTCGCCAAGGCCGCGAGCCTCGCAGGATACGGCGCGCTCAACTACAACGGCATCCCGGGCTTGAATGTCGGCGGCAGCTACTACTACGGCCGCGCCGGGCAGAAGCAGCCCGACTTCGCAGCACCCGACGCGACGATCGACTTGACCGAAATCCATGCGCGCTGGCAGCCGGGCCGCTGGGACTTGTCCGCGCTCGGCGCAGCCGGCCGGTTCAGGAACGTCGCAGCGCTGAATGCCACCTTCGCCGGCCAGCCGACGCCCGTGCCAGATCGCTTCGGCGGCTGGTACGCCCAGGCGGCGTATCGCCTTTGGCAAAGTGGAGACTACTCGCTATTCCCCTTTGCGCGCTACGAGCGGTTGAACACTGCGCGCTCGTATTCGGGTCTGCCCGCGGGGCTCGCGCCGGACATCGAGCCCGACACGCGCGTCGCGACCGTGGGCGCGAGCTTCTACCTTCATCCTCAGGTGGTCCTCAAGCTGGATGTTCAGCGCTATTTCAACGACCGGTCGCTTGATTGCGTGAATGCGGGCGTCGGCTTCCATTTCTGAGCGCCGTCTCGCCTCGAAGCAAAGTGGTTTGAAGTGATCTCTCGCCGCGAATATCTGCAGTTCGTCGCGGGCGCCGGCGTGGCGTCGATGTGGCGCTCCCGCGCCTACGCCGCCGTCTACCTGGATATCGGGGAGGCGCAGAAGCTGCTCCTGCCGCAAGCGGCATCCTTCGTTCCGTTGCCGCTGGGTCTTGACGAAGCCGCACTCGCCGAGATTGCCGCGGTCACGCAAACGCGCATCCCCAGGGGCTACTCGCCGCGCTGCTGGACCGGCATGGCCGGAGTCAGGCCCCTTGGCTGGGTGCTTGCCGATCGCGTGGTCGGCAAGTATGAATTGATCGACTACGCCGCTGGCTTTTCTGCCGACGGCGCGACCCTCGGCGTCGAGATTCTCGCCTACCGCGAATCACACGGGAGTGAAATCCGCGGCGCGTCATGGCGGCGGCAGTTCCTCGGACGAAAGGGGCCGTCGGAGCTTCGATTCGGCGACGACATCCGCAACATCTCGGGCGCGACCTTGTCGTGCGAGCATGTGACGCAGGGCGTGCAGCGATTGAGTGCGATCGTACAGCGGCTGGTCGCAGCCGGAAGCCGAGGCTGAAATGATCGAAAACGGGGAAGACCCTACCTGGGTGCAGCGGTCCCGGCCTTTGCTCGGCACCTTGGTGACGATTCACGTCTGCAACGATCGGCTTGGGGGGTCGTCCCGCGCCGAGACTCGATCGGTCCACGAGGCGATCAACGCCGCATTCGCCGAGGTCGAACTTATTACCTGCGCGATGAGCGCGCACCGCTCTGACTCCGACCTCGCGCGGCTGGCCCGCGCGCGGCCGGGCACGCTCGTGACGCTCGATCCGCACACGGTGCGCGTGCTGCGGCTTGCCCGACACTGGTATGCACTGAGCCGCGGCGCGTTCGACCCCGTCGCTGCAGCGGCACGGCTCGCGGCGCGCGGGATGCGTCCGGCGTTCGAAGGAATCGCTATCCACGATCGCGCGACGCTGCGAGAAATCGAGATCCTCTCGGATTCCGTCGTCAGACCCGCGGCGTCGCTGCCGCTCGACCTTGGCGGGATCGCGAAGGGCTACGCGGTGGATCGTGCCGTCGAGATCCTGCGCGAACGAGGGATCGGCGCGGGGCTCGTCAACGCCGGAGGCGATCTGCGCGCGTTCGGCGCGCGCGCCTGGCCGGTGGAGGTTCGGAACCCCTCGAGCTTCAGTCGAACGCGGCGCCTGAAAGAATTGCGATCTTTGTCCGACGCGGCACTCGCCACGTCGGTCGCGGCGCCGCTCAACGCCGAATTCGTTCGGAGCGCTCGCCGGCACGGGGACGAGGCATGGCAGAGCTGCTCCGTCCTTGCCCGCGACTGCGTCACCGCCGACGCGTTGACGAAATGGGGCCTGCAGGCGACCCGCGACTCGATGCGTCTGCGTCGGATCGTTCGCGATGAGCGCGCGCGTTTATGGCGAAGTTGAAGACACCTGCGAAGCGCCGCACCGGCTGGAATCGCGCCGGGCTCATCTGGCTCGCGATCATCACTGCCGGGCTCTGGCTGTCGGGTGTCGGGATGCACCTCTGGGCGGCGGATGCCGCGATCGACCTGCCGCAATGGCAAGACCATGCGCGGCGCATCTCGACCGTCGGGCATGGCGTGCTCGCCTGGTTCTTCTGTCTGCTCGCAGGCCGCTGGATCTGGCCCCATGTCTCGACGGTCTGGCGCAGGCGCAGCCCGCCCATGATGCGGCCGCTGGGGCAGCTCACTCTGTTCACGGTTGCGGTCGCGGCCCTTGCCGGTCTAGGTCTCCTGTACGGCTCGCCGCCCTGGCGAGATCATCTCGCGGCGGTGCACTGGTGGATCGCGCTCTTCTGGCCGCTGCTAGCTGGCGCGCATGTCGCCTGGTACTGGATGACAGACCCAAAAAAGTAAGCGAGGCCCGGAGAGTCCCGCGAGGCCTTGTTCGCGCAAATCTCGTCCGATCAGGCGATCGCGGTCGGGCGCGTCTCGACGATGCCAGGCATCTCGAACCCGCGCGCTTCGAGTTCGCCCATCAATGATTTGGTCTGCGCGGCAGTCAGCTCGACAAGCGGCGGGCGCAGCGTCGCCCATTCGGGGTCGCGCGCGTAGTGCGCGATCACGGCCTTCAGCGCCGCCATCATCGGATACTTCTGCAAGACGTTCCGCGTCGCGGTGATGTCCTTCTGCATGCGATCGGCGCTCGCGTCCCGCCAGCCTTCGAAGACTGCATTGATCGCGCCGGGGTTGATGTTACCCGTCGCCGTGATGCAGCCCTTGCCGCCGTTCCTCATGTTGTCGAGGAGGAACACTTCGCTGCCCGCGAACACGTCGAAGCCGGATTTCGCAAAGGCGTCGAGCATTGCCTTGGTGTTGTTCCAGTCCCCCGAGGAATCCTTGACGCCGGCGACGGCGCCGGGAAATTGCCGGAGCAGTCGCTCGATCAGCGTCAGCGTGATCGGCACCTGCGACACCGGCGGGATGTGGTAGAGATAGAGTGCAAGGCGCGAGTCACCCACTCGTTCGATCACCTCGGCGAAATTGCGGTACAGGCCCTCGTCGGAGACGCCCTTGTAGTAGAAGGGCGGGAGCATCAGCACCCCGGCGCAGCCGAGCGCTACCGCGTGCGCGGTCAACCGCACCGAGTCGGTCAGCGCGCAGCAGCCGGTCCCCGGCATGAGCCTGTCGGCGGGCACGCCCTCCTGCACGAGCGTCTCGAGCAGCGTCATGCGTTCTTCCACCGAAAGAGAGTTCGCTTCGCTGTTGGTGCCGAATACCGCGAGCCCCCGGCAGCCGCTCGCGAGCAGCCATTTGCAGTGCCGTACGTAGCGGTCGTGGTCGGGCGAAAGGTCGCGCTTGAAAGGCGTGACCACGGGAGCGAGGACCCCGGTAATGCGTTTCGCAGCGGTCATGGTCTCGATCGGGCGGTGAGCGTCGCGGAATTATCGCACGCGCGCGCCAATCCGCCCTGCATCACCGGGCGTACAACTCGACGATCAGCCCGCGCAGCCAGCTGACCCCGGAATCCTGGTCGAAGCGCTCGTGCCAGTGCACCTTCACCTCGAGCGCCGGAATGTCGACCGGGGGCCTGAGCGCCTTGAAGCGGCCGAGGCGGGCGATCGAGCGCACCAGCCCCTCGGGGACGATCACCATGTGGTCGGTACGCGAGAGGATCATCGGCACCACCGTGAAGTGCGGCACGCGAAGCGCGATCCGGCGCCTCAGGCCCTTGTTGCGCAGCGTCTGCTCGACGATCTCGTGGGCCGAGCCGCGCGCCGATACCAGAACGTGCGTGGCCGCGAGAAATTGCGCGAGCGTGAGCCGCGAGCCGATCGTGGGGTGATCGGCGCGCACGAGACACACGTAGCGGTCGCGAAAGAGGCGCTCTTGCACGACGCCCGCAGAGAGGTCGGGAAGGAATCCCACGGCGATGTCGATCTCGCCACTCGCGAGCGCATCGCTCACTTCGTCCTGCGGCAACTGTTCGGTCTCGATGCGCACGCCGGGAGCGTCGCGCTGCAGGCGCTCGAGGAGCGGCGGAAGGAATACGATCTCGCCGACGTCTGAAAGCTGCAGCCTGAAGCTGCGCTCCGAAGTACGCGGATCGAATCCCGGCTGCCGCAAGAGCGTCGTCTCGATGAGGTCGAGCGCCTGACGCACCGGCGCCGCGAGCCGCTGCGCGTAGGGAGTCGGACGCATGCCGCCCCGAGTGCGCGTGAAAAGCGGGTCGCCGAGCAGGCGCCGCAGGCGCGCGAGCGCGTTCGACATCGCCGGCTGCGACAGGCCGAGCTGCTCTCCGGCCGCGGTTACGCTTCCGTCGCGCAGCACCGCGTCGAAGGCGCGCAGCAGGTTGAGATCGAGGCCGGAGACATTCACAATGTGAATCTATAGCATATGCGTCATCAATTTGACAAATGCTGCCGCCACCCCTACTCTCGCGCGAGAATATCCGCAGCAAACCACCAAGGAGGAGAAACCGATGGTCCGCCCTGCAAGCCCTTTGGCTACACTCG
>Ga0187773_10000486_pt1 | contig 15711 bp, 14 predicted proteins | sample 0216_BV02_MP05_1_FD_133133 | JGI IMG/M metagenome (GOLD analysis project Ga0187773, IMG submission 133133) | Tropical peat soil microbial communities from peatlands in Department of Meta, Colombia - 0216_BV02_MP05_10_MG | ecosystem: Environmental > Terrestrial > Soil > Wetlands > Peat | place...
CGCAGCAGCGCCGTGGTGATATCGAGTTCGGCCTTGAGCCGGTTATATTCTTCCGGAGAAAGCTTGCGGCCGTCCAGCTTCTTCTCGGCGTGCTCTTTGGCGCGCAGCGCTGCGGCATTATCCAGCTCTGCGCCGCGCAGCGCCGTATCGGCGAGCACGGTGACGACGTAGGGCTGGACCTCGGCAAAACCCCCGGAGATGAAGAACGTTTCTTCGTCCTTGCCGTCGAGAATGACGCGCACAGCCCCCGGCCGGAGGTGCGCGAGCAGCGGCGCGTGCCGTGGCAGCACGCCGATCTCTCCGCGCAGTGCGGGCAGCACCACCATCTCCGCGCGGCCGGAGAAAATGAGGGCCTCGGCACTCACAATGTCGATGTGCAACGTGAACGGCATGGTTCGATCTTAGCCCGCCGCTGTTCGACGTGCACAGCCTTGCCGTGGTGCGGGCGATGGGTGTCGACGCGGCGCTCCCCACCCTTGTCCGCCGTCGCCAAACGACCCACCATGGCGCTCTCCGGCGCGTGCGCCAGCAGCCGCCCGTGCTTTCAAATCAAGATGGGGACGCCGGGGTGCCGCGCACCGGTTGATCGTCCTCCGGCAAGGTATGCGCGATGCCCTTGTGGCAATCAATACAGGTCTTGTTCAGCTCGCCGTTCAGCACTGCGGCATGTTTCTTGCGGGCATTCTTGTCCTGCTTCTCCAGATCCATATATGTCATGGCGTGACAGTTGCGGCATTCGCGCGAATCCGTTGCCTTCATGCTCGCCCACACGTCCTTGGCGAGTTCCTCCCGGTGGGCGATAAATTTTTCCCGGGTGTCGATGGTGCCCAGAACCTTCTTCGGAAGCTCGTTGTACGTGGCCTGGATCTTGCGCGCGACCTTATAGATCCACGGCTTGGGAACATGGCAGTCCGGGCAGGTCGCACGCACCCCCGCCGGATTCTGGAAGTGGATGGTCTTCCGGTACTCCTGATAGACGTTGTCCCGCATTTCGTGACACGAGATGCAGAATGCCTCGGTATTGGTCGCCTCCAGGATCGTGTTGAATCCGCCCCAGAATATGATGCCCACCACGAACATCAGCACAGCGCCCGCTGGCAGCCACAGCAAGTACCATTTGTGCGACCGGCGCCATAACCACTGCCAGCGGCTACCCGGATCTTCGTCCTCTTTCTGTTCCGACATGTTGTTGACCCTCTCGGTTCGGTCTGTGTGCGGGATTGAGCCTCACCCTTGCAGGCGCGGCGCCCGGCCTATTTGAAGCTGCCGTAGTAATTGAGCAAGGCCTGGATATCCCCCGGGGTGAGCTTGTCGATCTTCGGTTTCATCTTCTTTTCCATCGGGCGCTTGCCGGATTTGTACTCTTTGAAGGTTGCCTCGAGGTAGGGCATCCACTGGCCGGCCAGGATGCCGGCGTCATCCGACGCCAGGCTGCCGCCGTTGCTGTGGCATTTCTCGCAGTGATCGTCGTGGATCTCCTTGCCCTTCTGCGCCAAGGCCGCATCGAATTTCTGGTTGGCGCGGAAAAATTTCTTTCCGGCGTAATAGTCCGCCAACTCTTTCATGTCGCCATCGCTCAGTTCCTTGGCGACCTGGCACATGTCCGTCTTTTGCCCCTTCTTAGGGCCCTCGTGGAACTTGGTTTCGGGACACGGGCGCTCCTTGTTTTTGTACGCCGTCAGGTTGTCTTTGATGTAAGGCGCGGACATGCCCCCGATGGTCGGCACGTCCGATTCATGGCTGTCACCCTCCTTGCCGTGACATGCGGCGCAGGTCTCGACCATCTTGTTTACGTCGGCCGCGGCGCTGGTGGCCACAGCGAGGCTGAACAGGCCGGCACCTGCCAACAAAACCAAACCGGTGACTTCTCGTTTCATCATCGTTGCGCTCCTTAATTGCAATGGGGACGCCCGTATGCGCGATGCACGCAGGGCGTACGGTTAAATTCATGGTTCCCTCAATTCCGAATGGATGCCCCGACCTCCAATCAGAACTTGTATCGCATGGACAGCGAAATAACATTAACATGATATGAAGGCGGCTGTTCGCCGAATGCCAGAACATTCGGGATCGTGCTGGGGGTGACGCCATCGAGCATCCAATTCTTGGAGTCGTAGCGTTCATACCAGTAAGCACCATGCAGCGATATGTTATCTTTCAGGTGGTAGGTGGCGTAGAGTTTCACGCTGTCCAGCAGCGTGACAAGATCGGGAAACGTCGCCGTCGGTGTGCCCGTGTCGAGGTTGATGGCGCCGGTTGAACGCGAGGTGGTGTAATCGGCGCCAACATCGAGCTTGTTCTCCAGCACCGAGTGCTTGACGCCGACTCCGAAAACATCGATCTTGTCGTTGTTTTCCGCGAACCAATCCGCCGTCGAGAAGGACTGGCTCCCCGCCTGTTTGGAATCGATTTCCTCATGGTTCAGGAAGAAATGCAGGCTGGTTTTTTTCGTGAGCATGGCGGAAACGTCGGCGCTGAGAACGAAGTCGCTGCCGTTCGTCAAGCCGAGCGCCGAGTCGGGATAGTCGTCCCGGGAAACGTCGGCCCCGAGTCCGACGGTGACGCTGTCGGTGGCGGCCACGTCGACACGGATGCCGGCGCTGTCCCGCGTGCGATTGGCCATATAGTACTTCACCAACAGCGGATTCTCGGGCGGGGTGATCTCGGGGACCGGGACATAGTTCGACTGGTCACGCTGGGCGTGGGAGAGCTTGAACGTCAGGTCGATATTCTCCCGGCTGCGCGCGATCAACCTGGCCCAATAGGTGTCTTCGCGGGTCTTGTCGGTTTCCTGGAAGGTGCGCTCGTGCGTGTCGTGGTCATAGCCGACGGAGGTCTTGAGGCGTGGCGTGAACCGGTAATCGGCGCTCAGCTTGATCGTGTTCTGGGTGAAGCTGTACGGCAGATTCGTTCTGGGAGCGTTCACAAAGCTGTCCGTGGTCACCCAGACGTAGGCCGCCTGCGGCGTCTTGTTGTTGCGATCATTGTACGTGTAGGCGGCGTTCAGCTGCATTTGCCCGGTGACCGCCGACACCAGCTTGAGCGACGCGTTGGTGGTGTCCACCTTCCCGGCCAATGAATCCCTTGGGGGGTTCGGGGCGCCGAGCGAGGCATTCAGCGTTGGCGGGAGAAACGGGTCATCCTGCGTCATGCGCCCGAACGCGATGTCGGCGGTGCCGCGCGTCTTTTCGCTGAACTGGTATCCCAGCGAAGCCAGGAGCTGATGAAACTGGTTATCGGGCGGCAATGCGAGCTGACCCTCGGTAGCGCCGCCGAGCAGTGGCGTGTAGGCGTTCTGCCAGGTCAGAGACTGATTCTTGTTATTGAAGGTCGAACCGTAATAGGCAAACTTCGCCTGTAATTGGCGACCGCTATACGACGCCGACGCGTCGATCTGATCGGTGACATAATCGACCGGCATCACCAGCTGGGCCGAATTGAAGAAGAACGTGCCGGCAACACGTTGCGTCCCTTCCTTCGTTTCTTCACGAAAGTTGAGGGAGTACCGCCAGTTGGTCGCGGGGATCAGCGACACGCCCATGCCTATCCGCGTCCGCTTGGTCTCCAGATCGACCTCATGAAGGCTACCCGGCAGCGCGGACATTCCACCGGTGGTCCCCGCCGGGACCCATCCGGTCGGCAGCGTCAGCGATCGTGAACCGGTACCGAAGTACGGCGTGACGGCGCTGTCCGAGATGAAGTGCGGCAACTCCTTGTAGTTGAGAAACAGGGTGACCGCGCCCTGTTGTCCGCCCTCGAGGCTCACGGAACGCGAGTCCAGCCCGAGGTCGGTCGCTTCGATGTTCCAGTAGTTGGCATCCTCGCCGCGAAAGCGGGCGCTGCCGTCGCCGAGGAAGTAGGCGCCTTTCTTGTTGAGCCCGGTGTATTCACCGAACTTGAATGAATCCTCCGAGACGTAGGTGGCGCCGAGATCGACCGTGCCGCTCCAGCCCTTTTCGAATGTGCAGTACTTGCACAGCCACTGCGACGTATCGACGAGCGGCTGGGCCCCGAGGCCAGCGCTGTCCGCCGCCACCGCGGCCGCGGTCGGCGCCGATAGCGCGAAAAGCAACAACAGCTGTTTCGAGATGTCCATGTTCGTGTCCTGGTTTCAGACCGCGTCGCGGCCGGCGCTCTCCTTGAACGGGCGCCGGCTATCGCATCAGTTTGACCCCCGACGGGCTGTTCGACCCGTGAACCTGTGAATGACAATTCGTGCAGCTTCCGGCCAGCAGGAATTCCGACGGACCGCCGACGCCACCCGGCAATGAGTCGGCAGTGCGCGCAACCGACGGATGGCCGGCCACGGTATGACATTGCTGGCAGAGCAACGGTAGATTCTTCTTCAACAACGCCGGGTAGATCGATCCATGCGGTGTGTGACACAAGGTGCAGTCTTCGGTTACCGGTGCATGTTCCCACAGGAACGGCCCGCGCTTCTCCGCGTGACAGGTGTAACAGGTCTGGTTCACGGTCGGCTGCGCCAGCAGGGCATCGGTGTTGGCCCCGTGCGGGTTGTGACACTCGCTGCACGCCATCTGGCCGAAACGGACCGGATGAACCGAAGGCTTGTGGAAGTCCGCGCGTTCCTTCAGGTGGCACTTCTCGCAAACCTCGGCCTGGGTGGCTGTCGCCAGCACCGCGTCGCGCGCCGCATGGATCTTGTGGCAGCGGACACAGGCGACGTCGTTGCTGTCGTGTGCGCTCGCGTTCCAGCCGATGCGGGCATCGCCGCGATGACAATTCAGGCAGATCCGGTTCTGTTCCGCGACCGGCACCGGGTTGATCTTGTCCGGCGCGAGCTTGGACCGCGGGCCGAATGCGATGATCGGGGCCTGCTTTTCGCCGGGCCGGACTTTCTTGGCATGATTGGCGCCGGGGCCGTGGCAGGTCTCGCATTGCAGGCCGGCAAACGGCGTGCGCTTGTCGGCGCGCTGGGCGTGCTTGGTTTTGAAGATCGAGAACACCGGAAACTCCGAGTCCTCGTCGTGGCACTTGATGCAGGTGTCGGCGCCCTTCTCGGTGTATTCCGAGGCGAGATTGCCAGCCGGCGGCGCGGGCGTCTCGGGCGGTGCGGCGGCCTCCTCGGCGGGCGCGGTGACACTGAACATGAAGCTCGCGCCCAAGAGCAATCCGGCGAACAACGACAGGTGTCTGCGATTCGTCGGTGTTTGTTCGGTAGTCATGGTTCTTATTGGTTCGACTGATCCATTTCTTCCGTCATGCCTCGTCGCTCGTGATGCTGTTTGCGCTTCACGCTAGCCGCATGTTCGCACCGGTGAACCGCGTCCGCAGACTCGACCCGCATTGGTGACGTTTACGGTCCCTCCCGGCGGGCTCCGGGGAACCGTCGATGCGGTTCCCCGGAGGCGCGCCGTTTATTTCACTCCATGGACCGTCTTGACGTCGGCAGTGTTGCCCGGTCCGTGGCAGATGGAGCAGGTCTCGATGTTCGTGTTGACCGTCGCCTGGGTAGCCGAGAACACCGCGCTGCCCACTTGAGTCATGTGCACCTGTGCCGCCGGATCGTCATGGCAAGACGAGCACGCCGCCGCGGTCGGCGAGATGTTCAGGTCGTCGCTCGGATCGGTGAGGTTCGGACCACTGTCGATGGTGCTCGCGAGTATGCCGCTGGTCGTCGGCGAATCCCAGATGCCCGTCAGTTGATACGACGTGCTGGTGTGGCAGGTCGTGCAGTTGTTCAGGATCCCCGGGAAGCGCGTATCGCTGAAGTCGTTCTGGCAGAGATAGGTTGGAGCAGTGCAGCCGGGCGGTGTTGTCGAACCCGCACCCGGATAGCCCCAGACCACCAGCCCCTTCGTGCGGAAGCCGTGCCCCGCGGCGCCGCTGTAGAGCGTCGTGGCGCCGGCGTGGATGCCGTGGATCATGCGCTTAAAATCGATGGCTTCCTCCTTCTTGCCATCCAGCGTGTCCGTCACCAAGGCCGGGCGCCGCGATATGTCGGTGTGGTTTGGATTGTGGCACATGACGCACAGCTGGGGTTCGTCCGTACGCGCGCCGCCGTGCAGACTCAGCCGCTCGTGACACTTGTCGCAATTGGTGATGTCAACCACCGTGCGACGTGCTACGGCCTTGGAGTCGGTGATGGGGAAATCCTTCACGACGCTCTTTACCTCGATCTCGTCCTTGGTCCCGTCGCCGTCGACGTCGACGCTCATGCGTGCGTAGAAGCCGACCCGGCCACTACCCGTCGTGGTCGACGGAATCGCGGTCGAGGAGGTCACGCTGTAGGTGCCGTCGCCGTTATTGGTCACGCTGCCGGACAGGGCGCCGCCGCTGAGCAGGCTGATGCTGATCGGGTCAGGAGACTTGGTTGTACCGCTGTTGTTGAAGTCTGTCGTGCTCCACCCGATGATCAGGCTCATGCTGCCGCCCGTGATCGCCGGTGTGTTGGCGATGTCATACGCCGTATTGTTGTTCATCGGATTGGTGATCGAGAACTTGATGGTCGGCGTCTGCGTCGGCGCCCCGTTGGTTACGCTCACGATGTTGAGCTTGTACTTGGCGCCCTCGGCCGTCAGCTTCGCCGGGAACGAATGCGCCTCGGCGATACTGTTGCCCGGTCCGCCGGTCTTGTGGCACAGCAGGCAGGTGCTGCTGTCTACCGCACTCACGTCGCCGCCCGGATGAAGCACCGGCTTGGATGAATCGTTGCCGAAATTGACGTCGTCATGGCACGAGCCGCAGGCTGCGATGCTCGGATGGGTTTCCCAGTTGTCGCCTTGCGGCGTGTTCCGGGCACTGTTGGTATCCGTATTGGTGTGACACTTGGTGCAGTTGCGAATGTCCTGCGGGAAGGCGACGTCCGAGAAGTCGGAGCTGCGGATCGTGTACTTTCCGTCGTCGGCGGTTCCAGCCACTCCATCCGGGCCGAGAACGCTCGGCAGATCCTCGCCGTGATGGATCTTGTGGATCATGTGCTTGAAGTCAACCGTCTCTTTCACCCAGGTGACGCTGCCGGAGGATCCCGCCGCAACCCAGGAACCCGGGTTGTGACAGGTGACGCACAGCTTGGTGTCGATGCGGGTGCCGTGCGCGGTGAGCTGGTTGTGGCACTCGTTGCAATTCGACGTCTGGACGATGATGCGCTCCGTCGTGACGGCGCCGCCCGCCGGGACGAAATCGTACGTCGCGTTGACTTTCGGATACGCGGAATTCGACATCTGAATCCCGACGCGGGTGGTCAGCGCCGGTTGATAGCTGATGTCGAGGGCATTGCCGTCGACATCCGTGCACGGTGCGGGGCAGGCAATTGGCTGTGGAGCTGAATTGACGCTGGTATATCCGGCGCACTTGGTAAAGTCCGGGGTCCCGGTCTTCGTGATGTCCGTGCAGAACGTATAGGTGTACGTGCCGTTCTTGTTATCAACCAGCGTACCGAAGGGAATATCCTGCTGCGTTCTGTAGCGCTCCTGCGAACCCTGCATGGCCCCGCTGCTGGCCTGCACGATATAGTTCTGCCACGTGCCCGGGTTGCCGTCAGTGCCCGGCGTCAGTTTCGCGATATTGAATCGCAGGTCGTTGCTGGTGAGGCCGACAACGGGAATGCCATTCTGGTCGGTGACCGCGAAGTTCACTACCGGCGGACTGCCGACGCTGGCACTGGAAATGGTCATGTTCAGCGTTGTGGCGGTAGTCACCGACACCACGCCAACGTTGGTACCGGGAGGTCCAGGTGGTCCGGGCGGGCCGTCGCTACCATTGCTGCCACTACAACCCACCAAGCCAATTGTCAGCATGCTCGCTACGGCAGCGATGCCGAACCCTTGATATGCAAATCGCTTTAAGTTCATATCTCCCCCCACTTGCGAACGACGAGGTTCATCAAAACCAGGTTCATTAAAAAAGCGTTCCTATGGTCACCAATACATCCGTATGTTGAACGCTCCAAGAAAAATCGTGGCGAGAAATCCCGATCACGCAGCAATTCTTCTCTACAACTGCGCTGACTGTAATTGATCTTTCGCAACCAAAGTGTTGACGAAGGTCAAAGTCTGTTTTTCGCATCGTGAAATGCAACTTCACACTGACCGATTTCGTCATACCCGGTATGCGGTATCCCTTGTTTCGGCCGACAGGATTGCGATTGCACCGAGGCGCTGTGCTGCTCGTTCCGACCGTGCAACGTATTCTTTGATAAAAGAAAACCCCGTTTGTAACGGGCGTGAATCAAAAGCGCCAGTAATTGAAATAGTCAACAAAATTGATCTCAATCATTACCTTGGCGACAGACATTCAATAGGTTAATAATGGTCATGGAGGCGGGGGTGTATGAGTTCTTGCGACTGTGAATTAAACGCCTGTGTATTGTGCGAGGCACGACTTTACCCGGGGTTATCGTCCGAGCTGGTTTGCCGCATTCGTAATTTGCTCATCCGTGAAACGTATTCCCCCCACCAGACGATGTTCTGGGAAGGCGACACGGCCGATTTTCTGTTCGCCTTGAAAGCCGGGCAGGTCAAACTCACCACCTCGTTACCGGATGGACGTCAGCAAATCCTGCGTCTGGCGATCGCCGGTCAATTGCTCGGTTTCGAATCACTGAGCGGCCGAAAGTACTCCTATACCGCCGAGGCGTTGACCGAGGCGCATGTCTGCAAGATCAATCGACGTGATCTGTTCGAGGTGATTCAACAGAACCCCGCGGTTTCCGTGCGCGTCATCGAGGCGCTGAGCCAGGAGCTCGAGCAGGCGGAAATGACAATTCGCGATCTCGGACTCAAAAGCTCGACCGAACGGGTCGCGTCATTTTTGTTATCGCTGATGCCCGGCTGTGACGGGCCGAAAAAGACTATGTCCCTGCTGCTGTCGCGGCGGGAAATGGCCGAGATGCTGGGACTGACCGAGGAAACCGTGAGTCGGGTGATGGCCGACTTCGCGCGCCGCGAGATCATCGAGAACGGGAAGGGCTGCCTCCGTATTCTGAATCCCGGCTGGTTGCGCGCGCACAGCGGCATCGCAAACGGGTTGGCCATCGTGGGATCGTGGATTATTTTACACGCAGCGACGTTGGACGCGTTCAGGATCTGGGCGACGGATTTCTTCGCTTGATTCACCAACCTTCGTCGCGTCGGCTTCGACCGGCTTCGGTTTTCTCTGAGTGCGTTCGCGTCATGCCGGTCGAATGCCGGTCAGGAGAACGACTTATATCGTCAGGCTTCCCGCGCAGGCGTAATTGTGAAGCACGTTCGCTCTCTTCCAGATTTTGCGCCGGCTGGCACCTCCTTGGCTCTCCACGATGGATTTCGTGATCACAAGCCCCGAACCGATGCTTGTGGTCTGCCGTTTCCGCCAGGGACGGCTCTCGCGCGGAATTTCCCAACCGCCGATGCCGACCGCATGACCATGAGAACGATCGGGTCGCAGGCATCGGGTCGCGCCGTGCGCAGGCTATTCCTCCCGTCGACATCGAGATCCGCGACCAAGCCGGCTCGTTCGGCCCGCGCCTGAGGTAATTTCTGGTCGTGGGTTCGTCTTCGATCGCCGGGATTTTCATGCCGCGCCTCATTGGTAATAAGATGGGCGTGATGCGCGCGTCGCGATAATGTCGGTCCGGGCGAGATCAACCACTTGCAATTCCCGCGTCACGGGATTGACGGAGTGTCGCCATTTGTGGATTGATCCGCCCACTCTCGCAATACGGAGATAGACCATGGAAATCAGCTGGCGTGAGTTGCTCACGGTAATGCACGGCATGGGTTTCGGCGCGTTGTTCATGCTGGCATTCTCCGGCGCGATCGGGGAATTGTACGGAGCGTGGTCTACCAATGCTCCAGCGGAACTGAATCCCCGGGGTCAAAGAATGTTGCGGATCTATTTAGTCGGCATGGTGTTGGTCGCATGGCTGACCGTTTTTTCCGGTGCCTACATCGTCTACCCTTGGTACCGCGCGGTGCCCCCCGTGGGTACGGTCGATCTCACGGGTTATCCGCGAAGTCTGCTCCTGTCCAGTCCACACACGAGCGGCTGGCACAGTGTCGGGATGGAATGGAAAGAAAACGTGGCCTGGTTCGCCCCGATCGTGATGACCATGGTCGCCTATGTGTACGGGAAGTACGGCCGTGGCATCAATAAACATCCCGGCATGCGCCGTACCGTGCTCGCCTTTACGGCCGCGGCCTTCGTGGCCACCGGCGTGGCGGGCGCGTTCGGCGTCTTCCTCAATAAATACGCGCCGGTGCGGGGCGGCGTGACGATCCAGATAATGAAAGGAGAATGATCATGGCTCGCGCCGATGCATCTTCATCAGCGAAGGGCCGGCCGAATGGCGATGGCATGGCGGCCATTCTCGCCGCGGGGGTCGGTTGCGCGGCGCTGGGCCTATTCGCCTTTTCAGGTGACGCCTTCGAGAGCATCGACCGGTTCTTTAACTTCTATAACCCCACCGGCACACTGTCGGGCGTTACGCTCACCGCGATCGTCGTGTGGCTCGCCGCCTGGCGGGTGCTGGCAAATCGGTGGGGCAATCGGGACGTGCCTGTCGGGAAGATAAGCCTTGTTGCCGGCGCGCTGCTGGTCGTCGGCTTGGTGCTCACGTTTCCGCCGTTCATCGATCTTCTGCAAGGCAAGTAGCGGAGCCGCGGCAGCCATGCACGAGCATCACCCTTGAGCGTGGCTAAAGCGGTGAACCGGTACCGCCACGTCCGCGGGGCGATGTACGAAATCGCGGAAGCGTGCGTAACGCGTCCCGACGAAACCTCAGACGACGCGCAGCGCCACCAGGCCGAGGACCGCATAACCGGCCCGCTCGTGCAGGCGCGACTCCTCGTCGCCGGTCAGGTAAGCGATGGCGAACGTCGCCACCAGCGACCAGTGGAATATCCGGACCAGCGGGTCCCGGACCTTTACTTCATTCGAGGCGGATGCGGTTTCGCGGGTGTGCATGGTCGACTTCGCAAAATTGGGTGATGATCTGGGCGACTGTACCGGCCCAAGCTGAAACCAAACTGAAAAAGGAATAAAGTGGAGCTTGCGGGATTGAGAATGAAGGCGAACGGCCGCATATCAATCGAAAAGCTGGCTTCTATAATGAGGAGGCGCCATGCCGGGCCTGTCCGACAAGCAGCTGCAATATTTTGAGCAACGTCTCTCGCGGCGACGCGAAGAGCTGCGTGAGATCATCCGCCAGGAACTGGCCAGCACGCAACGCGAGGATTACACCGAGCTCGCCGGCATGGTGCACGACGCCGGCGACGAGTCCTTCGCTGAGCTCCTGCGCGGGGTCAATCTCACCAACCGCGCGCGCGAGCTCGAAGAGATGCAGGACGTCGAAGCGGCACTGGAACGGATCAAGAACGGCATCTACGGCACCTGCGCGGATTGCGGCGACAACATCGATCAGGATCGTCTCGAGGCGTATCCGACCGCCAAGCGCTGCATCACCTGCCAGAATCGCCGCGAGAACCGCCGCGGCGGGCGCGACGCCACGCCAAGCCTGTAGCACGTATCGTCCTGCTCCGGCGAAACGTTACGCAGAGCCATGTATCCGGGAGAACGATTCAATGGCATCACTCATCTGGCGGGCGCGGCGCTGGCGCTGGGCGGGCTGGCGCTGCTCGTGGTGACGGCCGCGCGCCAAGCCGATGTCTGGAAAATCGTAAGCTTCAGTCTCTATGGCGCGACCTTGTTCCTGCTGTACGGTTTCTCCACGTTGTATCACAGTCTGCGCGGGCGGGCGAAAGCAATTTTTCGGCGCTTGGATCATCTCGCGATCTATCTGCTGATTGCCGGTACGTACACCCCGTTTGCCCTGGTGACTTTGCGCGGCGGCTGGGGCTGGTCGCTGTTCGGCGTGATCTGGGGGCTCGCCATCGCCGGCATGATGCTCGAATACCTGCCGCACAAAGGTCCCCGGATACTGCCGGTGGTGATTTATCTTCTCATGGGCTGGCTCGCGCTCATCGCCCTGCGTCCGCTCACGCAGACGCTCGCGCCAGCCGGTCTCGCCTGGCTGGTTGCCGGCGGATTGTTCTACACCGTCGGCGTGCTGTTCTACGCGTTCGACGAGAGATTGCGGCACGCGCACGGCGTGTGGCATCTGTTCGTTCTGGCCGGCAGCATTAGCCACTATTTTGCCGTGCTGTTTTACGTCGCTTGACCATCGGCCGGGACGGCAGTCCACGGCGAACTAACCAGGCGGTATTCTCCCCAGCATCGTTCTGCGGCCGTTATTTCCGTATTATTCAGCGTGCACGCGGATTATTGATCCATATCAAAAATCCCCCGGTGGTTCCCGGGTACATTGCAAAACCAGCGATACAATGAATCGAATGCCGTACCAAATACCGTCAACAGAATAGAATGAGAACTGATATCGCACGGTGGCTGACGGGGATTCTGGGCATTTGGCTCGTGTCCTGGGGCCTGACGTTCGCGGCGCTCGCATCCACCGACGCGTCTGCGCCGCAGGGTACGACCAGCTGCGCACATCATGCGCTGGAGCTCGCGCTATCCGCGCCGTTGTCGAACGCGCTCGGCGGCGGAGACCACGAATCCGTTCTCGATGAGCAGGATCCCCCGGAAGCGGGTGCACCGACGTTGTCGCGAGAAGAGAACGCGCAACCCCTGGTCGCGGCCAATGCCATTTGGCATCAGCGCGCGGCGCTTCCCGCGCGCAGTACTCATCATATTGATTCACTGTCCCTCGTTGAACCGCGCTTTCTGCGGTATTCCCGTCTGCTGAATTAACGCTTCGCCCTCGTTGTTCGCGCGGCACGATGGGTGTTGCCTGCCCGCCGGCGCGCGGTTCCCGAGTCGTCATTCAATCGGTAAACATGAGGGTACACCCATGAGATTTTTCAAATATCGTTTTCTCGCAACGTTGTCAGCGATGCTTGCGATGCTGTTGGGGTTCATCCCCAGCGCGCACGCCGTGCCGAGCTTTGCCCGCCAGACGGGAATGGCCTGCGCCGCGTGCCACACGACCTTTCCGGAACTCACCGAGTTCGGCCGGTCGTTCAAGATGAACGGTTATGTCTTGACCGGCATGCAGCAGCTCGAATCGGGGCAGCAGGCGGGTACATATCCCCAGCTCAAAATCAATGAGATCCCACCGCTGTCGGCGATGTTCATGACCAGCATCAGTCAGCTGAGCAAACCGCTGGCGGATATAGGCACCGGACAAAACACGCAGAACGGCACGGTCGAGTTCCCGCAGCAGCTCTCGCTTTTCTTCGCCGGCGAGATCAGCGATCACATGGGCGCGTTCTCCCAGATGACCTATGCACCCGACGCCGATCACTTCTCGATCGATAACACGGATATTCGCTATGCGTCGCACTACAAAGTCGGTGGCGAGGACTCTGTCTGGGGCTTGACTCTCAACAACAATCCCACCGTCGAGGACGTCTATCAGAGCACGCCGGCCTGGGGCTTTCCATTCATCAGCTCGCCGGTCACGCCCGCACCCATCGCTGCCACCCTGATCGACGGCACCCTGGCGCAGGATGTGGCCGGGCTCGGTGGCTACACCTTTATCGCGAATCATTATTATGCGGGCGCGACCCTTTATCGCTCCGCGCACCTAGCCGGTTCGATCCCCTTTGACCACACCTCCCCAGCGACCATAAACGGACTGGCGCCGTACTGGAGGTTCGCGTATCACTATGACTTCGGGCATAACGATTTCGAGGTCGGGTATTATGGGATGAAGGCGGACCTGGCGCCGAACGGTACCGGCGGCACGCCCGACAAGTTCACCGATAATGCGATTGACGGCTACTTCGAGCATTTCATGGGCACTGACTCGATCGTCTTCCGCGGCACCTATATCCACGAATCGATGGATCTCGATGCGACCGAGCCAGGCACGTCGGATACCCTGAAGACGCTCAAGCTCAACGCCAAGTACAACTTCCTGGGCAACATGGGGGCGGCGCTCAGCTACGTGAGCACAACAGGCACCACGGATACGGTGCGTTACACGCCGGCGCCAAACACCGGCAGCCTGAATGGCAGCCCGGATACGAACTCCTGGATCATGCAGCTGGACTATCAGCCGTGGCAGAACGTGCAGATCGGGTTGCAGTACGCTTGGTATACGAAGTTCAACGGCGGTTCGGATAACTACGATGGGAATGGCCGCAAAGCCTCGGACAACAATACGCTGTTCGGCTACGCCTGGTTCGTTTGGTAGCCGCGATTGCCGTCTCCCGGCGCGGGATACCCCCGCGCCGGCTTTTTGTCGTCCAAACCATCGCCATGTGGAATGAATCACATATGAAGACTTTCATTTATACTCTCACCGCCTCCGCGCTGGTGCTGGCCATCGTGCCGGTGCATGCCGATGATGCCGCCTGTCTTGATCTGGCGGCTCAAATGCAGAAGCTCAAAATCCAGCTCGAGGCACTTCAGGCGCGGGTGCAAGTGTTGGAACAAGCGCCTGCCAAGACTCAGACCGGCACTGTGCCGTCCACGGCCAGCGTCGCTACCGAGGCCGCGGCGCAGTTGCGCCGGGAGGACGCCGCGGTGCGTGAGGGTTGGAAACAGGTGAATCGCGGTTTGACCCAGGACCAGGTGAAGGGATTGCTCGGTGCACCGCAGCGAACGTTCGATCTGAGCGGCAAACTGGTGTGGTATTACTATTATCCCGCGGATGGGAGCGGTTCGGTGATGTTCGATCCGGCCGGGCGCGTGGTGGGTTTCCAGGCGCCGCCCTCCGCCGGGTTCCGCCTGTATTGAACTGCTGTAGCCCGGATGAAACAAAGTGAAATCCGGAGTCAATGATTCCCGGATCTGCGGAGTCCATCCTTGGACTCCGCCCCGCGAGTCAGCCTGCGGCTGTCCAAAATAGCTTCCCCGCAATTTTGTCGCTGCCGCTCGATGCCGGCTACGGCCCGTCTCTTCTTTAACGTACGCCCGCCAGTTCCTGCAGCAAGCGCCAGTTTCGCAGACGATCTTCCTGCGCCTTCAGCAGCTCCGGCGAAGGTCGGCCGTCCTGGTCGAAGTGCTTGGCGAAGCGGCCCTCGGTGCGCGCGAAGCTGACGAAATCCACGGTCTCGCCCTTGGGCGTGACGAGCCAGTCGTCCTTGCGCGCGGGATTGCCCTGCAGACTCAGGCGTTCCTTCATGGCCTCGCCGGCGCGCGGATCGTACACCAGCAGCGGAAACGCGCGCGCGTCCACCGCGAGCTTGGATTGCCGCACCGAGGCATCGTCGCCGATGCCGTGCTCCGGCTGGCACGGCGTGTACGCGATCACCACCGCCGGCCCCGGATATTCGTTGGCGGCGATGATGGCGCGGTAGAAATGGTTGATGTGCGCCGCGGTGGTCTGGGCCACGAACACTTCCGGATGCATCATTGCGATCTGCGCCAGTTCCTTGCGGTGCTCGGATTTGCCGTGGCGTGACTTGCCGAACGCCGACATCTTGGAATCCTGCGCGGTGAACGTCGAGGTCGAGCTCTGGCCGCCGGTGTTGGAATAGACTTGGGTGTCGAGCACCAGCACCTTGATGTCCATGCCGCTCATGAGCATGCGCGACAGCGACTGGAAGCCGATGTCGAGCATGGCGCCGTCGCCGCCCAGTACCCACAGGCGCTTGTCCTTCATGCCGCGCGCGTTCCACTGGGCGCGGATGCCCATGGCCACCGCCGGCGCGTTTTCGAACAGCGAATTGGTCCACGGCACGCGGTAGGGATTGTACGGATAGGTCGAGCCGAACACGGTGTTGCAGCCGGTGGCGGCGACGATGC
>Ga0187773_10000487_pt1 | contig 15691 bp, 12 predicted proteins | sample 0216_BV02_MP05_1_FD_133133 | JGI IMG/M metagenome (GOLD analysis project Ga0187773, IMG submission 133133) | Tropical peat soil microbial communities from peatlands in Department of Meta, Colombia - 0216_BV02_MP05_10_MG | ecosystem: Environmental > Terrestrial > Soil > Wetlands > Peat | place...
CCTGGAGATCCCGTACGCAAACGGCTCGGTGCTCGCGATCAGGCGGCGGCTCTTCGAAGAGCTCGGCGGCTTCACCGAGAAGTACTTCATCTATCTCGAGGACCTCGAGCTCTGCTGGCGCGCCCGGATGCGGGGCCTGCGGATCGTGCTCGACCCGGCGGGTGACGTCCTGCACGACTACGAGCACGGGCGCAACCCCACCAAGAACTACTTCATGGAGCGCAACCGGCTGATCTTCGTCGGCACTGCCTACTCGCTGCGGCTGCTGCTCCTGCTGGCCCCGGTGCTCGCCGCGGCCGAGGCCGGACTGCTGCTGGTCGCCCTTCGCGAGGGCTGGCTCGACGACAAGCTCAGGGGCTGGCGCTGGTGCGCGGGTCACGGCCGCTGGTTGCTGCGGCACCGGCGCAGGCTGCAGGCCGAGCGGACGGTCTCAGACGGCGAGCTCTCTCGCTACCTGACGCCGGTCGTCGACCCGAAGATGATCTCCGTGCCGGCCGCGATCCAGGTGGCGAACCGCCTCGTCGCCCGCTACTGGTCCATGTCCCGGCGGCTCCTGTGAAACTGGCGCCGTGATCGACTCCGCGGCCGAGACGCGCCCCCCGGAGAGCCGGGTTCGCGCCCTGGCGGCTTCTCCGGCGGCGGCCCCGGTGCTGGTCGGCGGCCTGATGGTCATCGCGTTCGTCGCCCGGGCACTCCTCGCCCGCTCGGTGCTCGCGCCGTGGGAGATGCCCGACGAGCTCGAGTACGCCCTGATCTCGCGCAGCTTCGCCTCGACCGGGCACTACTTCTTCCGCGACCACGAGCAGCACCTGCGGACGATCTACCCGGCGCTGATCTCGCCGGCCTGGTGGGCCGGCTCCGTGCACACGGCCTACACGCTGATCAAGACCATCAACTCCGGCCTGATGACGCTCGGGGCGATCCCGGTCTACCTCTGGGGCCGGCGGCTGATGACGCCGCTCTGGGCAGTGGTGCCGGTGGTGCTCTACCTGGCGATGCCCGGCTTCATGTACACGGGCGAGATCCTGACCGAGAACGCCTTCGTGCCCGCCGCGGTGCTGGCGATGTTCGCGATCGCGGCGGCGCTGGAGCGGCCGACGCTCCTTCGCCAGGCGCTCGCTCTGGGCGCGATCGTGCTCGCGTCGGCGACGCGCCTCCAGGGGTTGATCTTCCTGATCGTGCTGCCGACGGCGATCCTGATCTCGCTTGGGCTCGACGCGGTCGCGACGGCTCCCGGCGGCCGCCGCCGGGCAGCCACCGTCCGGTTGCGCAGCTTCCTGCCGACGATCGCGGTGCTTGTCGTGGGGCTGGTCGCCTACGCCGTGCTGAAGCTTGCGAGCAGCGGCTCTGTCTCGAACGGCCTCGGGACCTACCAGCAGCTTTCGAGCACTCACTACTCCCTGCGGCCGGCGCTGCGCTGGATCGTCTTCCACTTCGGAGAGCTCGGGTTCGCGGTCGGCGTGATCCCCGTCGCGGCCTTCATCGTCCTCTTCGGGCTCGCCTGCTGCCGCGCGACCGCGCCGGGCCCCGCGGAGCGGGCGTTCCTGGCGGTCGGCACCGCGTCGGCGCTCTGGATCATCGTTCAGGTCGGTACGTTCGCATCGCACTTCTCCGTGCGGATCGAGGAGCGCTACATGTTCAACCTCGAGCCGGTGTTCTTCATCGCCCTTGCCGCGTGGCTCGCCTGCGGCCTGCCGCGTCCACCAGCCTTGACCGCGGTCGCCGTGCTCGTCCCGGTCGCGCTTCTGCTGACCCTGCCCTTCGAGTCGTTCTTCACGCTGGCGCTCTTCAACGACACCTACGGCCTGATCCCGCTCTGGCGCCTCTCGGGGCGGCTTGCCGGCGGAGTCGCCGAGACACGGGCTCTCGTCGGCCTCGGGGCGCTCGTGGCCGGGCTGCTGTTCGTGGCGCTCCCGCGGTCCCCGGCGCGCTGGGTGCTCCCGGCTTCGGTCGCGCTCTTTCTGATCCTCTCGTCCGTCAGCGTCTTCGGGCAGCTCAAGCGGCTCTCGACGGCGACGCGCTACGCCGGCGGGCTGACCGGCAATCCGAGCTGGATCGACGACGCGGTCGGCCGCAACGCGCGGGTCGAGCTCCTCGACACCGCCGACCTTGCCGACCCGCACGTCCTCTGGCAGGCGGAGTTCTGGAACCGGAGCGTTCACCGGATCTTCGGCCTGACCGCGCAGGACCCGAGCATCCCGGACCTGACCGCCCAGATCGCGCCGAGCGGGCGGGTCGTCCCCGGGGTGCCCCCCGGCTCGGCAGACTATTCCCCGCGCTACGTGGCGAGCTCGGGCGGGTTGGCGATCGACGGGACGAAGCTCGCGTCGGCCGGCCAGCTCACGCTCTGGCGCGTGAACCCGCCGCTGCGGCTCCGCAGCGTCGCGTCGGGCGTGACGCCCGACGGCTGGACCGGCCCGACGGCCACGTACACGCAGTACACCGCGCCTCCCGGGGCGCACTCGCTCGTCGTCGACCTGGCGCGAACGGGCCTCCCCGGGCTCCCTGACGCGCGCGTCGATGCGACGGTCGGGAATCTGAAGCGGACGATCACCGTGCCCGGCGGCGGGCACGCCGTCCTCGAGCTGCCTCTGCGCCGGCTGCCGTTCACGCTGCAGCTCTCCGTGAGCCCGACCTTCTCGCCTTCGAAGTTCGGATCGCCGGACACGCGGACGCTCGGGGTCCAGGTCTCTTTCTCGACGCGCTAGACGCGCTGCGGCGGCGCGACGCCGACGTGGGTCAGCGCCTCGATCAGCGTGCGCTGGAAGCTTGCGCGGTCGAAGTGGTTCGCCGCCAGCTCGAGCAGGTGCGCCTGGGCCCTCTCCCACTCGGCCCGGTCGTCGTAGAGCCTCCCGAGGAGCAGCGCGAGGTCGGCCGGGCTGTCGGCGACGAGCGAGCCGCGCAACTCGCCGAGCGGGAAGCCCTCGGCGCCCACCGTCGTCGTCACGAACGGCAGGCCGGCGCCGATCGAGTCGAGGAACTTCTGCTTGAGCCCCGCGCCGAAGCGCATCGGGTTCACGTGCAGGCGGGCCCGTGAGAGCCAGCCGGCCGGGTCCTCGACGTACCCGACGATCCGCACGCGCGGCCCTTCGAGCGCACGCACGGAGTCGTCGATGTCGGCACCGATCACGTTCAGGCCGACGTCGGGGTGGTCCTCCCAGAAGGGCGGGAGCACCTCGTGGACGAGGTACGCGAGCGCGTCGGCGTTCGGCGAGCCCAACCCGGCGAGAAAGCCGCCGAAGAAGACGAGGTCGCTGCGCTCGTCGAAGCCCGGCGGGCTGGGGAGCGGCTCGGCGATCCCGGGGAGAACAAAGGACGGCTTGCCGGGCGCCACCTCGCTGACGAAGCGAGCCTCGTCCTCCGAGACGCAGACGACCACGTCGGCCTCCTGCACCGCGTGGATCTCCGCCTCGCGCGTCTTCGCCGCCTCGGCCCGCACCGCCCGCTGCTGCTTTCCGGACGGCAGGAGCTCCGCGAGCCGCTCGAGGCGCAGGAAGGTGAGCGCCTCCGTATCGAACACGCGCAGCGCCTGCGGCTGGGTCCGCGTGAGGAAGCCGCGGAAGGTCTCGACGTTCTGCTGGCGGCTGACGAGCACGACGCCGTAGTGGAAGCGGCGCGTATCGAACCAGTCCTCCCAGTCGACCGGCGGCGCGACGACCTCGATCCCGCGGCGCAGGAGCGACTCGGCGTAGCGCTCGGCGTCTGTCCCGTGCGAGGCCACGAACGTGATCCTGGCCGCGGGCCAGAGTGCGGCCAGCTCGGCGAGCATGTCCGCCATGCGTGGGTCGCCGGAGCCGCGGTCGGTGAAGGGCACGCGGTCGTCGATCAGCAGAATCCGGTCGAGAGCCTCGGCGTCCCGAGCGGCCAGCATCTGGTGCGGCTTCTGGGCGACCTCGACCAGGCGCGGCCGGCGCACGAGGCGCTCGCCCCAGCGCTCGACGAACAGGTCGCGATGCTCCTCCATCAGCTTCCGCGCGCTCTCGGAGGTCCCCGAGCCGTGGCGGACGTGAACGACCCGCGATCGTGGCTCGTAGATCGTGCGCAAGCCGCGCTGGTGCAGCTTGAAGCAGAGGTCGGTGTCCTCGAAGTAGGCCGGCGCGAAGAGCTCGTCGAAGCCGCCGAGCTCGACGAACAGCTCGGCCGGGACGAGCATGCACGCGGCCGAGCCGAAGTCGACCTCCCGGGGGAAGCGGTATTGGAAGTCGAGCGGGTTGCCTGCGCCCCCGACGGCGTGCGAGTGGCCGATCGAGTCGACCACAGACCCGGCCTCTTGCACGGTCCCGTCCTCGTTCAGGAACAGCGGCACCACCGCGCCGACGCCCGGCTCGGTCAGCGTTTCGAGCAGCGGCGGCAGCCAGCCCGGCTCGACAAGCGCGTCGCTGTTCAGGAAGCAGAGCCTCCGGCCCCGCGCCAGCGCCGCGCCCTGGTTCGAGGCGGCGCCGAAGCCGGTGTTGGTCAGATTGCGGATCACCGTCGCGCCCTCGACCTGCTCCCCGATCCGCTCGAGGGTGTCGTCCGGGGAGGCGTTGTCGACCAGGATCAGCTCGAAGCACGGCTCGGTGTGCTCGGCGAGCGCCGAGATCGCGCGTCGCGCGAGCTTCCAGCCGCCGTACAGGACCATTACGACCGAGACCTCGGGCTCTTCGGGGACATTCAGCGTCACGCGCGGCGAATCCAGAGCGACCCTCCTCCCGTTCTCGCGTACCGCTCCTCCCGCATTCCCGGGAACGCGTCGAGCACGAGCTCGCGGTGGCGCTTCCAGAGGTACTGCGCACCGAGCTCGACCCGGAACGCGCTGTTGAAGGCGAGAAACGCGCGGACGACGTAGAGCTCGTTCCAGGCCCAACCGTCGAGCACCCACGCCTCCGGGTACTCACCGGGCGCGAACATGTCGTGGATGTGCACGACGACGCCCGGCCGCAGCCGCGGCACCACCTCCTGGTAGAGCCAGACGACGTCGCTGCCGGTCTTCGCGACGTGCGAGGTGTCGATGAAGAGGACGTCGTTCTCGCCGAGGGCCCCGAACACCTCGAGCGGCGTCTCCTGCACCTTCTCGATCCGCAGCTGCGCGACTCCGTCCACGCCGTCGATCAGGAACTGCCTCGGGTATGGATCGACGCAGGTGAGGTGGACCGACCCGTTCAGTAGCTCGCGGTTGACGCGGGCGGTGACGAGGGTCGAGTAGCCGGAGCCGACCTCGACCAGCAGGCTCGGGCGGAGGTGCCGCAGCATGCCCTCGAGCAGCCACGCGTCGAAGGCCGAGAACTGGTCGTTGGCGGTCGTGTAGTCGGCCTCGTCGCCGGTCGGTTCGTCGGGGAAGTGGAGCCGCTCCTGGCGCCCGAGCTCGCGGCAGAGCGCCGCCTGGGCCTCGTCGCGCCAGTCGATCCCCGGCGTCTCGCGCGGCGGGGAGGGCCAGACCTCCGCATGGCGCGGCTCGGCACCGAGCTCGCGCGTTTCGGGCAGCGGCGAGTAGAAGTGGCCGGGCGGGAAGCGGACGTGTACGAACGGCGCGGCGGCGGCCTGGGCTGGCGAGGGCCAGAGCGGCAGGCGCTCGACGGCCGGCGGCTCGGGCGCGGGCGGCCCGCTCGGGCCGGTCACGATCGGCACGCCGGCGATCGCCTCGCCCACGCGCCGGCGGACCTCCTTCAGGCCCGCCGGGCTCACGGCTTCACGCGGCGCAAGCCTTTGATCAGCCCGCGGATCGGCGCCGTGTAGCGCCAGGAGCGAGAGCCGTAGAGGCCGTCCTCGACCGCCGCGATGCCGTCCGCGAAGGCCGCGCGCTCGGCGACGAGGCGCCGCTGGAGCACCTCGTGCGCGCGCCGCAGCGCCTCCAGCTCCTCGACTGCGCCCCGCAGCGGCCGGAGCTCCTCGACCTCGGCCCTGAGCACCTCGACCTCCGCGGCGAGCGGCCGTAGCTGGTCGAGCTCGGTGCGCGCCTCGCCCAGCTTCGTCCGCCAGGCGTGGAGCTGCGGGCCGGGCTCGGAGGGAACGGCGCACACGATGAACTGGTAGGTCGTCGCCTCGAGGTCGCCGGTCGCCCAGGTGCGCGCCTCGTCCGGGACGCCGCGCGGGACGGGGATCTCCGTCTCCTCGACCTCGAGCCGCCGGCGCTGCCACTGGGTGATCAGGTAGCCCGAGCTCTCGAACAGGTCCTGCACGCCCTCGCGGGTGAAGAAGCGGAGGTGGCTCTCGTCGAGCAGGCCCTGCTCCCGGTAGCGGAAGGAGCCGCCGAGCAGCGCGAGCCGGACGCTCGCGTGCGCGACGTTCGGAATCGAGGCGATCACGACGCCGTTCTCGGCGACGAGCGGCCGCACGCGCTTCAGCAGCGCGGCCGGGTCGCGCAGGTGCTCGAGCACGTCGGCGAACACGACCGCGTCGAAGCGCTCGGCGCCGAGCTCGGCCTCGAGGTCGAGCTCCTCGGCGTCGCCGACCAGCACGCGCTCGGTGTACGCGGCCGCGAGCTGCGCCGCCTCGGCGTCGAGCTCGACGCCGACGACGGTCGCTCCGCGCCGGTCACGCAGGGCCTGCGACATGTAGCCCGTCGCGCAGCCGAACTCGAGCACGCGCGCTCCCGGCTCGACCAGCTCGAGCACCATCGCGTGCGTCGAGCCCGGGCTGTCGTCGAACGTCGTGCGCGTGGGAGACGCATCGCGGGTGCTCTCGGCCATCGACCCCGAAACGTACCGCACGCCTCAGCCGTTCTTCCGGCGGAGGAGCCCTCGGGCCGAGCGCAGCGGAGCGGTGAGCCGCCAACTGTGGCTCGTCGCGACGTCGCCGATCGCCTGGTGGAGCCGCTCCGTCTCGGCCTGGAGACGCTGAAGCTCGGGCTCGACCCCGCGGTAGTACTCGCTCGCCTCGTCGTAGGCGGCCTTCACCTCCGAGTAGCGCAGCCAGAGGCCGGCCGCTTCCGAGTGCAGGTGCGCGACGTTGAGCTCGAGCGCGGGCAGCTCGCGCGGGTCGTTGCTCGGCGCCTTCAGCTCGGCCTCCGAGGGGCGCGGATCGCGCCGCCGGAGCAGCGCGGCGCCCTGACCCTGCTCGCGGTCTGGGTCGAGCGGCTCGAGCTCGAGGATCTCGAAAGCGCGCCCCCAGTGCTCGCGGATCCACCAGCACGAGTGGAAGACGATCGGGCCGCCCGCCGACCAGGGGTTCCAGGTGCGGGTGACATGCATGCCGATCCGGTCCTCGTCCCAGTCGCCCGCGCCGTACTCCGGCCAGAGCTGCTCGTTGAGAAAGGTCGCGAACAGCAGCCCGCCCGGCTTCAGCAGCCGGTGGAGCTCGAACAGCCAGCCGGCCCAGTGCTCGGTCAGGTGGGTGAAGACCGAGAAGGCGTAGACGAGATCGAGGCTGTCGTCCTCGAACGGTAGGGCGGGCGTCTCGTCGTTCCGGAAGACGTGCAGCGGCGGCGTCAGCTGCTCGGCCAGCCAGGCGACGCTCGGGCCGTCGATGTCGCAGCCGTGGAACTCGCCGCGCCCGGCCTCCGGCAAGAACTGTCGCAGCGTGCGGCCGGCGCCGCAGCCGAAGTCGAGGACACGCTTGCCCTCCCACGACCAACCCTCGGGCAGTAAGCGTTCGAGCCGCTCCCGGCAGCGGCGGCCAACGGCGTCGTAACCCGCCTGAAGGTCGTCGTCGTCGATCTCGCCGACCCGCTGCATCAGCTCCGGGGGCGGGAACGGCGCCCGCGGCTTCATGACCACGGCACCCGAGGTCTGCGCGGGAAGCGGGTGCGGCGGGAAGCGCTCGAGGTGGAGGATCTCGAACTGCCGGCCCCAGTGCTCGCGTAGCCACGCCTCCGAGAGGTAGACGAACGGGCCGCCGAGGTCCCAGGGGTTGTCACGCTTGGTCACGATCATCCCGGTGCCCGCCTCGTCCCAGGGGCCGGTCGCCTCGAACAGGTCCCAGCTGCGCTCGTTCAGGAAGGTCGCGACCAGCAGGCCGTCGGGCGCCAGCACGCGGCGCAGCTCGGCGAGCCACTCCTCCCAGGTGTCCGCGAGGTGCGTGAAGACCGACAGCGCGTAGACGAGGTCGAAACTGCCGTCGGCGTAGGGAAGCGGCGGCCGGTCGGCGTTGCGTTGGGCGTGCACCGGTGGCGAGAGGTGCTCGGCGAGCCAGGCGACGCTCGGGCCGTGGACGTCGGTGCCGTGCAGCTCGGCGCCCGTGTCGAGGAGGTGGCGGAGCGTGCGGCCGGCGCCACAGCCGAAGTCGAGCACGCGCTTGCCCTGCCACGACCAGTCCGGGCCGAGCAGGCTCTCGAGCCGCTCGCGGGTGACACGCCCGTTCTCGAGGTAGACGCCCTCCAGCTCCGGGTCGTCGATGTGCGAGACGCGCTGGACGAGCTCCTCGGGCGGAACCGGCAGCGTCATCTCGTACGCAGGCTCTCGGGGTGCTTGCGCACGAAGCGGGCGATGCTGCGCCAGTGCCAGAGCGTGCGCCTCGTGAGGAAGCGGTGGTCGGTGACGGCCTGGTGGTGGTGGATCGCGACGGCGTCCGGCACGTACCAGCGCTCCCAGCCGGCGCGGCGGGCCCGGTAGGCGAGGTCGATGTCGTCGCCGTAGAGGCGGTAGCCCTCGTCGAGGCCGCCGAGGTCGTCCAGCATCCGGCGACGGAGGAAGAGGAACGCGCCGAGCAGCCAGTCCGCGGGGGCGGGCTCCGTGGGGTGCTCGTCGAGCAGGTAGTGGCGGCGCTGGCGCCGGGCAGGGTCGAGCAGGGCCCGGAGCGGCGTGCGGCGGACGAGCGTGCCGCCGACGGTCGGGAAGCTCCGGCGCGAGGGCTGGCGGCGGCCGTCCGGGTAGCGGAGCTCGGGGCCGGCGATCCCGCAGCGCGGATGGCTCTCGGCGAAGGCTGTGAGGGTTGCGAGCGCTCCGGGCTCGACGAGGACGTCGGGGTTGGAGGCGGCGACGAACGGGGCGGAGGTTGCGGCGACGCCGGCGTTGATGTTCGTGCCGAAGCCTTTCGTCTCGGCGTTGTGGACGACCTTCGCGCCGGCGGAGTCCGGGTCGCCGCCGGGGTTGGCGACCAGCACGAGCTCGGCCACCTGCGGTGCCAGCGACTCGAGGCACGGGCCGGGGTCCGGGTCGCCGGGCGTCCAGATCACGACCGCGGCGACGCCGCTCATGCGAGCAGCTCGCGGTAGACGGCGAGGGTGCGGCGGGCGGTCTCGGCCCAGCTGAACTCGGCCGCGCGGGCGAGGCCCGCCGCGACGAGCCGCTCGCGGTCGGCGAGCGCGCGCTCGATCGCTCCTGCCAGGGCGGCCGGATTGCGGTCGTCGACGAGGATCGCCGCGTCGCCGGTGACCTCCGGGATCGCGCCGGCCCGGGTTGCGACCACGGGCGTGCCGCTCGCCATTGCCTCGAGCGCGGGCAGGCCGAAGCCCTCGTAGCGGGACGGGAAGACGAGGCAGGCGGCGCCGCGGTAGAGGGCGGCGAGCTCCTGCTGAGGGACGTGGCCCCTGAACTCGACCCGCGCGGCGAGACCCGCGCGCTCGGCGGTGCGCTCGGCGCGGGCGCGGCCGCCCTTGTCCGGGCCGGCGAAGACGAGCCGCAGGTCGCTGTCGTCGAGCAGCGCCAGCGCCTCGATCGCGGCGTCGGGATCCTTGCGCGACTGCAGCGTGCCCACGACGAGGGCGTAGGGCTTCCCGTTCGGGCTCGGGCCGTGCGGCGTGAAGGCGGGGTCGACGCCGTTCGGCGTCACGACGATCCTGTCGTCCGGGAGGCCGTAGAGCTCGATCAGGTCGCGCTTGGTCCGCTCGGAGACCGCGAGCACGCGGGCGGCCTTCCGGGCGGCACGGGGGACGGCGGCGCGGAAGACGAGCCGGTCGCGCGGGCTCATCAGGCTCGGGTTGCGCTCGAAGGAGAGGTCGTGCACCGTGACGACGGCGGGGCAGGGGCAGCGCAGCGGAAGCGCATGCTGGAAGTGCACGAGATCTGGGCGCAGTCGGCGCAGGAGGCGCGGCATGCTCGCCGCCATCCGCCAGATCTGGCTGTGGACCGGGAGCTCGATCGGCTCGATCCCCTCGGGGACGAGGTCGGGTCGGCGCGTGACGGCCGCGAGCCGCAGCCCGGGCGTGCCGGCCAGCTCGCGCAGCAGCGCCGACACGTAGGTCTCGTCGCCGGTCCGCTGCCGCCCGAGCACGTCGGCGTCGAGCACGACGAGTGGGTCGCTCACGCCGCGGCCTCGCGGTAGACCTCGGCCGTCGCACGGGCGACGTCGCGCCAGTCGAAGGCGCGGGCCCGCTCGAGCCCGAGCGCGCGCAGCTCATCCCGCCGGTCGAGCGCCTCCTCGAGCCCGGCCGCGATCGCGTCGGGGTCGAGCGGGTCGACGAGCACCGCCGCGTCTCCCGCCACCTCGCGGGCCGCCTCGGTGCTGCCCGCGACGACCGGCGCGCCGCAGGCCATCGCCTCCAGCACCGGCAGCCCGAAGCCCTCGTAGATCGAGACGTAGGCCACGCAGCGGGCGCCGCGGTAGAGCCGCGCGAGCTCCTCGTCGGCGACCGAGCCGAGCCAGCGCACGCCGTCGCCGGATGCGTCGACCGCGCCCCAGCCGCGCATCCCGGCGACGAGCAGGCGGCATCCGTTCAGCCCCGCGCGCCTGAAGCCCTCGACCAGGCGCGAAAGGTTCTTGCGCGGCTCGAGTGTCCCGACCGCGAGGACGTACTCGCCCGAAGCCGCCTCGCCCTCGGCGACGAACGGCGGGCCGACCGCGTTCGGGATCACGCGCACCTTCTCTTCCGGCACGTCCAGCAGCTCGAGCAGCTCGCGCCGGGTGAACTCCGAGACCGCGATCAGCCGCCGCGCCGCGCGGGCCACCCTCGGCAGCGCGAGCCGGCTGTAGGTCCTCGTCCAGGCGTTGAAGGTCTCGGGGTGCCGAAGGACGGCGAGGTCGTGGAAGGTGGCGACGAGCGGCACCGAAGAGCTGGCCGGCGCCCGGTGCGTGGGGCAGTGCAGCACCTGCATGCCGTCGCTCGCTGCCTTCCGCGGGAGCGCGGCGAGGTACCAGCCGAGGTCGCGGACCGGCACGAGCGCGCGGCTCTCACCGCCGAACGAGTACCGGCGGATCTCGACGTCCTCGCCCTCGAGCGCCGCCAGCAGCGAGTGGATGTGCCGCGCGGTCCCGGCCCGCGTGAGCGCGAGCGGCGAGACGTCGATGCCGACGCGCAACGGATCAGCTGCCATGCGATGGCTCTCCGAGGTCATGACTCGCTGCAACCAGCGCCTGAATCCAAGGATGTCGATCGTCGCAGCTCTCGAGCGCCGCTCGAAGCCAGAGGCTCGCGTCACGAGAGAGATGCGGCTGGACGGCGGCGAAGTCCGTGTCGTTCTTGGGCGATGGCTCGGCCGCCTTGTAGAGCAGAACGATCTCGGGGCGAAGGAAGGGCACGCCGTCCCTCTTTTCGCCGATTTCGTTGAGCGGTCTCCGCACCGCGTCACTTCGACGGAAGACCCACTCGCCGTCGCGTGCCTCGTTCAGCAGGAACTCGCAGGTCCACGGGGCGTTCGGCTCGTCCGACCGCCTTGCCCAGATGCCGTGGACCGGCGCTTCCAGGTGGCGTCCGTCCCACGGCTCGAGCGTGTGCTCGGGCGTCGCGTAGTGGAGGTCCCAACCGCGAAGGTAGTCGAAGAGCGCCCGTTGGTCATCCCGGAGCAGGCCGACGTCGAGGTCATCGTGGCGGCGTGTGTCGCGACCGAGGAAGAGGTCGAGCGCGCACCCCCCACAGATCCACCACGGCCTGGCGAAACCGGAGAGGGACTCAGCTAGCTGCTGAGGCTCGATGGGCTCCCAGGCCCAGAGGTAGCCGTAGTCGAGGGCGCTGGCCATTCGTCTGAATCGTTGCAGTCCGGGGGTCAGCGTGGCATGGCGCTTGCGTAGCCCGCGAGCACCGCCTCGCCGCAGGCCCGCCGCGTGAACCGTGCGGCCTGCGCGATGCCTGAGGCGCGGCGCTCTCCGCCCCCGTCGATGGCCTGTTCCAGCGCGTTTGCAAACGCCTCCACGTCCTCGGGATCCGCCCGCAGCGCGGCCTCGCCGCTCGCCTCGTCCAGCGACGGGTGCGAGGAGACGACCGCCGGAGCCCCGGAAGCGAGCGCTTCTACGACGGGCATCCCGAACCCCTCGAACCGAGACGGGTACGCGAACGCGGCCGCCCCGCGATAGAGCCGCGCCAGCTCCTCGTCCGGGACGAAGCCGAGCTGCCGGACCCCCTCGGCCGCCAGCGGCCGCTTTTCCCAGCCGGCGGGCCCGGCCAGGACGAGCGTCAGCTCCGGCCGCCGCCGGCGCAGCAGTTCGAACGCCGCGACGAGTGCCGGCAGGTTCTTGCGCGGCTCCAGCGTCGAGGCGGAGAGGAGGTACGGCCCGCCGAGGCCGGCCCGCTCCCCGTCGGGGCGAAACAGCGGGTCGACGCCCGGATACGCGACCACGACGCGCTCCTCGGGAACGCCCAGCAGCTCGACCGCCTCTCCGGCCGTGAAGCGCGAGTTCGCGAAGACGACGTCGCACGAACGCACGGCGTCGAGCCTCCGCGAGTGCATCCGCCGGGTGCCGCGCTCGACCAGCTCCGGGAAGCGCAGCGGCACGAGGTCGTGCACCGTGGTCGCCCGCACGCCGCCCCGCTGCGACGGGTACATCCAGTCCGAGAAGTGGAAGACGTCGAGCGGCCCGGCGATCGACTCGACCGGCGGCCGCCCGAGCCGGCTCCAGCCAGTCCGCCACCACTGCGCCCGCGGCAGCAGCGGCAGCCGCAGCTCCAGCGGCAGGCCGTCCAGCGCCGCCCGGATCCGCGTCCGCCCGCGCGGCCCGGACGGCCCGAACGCCACGAGCTCGTGCTCGCCGCCGACCGCCTCCGACAGCCCCGCGAGCATCCCGCGCAGGTAGTTACCGATCCCCGTGCGGGGCCGCGAGAGCGGGCTGACGTCGACCACGATTCTCATCGGAAGCCGGGAAGTATCCTGCCCGCGTGGCCGTCAACACCGCGACTGCAACCCGACCGGCGCTGCTGCCCGACTTCGCGCGGTTGAGCGGCTACGGCGAGCTGCTCTGGACGCTCATCCGCCGAGAGATCCGTGTCCGCTACAAGGGCTCCGCGCTCGGCCTGGTCTGGTCGCTCGTCTATCCGCTCTCGATGATGCTCGTCTACACGCTGCTCTTCTCGGTGCTCTGGAAGGCGGCGCGGAACATTCCGCACTACCCGCTGTTCGTCCTCGTCGGGCTCGCCGTGTGGGGCTTCTTCCAGTCGTCGGTGCAACTCGGCAGCGGGTCGCTGCGCGCCAACGCCGACCTGATCAAGAAGGTCTGGTTCCCGCGCGAGCTCGTTCCCGCGGCCTCGGTGCTCGCGCAGACGACCTCCGCGCTCGTCATGTTCGCGATCCTGATCCCGATCGACATCGCCGTCGTGCCCTCGACCGCGCGCTACGTGCCGCTCGCGCTCCCCTTCTTCGCCGGGCTGCTCTGCCTCGCACTCGGCCTCGCCTGGCTGTTCTCGGTCGCCAACGTCTTCTACCGCGACGTCGAGCATCTCCTGGCCGTCGTCTTCCTGCCCTGGTTCTTCCTGACGCCGATCCTGTACGGGCTCGACCAGCTGCCCGCGGGATCCGCTCACCCCTGGCTGATCGACATCCTTCGCTACGGGAACCCGGTCACGCCCTACGTCGAGGGAATCCGCGCCGTGCTCCTGCAGGCGACCGTGCCCGGCCCGGGCGAGCTCCTCTACATCTTCCTCGTCGGCCCGGCCCTCGCCGTCGCCGGGCTCAGCGTCGTCCAGCGCCACGAGGACTCGCTGGCCGTCGAGCTTTGAGCGTGGACGCGGCCGTCGCGGCCGTCGCGGCCGGCGAGATCCGAGGGCGCGGCATCGGCCGCCTGTTCAAGATCCGCCTCTCCCAGAACCGTTCGCTCAAGGAGATGATCCTCCGGCGTGAGCTGCCGCAGACGCGCGAGCTCTGGGCGCTGCGCGACGTCGACTTCCAGGTCGAGCGGGGCGAGGCACTGGGGATCGTCGGCCAGAACGGCTCCGGAAAGTCGACCCTGCTGAAGCTGATCGCCGGGATCTATGCGCCGACCCTCGGCGAGCTCGAGGTCGGCGGCCGGGTCGGCTCGCTGATCGAGATCGGCGCCGGCTTTCATCCGGACTTCACCGGCGTCGAGAACGTCTACCTGAACGCCGCGATCTACGGCCTCAAGCGGCGGTATGTCGCCGAGCACCTGGACGAGATCATCGGCTTCGCCGGGCTCGAGGACTTCGCCGACGTGCCGGTGCGCACCTACTCCTCGGGGATGTACATGCGGCTCGGCTTCTCGGTGGCTATGCACGTCAACCCCGACGTGCTGCTTCTCGACGAGGTGCTCGCGGTCGGGGACGAGGCCTTCCAGCAGAAGTGCTTCGGGCGGATCGCCGACTTCAAGCGGGCCGGCGGCACGATCGTCTTCGTCTCGCACGACCCGGGCGCGGTTGAGCGGGTCTGCGATCGCGCACTGCTGCTCGAGCACGGGCGCGTGGTCGAGGCAGGCGGGGCGGTGGAGGTCGTCAGCGCCTACCACCGCCGGCTGGTCAGCCGCTCGACCGACGCGAGCGCCGCGCAGGACGGCGCGGGGCCGCAGCTCTGCCGCGTGCACGAGGTGCGCGCAATCGGAGGCGACGGCAGCGCCCGCGACCGTGTGACCGAGGGCGAGCCCGTGACGATCGAGGTCTGGCTGTACGCGGAGGACGGGGTCGAGGGCGCCCGCGTGACGGTCGGCTTCCGCGATGCGGCCGGGCAGCCACTCGGCTCCCAGACCGCCGAAGGAGTGCGGCTGCGGCCGGCGCGGCTGGAGCCGCTGCGACTTCGCTTCCCCGGCCTGCCGATGCGCGAGGGGCGCTTCCTCGTCGATGTGATCGTCAACTCGGAGGAGCTCGACGCCGAGCTGGCGCGTGACGAGCGGGCGCTCGAGCTGAACGTCTTCAGCCGCGACTCCGCGGGCTCCGGGCCGATCCGGCTTGGTGGTTCCTGGGAGCTACCCTGAGCTCGTGACCGAGCCGTTGCTGATACGAGCCTGCCGCCGGGAGCCGGTGGAGCGGACACCCGTCTGGTTCATGCGCCAGGCCGGCCGCTCGCTGCCCGAGTACCGCGAGCTCCGCAAGCAGTTCGGGCTGTTCGAGATCGCGCACCACCCGGAGCTCTGCGCAGAGGTCACGCTGCAGCCGGTTCGGCGGCACGACGTCGACGCTGCGGTGATGTTCGCCGACATCATGCTCCCCGTCCTCGGGATGGGCGTCGAGGTCGAGCTCGTCGAGAACGTCGGGCCGGTCGTGGCCGAGCCGGTGCGCTCGGCGGCGGACGCCGAGCGCCTGGTCGTCCCGGAGCCCGAGCAGGCGGTGCCCTGGGTGCTCGAGTCGGTCCGGCTCGTGCGCGAGGCGCTGCGCGACGACCAGGCTGTCATCGGCTTCGCCGGCGGGCCGTTCACGGTCGCGGGATACCTGATCGAGGGGAAGCCCACGCGCGACTTCACGTTGACGAAGGCCTGCATGTACGGGCAGCCGGAGGTCTGGCACGCGCTCATGGAGAAGCTCGCCGCCTGCTTTGCGGCCTACGTGGCCGCCTGCGCGCGCGCCGGCGCGGACGCGATCCAGCTCTTCGACTCCTGGGCCGGTGCGCTCTCGGTCGACGACTACCGCGAGTTCGTCGCGCCCTACTCGGCGCGAGTGCTGGCGGCGGTGGATGTGCCGACGATC
>Ga0187773_10000490_pt1 | contig 15662 bp, 11 predicted proteins | sample 0216_BV02_MP05_1_FD_133133 | JGI IMG/M metagenome (GOLD analysis project Ga0187773, IMG submission 133133) | Tropical peat soil microbial communities from peatlands in Department of Meta, Colombia - 0216_BV02_MP05_10_MG | ecosystem: Environmental > Terrestrial > Soil > Wetlands > Peat | place...
ACGGAAGTAACCATTACCGGTAAGAGATTCGGCGCTACGGCTGACGAGAATACCGTTCGTTTCTCCGGGTTACAGGCAGTCGATGTGCAGGTCCCCCAGGAGAATACAATCGTTGCCCGTGTCCCCGAAGGTGCCAGAACCGGCTTGATCTCGGTCTCTACCCGGAATGGATTCGGTGAAAGTGAGAAAGACTTCATTGTTGAGGGGAAGGCCGAATAGACTTTACATATGCGGAAGCCCATCTTAACCGCGGGATGCTTACGCCAAACTTAGGAATCAGCGGCAGGCGGTTGAGGATTATAAGATCGCAGCCAAATTAGGGAACAAGGCCGCGCAAGATGTTTTGAGGTCAGAGGGGATTAGTTGGTAATCGCTCAGAAATGTTTAACCAACGGTTTAAGCGGTATTTTGACCCAAAGCGCCCCAATAGCCAAGGGGATGATGTTGGACGGTTGAATCAGATGGCCAGATTTGGGGGTAAGTAATGAAATTACCATGGGAGCCAAGTTACGAATTAATAGCTCAGGAAGCCCATGCTTTGCTTGGCCTTGTGGGAGTCCTTGTGACCAAAGCTTTTTCACCTAATATCCGGACGATAATCTGGGGAACGGTTATTACTTTGGTTTTCGGGTTATGTAAGGAATTCGTTTTTGACCACCTTGTTGAGCAGGATTCGTGGAGGGAAGATGCCAAAGATTTTTTATTTATTTCACTGGGTGTTGGTTTAGCTTGGGCGGCAATAGGGCTAAGTTATGTATTCAAATAAAGATCATGGTGAGATGGTCATAATCGGGAGGATAGCCTTGATTTTTGATCTGACCGAGAGTTACCATGAGATTAAGAACCTTTGAAGGGGAATCAGTTAGAGGTGAAATGACCACTGATTTTCCAGTTAGTCTGGACGGCCTTTCCTGTTTAATGGGTGAATGGTGATCCGTTCTTCCCCGAAGAAGCAGAGTTTTTCCTAGAATCGGCGACTTGAGGAGAGTTGGAGATGCTTGAAGAGGGTGGCTATGATCTTCCGCGTTGTGAAGCCCACGAAGGAACCCATGAACATCTGGAAAACGAATCCTTGGGAGATGAATCCGACGATCTCTAAAAGAAGAAAAGGAGGAAAAGACTATGCCATCAACCAAAAGAGGGATGCCCGTTCAGGGTAGTGAGCGCGCCGCTCTCAAAGGAGCCCGCAAGGTGGGGGCTGCCGACCCCAGGCAGCGTATATTGGTGACCGTGCTGGTTCGGCGCCGCCCATCTGCCCGAAGCCTCTCATCGGAGATCGAGGAGATTAGTGCCCTCCAGCCGCCTGAGCGCAAGCACCTTACCCATGAAGAGTTTGCCGCCACCCTTGGTGCTGACCCCGGCGAATTGGAAAAAGTGGAGGAGTTTGCTCATGAGCACGGCATCGACGTAGTAGAGGTCAGCCCCGCGCAGCGGCGCTTGGTGTTATCGGGGACCGTGGCCGCCTTCAGCAAGGCTTTTGGAGTATCTTTGGCACGCTATAAGCATCCCAAGGGAACTTTCCGCGGGCGTACCGGGCCCGTGCGCGTGCCGGAAGACCTCGCCCCGATCATAGAAGGGGTCTTCGGTCTCGATAATCGGCCGCAGGCCAAGCCTCACATGCGAATCTCCGGTGGAAAGAGGGGAGCGGTGCGGCCTCGTGCCGGGGGGATCTCCTACACGCCCCCTCAAATAGCAAAACTCTATGATTTCCCGGCGGGACTCAACGGGAAAGGTCAGTGTATTGCGATCATCGAGTTGGGCGGCGGTTACCGCAGCAAGGACCTCAAGACCTACTTTGGCAAGCTTGGAATTTCCATGCCGGTGGTCAAGGCCAAGTCTGTTGATGGGGGGCACAACCAGCCGACGGGTAACCCCAATGGCCCGGATGGAGAAGTGATGCTTGACATTGAGGTAGCGGGTGCTGTGGCCCCTGGGGCCAAGATCGTGGTCTACTTTGCCCCCAACACCGACGCCGGTTTCCTGGATGCCGTTCACACGGCTATTCACGATACCCTAAATAAGCCATCCGTGGTCTCGATCAGCTGGGGTGCTGCGGAATCAGACTGGACGAATCAGGCTATGCAGGCTATGGACAAAGCCTTTCAGGATGGCGCTGCCCTCGGCGTGACAATCTGCTGCGCCTCCGGCGACAACGGCTCAACCGATGGGGTGAGCGATGGTCGTCTCCATGCGGACTTTCCGGCGTCCAGTCCATACGCTCTGGGCTGCGGGGGCACGCGTTTGGAAGGGTCCGGCAGTACGATTACGAAAGAGATTGTTTGGAACGAAGGGATCAGTGGCGGCGCAACCGGCGGGGGGGTAAGTGACGTCTTTTCTCTTCCGAAATGGCAAGCGAATGCCAAGGTCCCGACATCGGCAAACCCCGGGGGGCGCATCGGGCGGGGGGTGCCCGACGTGGGTGGCGATGCCGACCCGGTCACCGGCTACCAAGTTTTGGTTGATGGGAAACAGTTTACCATCGGCGGAACCAGCGCGGTGGCTCCTCTCTGGGCTGGCTTGATCGCCCTCCTCAACCAGAAACTGGGCCATTCCGTGGGTTATCTTAACCCTGCGGTTTACGGTTTGCCCCCTTCTTCCGGCGCATTTCATGACATCAGCGCCGGAAATAACGACATCACGGGGAAACACGGCCCCTATCCGGCCCGTTCGGGCTGGGATGCCTGTACCGGGTGGGGGAGCCCTAATGGAGCAAAGCTTCTAAGTGCACTGAGCGGGCCGTAAGAAATCTTTGACATCAAATCGCTGCTTTGCTGGAGGCTGAATACCTTCTATCCGGACACGGGGAAGTCATCAGGGGACGGCAGAACATCCTGCGCAACTTTGCCTATACTTGCAGCAACCACCACGATTCTTTATAAAGAACTTCCCGGTTCTCCTCTGTGCGGGGAACTTTAAGAGAAAGGGGCCGGTTGGTCTTCGGGCGAATGGTCAGCGGACCGAAATTCCATTTGTGGCTTTAAAATACACGATTCTCCATCTCAATATGGGTAATTCTTCCCATATGATCAGTGAGAATCCCATCCTATTCTAGGCTTGGGCAGTGTGATTCTTCGTTCCGGTGGGAGACTGTTTTTAGTTTTATCCGCCGGAAAATGGAGAAGGTCATGAAGAATATCAAATTCCCGGACATCCGTTTCCTTCTCTTGTTTTTAGGAGGAGCCCTCATTCTGTCTCTTTCGGTTAGCTGCGGGGGTAGCGGAGGAGGGAGTTCGACTTCAACCCCCAATACGGGTTCGGTTCAGGTAAGCATTTCCGACCCCCCGACGTGTTTGGTTCCCAACGGGAACTTCCAGAATGTCTGGGTGACGATCACCCGGGTCCGGGCGCACACTTCCAGTACCGCAGCGCCGACCGACAGCGGCTGGGTGGAGCTGGTTGACCTTCGCAACAATCCCGTCCAACTAGACCTTTTAAGTCTCTCCTCCGCCGCTTGCCTTCTGACAGTTCTCGGCACCGCGGCGGGGGTCCCCTCGGGGACTTATCAACAGATTCGTATCGTCCTACTGAGCAATTCACCTGCCTCTGGAGAGTCTCTTCCGGCGGTCAACAACTGCGACGGGAGCGGGTTGAACTGCGTGGTCACGGCGGGCAACGCCACGCAGCCATTGCTCCTCAGCAGCGAGGCTCAGACGGGAATCAAGATCCCCCCGGGCCAGATTGCCGGGGGGAGTTTCGTCGTTTCCTCCGGCCTGGTTACCAACCTCAATATCGACTTTAATGCCTGTTCTTCCATCGTCCGGCAGGGGAACGGCCAATTCCGCCTGAAGCCGGTCCTGCATGCGGGGCAGGTATCCCTCAGCGTCAATTCCATTAGCGGGAGGGTCGTGGACAGATTTACCAACGGGGCGATCCCCAATGCCGTCGTCTTCGCCGAGCAAGGCGACCCGAGTACTCCCAGCCTCGACCGGGTCATCGCCCAGACCACCACCGGAGGGGACGGGTCGTTTACCCTCTGCCCCCTCTCCTCCGGGACGTTTGACGTGGTGGTGACGGCAAAGACGGCCATCCAGGCTTACAGCGCTGCGGTTACCCTCCAGGTTCCCGTGGGAACCATCATGGGAAATATCCCCCTTACTCCTCAGCCCAATGTGCCGCCCGCCACCATCGCGGGCGCGATCCAGGCCACCAATGTGGGCGGGGCGCTGACCGCGGCGGATGTGAGCCTCTCGGCTTTACAGGCGGTCAACTCGCAGCTGGTGACCATTCCCCCCTTCGAGAATTCAACTCCCGATGTGGCCGTTGACGGGACAACCATTTATGCGCTGAATATACCGGCCACCAATCCCTCCGTGGGAGTGTTCAGCGCCTCTCCGCCGACCTTTTACGCCCCTCCGGCCACGGGGGGGGTCCTTTACTGGGTAAACGCACGTGCCTTTACTCCAATGAATGCCGCCTTGAACCCCGGCGGCCCCGACTGCTCGCCCTCGAGTTTTCCCGTCATTTTCGACTCTACGACTCAGCTGTCGGTAACCCCCGGAAGCACAACCACCCAGGATTTCTTCTTTACCGCCTGCCAATAGCCCATCCTTCTCCCCCCTTCCAATCCTTCGCCTCTCCGGGAGGCATTCCCCTAAGGCCGGGGAAGAAATCACGGGGGCCTTATCCCCTCCGAGAGGAGGACGGATTTTCCCTTTGAGTAGCATGGGTGGATCAGGTCGGCGCGTTTGCCCCCAAATCTGACAACTCTTTGCTGAAGTCTTCGCTTTTGATCTCTATGCCGTGGTACTTCATTTCAAGTGGGAATAACCAGGCTAGCCCGCCCTTTCATAAAACAACTGCTTGGCAGGGTGCTTTTCCATTACCACCTTGCCGCTCAATAATGAGGGTATACCATGAAATATTAAATCCATCTGACTGTCAGAAAAAGAAGGAGTAGTGGCCTAACGGAAATATCCATATGGAACCTACACTATGGAAAGCTCACAACGGCCTTTAAAAACCATAGCAAGTTCAAATACTTAAGTCTGGAACAAATCTTGCTACCTGCTTTTTAAAAGCAGGGTTTTTGGAATACAGCATTTGGGACGGTAAAACGCCTCTTAAAAAATCAGAGAATTAGGTGCCACCCTAAAAGTCATTCTTTAGGAAGTGGACCTAATCAGCTAGCCAAAACAAGGAGGGATGACCGAGTGGTCTGTGGCCAAGTTCTTTCAGGCCTTTTCCTCAAAAGGGGAACGTGGGTTCGAATCCTACTCCCTCCGCCAAAAATTTGGGACCGCAAATTCTTGCGATCTCCATTGGTGGCTCCGAACGGAAAGAGGCGGACTTCCTGACATGAACGGACTTAAACCAAAAGATCTCTGGGATAAAAGTTTAAGAAACTCGATGGAATCGGCAAAGGAAATACCAACCAAGGTGGAGAAAGACCGCTTGGAAGAGGTCCTTGAATTCTACCGCATTGACCTTTGCCACGAAGATGTAAGTCACTACGACCCGGAGTTGATCTTCACGGATATGGGGAAAGGCAAAAATGACCTATCCGTGCGTGAGAAATAAACGTTTAATTCATCTCCCAATATAGCCTTAAATGAAGCGACGAAAGGAAAAGGAAATAGCGTAAAGGGATTTGTGAAAAGATTGGGTAGTTTAAACTAGTGTCGCGTCCGCTAAGTTCAGTGAATAAATTTACCAGGAGGGGGGGTGGAGAAACGATGCGCGCCGCCAAAATCGGCCGGGAAATGGCCTGTCTCCAGGCGGTTGCCTGGTATCCGCAAAGCGACGCTGCCAGCCTCCGGGAATTAGGCTAGGAGCGCAAAAATAGACAATTTCCGAAACCTTCAGTAAGAATCAACTTTTTCAAAGAGGAACGAGCGCCTTATTTTGGCAAGCGCGGCGGTTCTTCGCCCCGCTCCCTGCTCGGGGGTAGAATTATGCAGCTTATTTCTGAGACGCGACACTAGATCAAAGGGGGGAAAATGCAAATAATTTTACAAGCAATGGTAATAGGAGCTTTGCTTTTGATTATAATGTGGCTCTTTTCCATTCCCTTGGTGCCCTTATAGAGCATATTTCACGCAGAAGCCCCCTTCATCTATTGAATTGGGGTGCGCCATTTCTGCCAATAATCCTCATCCTCTTGGAATATCTCAAGGTGACGACTTGGTGAACTAAATAAAACAAGAAACCATCGGAACGGTTAGGAGGCTTCCTAACTGCATTCTCGCAATTCACCAACAAACCAACCCCTGAAATTTTCTTTCTCCTCTTCAGCTTTATCAAAGAATGCCCACATCCAAATTACGCCTCAGAAGGGCCGAGAGATGGATTATTGGATCTGGTGGGGATTGACAGCTTTAGGGTTCGGGGCCTATTTGTGCTAACGATTTGCCAGGACCCAGGAATTTAGACTCAGCGAAATTATAAAAATTGAATATCCGGATGACGCCTTTTGAATAATCCCTGAAAGAATGAAGTCCATCGGCCCCTTTGGCCCTCCCTCATCCACACACCCTTAAAGGGGCCTAGGGACCCTCCTTTTTCCCAGGCCACAGCCTCTGCTAAATTTCATTCCTATCCGACGACCCGCTCTTCTCTGTCCTGGCTGGAGGGAGTCAGGGAGTTAACCCTTTCGACGGGGATGAAAGAGTCCTTTTTGGTCGGCTCCCATAAGGCCCGCCTGGTAGGCTCGGGGGTCCAAGAGCGAAAGGTTCCTGACCATCTTCGGGGTGAGTACCCGGACTCTTCGGGTCCGGTCCAGTTTCTCGGCAATCCAATACAGGGGCTCGTCCTTAATCATCCAGCCATGCCGGTCGAAGGACTGCAAATTCAAGGGTACCGTGTATGCACGCAGAGTTTTTTCCCTCTCCAGGTTGTAGAATTGTTCAAAGTAGGACATGACCAACTCGCGTACCGTCCGATAGACCGGTTCCCGAAATCGAAGTCCCACAAAGTTGGACTTACCCACAGCGCCCCAATGCATTTCCTTCTTGAAAAGGGCCAAGAGATGATCGTCGTCGCGGCTATTGGGAAGCATTTCCAGGATGAAGGGGAGGTACCCGATGCGGCGGAGCATTGCCGCTGCAAAGAGGGCACCGTCGTAGCAGTGGGCCACCCGCTCCCGCAGAACTCGAAGGGGGCAACGATAAATTTCTTCCGTTGAATATTCCAGGTCATCTAGAAAAGCCTGGATTTTACTCGGAGTGGTCAAACGGCTCAAGATTCGGCGCTCAGATTTCGTTAAATGTTGATCGAGCCGGTACTCAAACTCCATCCTAATTCCCTTTATCCGTCCAATCATTATTGTTGAACCAGTAAAAAGTCCAGAGTCGACCCATCAGGTGCATAAATTCATGCTGACGCATAATGAGAACCGTTTGCAGGATTGCATCTCATGAGGATTGTCATGCTGTACCTTGATATCACTTTCGGAGAGCCTTAGCATCCGTCATTCCGGGCTTGACCCGGAATCCAGGATTTCTTTCTGGATTCCCGCTTTCGCGGGAATGACGAACCTATTCCATAAAGATTTTATGAAACGCTTAGTTCGCGTCATTGCGGGGACCGCAGCGACGAAGCAATCTCATGGAATCCAAGAGCCAGACTATAAGATTGGTTCGCTTCGCCAGCAATGACCCTTTTTGTACTTTTTACGCGACCATATCGGAGTCATTTATAATCTTTTGGCCAGCCATCTGACAAGGAGAAAATGAATTTTATTCTCCAACTTCCTATAATTATTTAATTTTATTTACTGGCCGTGCCAATGAAGAATTTATTACGGGAGCGAATAGTTTGAATGCGAATTTTCTTGACAACCGCCTGCAATTTTTTTTAGAATGCGGGCAGAAGCACCCGATTGGAGGCAGATCAACCCGCACAAGGAGGTAGCCATGAGCAATGGAGCTTTCCCGATCAGCATGAGAGACATGAAATTCATCCTTTACGAATGGCTTGGAATCGAGAGGCTGTGTCAATTCGATAAATTTAAGGACTACTCCCGGGAGACCTTTGACATGGTCCTGGACCAGGCCGCCCAGCTTTCCGCGGAAGTCATCGCCCCCCTGAATGCCTTTGCGGACAAGGAAGGGTGCACGTACGAAAAAGGGAAAGTCAAGGTTCCGGAAGCCTTCCACGATGCATTCAAGAAATACTGCGAGGGCGGTTGGATCGCCGCTTCGGTAGATGCGGAAGCGGGCGGACAGGGCCTGCCAGATTCCGTGGCTCTCGCCGCCGCGGAAATGTTCGTGGGAGCGTGCTGCTCTTTCACCACCTACCCCGGGCTAACCCGGGGCTGCGCCAATCTGATCGAGAGCTTCGGGACCCCCGAACAGAAAAAGACCTATCTTGAAAAGATGTACGCCGGGGAGTGGACCGGGACCATGTGCCTGACCGAACCCCAGGCCGGAAGCGCAGTGGGGGACGTGAAATGCGCGGCCAAGAAGGTGGGAGATCATTATTTAATCCAGGGAACGAAGATCTTCATCACCGCTGGCGACCACAACCTGACGCCCAACATCATCCACGCCGTCCTGGCCCGGGCGGAAAACGCCCCTCCGGGGATCAAAGGATTGAGCCTCTTCGTCGTGCCCAAGGTCCGAATTAATGCCGACGGCTCCCTGGGGGAGCCCAACGATGTCAATTGCGGCGGCATCGAGCACAAAATGGGCCTGAAAGGCTCGGCGACCTGCACCCTGAATTTCGGGGATGACGGGAAATGCCATGGCTACATCCTCGGCCAGGAAGGGCAGGGGATTCAGCTCATGTTCCAGATGATGAACGAAGCCCGCCTGGGCGTGGGCTTGCAAGGATTCGCTCTGGGAAACCTGGCTTACCTATATGCCCTCAAATACGCCAAGGAACGAGTCCAGGGGGTGGATATCCGGAAGATGAAAGACCCCAATGCGCCCCGAGTAACGATCATAAACCATCCCGATGTGCGGCGAATGCTCATCACCATGAAAGCGTATGCCGAAGGGCTGCGGGCGCTCATCTACAAGACGGCCTACTACGCAGACCTGGCCAAGGTGGCCACGGACCCGAAGGAGAAGGAAATCTGCGAAAACACCATCGATCTGCTGATCCCGGTGGTGAAAGCCTATTCCACCGACATGGCCTTCCGCATGGCTGAATGGGCCATCCAGATTCATGGCGGGTATGGGTACTGCGGCGAATATCCCGTGGAGCAACTCTGCCGGGATGTGAAGATCACCTCCATCTACGAAGGGACCAACGGCATCCAGGCCATGGACTTGGTGGGAAGGAAGCTCTCCCTTAAGAAAGGCGCCCTGGTCATGGGCTGGATGAAGGAAATGAATGAGTTTATCGAGAAACACAAAGGGCATCCGACGCTGGGGTCTTTCGTGACCCAGCTGGAGCAGGCCAAAAATTCCTTGGTTAACACGGCCATGCACTTCGCCAAGACGGCCGCCACGGGAGACCCGCTCTACCCTATGCTTCAGTGTGTTCCGTTTTTGGAGATGTTTGGGGAGGTACAATTGGCTTACCTTCTCCTGGACCAGTCCCTGGTGGCCAAGGAAAAACTCCAGGCCCTTTACGACAAAGCCGGCGCAAAAACGCCCGAAGCCCAGGCCAAGGTCATTGAAGAACAGGCCGACGCCGCCTATTACAGCGGCAAGGTCTATGGGACCGAGTTCTTTGTGACCAACATCTTGCCGCAAGTCCAGGCCAAGGCTGCGACGGTCCTCGGAGGAAATCGGAGCGCCTTGGCCATCCAGGAAGCGGCGTTCTAATCCATGAAACGGCGTAGGGGCAGGTCTCAAACCTGCCCCTACGGTCCATGGGGAGATAATACTGCAGACAATTGAAGGAGGTGGTTCCAACGGGGCCACCTCCTTTTTTTATCCTCAATTTGAGGCTTGCATCAGGGGGAAATTTATTCCTTAATGGGTGAAGAGAAAAAAACAGGAGCCCTCCCATGAAACTCATGCTTTTCATGTTCCTGACGACTTTCTTCTGGGGAATGGCGGCCATCTTTGACAAGCTGGCTTTAGGAAAGACCAGTCCTCTAACCGGCATGATGATCCGTCAATTCATCCTCACCGGAATTCTCCTGGCGGTAGGGGTGGGAAGCGGACGGTTGGGGAGTCTGGCAGCCCTGGATTGGCGTTCAACTATTTATTTTGGGCTGAGCGGAATCTGCGGAGGGGCCCTGGGCCTGTGGACTTATTACCATGCCCTGAGGTTGGGGGGAGCTTCTTTAGTCGTACCCATCACGGCAACGTATCCTTTGATTACCGTCCTGCTCAGCTGGCTCATTCTGCAAGAGGGCCTCACGGTTTCCCGAGTCATCGGGACAGCGCTGATCGTGGTGGGAGTTTGGCTGGTCAAGTAAATGCGGAATTCGGAGTGCGGAATGCGGAATATGAGCACCCGAAAAACACAGAGGGCAAGGTGTAGGGCACTGGAAAGCCCGCCTAGGCCTTTTTCTTCCGGGTCTTCTTCTCGGCGCCTTCCTTTTTCTCCTCCTTGGCAGCCTCCGGCTTCTTCTGTTCAGGGTTGGCCGCCAACGCCGCTTCTGCCGGGAGCCCCACCGCCTTCTCCCCCTTGGCGATTTTTTGGGTATAGCGGCAGCGCGGGTAGTTGCTACAGGCGATGAAAGGCCCGAAGCGCCCCTTCCGGTAGACCAGGGGCGCTCCGCACTTCTCGCAGTCTTCCCCCGTGGGCTCCGCTTTGGAAGCCTCCCCCTTCTTGCCTTCCGCGCCGATCCTCCGGGTGGTCTTGCACTCCGGATATTTGGAGCAGGCCAGGAATTTACCGAACCGCCCGGCTTTGATCACCATGGGAGCCCCGCAATTCTCGCAGACTTCGGAGCTCACTTCCTCTTGGGCGACCTCCAGCTTGCCCTCCCCGTTGACCATCATCTTCTTGGTATTTTTGCATTTGGGGTAGTTGGTGCAAGCCAGGAACTTTCCGAACCGCCCGGTTTTAATCACCATGGGGGCGCCACACTTCTCGCAGCTTTCTTGCATAGGTTCTGCCTCGATCACCTGAATTTCACCGGCCTCGTTGCGTTGGAACTCCTTGGTGTTCTTGCATTCCGGGTAGTTGGAGCAGGCCAGGAACTGCCCATGCCGTCCCAGCTTGATCACCATGGGAGCGCCGCACTTCTCACAAGTCAGGTCGGTGGCAATTCCCTTCCATTTGATGTCTTCCATCTCCACCTTGGCCTTTTCCAGGTCTTTTTGAAAAGGGTGGTAGAAATCTTCCAGGGCCTGCGTCCAGCGGAGTTCCCCTTCTTCCACCTTGTCCAATTCATCTTCCATCTGGGCCGTGAACTGCACGTCGAAGATATCCTGGAAATTCATCACCAAAAGATCGGTGACCAGACAACCCAGCTCGGTGGGAAACAGACGGCCCTTCTCTTTGGCTACATACTCCCTTTCCTGGATGTTGTCGAGAATGGTGGCATAGGTGGAGGGGCGGCCGATTCCCTTTTCCTCGAGTTCCCGAATTAGGGTGGCTTCGCTGTACCGGGGCGGGGGCTGGGTGAAGTGCTGCTCGGGGGTAAGCTCCAGGAGCTTCAGGATCTCGCCCTCGGCCAGTTCGGGAAGTTTCCCTTCCTTTTCTTCTCCATTTCCGTTCTCTTCGACGGCCTCGATGTAAAGGGCCATGAACCCCGGGAAGAGAAGGACCGATCCCGTTGCCCGGAAGGTGTACTTTCCGGCTTCGATGTCCACCGTGGTCTGGTCGTAGACCGCCGGGTTCATCTGGCAGGCTACGAACCGGTTCCAGATGAGGTCATACAGAGACAGTTGATCCTTGGTCAGGAAAGATTTCACCCTTTCGGGCTCATATTGCATGGAAGTGGGGCGGATGGCTTCGTGGGCTTCCTGGGCCGTTTTCCGGCTTTTATAGAAGTTGGGCTTCTCCGGCAGGTAATCCGCACCGAATTTCTCTTGGATGAATTGGCGAACCGCGGTCAGCGCTTCCGGGGCGATCCGGACCGAGTCCGTGCGCATGTAAGTAATGAGACCCACGGGCCCTTCCTGACCGAGTTCGACCCCTTCATAAAGCCGCTGAGCGATGGACATGGTCTTCTTGGCCGTAAAGCGTAGCTTTCGCCAGGCTTCCTGCTGGAGCTGGCTGGTTATGTACGGAGGGGCAGGATTCTTGCGCCGCTCTTTTCTTTCGATCTGCTTGACGACAAAAGGAAGCGAACTCAGGTCCTTCAGAATCGATTGGGCTTGCTCCCCGGTTTTGATCTCGGCCTTCTCCGAATCGATCCGGAAGAGCCCGGCTTTGAAAGGCGGGGGGTTTTTCCCCTCCAGGGAGGCTTCGATAGACCAATATTCTTGGGGTACGAATTTACGGATTTCTTCTTCCCGCTCGCAAATGAGGCGCACGGCCACGGTCTGTACCCGGCCCGCGCTTAATCCTCTGCGGACCTTGTCCCAGAGGAGGGGACTTATCAGGTAGCCCACCAAACGGTCCAGGATGCGACGGGCCTGCTGGGCCTCAAACTTGTCCTGGTTCAGGCGCTCGGGTTTCAGCATAGCCTCCCGAACGCTTCGAGCCGTAATCTCATTGAAGAGGACCCGGTGGATTTCCTTTGCCGGCTGATGGATTTCCTCGGCGATGTGCCAGGCAATGGCCTCCCCCTCCCGGTCCGGGTCTGTGGCGATGTAAATCTCTTTGGCCTTTTGCGAGGCGGTTTTAATTTCTTTCAGGACTTTGACCTTCCCCTTGATGACCTGATATTCGGGGGCAAATCCCTTTTCGATATCCACCCCCAGGCGGCTCTCGGGAAGGTCTTTGATATGGCCCACTGAAGCTTTGATGATATATTCATTCTTCAGGTAATTGGATATCGTCCGGGCTTTGGCCGGCGATTCGACGATGACTAACGGCTTGGACATTTCATCTCCTCAAAGTATTCTCAACCCCGGAGGGGGAAAGAAACCTAAAAAAATAAACATAATACATAATTCCTCAATGTCAATTATCTTCTTGCAGCACGCTCCGGGTGCAACGTTTGAAATCCTGACATCTTTTCCAGAAAAGGGTTCACGTTCTTTTCTCTCGCGAGGGGAGCGCCCCGCCTTGGGCGGCACGGTCCGCAAATGGGGAACTGGGTGCGCTTGGCGCGACGGTCCCACAATTTTCTTTAAGAACTTGGATCATGGTAAAACGCGCCTTTTCTATTTTGGTTGCGCCTGAGCGGTCCTCGGACCTCCGTGGCTAAAAATCCGTTTTTACAAAGCGCATTCCCGGGAGCTGCTTGACATGCCCGGCCAGCTCAAGGGAAAGAAGGATCACCGAGACCCGCGCGCTGGGAAGGGCGCTTTGGGCAATGACTTGGTCGATATGCGCGGCCTGGGGTCCTAATGCGGAAAAAACCCTCGCCTCTTCTTCGGTCAACTTGGGTTTCGGCGTCGTTTCCTCCTGAACTGGCAAGGCAGGAAGAGAAATCTCTTCCAAGATATCCTCCACCCGGGCGACCAGCTTCGCTCCTTCCCGGATAAGCCGGTTTGTTCCCGCGCTCCGGGCCGAATCTATGTTTCCCGGGACGGCAAAAACCTCGCGCCCCTGCTCAAGGGCAAAGCGCGCGGTAATCAAGGACCCGCTGCGCAGCGTCGCCTCCACCACGACCACACCCATGGAGATGCCGCTAATCACTCTGTTGCGAATCGGGAAGTGATCCTTCTCCGGCGGAGTTCCCAGGGGAAACTCGGAGAGAATCGCCCCCTGCCCAGCCACTTCCCCGAACAACTTTTCATTTTCCGGGGGGTAAATGAGATCTATGCCGCAACCCAAGACCCCGATGGTTCGCCCCCCGGCGGCCAATGCCCCCCGGTGGGCGTCTGAATCGACCCCGCGGGCCAACCCGCTGACCACCGTGACTCCCCGCTGGCTCAGTCCCAGGGAGATTCGTTCGGCAAACATCTTCCCATAAGTAGTGGGATACCGGGAACCCACCACTGCCACCGCTCTCTGATCCTGAGGCTTGATGCAGCCCCGGACATAGAGCAAAGGCGGGGGATCGTAGATCTGTTTCAGCCCAGGGGGGTATTCCTCGTCCGACCAGGTCAGGAGGCGAGCCCCGATTCCTTCCAGGCAGCGAAGCTCCTTATCCACCTGCTCCTTCCAATGGAACCGCTTCAGAGCTTCGATGACCTTGGGCCCGATCCCCTCAACTCGTTCCAAGTCCTTGGCCCGGGCCTGAAAGACGCCCTCCGGGCCGCCGAAGGCCTCGGTAAGACGCTTAAAAAGGATGCTCCCCACTCCGGGGGCCATGGAGAGCGCTACCCAGTGGTAAAGTCCTTTTGATTCCATGGGAAGGAAACCGAATAAAAAAGGGATCGTGGATGATTCAGGCCACAATCCCTATTCCTGGATGATCCCAGACTGTTTCCCTTGCCGGTTATTTTGAGAACTTAGGAGCTTACTTCCCCTTCCCCAAGACGACGGTGTCTCCGACATACACAGACTGTGAAGAATGAGTAAGCAGAAGGGTTGAGGTTTCCTTCTCCAGGTAAATGACCACCCCTTCCCCCACTTTCATCAGAGGGAGCTTTGACTCTTTTTCGAGGGCCTCATCGGTATAGTAGGGGAATTGATAGACGGTAAAAAGGTCCCCCATGATCACCCCGTCTTGAGACCCTCGATCGATAAAAACAACTCCCCTTTCGGATATGTTTTCCTCTTCTTGCGCCGCGGCCACAACGGTCCCTTTTACCTTATCTGGCATACGAACCGCAACCTCCGAGGGGGAAGAGGAAGGCAGAGCGGTGACTAAATCCCCGTAGCGAATGGGATGGAAAGATTTTTCGATCTTTGCGGGAACGATTTGTCCTCTCCCGTCCAGGATGACCGCCCGTCCGGGAAAACTCACCTGATAGCCTAGCTTTACCCGGGTAAGGGGGTGCTCTATTTCCTTGACTACCCGGGTGATGGCCAGTCTATCCCCGGCCTTCACCTGCTTTCCGGGTTCCAGCTTTATGTAGACCAAGTCCCCTTCGCTCAGGTTGCCACTGGCGTCCTGGCTTCCCACAATCGATCCCAAAGAGAGTATCATTTTGGGGGCAATGAAACCGCAGGCCCGAATTTGATCCCGGGCCATCACATTGGAAAGGTCCAGGGTTTGGCCAGCTTGGGCATTCCTCAGGGCAACCGTCCCCCATATCCCCAGGCAGCTCAGAAGTAACAGCGCGGCGATCAAAGTCCTAGTCTTGTCTCCCATTGCAGACCCCCATAATTTTTTATTAAAGTTTATGCAAGGTCCATGCCTAGCCAGCCTTTACAAAAAATACCTTTCGTTTCCTGTGTTTGTCAAGGAAAATGTTTAAGGTCTGGCGGGGCGTTGGCCTTTTCAAATGGGCTCTTTCTTGTACCTTATCGTCAAAAAAAATAAATAATTCATTTATCTATGCCGGTCGGGGGAGATATGAAAATAAAAAAAAGATGTAGAGCCTGTAAAAGGCCCAAAGAGGGAGGAGGGGGATTTTGGGTATTCAAGCCGTAAAATGGAGAATAATGCGCATTTGGTTCCTTTTTTAACCCCACCTGAATCTTTGTCCCAAACCTCCGAATCCCGAAACCCCTGAGCTCTTACCCAGAAAAAGAATTTGCCTTTGACATTTCCCGGACGAAGTTATTACAATATCGCCGACTGAGAAACATTCGTTTCCTGGAACTCTTGGAAATCTTAAGACCTCTGCTATTCCAAAACGACAGACGAGGAA
>Ga0187773_10000491_pt1 | contig 15654 bp, 16 predicted proteins | sample 0216_BV02_MP05_1_FD_133133 | JGI IMG/M metagenome (GOLD analysis project Ga0187773, IMG submission 133133) | Tropical peat soil microbial communities from peatlands in Department of Meta, Colombia - 0216_BV02_MP05_10_MG | ecosystem: Environmental > Terrestrial > Soil > Wetlands > Peat | place...
AGGGCGTTAAGCATCATGTCGCCTTCTTGCGCCAGCCCGGACGGCAAGGCTTGGTCTAGCAGTCCGCCGCCGGTAATATGCTCATAGACGAAGACACGCATTGGAAACCGTTTATCCGAGCGCGAAACAATGAAGACGCGGATTAAATTTCTTGCCAGCGGACCCAAGACTAAACATGTCCGTTTTGGAACCTACGCATCTCCAGGATTGAGTACGGTATGAAAATTATTCCGGTTCTAGACCTGTCGCAGGGCCAAGTAGTGCATGCCATCGGAGGTGAGCGTAACCAGTACCGACCGATTGAGTCCGGATTATGCGCCGGCAGCGACGCACTCAATATCATCGATGCATTCCTCGATCTGTATCCGTTTAACCTGCTCTACATCGCCGATATTGATGCGATCCAAAAAAACGGCAGCAACATTGCGGTAATGGAAAAACTCCATGGGCGTTTTCCCCGCCTCGAACTGTGGGTGGACTCGGGAATATCCGATATTTCGGGCTACACGGCGTGGCAAGAGCTGAAAATAGGCCACGCGGTGATCGGCAGCGAATCGCTCCCCGATGCAGCGCTGCTTTCCACAGTTTGCAAAAGTGACTGCGCGCCTTACCTCTTGCTATCGCTGGATTTCAAGCGCGAGCGCTTTTGTGGCGAGCGCCATTTACTCAATCATGCAGAACTATGGCCGGAGCACGTCATCATCATGACGCTCACGCGCGTCGGAAGTCTCCAAGGACCCGATTTAAATCAATTCGGCGCCATCAGGCGGCGCGCACCGCACAAAAAACTTTACGCTGCAGGCGGAGTGCGCGATATCGACGACCTCAATCGTCTGGCGCGGGCAGGCGCAGATGGCGCTCTCATTGCAAGCGCCCTGCACCAGCGTCGTATCAGCGCCCGCGATCTGGTCGCTTTGGCATCCGGCGCGAATGAAACGAATGCGCAATAAACCAGGTCAGCCACCCGCCGGACAATTCTACACGCAAATTATTTCGGGGAGAACGGATGCGCTACACTGCCTTTCTTGCTGACCACTTCCGATGCCCGGGGTTGTCCGGCAACTGCCCGTTTAATCGATTCCTTGGTGGCCTGGTAGTTGTAATCGTAGATCTTGGTGTCGTTCTCCGCCAACCAGTGGATGAACACGCCGACGCAGATGAAGACGTCATCGGCTTCATTCGATGGAATCGTGCCGTCCTGAACGCAGTCCGCAACGGCCATCGCCACCGCGCGCTGTGCCGGTCCAAACATCTGCACCGCCTGCTTCGCGCCCTTGATGGTCACCTTGTTGAAAAGTATGGTATTGGGCTTTGTCATCAGATTCGGCGCCACAACCGCAAGCAAAGTAGAGAAGCCGTCCTTGTTGTTAGTTAGCGCGTTGCAGAACGCACGTTCTACCGAGCTGCCGCGAGGTCCCATAATCAAGTCAACGTGGGCCACTTCATTGCCCTCGCCAACCAGTGATTCTCCAACGAGTACACGATCTATTTTTGCCATTTTGCCTCTCCTTATTTAGCTGGTTTGACAGTGATACATGATTCCGAAAACTCAGTGGCGGCTACCCTCCTAGGCGCCGATGGGCTGAGGATTCGTTTTACGGCGGTGCGAGGCATGTTTCGCCTCACAACCGGTAAATCTTCCTTCCAAAAAATCCTGCAAACGCAACGCAAGCAGGCTCGCGACGCTCAGATCAGCAGTCGTGCCCGGATTGATGCCAGCGTGCTTGAGTTCTGCATCCCAAGCGAGCAATTGCGGCATCAAAGCCTGCGGCGAATCGCTACGTCGCCATGCGCTTTCCAGTTGTGCTGCGCGCGAACTGACCTCGCGCGCCGACTCCATTCCGAATTTCCGTATCACGTGACTGTCTGGAAAGCGTGCTAAAAATGCCAGATAAGCCGACAGCACTGCCCATTCTTCGCTGGCAAAACGCGCGAGTGCTTCCCTTGCGTGTACCACGCCGACGTCAAATACATCGGCAAATCCGTTCGCATATTGGCGCGCAATGCTGTCACGGTTACTCGCCTCCTGCATCGCGGCAAGCAGGGTAACCCGTGGTTTCTCGCTTACGTCAAAACGCGGGCTATGCCCCAGCCCTGCCGGCTTGGCGAGGCGAATTGCCTGATACGCGAGTTCCGCGTCCCGTGGCGTGAGTCCCTCCAGCACCCGGTGCAATCTCGGCGGTAGCGCGCGCGCGCTGTCTTGCTGCTGCGCTGCGCACAACAGCGGTGCGGCAAGCAACACGATGCCAAGATTGGTGTTGCAACCCACTTCCTGTTGCGTTTCTTGAACCGCACGCAAAATACGCTCACCCACGCTGGCACGGGGAACCGTCAGCGGGGCCACGATAACCCTGGCGCTTGCCGCAAACTGTTGCGCCGTCATACCGTGGCCGGCACTAGATATGCTGACATTACCGGGTTTCGGCGAACGGATTTCCGCAAGACAAGCGCTCTGCAACGCTTGCGCCAGTTGTTCCCTGGAAATTATATTCAGCATACCATTTCCATGCCGACTTGAGTGAGCTTGCGAGCCAACAAATCATCCACCAGCAATTGTGCCAAGTTTTCCCTGCACACACCCTGCAAGCCCTTCCAGGCCGGAATGCCGTTGACTTCAATGACATAAAGCTCGCCATGGAGGTCGCGCATAACATCCACTCCGGCATAATCCATCCCGAGCACTCGTGACGCATCCTGTGCCAGTCTTTGCATGTTCTCATCCAGTTGCATCTTTTCACATTTGGCACCTTGCGCGACATTGCTGATCCAAGTGGTGCCGCGACGCAGCATCGCGGCGCGGGCGGAGCCACCGACGACTAAAACCCGGAAGTCGTGCCAATCGCCCTTGGCGCAATTGATAAAGCTCTGCAAATAAGCTGTGCCGGCATATTTGGAAAGATCGGGCATCTTCATACCGCTCTTCAAGTGCAGCAGACCCAAGCCCTGCGAACCGAACAAAGGCTTCATTACCAGTTCGCGCCCCGCTGCCGTCTCCCGCAATAAGATTGCGCGCGCCTGTGCGGACGATTCACAGACCCAAGTTGCAGGGGTCGGAATGCCGGCGCGCTTCAACAAAAAACTTGTCATCGCCTTGTCAACGCTGCGCTCAATGGCGCGCGCATCGTTGTAAACAGGCACTCCGAGTTCACGCAGCGCATGCAAGATATCCAGACGCAAGATTACCTGTTCCAGCGTGCCACCGGCTACACCCCGGACAAAAACCGCGTCTGGCAGGCAATTCTTGAATCCCGGGATAACCAGACTGTTCCGCGCACGCGCTAAATCGAAATAACAATCCTGCAACGAAATGTACAGACTGTCCCAACCACGCGCAGCAAATGCTCGGCGCAATTGCCGGCCGTGCCAGCCAGGATCATCGGTGATGATGGCAACCCGCCTAACCACTGCTGCCTCCGAACGAAGCTTCCAGCAGTTCGCCATTGAGCTTGCCGGCGCGGAAACTGTTGCCGCTGCCCAGGCAGCTTATGACGACCTGGGCTGGAGCGAAAAGCATGGGATCGATCTTGTAGAAATCATACTGGCAATCCTTGAAAATCTGCGCGAATCGTTTGCCGTAATCGCGCGACGCCGAACTTGGGAGTTTATTTGCCAGATCGCTCGCATCGCTGTCGCTGCAATTCACAAACAGTTGCACCGCGCCGCCGAATAAAATGGCATCGTTCGTGCGCCCCATGGCTTCGATGAAATCTTTGCAAGGCGGAGGCAACGGTGCGCTTCCCGCCCCATCGACTACCTGCTGAAGCGGAAAACCGAGCGTGTGGACCTTATGCAAAGCCACCTCCAGCACGCGCGCTACGATTTGCACAACACCGGCCAGGCTGCGTGTCGGCGTCAAGATGAAGGTAAGCTTGTTCCCCTCGACTCTGCAATCGCGCATGACTTTTTCCACTACTTCCGGGGGTGGGGGTTTGTCTACTTCTAGCACTAAGCAGGTGCTGTCGGCCTGATCGCGATAGCCCAGTTCGATAAACAATTCCTCCTTGCAGGCGAGAGCACGCCCCGGCCCTGAACCCAATGCGTGGAATGCGCCCTTGCCGCTTCCGTGCGACAGGCTCCATCCCGCATATTGGCTGCCGAGACAGGCAAGAACCGGATTGCTGGAATGCACCGTCACTTGCAGCGGCCAGCGCATGGCGGTTGACGCAAGACTGACGACGCCGAAACCTCCCATGCAAATTTCAGCGATACGGCGACCCGCTTCCAGCCCGCCCGCATAATCGATTCCGGCATCCACAATGGTGTGACCTTGTGGGCCGTGCGTCACTCCAAGACGCAGTGGCTCACTCTCACGCAGCAACGCTGCAACCAAAGGTGCAGCTTGCTTGTTGACACTCGGCCACTGCGCCGCCTGCGCGTGCAGAGCCGAACCGCTAGCGATTTCGCGATTATTCGCACTCACGCTGCTTCCTCCGTTATCATTCTTGCGATCATCTTTTGCCGCTGCATCAACAGACGCTTAACCTGCTGCGTCGACGAGCCTTGGGCGTGTACCATGCACAGCGGCGCACCTGGTGGGTATTGCCGGTCCGCTCCGGGAATATCGCTAACCCATTCTGGAAATTTCGTATTTAGCGACACGCGCAGCGAGCGTTCGGCATAAACGATTGCATGCCCTCGCGTGATTTTTCGCTCAATCAATTGTGTTTCGGGCAAATCGCCTTTGCACGCGCGCAGATGCCAAGCAAAAAGTGACTCCTTGCAATCGGCATCATACAAATCCATGGTCGCGCAGGGCCGCGGGTTGATTTCGAGCACCCGATATTCGTTGCCGCGTTGTAAAAAATCCATGCCGTTCAATCCAACGAGATTACTCGCCTTTACCAGCTGACCGAGTTTCTGCGCGATTTCTCCTTGTAATGTGGCATCGAGTTTCGCGTGGCTAACGGCCCCCGCATAACTGAACGGTGATCCTGCGCTGGTGGTCCACTGCTCGTTAAAGCCGATGATGTGCGATTTAGTCCCGTCGGCGAGGAAAGTCACCGACATGCAGCGTCCTGACTCGAGTTTCTGATAATAATGCATTTCGTCCGGCTGTCTGCCGGCAGCTGGCAATATGTGAATTCCGCCGTAACCGCCAATTTTTTTGGCAAGCCAGCCGCAAGCGGGCCGTGGCGGCGTGAAGCGCACTTCCGGATGTGGCATCTCAAGACCATCAAGGAGCTGGAAAAAGTGCCGCGGGTTCTTGATTCGCATCACGGCTTCCGCGGTGTTGCCAAATAGCGTTCGGCCTGCGGCAAGCTGGTTAAGCAGTTGTGGCTGGTCTTCGAATCCCGAACCGTATACCAGCCCGGCGCAGCGCTGCGGCGGGCAGATTTCTTCCGCTGCCTTGAGCAGTGCCGGTGCATCGAAACCGTGGTCATGCTGCGCGACCGCTCGGCTATGCCGAGCAAAGCGGTGAGTATCCGAGTCGTTATACAAATCGAGCACTACGACCGGGATGCCCGCACGGCTGGCGGATTGCGCCAGCGTCCTGCCGGTAAGCGCGGCAACCAGAAAAGCCTTGTCTTCAGCTGACATATTTACGCGCCAATGCAAAGGCGTCCCGGAAATCCAAGTACATCGGCTTTTCCGCCCGGAGCATCGCTTCCAACAGACCGTGCTGCACTTGGTATTTGATATTGCCGACCGCCAAGGCGCCTATGCCCACCGCCTTGCCCGAACCCGAAGCAACCGGTACGCCATCGTCCATCAAGCCAACGCCCTCAATGCCTGCTGGGGGTACCGCATTGATATCCGCCGCTACCAGCAGGCGCGGCGCCTGTTTCATTAATTGTTGGCTCAGCACCTGGACACCTGCTTTTGCGGTGGCCATGACCACTTCCATATTGCTGATAGCGGCCGATTTATTTTCTTCTGAACTCGCATCTACCGGTTCGGTAGAGGCGCCGTAACGGGCATTGGCAACCTGTGCAGACATGCGTGCCCTGGATCCGCTGCTGTGGCTGGCAATTTTCACTTTGGCTCCCGCGCCGGAAGCCAGCACGGCTGCAGCCGTACCCACGGGTCCGGTTCCGCCGAGCACCAGCACTTCGAGACCTTTCAGATCACAGTGATGCACGCGCTTTAATTGCCTTTCCACCGCAGCGACCATAGCCGCGGCCGTAGTGAACGCTCCGGAAGGATCAGCGAACACCGATACCTCGAAAGGCGGCACCATCGCGAGTCTTGCGGCGTCCAGCATATCAGCAGCCATGCCGATTTCGCGCCCGCCGATAAAAATCCCGGTGCGCTTCACGCCGCTCGGGCCACGTGAAAAGATTGCGTCTTGAGTAAGCGCTCCGACTTGGTCGAGTGTGATATTAGTATATGCTGCCACTGCATCGTAACCAGCGTCATACGCCATATTGACATCGAACGGGCTAACATTTGGGCTGGGCGTAATCATGTGCAACACAAAAGGTTTTTCCATACGTTCCTTGAGAATTGGTTTAATTAGATTGTGCTGCTTTGCTGCAAGAACACTTCTCCACCGTGATTGCGCGCGGCGCAGACTTTAAATCGTAACGTATTGTCTGTCCCCCACCGCGTTTCCGCGTCGCGCAACAAGTCGCACGCATGAATTTCTGAATCCACAACGGCAAACCCGGTCGGCCCCCATGAACTCTGCCCGACGCAATCCACGCCTCGGCTCTCCAGCCAAGCAAGCACTTCGCTTACTTTCCGACTAGCATAACGTCCACCCTGTGCCGGGGCAAAATGGTCGCCGACCACGCGCTGAACTTCGCTTACCGCTTTTCCAAATTCCCGAACATCGGCCTCAACCAGGGCTGGCATTAAATGCATCAGCACCAAGCGGCATAGATGGGCGGCGCTCGCCTCGGGAAAAAGCGGCAGCGCACTAAAGACCTTATCCTCATCGGCGCCGTGCAGACCCTGAGACTGCAAATCGAAAATCAGCAGTATCCGCCACTGTGACGGAAAGATTATGCGGCTGGTAATGCGCGGCGGCTCATGGCTTTCGCCGCGGCCCCCGTCAATCAGAAATCCACCATGGTCGAATGCGCCAATCCCGATGCCAGAGCGGCTTCCACGGTCCAGCATTGCGGCAATTTCTCTGGTGCTGAGATCGAGTTGATACAGGCGCGTTAAGGCAATACCTGCGGCGATTGCAAGCTGCGTGCCGGATCCGAGACCCGTATGTTCCGGTATCGCCTGCACAACTGCCATCCGTACAGCGCCATCCAATCCCAGCCGGTCATGCAATCGCCGCAGTACCCGCATTGCACGATGCGTTTGCGCGCCCTCTACCGAAAACATTTCGGCGCGTTCTGCGTAAATGCGCGTGCTGAATCCGTCGAGTGTCAAGCCCAGGCTCCCAAAGCGTCGCCCGGTGGCACCGTTTAAATCCATGAAACCGAGGTGCAAGCGTGCTGGAGCCTCGACGACCACGCTATGAATTTCTTTATTAGCGCTCGCCAAGCCGTTCATTATGTATTAATTTTAACCCGAAATATTCAGCAATTATCATGCCATTCACTTTTATCATTGTATTTCAAGCCGGTCACATTCAGTATAAAAATTCGCTTGCGACAGCTGCGGACCAGTGTGTCACTCTGGCAGCGCATTCCTGTTAATTGTGCTGCACTGCCATGCAAAGGATATATTGGTAGAATATACCAAAATTTCGGAGACTTGCATCGCGCAACGCGTGGCCATTATCGCATTACAGGCGGTATTGCATGTGCCTAATCACTACAATCCGCCTCTGGTGGCAAGCGGAATATTTCCATGACGCAACTTTTATCTCCCGGGATATGGGACGAAGTGCCGTGCCCGTTTTGCGGACTCGCATGCGACGATTTGCGTGTCGCCTCACAATCCGCAAAGCTTGAAGTTATTGCCAACGGCTGTTCGATCAGTAGCAAGGCATTTGCGGGATTAAGTTCCTCCAAGCCAACCGCTCCACGAATCGCTGGGAAAACCGCTTTGCAAAAGGACGCCGTGGCAGCGGTTGCCGATATTCTCAGAAACGCAAAACAACCGCTTATCGCGGGCTTGGGCACTGATGTCGCGGGGATGCGAGCGCTGATGCAGATTGCCGACCGCGTAGGCGCGGTAGTCGACCACATGAACAGCGTTTATTTCATGAGTAACGTTCTTACGCTTCAAGACAGCGGGTGGATTGTTACCACGTTAAGCGAACTGAAGAACCGCGTTGATTTGCTGGTCATTGCTGGAACTGACGTCACCGGCCGTTTTCCACGTTTTTTTGAACGATATGTCTGGAATCGCGACGCGCTGTTCGGAGGCAGCCTCCGTGAAGTTGTGTATTTCGGACGTGGACTCGATACTCGTGCCGGAACGGCTCCTGATGGGCGCAAACCAACTGTCATCGCCTGCGATAACAGGCGCATCGGGGAAATTGCAGGCGCCCTGCGCTGCCTGATTGCGAGAAGGCCGCTACAGGTTAAGCAGATTGCAGATGTTCCGCTTGTGGAACTGCAGCAGCTCGCCACGCGCATGCAAAGCGCGCGCTATGGTGTGCTGGCTTGGGCTGCGGCTGATTTTCATTTCAAGCATGCAGAACTTACCGTGCAGAGCCTTTGCGAGCTGGTGAAGGATTTGAACCGCAGCACGCGCTTTTCCGGCCTTCCGTTAGGCGGAAATGAAGGGGATATGACCGCGAACCAAGTGTGCTCATGGCAGAGCGGCTTTCCGTTGCGCACGAGTTTTGGAAACGGCGGGCCTAGTTATGATCCGCGCTATTTTTCCGCCGACCGCATGCTGCGGGAAGGCGAAGCCGATGCCCTGTTGTGGGTCTCAAGCTTCAACGAGAAAAACGTCCCACCGGAGACCTCAATTCCTGTTGCGGTTCTGGCGCGAAGCGGCATGAGTTTCAGCAAGGAACCGCAGGTTCACATACCGGTCGCCACACCCGGTGTTGATCATTCGGGACATGTATATCGCACCGACAACGTGGTGGCACTGCCGCTAAGGAAGCTGCGCGAAAGCGCGCTGCCCTCGGTAGCCCAGGTTGCCGAGGAAATTGAAAAGGCGCTGTAGCTCCGGCAATGCTCACTAGACTCAGAGGCGGTAAAATTTATGACCCGGCCAACGAGGTCAATGGCGAGGTGCGCGATTTATTCGTGCGCGACGGCCATATCGCTGCTCCGCCCGCTCAGGGCGAGCGCGTGGACCGTGAATACGACGTGTCCGGCAGCATTGTGATGGCTGGAGCGATTGACCTGCACACTCATATCGGCGGCGGCAAAGTGAATATCGCGCGCAATTTGCTGCCCGAGGATCACCGTAGCGAGATCGTGGCCCGCACCTTGCTCACTCGCTCCGGCTGTGGTCATGCAGCGCCTTCCACGTTTACCACCGGCTATCGCTATGCAGAAATGGGCTACACCGCGTGCTTTGAGCCGGCGATGCTGCCGGTAAACGCGCGCCAGGCGCACATGGAGATGGGCGACACGCCGATCATCGATAAGGGCGGATATGCGCTTCTCGGAAGCGATGATTTTTTCCTACGGATGCTGGCCGCCAAATCCGATCAAAAAGCGATCAACGATTATGTCGGGTGGACGCTGAACTCCTCGCATTGCATGGGCATCAAGGTGGTGAATCCGGGAGGCATCTCCGCGTTCAAATTTAACCAGCGCAAGCTGGACGTCGACGAACAACATGTTTATTACCATGTCACTCCGCGCCAGGTACTCAGAGCCCTGACCCAGGCGCTCAGCGATCTCGGCGTACCCCATCCCTTGCACGTGCACGGATGCAACCTCGGAGTCCCGGGAAACGTCGAGACCACTTTGGAAACCATACGAGCCGCCGAGGGCCTGCCGATGCACCTCACGCATATCCAGTTCCATAGTTACGGCACCGAGGGCGATCGGAAATTTTCTTCAGGTGCCGCGCAAGTTGCCGAAGCCATAAACCAGAACAAGAACATTTCCGCCGACGTGGGACAAATCATGTTTGGGCAGACCGTCACCGCTTCCGGCGATAGCATGGCACAATACCGCGGCGCTCCGTTCGGCCGGCCAAAAAAATGGGTGGTCATGGATATCGAGTGCGATGCCGGTTGCGGTGTGGTGCCGTTTAACTATCGCGACCAGAATTTCGTCAACGCACTGCAGTGGGTGATCGGATTAGAAATATTTTTGATGGTCAACAATCCATGGCGCGTTTTCCTCACCACCGATCACCCCAACGGCGCGCCGTTCACAAGCTACCCTCACTTGATCAAACTGCTCATGGACAAATCGTACCGAAATAGCATGCTCGCCACCATCAACCCCGACGCTGCCGCCATGAGCATGCTGGCAAGCCTTGAGCGCGAATACTCGCTCTACGAGATCGCCATTATGACCCGCGCTGCACCGGCTAAAATCCTGGGCTTGGCCGACCGCGGCCATCTCGGCCCGGGAGCCGCAGCGGACATCACGGTTTACCGCGAAATGAGCGATCAGGAAAAGATGTTCGCCAAGCCCGAGTATGTGTTTAAGGACGGGGAACTGGTGGCTCAAAACGGCAAAGTCATCAAGGTTACCTGGGGCAACACGCATGTGGTGAAGCCCGAATACGATAACAGCATTGAAAAACAGATCAAGCCGTATTTCGAGCGCTATCAGACGATGCGCATGGACAATTTCAAGATCGCCTCCGATGAGATGCAAGAATTCGGACACGGTAACAAGCTGGTACCGCATCCCTGCCGCAAGCAATAAGCTATGAGGAGCGCGGGGAAGGGCATACGTTTTACTTCTAATTCCTTACGCAGCGACTAATGGTCATTAACGGAGTCACTATAGACGACACTTTTGCTGAAGCATTCGGCATGAAGGCGACGCGGGTTATCGTAACGGCACACAATCTCAAATGGGCTTGCCACGCGGCGGTCTCGGCCACTGGTTTCGCCACCTCGGTAATCGCTTGCGGCTGCGAGGCCGGGATCGAACGTACTCTCGAACCGGATGAAACGCCTGACGGTCGCCCGGGAGCATCCATACTCCTGTTCGCTGTTTCCGGCAAGGAACTCGCCAAGCAACTGGAGCGACGCATCGGCCAATGTGTGCTCACTTCTCCCACCAGCGCCGCATTTGCAGGAATATCGGAAGGCGAGCCCTTGCCATTGGGCAAAAATTTGCGCTATTTCGGGGATGGGTTTCAATCATCCAAACTGATCGCCGGCAAACGGCTGTGGCGCGTGCCGGTGATGGACGGCGAATTCCTGTGCGAAGAGACCACGGGTACGGCGAAGGCGGTCGGCGGCGGGAATTTTCTGATTCTAGCGGGATCGCAGACGCAGGCGCTTGCGGCCGGTGAGGCGGCGATTGAAGCCATGCGTAAAATACGCAATGTCATCATGCCATTTCCGGGCGGTGTCGTGCGTTCCGGCTCCAAAGTCGGCTCGCAATACAAGACACTGATGGCCTCGACGAATGATGCGTTTTGCCCGACCATTCGCGGTATCACGCGGTCGGAATTGTCTGAAGACGTCGACGCGGTGTTGGAGATCGTGATTGACGGATTGGCCGAAGCCGATGTGCGCAACGCCATGCGCGCAGGCATCACAGCGGTGTGCGCACTGGGGGCCAAAAACGGCATGCGCCGCATCACCGCGGGTAATTACGGTGGCAAGCTGGGGCAGTTTCAATTTCGTTTGCATCAAATCATGTCATGAGCGCGCTGATCTTTACCTTGCAAGAAACTCTGCACCAGCGTGTAGATATGTCGCCGCTCACCCCCGATATTCTTACAGGAAAATCCTCTGTGGAAATCTCCGCCATGGAGCTTGTCTGCGGCAACCGCAGGCTGCGGGTGGACGAGCTATTTACTGTGAGCGGAGATGATGCGCGCGTCCTCATATTTAAGAACAGCAGCGGAAAACTCGATCGAATAGGCCAAGCCATGAACATCGGCAGCATCACGGTACAGGGCGATGCGGGCGCTTACCTCGGGTATGCCATGAAAAACGGCGCCATCACGGTGCATGGCAATGTCGGCGCTTATGCTGCAAGCAAAATGACCAATGGCTTGCTTCACATTCGCGGCAATGCGGATGATTTTCTCGCGGCCGCGATTCCAGGAGAGCGGCATGGCATGAAGGGCGGCACGGTGATCGTCACGGGCAATGCCGGCGACCGCACCGGCGACCACATGCGTCGCGGACAAGTGTTGATCGAGGGCAATTGCGGCGATTTTTGCGCTGCACGCATGCTCGCGGGCACCATAGCAGTGCTCGGAACGGTAGCGCGTTGCCCTGGTTTCGGCATGAAGCGAGGCGCACTTTTGCTCAATTCCCTGCCGAACGAACTGCCCGCCACATTCAACGATTGCGGCGCCCACCATCTTACTTATCTGACGCTGCTTATCAAATCCTGGCGATCGCTTGACAGCAAATTCGCGCTGCTTGAACCGCGCTCGCGCGTGCGCCGCTACATGGGCGACCTGGCGAATGCGGGCAAAGGCGAAATCTTAGTGTGGCAATAAGCAAAGAACTGCCATCTTATCGCGGCCGTTTTGCGCCCTCGCCGACCGGGCCACTGCATTTTGGTTCTCTGATCGCCGCAGTCGGCAGTTTCCTTGAAGCAAAAAGCCGCAATGGCGAGTGGCTGGTGCGCATCGACGACCTCGATCCGCCGCGCGAGGAGCCAGGCGCCAGCGACGACATTCTGCGCACCCTTGAGGCATGTCGAATGGAGTGGGATGGCGATATTATTTACCAGAGTACGAGACGCGAAGCCTATCATGCCGCGCTGCACAGCTTGCGCGGGCTTGGCTTGATTTATCCCTGTGCCTGCAGCCGCCGTGAAATAGCCGATTCAGCCGTTGAAGGGATTGATGGCCCCGTTTATCCTGGCACTTGCCGCAACGGCCTGCCGCCGCATCGCAGCGCGCGCGTCTGGCGCGTGAGAACTGACAAGCAGCTTGTTGAATTCATCGACGCGTTACAGGGATGTGTCGCACAACGCCTTGAAATCAATGTTGGGGACTATGTGCTGTATCGCGCAGACCAGGTCTACGCGTATCAGCTTGCGGTGGTGGTTGATGACGCCGAACAAGGCATCACCGACGTTGTTCGCGGCGCCGATCTGCTGAGTTCGACTCCGCGTCAGCTTTATCTGCAAAAACTGTTGCGATACCCCACGCCAAAATACCTGCATTTACCCGTGGCGTTAAACAGCGCGGGCGAGAAATTGAGCAAGCAGACACTTGCGCCCGCGGTAAACAAGGCCGAGGCATTATTATGGCTTTGGCAGGTGCTGCGCTTTCTCGGTCAAAAGCCGCCCGAGGAACTAATGCGCGGCACAATTGACGATTTCTGGAAATGGGCGATCAGTCACTGGCAAGCGAACAACATTCCCAAGGCCAGGGCTCTGCCAGCAAGTCCCATCAGGTCGTGAACAAGACCTTTGCACTGGCTGATCACGTATACCGTTATTTGCTGTCGGTGTCGCTGCGCGAGCCCGATATTTTGCGCAGGTTGCGCGAAGAAACGGCGCATGACCCAATGGCCCGCATGCAGATCGCCCCGGAACAGGGACAATTCATGGCCCTGCTGGTGCGGCTAATGAACGCCAAAAGGTGCCTCGAAATCGGCGTGTATACGGGTTACAGCTCGCTTTGCGTCGCCTTGGCGTTGCCGCCGGATGGCAAAATTACTGCGTGTGACCTGAGCGATGAGTGGACCCGGGTTGCCCGCCGCTATTGGCACGAGGCGGGCGTAGCGCACAAGATCGATTTGCACCTTGCACCGGCACTTGAAACGCTGGACGAACTGCTGGCCGAAAATCAGGCGGGAATCTTCGATTTCGCCTTTATTGACGCTGACAAGGAAAATTACCTCGCCTATTACGAGCGTTGCCTGAAATTAGTTCGCCGTGGCGCACTGATCGCGATCGACAATACCCTGTGGTCGGGGCGCGTCGCCGAACCGGACAACCACGATGTAGATACCGTGGCACTGCGCGAGTTCAATGGCATGTTGCATCGCGACCAGCGGATTGCGCTTTCCTTGCTGCCGATCGCCGACGGACTGAGTCTGGCACTCAAGCGCTAGACAAAGGCTCCCCGTCTTTGAACAACAACAGTTCGCCGGGTGCCATGGTGAACCAGTGTTCGTTATCGGTGAGCGGCAAGGTGGCAATCACTGCCACCTTGTCGTTCGGCGTGGTGAGTCGGCTGAAGTCCACCGTGATGTCCTGGTCCTTCAAGTGGGCACGCCCAAACGGCGCACGGCGCAGCACGTAGGAAAGCTTGTCGGCGCAGTGGGCGAACAGGCACTCGCCATTGGACAGCAGGTAATTGAACACCCCGTACTGGGCCAAGTCGCAAGTGACCTCTTTAACCGCGGCATTAAGAATTTCAACCTGCGGCTGACCGTGAGGAAACATCGTGCGCAGGGTCTCGAGCATAAAACAAAAGGCTTGTTCGCTGTCGGTGGCGCCGACCGGACGGTAATTACCGTCAAGCCGCGGATGAAAATGCTCGAGCGTGCCGTTGTGCGCAAAAATCCAGTAGCGTCCCCACATTTCGCGCATAAACGGGTGGGTGTTTTGCAAACACACTGGCCCGCGCGTCGCTTTGCGGATATGCGCGATCACGTTGAGCGAATGGATTGGATATTTGCGCACCAGATCCGCTACCGGCGATTTCGCGGCTGGCTTGGAATCGAGAAACAGCCGACACCCTGGTCCTTCAAAGAAAGCGATTCCCCATCCGTCACCATGGTGGTCGGTTCCTCCGCCGCGCGTGTGGAATCCCTCGAAAGAAAAGCAGATGTCGGTAGGCACGTTGCAATTCATGCCCAGCAACTGGCACATCCTTAACCCTGCAAAAAAATTACTGCGGTTCCTGTATGGCGCATTATTCCACTAATGACAAAACGCCGGTGAAAAAATTCAGCATAGGCGCGTATTGGCGAAATCAATCAGCAAGGCCGGGCTGATGTACGCTTTAAAGACCAAATAGATGATGCCCCCGGCTATCAACAGCGGGACCAGCCATAATATTATTTTCTGAAACTCGGCCCATTTCACGCCGGCGTTTCCTTAATATTCAGGCGCGCCACTTGCCGCTCGTCGATCGGCCAGCACAGCGCGGCAGCAACCATGCTCAAGCCGATGCAAATGAGCCACACGGCATGGTATGAACCGGAGAGGTCAAACACGTAACCACCCAGCCACGCCCCGACGAAACTTCCGATCTGGTGCCCGAGAAACACGATACCAAACAAGGTGGAAACAAATTTTACTCCAAATATCTGGGCCACCAAGCCATTGGCAAGCGGCGCCGTGCCAAGCGACCGCATGCCTATTGCTCCAGCAAATGAACATACGCTGAGCGGGGTAATTGGCAACATCATGGACATGAGCATCAGTCTGGCCCAGCTCAGCACCAGCGCCGTAGTGGGCCAAGACTTGGACATGGTAACGATTCCTGTAAAGAACTTAAGACAAGATCATCAGCGGCTTTTCAACCGCCGCTCTGGCTTTCTTCCCATTTGAAACCGAGCGCGGTCACGCCTTGCTTCAGGAACTGCATGGCTTGTGGCACGTGCCGCTTGTCTCCGCGCACACCCATTTCGATCCAGCGTTCGCCGGGCCCCAGATGCGGCAAGCTGAACAGCTTGAGCGTGGGAAACCGCGCTACACAGTCATTCATTACGTCGAGAAGCAGACT
>Ga0187773_10000492_pt1 | contig 15651 bp, 18 predicted proteins | sample 0216_BV02_MP05_1_FD_133133 | JGI IMG/M metagenome (GOLD analysis project Ga0187773, IMG submission 133133) | Tropical peat soil microbial communities from peatlands in Department of Meta, Colombia - 0216_BV02_MP05_10_MG | ecosystem: Environmental > Terrestrial > Soil > Wetlands > Peat | place...
AGCTTGCGAAGCATGGTTTCCTCGCCGCTGGTGCGCAGGAACAGCGCCTGGAGACTTTTCTTGGCGTCGTCCAGCTGGTCCTGGCTCAACAGCGCGTTCTCCTCGATGAAGGAGAGCGCCGTCATCGAAACCAGGGCTTCGCGGTGCTGGGATTCGGCGGGATTGGATTCGTGTATCATAACTTCCGGAAATAACTGACAGCGCCTCGGCGGAAAGGTGTCGGCACGCGGTCGCAGCCGCGTACATTGCCTGGTTGCCTCGTGATCATTAATAATACAGCTATTACCTCCTTGCACGGCCACCGGTTGTCGCCGTGAAGGTCGTCGGCGTCGGAACGCGGGGGATTGAACTTAGCCGGATTCAACCCTATCTAAAGATTCCGGAAAGAAATCGGCAATTTGCCTGGAGAGTGCATTTTATGAAGCGTATTTTACTGTTCGTGGCGACCAACATCGCCGTGCTGCTGGTGTTGAGCGTTTCGGCCAACATCCTGATGCAACTGTTCGGCGTGCAGCAACTGCCGGGTGGTTTCAACATGGAGGCGTTGCTGATTTTCGCCGCCGTCATTGGTTTCGGCGGCTCGTTCATTTCGCTCGCCATGTCCAAATGGATGGCTAAGATGGCGACCGGTGCGCAGGTAATCGACCAGCCGCGCAACGCCACCGAACAATGGCTGTTCGAGACGGTCCGCCGCCTGTCCAAGCAGGCCGGCATCGGCATGCCGGAAGTGGCGGTCTACGATTCGCCCGACATCAACGCCTTTGCCACCGGCATGCGCCGCGATGCCGCGCTGGTGGCTGTCAGCACCGGCTTGCTGCAGTCGATGGAGAAGGACGAGGCGGAGGCGGTGCTCGGTCATGAGATCACGCACGTGTCCAATGGCGACATGGTCACGCTCGCGCTTATCCAGGGCGTGCTGAATACGTTCGTGATCGTTCTGTCGCGTATCGTGGGCTATTTCGTCGATCGCGTGCTGCTCAAGAACGACCGCGACTCGGTCGGCATCGGTTTTTTCGTGAGCAGCTTGGTGGCGCAGCTCGTCCTCGGCATCCTCGCGAGCATGATCGTGATGTGGTTCTCGCGCCGGCGCGAATTCCGCGCCGATGCCGGCGGGGCGAAACTCGCGGGCCGCGGCAAAATGATCGCCGCCCTCGAGCGCCTGAAGGCGGCCCACGAGCCGGCGCAGTTGCCCAACCAGATGGCGGCGTTCGGCATCAACGCCAGCGGCAGCGGCTGGATGCGCCTGTTCATGTCGCACCCGCCGCTGGATGAGCGCATCGCCGCGCTGAAACAGGCGGTTTGACCGCCGACGGTAGACATAAAACCCGCCCCACCCCGCGCGTGGCGGGTTTTTTTTCGGACACCGTTTCAAGCGGGGACCGTCACGAGCCTCAGCCAACGGTCGTGGAAGTCCGGTGTTTCGAACGGTGCCAGGTGATTACCACGTAGCGTTCCACACCGGCGCATATGCCTGAATTCCATGACGGTCTGCTGAAAACCGGATCGAGCGCGGCGCGTCACGTAAGATTCGCCCGATTCCAGAAACTAATATTCACGTAAGCGGTCGCATGAATGAGCACGAGGCACCGTACAGGCAAACCGGAAGAAACCATGTTCGTCATTCGCAAGCCGACTGATGTCAAATCGAGCGAGATCACGTCTGTAGCCGTTTACCGCGATCGCCGGCGGTTTCTGCGCGAGGCGGTTGCCGCGGCCACGGCCGGCGTTGCCGCATCGCTTTTGCCCGCGGTCGGTGAAGCCGGACAAAAACTCTTGAACGTCCAGAGGTGGCCGTACTCCACCGACGAGAAGCCGACCCCGATCGCGTCCGTGACCGGCTACAACAATTTCTACGAATTCGGCACCGACAAGAGCGATCCCGTGCGCTACGCGCAGAACTTCCGGACTTTCCCCTGGACCATGATCGTTGAGGGCGAAGTGAAAAAGCCCGCTGCCTACCACATCGAGGACCTGCTCAAGCACCATCCGCTGCAGGAGCGGATCTATCGCCTGCGCTGCGTCGAGGCCTGGTCCATGGTGGTGCCGTGGGTCGGATTTCCGTTGCGTGACCTGCTCCAGCGCGTGGCGCCGAATTCGCGTGCGAAATACGTCGAGTTCACCACGCTCTACGATCCCGGACAAATGCCCGGCCAGAGACCCGGTCTTCTCGGTTCCGGCCTTGACTGGCCCTACGTCGAAGGACTGCGCTTGGATGAGGCCATGCATCCGCTGACGCTGCTCGCGGTGGGCCTGTACGGCGAGGTATTGCCGAATCAGAACGGCGCGCCGATCCGGCTGGTGGTGCCGTGGAAGTACGGCTTCAAGAGCATCAAGTCGATCGTCAAGATTCGCCTGGTCGAGAAACAGCCGTTGACCACATGGATGAAGGCCAGCCCGCGGGAATACGGTTTTTATTCCAACGTGAATCCCAATGTCGACCATCCGCGCTGGAGCCAGGCTTCGGAGAGACGCATCGGCGAGGACGCGTTGTTTTCACCTAAACGCAAGACCCTCATGTTCAACGGTTATGCCGATCAGGTCGCCTCGCTCTATGGCGGCATGGATCTGAAAAAATATTTCTAAGTCTTGTATCGCCAGGACGCCGGGGGAATCGTGTTGGACAAAAACCGGAAAATCAGCTGGCTTATCAAGCCGGCGTTATTTGCGCTGGCGTTGGTTCCGCTGGCGATCCTGATCCACCGGGGGATCGACAACGATCTCGGCGCCAATCCGGTGGAGACCATCAATCGTTTCACCGGCGACTGGGTGCTGCGGTTCCTGCTGATCACGCTGGCGATCACGCCGTTGCGGCGTCTGTCCGGTTGGAACGTGCTGCTGCGATTCCGGCGCATGGCCGGCCTGTTCGCATTTTTTTACGTCAGCCTGCATTTCCTGTCGTACGCGTGGCTCGACCAGTCTTTCGTGCTCGCCGACATCGGCAAGGACGTGGCCAAGCGACCGTACATCACAGTCGGTTTCGCCTGCTTTCTGATGCTGATGCCGCTGGCGGCGACTTCCACCCAAGGCATGATCCGGCGCCTGGGCGCGCGGCGCTGGCAACGCCTGCACCGCCTGGTCTATCTCATCGGCATCGGCGGCATCGTGCATTTTCTCTGGCTGGTGAAATCCGACATTACGCAACCCCTGATTTACGGGGCGATCTTGGCGCTCCTGCTGGGGTTCCGGTTACGGGACTGGGCGCGCTCGCGCGCCGCGCGTGCTCCCGTCGTCGCCGAGACCGCGCGCTAGGTTCCGGCGGCGCGGCCGAGCCGCTTGCACATCTTCGTTGCCTCCGAGCCGTCTTCGTAAAATCCCGGAATTTTCCCGGTCGTTGCGTAACCGTGCTTCCGGTAAAAACCGCGCGCTGCGGCATTGTCCGTCCGCATTTCCAGCCGCATCTCCCGGCAGCCACGGCTCAAGGCCGCCGCCTCGGCGTGCTTCAGGAGCGCGCGGGCGATGCCGTGTCGGCGCTGATTCGGGCGCACCACCAGCGAATAGCAGCGCGCGGCGTGAACGCCGCGCCGATAAAGCACCACCGCGTTTCCGGCAACTTCGCCACGATTTTCGCACACCCAGATTTCGGCATGCCCGCGGCGCAGCAAATGACGAAAGTTGGCGCGGCTTAGGCGGTCCGAGGAAAAGGATTGTTCCAGCCGGACCAGCGCGTCGAGATCGGCCAGGCGGGCGCGGCGCAGGCGCATGAACGGACCGTATGCGGATCAGAGCGGCGCGTTGTGCCGCAGGGTGACCTTTTCGCCGAAGAGCGCCGGCCGATAGCTCATCTTCACGCGTCGCAGGTTTTCCAGGCCGAGGTCGTCGCCAACGTTGATGAAGCGGCAACCGGCGAAGTCCTTGGCGAACTCGCGGAACAGGAATTGCGCCGAACCGGGAATCGCAAAATTGGTTTTTTCGACGAGCACGTTGGCGACGGTAGGCGTAATGCGTTCGCCGAACGTGAATCCTTCGAGACGGTTGTTGATGTAGAGGGACAGGCCCTGGAGACCGAGCGTGTCGTAGTGAGCAAGCGCCCGCTCGATCGCCTGGCGTTCCTGTTCGACGGTGTAGAAGAAGTCGGCGATGGCCTCGCCGGAGATGTACTGCAGGCGGTTGCGCAACCACGTGTCAATGAGCCCGCGGATACCGTCCCAGTGCTGCGGACCCAGCCGCTCCAGACGGTGATCTGGATGGCTGCGGCGGAACTGGTTGATCTCGCCGCGCTTGGTCTTGTAGGCGTTGCCGCGGAGCTGAACCAGGTCGTCCGTAAGATAGATGTAATCCGGCAGGCTGCGCTCGACCAGCCAGCGGTCATCTGCGGTGTCGAGCGCGAGCACGAAATCGCGGTAGACGTATTCGATTCTGCTCAAGTAGGGCGTCGCGTTGTATCCGTCCATGATGCGGAAGCAGGCGTCGAGCGCCGCTGCCTGATTGGCGATCTGCCCAAGTGGCGGCAGCAGCATGGTCAGACAGTTGCCGTGGAGCGCGAAAAGGCAGAAGCAATTCTCGATGATCTGATAGAACCCGCTTTTCTGGGACAGCCAGATGATGTTGTTCGCGAAGGTATAGTCCGACAGCGGCGTTTCGATGAGCCCGGCGTATCGATCGAACAGTGATTTCGCTTCGATGGTGAACGGATAGAGCCGGTGGTTTTCGATGGCCAGGTAGTGTCGCGGGTAAAGTTCGTTGCGATGCAGGGCGAGGATGTTGGCGGACGCGGGTAGTCGAGCGGTTTCGGGATGATCAGTGGGCTTACCCAGCGGAGGTTCTTCAGATTGGCTTAGCATTTTTTCTCCTGTGCAAAGGCAAGGCGCCGGCCGTCCGTGAGCGACGGTGCGACCTCTTGAAGATAAGGATGTGAAAGATCCACGCACGGGCGTAGCGACGGGTTCAGCGTGGCAGCCCTCTGGCAGCGGGATAGCGGTTCGGCAGACAGACGTTGAAGCTCGCTGTTTTACGCGATGAGTCCGATGCTGACGTCTGATTGTCTATCAGAAACAAGCGGTTGAAGACTTGTAGTGACGTTGCTTGCGCCAGTTATAGAGGCACGCTTGCGCGCCATAAAGCAAAATGAAATGATTGATTTAATAAAAGAATTTTCTGGAACGAGATGGATATCGATCTGCTCAAAACGTTTCTTGAAGTCTACCGCACCCGCCATTTCGGCCGAACCGCGGAGAACCTGTACCTTACCCAGTCGGCAGTCAGCGCGCGCATTCGTCTTCTGGAAGAGACGCTTGGCGCCCCGCTCTTCACCCGCACCCGCAACGACATCCAGCTGACGCCGGCCGGGACCCGGCTGCTCAAATACGCCGAATCGATCCTGAACGCGTGGAACCGCGCGCGCCAGGACGCTGCGCTGGGGGAAGAGGACAAGATTTCGCTTGCCATCGGCGGTGCCTTCAGCCTGTGGGATATTTTGCTCCAGGACTGGGCGCACCGGCTTTACCGCGAGCTGCCGCACGTAGCCTTGCAGGCGGAAGCGCATGGCGCGGAGGGGCTTGTCCGCCGCCTGCTCGACGGTGCGCTCGACATCGGGTTCATGTTCGAGCCGCCGCAAATGACGGAGCTGCTGGTGCGGGAGATCACCCTGATCAAGTTGATCATGGTGGCGGATCGACCGAACCTCACGGCACGCGAAGCCGTGGGTAATGGCTACATCATGACCGACTGGGGGACGTCCTTCGCCATCGCGCACGCGCGGCATTTTCCCGACATGCCGCCGCCCGCGGTGCGCATGGGACTGGGTCGCTTGGCGCTTTCCTTCCTGCTGCACCAGGGCGGAGCCACCTACCTGGCGGAACAGATGGTGAACGAGTATCTCCAGTCCGGGCGCCTGCATCGCGTGAACGACGCACCTGTGATCGACCGTCAGGTCTACGTCGTGTATCCGCTGGCCAGCGGGCGCCGGGCGCTGCTGGAACAGGTGCTCGGCATTCTCACGCCCGGTCAGCCGGCGCCGGCGCGCGCCGCCACAACCGTGCCAGCGTTTTGATCCGTCGCGCCCGAAGTTTCTCTCCATGAGTTTTTCCTTGGAGCTGGTCGCGGATACCCGTGGACGAATGACCAGACCGAAATGAGCGGCGCCGAAGCGCATGTCCCGGAGCGGGTCATGCTGCACCATGTGCAGGCTTGCTCGAAATTCGTAAAATATAACCATACCTGTGTAGCCGGCGGTCAGAAATGAAGGAGCTCGTCTTGGAATCGTTACGCGGCACCACGATCCTGTCGGTACGCCGACAGGGCCGCGTCGTCATCGGCGGCGACGGCCAGGTCACGATGGGCAATACCGTCATGAAAGCCAACGCGCGCAAGGTCCGCCGCCTGTACAAGGATCAGGTGATCGCCGGTTTTGCCGGAGGCACTGCCGACGCCTTCACCCTGTTCGAACGCTTCGAGGGCAAGCTCGAAAAGCACCAGGGCCAGCTCACGCGCGCGGCGGTGGAGCTCGCCAAGGACTGGCGCACCGACCGAATCCTGCGCCGCCTCGAGGCGTTGCTGGCGGTGGCCGACAAGACCGCCTCGCTCATCATCACGGGCCAGGGTGATGTAATCGAGCCGGAGAACGGGCTCATGGCCATCGGCTCCGGCGGGCCATACGCCCAGGCGGCGGCGCGGGCGCTGATGGAGAGCACCGAGCTCGATGCCCGCGCCATTGTCGAAAAGGCCTTGAATATCGCGGCCGACATCTGCATCTATACCAATCGCAGCCTAACCATCGAGGAGCTCCAGGCTTGATCATGTCGGAAATGACCCCGCGCGAAATCGTCCAGGAACTGGACAAGCACATCGTCGGCCAGGCCGCCGCCAAGCGCGCCGTGGCAATCGCCCTGCGCAACCGCTGGCGCCGCATGCAGGTCAACGACGACTCCCTGCGCGCCGAAATAACGCCCAAGAATATCTTGATGATCGGTCCGACCGGTGTCGGCAAGACCGAGATCGCGCGCCGGCTGGCGCGGCTGGCGCATGCGCCTTTCATAAAAGTCGAGGCGACCAAATTCACCGAGGTCGGTTATGTCGGGCGCGACGTGGATTCCATCGTCCGTGACCTGACCGACATGGCATTCAAGATGACGCGTATCGAGGAGATGGAAAAAGTGCGCACCCGCGCCGAGGACGCGGCCGAAGACCGGATCCTGGACATCCTGGTGCCGCCGGCGCGCGAAATGGGTTTCGCCGTGGGTGAAACGTCCCGCCCGGCCGAAGGTGCCGCACGCCAGATGTTCCGCAAGAAATTGCGCGAAGGTTCGATGGACGATCAGGAAATCGAAATCGAGCTGTCCACGCCCGCGATGGGCGTCGAGATCATCACTCCTCCCGGCATGGAGGAAATGACCAGCCAGCTCCAGGGCCTGTTCCAGAATCTCGGCGGACGGCGCGCGCGTCCGCGCAAGGTCAAGATCCTCGAGGCCCGCAAGCTGTTGACGGAAGAAGAAGCGGCCCGGCTTGTCAACGACGAGGATATCAAGAGCCGGGCGTTGCAGCGCGCGGAGCAGCATGGGATCGTCTTTATCGACGAAATCGACAAGATCGTGGGACGCACCGATACGCGCGGGCCGGACGTCTCGCGCGAGGGCGTGCAGCGCGACCTGCTGCCGCTGGTGGAAGGCTGCACCGTTTCGACCAAGTACGGCACGGTCAAGACCGATCATGTTCTTTTCATCGCCTCGGGTGCGTTCCATCTCTCCAAACCGTCCGACCTGATTCCGGAATTGCAGGGACGGCTGCCGATCCGCGTGGAGCTTGATGCGCTCAACGCCGAGGACTTCGTGCGCATCCTGACCGAACCGGACGCCTCGTTGACGGAACAATATACGGCGTTGCTGGCCACCGAAGGGCACGAGCTGGGTTTCACTACGGATGGTGTGCGTCGCATCGCCGAAGTCGCCTGGCAGGTGAACGAGCGCACCGAGAACATCGGCGCGCGACGTCTGCACACTGTGATGGAACGGCTGCTCGAGACGGTATCCTTTGAGGCCGCCGACCGCGGCGGCGAAAAAACGGTAGTGGATGCGGCATACGTCGACCGGCATCTGGGCAGCCTGGTCGGCAACGAGGACCTGACCCGCTACATTCTGTAACCCCGCTTGTTTTCGATATTTTTTTGTGTGCGGCTTCCGCTTGAAATCTCCGTCATAGACCCCAATTAACAACCGCGTGATGACACGATGGGCTCGGAAATTTAGAGCACATCGAGAAATGTTTGAATCCGTTTATTTTTGGAGGTGCTTTATGAGCAGACTGATGCGACGCGAAGACCGTACCCCGCTGACCCGCTGGGGGTTGTGGGACAATGATTTTGACCGGGTATTTCAGAGCTTTCTGAGCCCGATGCGCTGGGTCGAAGAGGCGCGGGGCGAAGACCTGTTCCCGGCCATGGACGTGAAAGAGCGCGATGACGCATACGTCATCGTGGCCGATATCCCGGGCGCGAAGAAAGAAGACATCGACGTCACCTTGGAAAACGGCATATTGACCATCAGCGCCGAGACAAAGAGCGAGACGGAAGAGAAGGAAGGCGAACGGGTACTGCGGCGGGAACGCCGTTACGGCAAGTATGTCCGCAGCCTGCGGCTCGGCACGCAGGTCGATGAGAAAAACGTCAAGGCCAACTACAAGGACGGGGTGCTGGAGTTGACCCTGCCCAAGGCCGAGGAAGTGAAACCGAAGAAGATCTCGGTCGAAGTCGCCTGACCCGGGATTGCGGGATCAGGTTTCGATAACGAAAGGCCGCGCAAGCGGCCTTTCTTTTTGCCCTCGCGAAATACGCTCGGGCCGGATGATTTTGCATCCTTGGATCCGCAAATGGTACTCCTATGTACCGCTCCTGCTGACTTTGAAGTAAATATGCGCTAACTTTTCCTACCCGAATCCCCCGATTCCCGACGAGCAGGAAAAATGACACTCACTCCCCAGTCGGCCGCCGACCGCGCGCGCATCCTGACCGAAGCGCTGCCGTATATTCAGCGTTTCCAGGGCAAGACCATTGTCATCAAGTATGGCGGCAACGCCATGGTGGACGAGAATCTCAAGCGCGGTTTCGCGCGCGACGTGGTGCTGATGAAACTCGTGGGCATGAACCCGGTGGTGGTCCACGGCGGCGGGCCGCAGATCGGCAAGCTCCTGGAAAAAATCGGCAAGAAGAGCGAATTCGTCCAGGGCATGCGTGTCACCGACCGCGAGACCATGGACGTCGTGGAGATGGTCCTGGGCGGCCTGGTCAACAAGGAGATCGTCAACCTCATCAACCAGCACGGCGGCAAGGCCGTCGGGCTCTCGGGCAAGGACGGCGGCCTCATCCGCGCACGCAAGATGATGCTGACCAAGGCTCCAGAAAACGAAAAGTTGCCGCCCGAGATTATCGATATCGGTCATGTCGGTGAGGTAGAGGGCATCGACCCGAAACTGGTGGCGCTGCTCGACACCGGCGATTTCATTCCAGTGATCGCGCCGATCGGCGTGGGCGCAGACGGTCAGACTTACAATATCAATGCCGACGTCGTGGCCGGCAAGCTCGCGATTACTCTCAAGGCGGAAAAGCTGATCCTGCTCACCAACACCACTGGCGTGCTGGACAAGTCCGGCAAAGTACTGACCGGCCTGTCGATCCAGCAGGTCAAGAACCTCATCGCCGACGGCACCATCCACGGCGGCATGCTGCCCAAGGTCAATTACGCGCTCGATGCGGTCAACAGCGGCGTGAAGACCGCCCACATCATCGACGGGCGCGTCGAGCACGCCGTCTTGCTCGAGATCTTCACCGACGAAGGCGTCGGCACGCTGATCAAGTCGTGAACGTGATGAACGCGCGCGGATCGGACTGAACCGCCCATGGCCAGACCGCGCCGCGGCGAGCGCCGCCAGCTCATTCTCGAAACTCTCGCGCACATGCTCGAGGAGCTGCAGGGCGAGCACATCACCACCGCGCAACTGGCGCGCGCGGTCGGCGTTTCCGAGGCGGCGCTGTACCGCCACTTTCCGAGCAAGGCCAAGATGTTCGAGGGGCTGCTCGAGTTCATCGAAGAGACCGTTTTCAGCCGCATCTCCCGCATTCTTGCCGAAGAATCCTCGGCCGAACGGCGCGTGTACGGCATCCTGTTCCTGCTGCTCGGGTTCGCTGACAAGAATCCCGGCATGGCGCGTCTGCTGTACGGCGACGTGCTGGTGGGCGAGACCGAGCGGCTTCGCCGGCGCGTGGTGCAGATCTACGAACGCATCGAGACGCAGCTCAAGCAGATATTGCGGGAAGCGGAGATGAATGAAAACCTGCGCGTGCCGGTCGCCGATACCGCCGCGCTGCTGCTCGCGGTGGTCGAAGGCGCGATCACGCGTTTCGTGCGCAGCGAGTTCAAGTCCTCGCCGGTGGCGGGATGGGACAGGCAGTGGGAGTTGTTGCGAAAGAGCGTTTTTAATAAATAGTCGAGCCGCCTTCGGCGGCGTATTTGAATCGGGTTCTCGCACCCGAGGGCGACGGTGATAACTCAGGGAGAAGTGTAATGTCCTTTGAAGAATATTGGATCGGAAAAGGCGTTGACTACAAGGAGCTTTGGGAAAACTACGAGGAAGGTCGAGGTTACCTCGATAAATACCGTTCAATGGAAGTGCACTTACTTCAGTTGTCCTTCCAACAGTACGCGCCGGATTTGCCCTTGTTTAATCTTGAGGCAATTTTCAAAACGTCAAAAGGTATATTCCACGACCTCAAAAAATCATACCTCTCACCAGCTGATTACGATCGCGCTGGGCCCATGTTCATTTACGACATTAGCCGTGGCTCAGAAAAATGGCGATTCTTAGGCGAACTGAAACCGCTATTGCTTTTTGGTATTGCAGTATGGACACAAATAAGAAAAGGCACGGAACAATACAAGGCTGAGCGTATAGCACTCATTGACGGTTTATTAAAACGGTTTCCTAATGCCGATCTTAAAGACATCATGAAGTACGTGAATAGCTTGCCGGGGCGTGAACAAGAAGTAGCTTTAGAGAAGCTCTATGGTCAGAACCTGAGGTCCGTTGAAATCTCAAAAGTTCCTTTTACCGGCAACATTTCGCAATCGGAAAAGGAGTTGGTTTCGTTCAAGGATGTTATATCGACCAAAGATAAGAAAGGCACATAGATTTGCCTTCATGTAGATTTGGCGAAGGTGCCGTGATGCTGGTTTGCTAACCGCCCCGTAGCGCGCGCCGAGTACCGCAGCCCCACCGGGGGTTTTCAAGCGAGACCGTGTTCGAGCCCGAGGCGCGTATTTTGCGCCCGGCGAGTTGGTCGAGCGCCCGGTGGGGTGAGGAACGCAAGGGAGATGTCGCGCGCTCCGGGGGAGCGTTTCTTTGGGTACTTTCTTGTCGCGACAAGAAAGTACCTCGCCTTCGGGTGCGAGAACCCGATTCAAATATGCGGGCGAAGCCCGCTCGACAAGTTAAATAAACTTCGCGTTGAACACCCACACTGCCGCCAGCCCGAGCAGGAAACATCCCGCGGCATATAACAACGCCCATGTCCGGTAGCGTTTGACGATTTCGGTCTGGGTGAAGGCGGACAGGATGTACGGCCGGTGCCGGTCATGAGTGGGGCCGAGAACGTTCAAGCCGTCGGTGATTGTCCTGGTTTGTTCCTGACGGTTTTTCATCACCTCGCGCCGTGCCTGGGCGCGCGCGAGCATCCATTCCCTGTCATCGATCTTGCCGTCCTTGTCGAGATCGAAGCGCGCGAGCAGCGCGGGCTGGTCGTTTTTCCATGCGCGCAGAACTTCGTGCACGTCCTCGTCCACGGTCGGTGTGCTGGTGTAGCTGCTCGCGTTTTTCAAGAGGCCGAGAGCATAGAGACGCTCGCCCGAGTTGATGCGTTCTTCGGTGAAGCGATAGGTGCCGCCCGCGCGGTGGCTGGTGACGAAGTTCGCCACGAAACAGGATGCGCGATGCCGCTCAGGGAGGAATTGGAGCGCCACACGTCCTTGTGCCGCGGTGTGATTTCCGCGCCCTCGGGATCCAGCACCACGCGCCCGGTGTCGTCCTGCAGCCAGAACGTCTCGGTGCTTTCACCCTTGTCGAGGGTTTCCCAACGGCTCTGGTTACGGTTGCCCGTATTCGTGACGTATTCTTCGATCTTGTAGCGATACCAGACGCACGGCAGGCCCGAAAGCTTGGCGATGATAGGCGGGCCGTCCATGAGCTTGCCCAGCCCCTCCAGTTCCACGTAACCCTGCGGGGCGGAGCGGATTTTCGCGGTCGGCGTGTCCTCGACGAGGCGCACGTCGCTCAGGTTGCGCCACGTGCGCCAGGAGCAGTAGGCGGATCCGCCGACCAGCGCCGCCACGGCGAAACCGACAGCGACGGGATCGCCGTGATGTATCGATTGCGCCCAGTCCGCCAGCCACCGGGCGATCGGACCGGAGCCGGACATGGCTAGCTGTTGAACAATGCTTTGACGTTGACGTCCTTGATTTCTTCTTCCTTGAAGTGCAGCAGCGGCTTTTCCTCGAACCGGAACAGCGTGGCGATCACGTTGTCCGGGAACTGCTCGATGCGGGTGTTGTTGGCGTTGACGATGTCGTTGTAGAACTCGCGCCGGTCGGCGATCTGCGCCTCGAGTTGCGAGATGCGGTCCTGCAGGTGCTGAAAGTTTTCGTTGGCGCGCAGCTCGGGATAGTTCTCCGCGACCGCGAACAGGCGCGAGAGCCCGGCTCGCAGCTCGGTCTCGGCGGCACCGAGCGAGCCGACGTCCCCCGCCTCGCGCGCGCTGTGCACGGCGGCGCGCGCCTGGGTCACTCTTTCGAGCACGCCGCGCTCATGCTGCATGTATTGCCTGCAGGCATCGACCAGCTTCGGCAGCTCGTCGTGGCGCTGCTTGAGCAGCACGTCGATGTTCGACCACGCCTGGGCGACGTTGTTCTTGAGGCGCACGAAGTTGTTGAACATGGTGACGGCATAGAGAAACAACGCGGCGAAGATGCCGAGAAAAACGAAAGTCGCGATTGACATGATTTCCCCTTACGTATGCCGGTGGTGGCTTCAGTAAAGGAGTATAGACGCGGGGCGAACCGGCGCTAGCGTGCGGGTTCTTCCTCCAGGCCGATGGGCACTTCCTCGATGACATGATTGCGGATGTGAAAACCGCGCATCTCCAGCACCCCTTTGGTGCCGAGCGAGACGATCAGATAAAGCACGTCCGGATATTCGTGCTGCTCGACGTCGGCAATCGAGGGCAGCGGCGGGGCATCGGGATGCGAATGATAGATCGCCGCGAGCTCCTCGCCGCGCTCGCGCATGGTTCGCATGGCCGCGATCTGACCCCGCGGATCGATGGCGAACAAATGTTTGCGGTCGCCGGCCGCGTTGGCCACCGGGTAGCATTTCCTGAAGCCGGCGCCATCGCGCGAAATGAGGCCGCAGATTTCCTCTTCCGGCGATTTCTGTGCCAGATGCAACAGTTGATTGACAATGTGGCGCGGCAGCCGGACCGTGTTCACGGCGAGCCGCATACCGGGCAGTGGAGGTCCTTGCGCAGGCGCATCTCGCGCCATTCCATGGCGAGCGCGTCGAACAGCAGCAGCCGGCCAGCCAGTGTCTGGCCGATGTTGAGCAGCACCTTGAGCGTCTCGACTGCCTGGATCGAACCGATGATGCCGGCGGCGGGAGCGAGAACGCCGAGTGTGGCGCAGGCTTCGTCGGGCCCGCCGCCCTCGGTGTACAGGCAGCGGTAGCATGGGCCGCCCGGCGGGAATACCGCGACCTGGCCCTCGAACCGCACCACCGCCCCGGAGATGAGCGGTTTGCCGGCGCGCACGCAGGCCTCGTTGATGGCGAAGCGGCTGGCGAAGTTGTCAGTCGTATCGACCACGGCATCGACTTGCTGTACCCGTTCCGCGAGCGCCGCGCCTTCGAGTTTGTGATTGACGGCGGTGATGCGCGTGTCCGGGTTGAGCGCCTGCAAAGTCTGCGCCGCCGAGGCAGTTTTGTCCCGGCCGACGCCGCCGGTCGTATGCACGATCTGGCGCTGCAGATTGGTGAGGTCCACCTGGTCGTGGTCCACCAGCACGAGCTGGCCCACACCGCTCGCGGCGAGGTACATCGCCACCGGCGAGCCGAGCCCGCCGAGGCCGATGATCAATACGCGCGCCGCGAGCAGTTTTTCCTGACCGCGGACGTCGATCTGTGGCAATAGGATATGACGGCTGTAACGTAGGAGTTGTTTATCATCCATGGCGCGGAAATCGCGATGAATTACCGCCGGCAGCCGGTAACGCGCGCGTGCCCGACCAGGTCCGGCGAGCAAACGATATCATGATAACCGAGGCGGTGCAGAAGCCCGGAAACGGCATCGGCCTGGTCCCAGCCGTGTTCGAACATTAACGATCCGCCGGGCTTGAGATGGTGAACGGCGGCCGATGCGATATGGCGGATGGCATCCAAACCATCGGTGCCGGCAATCAGGGCCAGTCCGGGTTCGAAACGGACGTCGCCTGCTTCGAGATGCGGATCGGCGGCGCAGATGTAAGGCGGGTTGCTGACGATCATGTCGAATACTTCATTCGCGAGCGGGGACAGCCAGTCGCCATGGCGAAATTCGACTTGAGTCAAACCGAATCGTTCGGCGTTTGCGCGCGCCACCTCGAGCGCCGCGGATGAAATATCCGTGGCGATGACGCGGCAGTGCGGTCTTTCCCTGGTGATGGCAAGCGCGATGGCGCCGCTGCCTGTGCCGAGATCGGCGATGGTCCATGGTGCATCGCGCGGAACGCGCGCCAGCGCCATTTCCACCAGCAGTTCAGTTTCCGGCCGTGGGATCAGCGTCGCCGTCGACACGACAAAGTCCATGGACCAGAATTCGCGGATGCCGGTGAGGTAGGCGACAGGTTCTCCGCGCCGTCGTTGCGCGAGCAGTTCCTGCAATCGCCGTTTCTGTGCGTCAGTCAGTACCGTGTGGCCGCGCGCGATCAGTCCGCTGCGGTCGAGGCCGCAGACGTGCATCACCAACACCTCGGCATCGAGCCGCGCCGTGGGGCTGATGGATTGCAGCGCGCACGTAATTCCTTTGAGTGCGGCCCCGATGGTGTGCGACGTGTGGTTCAGGCTGGCGGCTCTCATGTTCAGGAGCTCAGCGCCGCGAGCTGATCGGCCTGATCGGCCGTGCGCAGCGCGTCGATGAGCTCGTCGAGCTTACCTTCCATGACCTGATCGAGCTTATAGAGCGTCAGATTGATGCGGTGGTCGGTCACGCGCCCCTGCGGGAAGTTGTAGGTGCGGATGCGCTCGGAGCGGTCGCCGGTGCCGACCAGGCTCTTGCGCTGCGCCGCCTCCTGCTCGCGCTGCTTGCGCTGTTCCGCCTCGAGCAGACGCGCCGACAGGATCGACATCGCGCGCGAGCGATTCTTGTGCTGCGAGCGCTCGTCCTGGCATTCGACCACGATGCCGGTGGGCAGGTGCGTGATGCGGATCGCCGAGTCGGTCTTGTTCACGTGCTGGCCGCCGGCGCCGGAGGCGCGGAAAGTGTCGACCTTGAGATCGGCCGGGTTGATGGCGATGGCGTCGATTTCCTCCGCTTCCGGCAGCACCGCCACGGTGCAGGTGGAGGTGTGAATCCGGCCCTGGGCCTCGGTTTCGGGCACGCGTTGCACCCGGTGCGCGCCGGATTCGAACTTGAGGCGGGAGTACACC
>Ga0187773_10000494_pt1 | contig 15626 bp, 14 predicted proteins | sample 0216_BV02_MP05_1_FD_133133 | JGI IMG/M metagenome (GOLD analysis project Ga0187773, IMG submission 133133) | Tropical peat soil microbial communities from peatlands in Department of Meta, Colombia - 0216_BV02_MP05_10_MG | ecosystem: Environmental > Terrestrial > Soil > Wetlands > Peat | place...
CCCGATTTTGACGACGACGTCCGCGTCCTGACGGTCGTGGCTTCCCTGATCGGACAGGCCGTCAAGCTTCAGCAAACCGTCTCGCGCGAGAAACGCGAACTTCTGGAACAGAATATTCAGCTTCAAAGCGAACTGAAGAACCGTTACCGGATCGGTAATATCGTCGGCCAGAGCAAGGTCATGGATGAAGTGTTCCGGTCGGTCCTCCAGGTGTGCAAATCGAAGGCCACGGTCCTGCTGCGCGGCGAGTCGGGCACCGGCAAGGAATTGATCGCGCGGGCGATCCATTACAACAGCCCGAGGTCCGATCGGCCGTTCATCAAGGTCAACTGCGCCGCGCTGCCGGAGACGCTGCTTGAAAGCGAGTTGTTCGGCCACGAACGGGGGGCCTTTACCGGAGCAACGCAACTACGGAAAGGCCGATTCGAGATGGCCGACGGGGGGACGCTTTTTCTGGACGAGATCGGTGATATCCCCCTTTCCACACAGGTTAAACTCTTGCGGGTTTTACAGGAACAGCGTTTTGAACGGGTGGGGGGATCGCAGACCCTTTCGGTGGATGTTCGTCTGGTGGCTGCGACCCATCGCAATCTTGAAAACGCGATCCAGGAAGGGACCTTTCGGGAGGATCTGTATTACCGGCTGAATGTCGTCCCGATCTTTCTACCGTCCTTGCGTGAGCGGAAGGAGGACATCCCGCTTTTGATCGAATATTTCCTGGGCCGCTGCAACAAAGAGCATCACAAACAGATCCGGATCGCGCCGGATGTTCTCCGCGTCATGATTCAGTACCATTGGCCCGGAAACGTCCGCGAGTTGGAAAACTGCATCGAACGGATGGTGATCATGGCCGAATCGTCGGAGATCACCTTTCAATCGATGCCCTCCAGCATCGCCGCTTACTTTCGGGACGTTCGCGAGGTGACGCGACCTGCCGCATCAGACAGGCCGACGCTGCGAACCACGGTCGAGGATCTGGAGCGGCAACAGATGGTTGACGCGTTGAAGAAATGCGGCTGGGTCCAGTCCCGTGCGGCCAAGATACTGGGCATCACGCCGCGCCAGATCGGATACAAGATGAAGAAATACAAAATCGAGCCGGGATGACGATTTCTCCGATCCCTGGTCATCCCGATCCCGGCCTTTCAATTCCTACCATTTTGTAACTCATTCGTCGATCCTCAAACAAAAACGTAATCTCTTTTTTTCGGTACCTTTCAATGAACCCCACATTCGATTGCCTTGAAACCCATTGAGACGCCACTTGTTTTTCGAATAATCTGAGACGGTTTTTATCCTTTTACGGCTTGGCATGAGAGTTGCTCAGATGGCTCTTTAAAAGGAGGTGCAACGATGGCATCGACATCTGAAGCGATCGAAAGAGCCGTCCATTTCGTTCTTAAAGACTCGGCCGATCGGCTGCGGGGCGAAGGCCTGGCCCGGATTATCGATCTGGCTCACAAGGCCGAGGCGGTTGTACATGTAAGCTTTGATTCCTGGCAGGTTTTGATCGGCGTTCCAGCGCGGAACAGCCCAAGTCTCGAAGCTGAACTCTCCTCGATGGGCTATGTTTGCACCATCCCCTATGGAACGAGGAACGACATTGCGACCTTTGTTCTGGATGGCAGACATGATGCAACCGCAGTATAAGTCCATCGGCCTGGCAACCCTCAGACTAATTGAATCTGGCTATGTAGGATGTCCCCTGACGGCCGGATATTTAACCATGGTGTTGACTTTTACCGGCCAGTTCATCCGGATGGTTTTAGGGTCATTGACGGATCGCTCTCGTTCTGATGCCGTTTTAAAATGAGGAGTAGGGTTTTATAGCGATTTATAATTCCCTCATTTAATACATTAAGTTTCCGGCATGACCGGCAACATTCATTAACTTTTATATTTTTTTTTCTTTAATCCATTTATAACAAATCGCGTCAGCGGTCCCAATCAGTCATGGCAAACCCATTGACATTTGCCGACCGGCGGGCGCTTCGCGATGGAGGTTGTGATCGGTGCGTAAGGGATTGAGAGAAGAAGTGGACGACCTCGAACGTCGGATGATCTCAGCAGCACTTGAAAATAACCGAGGGGTTCAGGCTCGTGCGGCAAAGGAACTTAAAATCAGCGAAAGGGTCATCCGTTACAAAATGAAGAAATATCACTTACAGACAAAGACAAAAATGTCGGATAGAGACATAAATGTCGAACAATTAATTCCTGTAAAGGAAACAAAAGGTTAGTAAACAGCCAGGTTTCCAGGGGTAGATACCCTGACAAGATTGTCGAAATTGTCGACCTACTGGTTCGAAGTAAACATTTTAAAACATCTGTGAAATCAATAAATTAACTTCCGAACGATTTATGAGTCATGATGGCATCTGTCTTGCTTAGTAACTGCTTCAGAAATACCTGTCGGATACGGCGCCGTATCCTAATCTTTCCCTCGGCAATGAAGCCCACTGGGAAGTAAAAGATCCTAAAACAGTTCGATTTGCTTATTAATCCGCAAAGGAGGATTCCATGAGTATCTCGGTTCGAAGTTTCATGTTCCTGCTGTTCATTGGTGTAATGGCGGCCATCAACTTACCAGGCACATCAATGGCCCAAACGGCCCCTGCCCCAGCGCCCGCGACCCCACCCGAGCCAAAATGGTATGAAGGCATCAAGGTCTCCGGGTTCGCGGATGTGTATTACAGCTTCAACTTTAACCGGCCTGACAGCAATCAGAATACCTATAATGGGTTGCCCAGCAACTGGGATTTCTACAGCAACGCTTTCAGTCTCAACACAGTCGAGTTGGTTTTCAGTAAAGACCCGGCTCCGGTTGGATTCCGCGTCGACCTGGATTATGGTCCCACGACAGACTTCGTGACCTGCGGATTCGTGAACTGCGACAAGGCAACACCGGCGACGGGTGCCCCAGCTCCCGATAGCGCTTTTCGATATATCCAGCAGGCCTATGTGAGCTGGGCAACTCCTTTTAAGGTAAACATTGATTACGGAAAATTCGTCACCCACATGGGCGCGGAAGTGATCGAATCCAAGGACAACTGGAACTACACACGGAGCCTGCTGTTCGCCTACGCGATTCCATACTATGGTGCAGGCGCACGGGCCAACTACGCAATCAGCGATTCGCTTTTCGTCAACGGCTACGTCCTGAATGGTTGGAACGACGTGGTTGAAAACAACAATATGAAGACCTTCGGGGCCGAGATCGGATGGACACCGACCCCAAAGCTCCCGATCGTTCTGAATTGGATCGGTCCGGAGGAATGTACAACGACCTCGGGCGCATGTCCACTTGCACCAAATGGAGAGACCTATTCCAACAAACAGGTCTTTGATGGAATCGTGACCTTCAATGCAACCGATTCCCTTTCGTTCATGGTGAACTATGATTACGGGACCCTCAAGGACAGCAATGATGATTCACAGCATTACTCCGGGGCAGCCTTCTATGCTCGATGGAAGGTGGATCCCTATGCCGTGGCGGTACGGTACGAAAAGGTGATCGACAATGCCGGGTTCATGGTGGGGGTACCTAACGACCACCTCTCCGAAGTCACCGTGACGGGGGAGAAGACGATCTCTGGGAATCTACTGACCCGTTTGGAATATCGATACGACAAGGCCACTAAAAGTATTTTCGAGGTTCAAGACACACCAGCAGCACCAACAGCGACACCATCAACCGGAAAAGATCACGACAACCGGCTGATCCTCAGCGCCGTGTATATGTTTTAACGATCGATAATCTCTAAAAAAGGAGAAACAAGTCATGCGAAAACACAGAATGTTGTTCGGGATAACTGGTGCCCTGCTGCTCCTGGCTGTTCTTGCACTCATACCCGGGCTTGGCTCAGCCCAGGAAGCGGTGCCTCCCTCAACACCGGGAGCAGCAGGCGCCCCCTCTGAAGCGCCGGCCGCCGCACCCGCGGCCGCGCCAGCGGCGCCCCTGAAAGTGGACACGGGCGATACAGCCTGGGTCCTGACCTCCTCGGCCTTGGTCCTGGCCATGACGGCTCCCGGCCTGGTCCTGTTCTATGGAGGAATGGTGCGCCGGAAAAACGCGCTCGGAACCATGATGCACAGTTTCATCATCCTCTGCCTGATCAGCGTCCAATGGGTCCTGTACGGGTACTCTTTAGCCTTCGGACCGGACAAGGGCCATATCATCGGAAGTCTCGCATGGGCGGGTCTGAACGGTGTGGGGCTGGATCCCAACGGGGATTACGGTGCGACCGTCCCGCACCAGGCCTTTATGGTTTTCCAATTGATGTTCGCCGTGATTACCCCGGCCTTGATTGTAGGCGCCTTTGCCGAACGAATAAAATTCAGCGCCTTTCTACTCTTCACCTTGTTATGGGCCACATTTATCTATGATCCCCTGGCCCATTGGGTTTGGGGAGTCGGCGGCTTCCTGCACAACCTCGGAACACTGGACTTCGCGGGCGGTACGGTCGTGCATATCAGCTCCGGAGTTTCCGGACTGGTCTGTGCCCTCTATCTCGGCAAGCGGTTGGGATATGGAAAAGAGGTGATGGCTCCCCACAATATGCCTTTGACATTAACGGGGGCATCTTTGTTGTGGTTCGGCTGGTTCGGTTTCAATGCGGGTAGCGCCGTCGCCTCGGGGGCGCTCGCGACCAGCGCGTTTGTGGTAACGAATACCGCCACGGCCGCGGCTGCACTGGCCTGGATGTTCGCGGAATGGGCTCATCGCGGCAAGCCGACCGTTTTGGGCGCGGCCAGCGGAGCGGTCGCCGGTCTGGTGGCCATCACCCCGGCATCCGGATTCGTGGGACCCATCCCATCAATCATCATCGGAGTTGGGGCCGGGGTCTTCTGTTATTTTGCGGCGGTCATCCTGAAAGGGAAACTGGGCTATGACGATTCGCTCGACGCCTTCGGAGTCCACGGCATCGGTGGAACCTGGGGTGCGCTTGCGACGGGCCTTTTTGCTTCAAAAGCCGTCAACCCGGGCGGGAACGATGGCCTGTTTTACGGCAACGCCCACCAGATGATCCCGCAGATAATGGGGGTCGCGGCGACCTGGATATTGGCCATTGTCGGCACCTTTATTATTCTCAAGGTTGTTGATATAATCATGGGCCTTCGGGTATCGGAAGACGAGGAACGGATGGGTCTGGATCTAAGCCAGCACAACGAAAACGGTTATGTCCTTTAACATTGGGAAATAAGCACCCATCCGGCTTGCCCGGTTCGAGCGCGGGGGGTGGGGGCATCAGGGGACCAAGAACAGTCTCGCCCCCCCCGGGCCGCCACTAACTAAAGGAGAAATGCGATGAAAAAAATCGAGGCGATCATCAAGCCCTTTAAACTTGATGAAGTGAAGGAGGCTCTGTCGGAAATCGGTATCCAGGGAATGACCGTTAGTGAAGTGAAAGGATTCGGTCGCCAAAAGGGTCACAAGGAAACTTATCGCGGAGCGGAGTATACGATCGAATTCGTTCCGAAAATCAAGATCGAGGTGGTGGTTGCCAACTCGGTGGCCGAACGGGCCATCCAGGCGATCATGAGCAAGGCCAAGACCGGAACGATCGGCGACGGAAAGATTTTTGTAAGCGATTTATCCCAGGCGGTCCGGATTCGAACCGGCGAGTCGGGGGATTCCGCTTTGTGATCTGTTCGTGATATGATGACGGTGGAGGTTTAAAATGGAATAAACATGCTCAAGGATTTTTTGAAAGAACGCCTGGTCGAAATCCAACGGCATCATGCCCAGGGTGCGACGGGCGAGCAGGTGATCGCCGCGCTGACGGACCTGACGGATGAGGTGATTGAACGGATCTATCGGAATGTGTTGCAAGGCGTGCCTCCACAGGAGCGCTGGAAATTCGATGACGGGTTGGCCATTGCGGCGCTGGGAGGGTACGGGCGGGGAGAGCGATCTCCTTATTCCGATATCGACATCATGTTTCTCCACCGGCCCTCCCTTCGGGGAGAGATCCAGAAGATGGCCGGCACTCTGTTGCAAAATCTTTGGGATGTCGGATTCCAGGTGGGACACAGCGCGCGGACGGTGAACGACTGCATCGCCATCGGTAAAGCCGATCTGACGGTTCGCACGGCTTTGATGGAAGCGCGTTTTTTGACCGGAAGCCGGGCGCTGTTTGACCAATTTCGATCGCGATATCAACGCAAGGTCGTTCACAATCGTCCCGCTCTTTTCATCAAAGCCAAGATCCGCAGCCGGGAAGAGGAGTGTGAACAATACGGCACGACGATCCACCTTCTCGAGCCCCACATCAAGAAAAGTCGGGGTGGGTTAAGGGACCTGCATCTGCTCCGTTGGGCCGCGCAGGCCCGTTACGGAACTTCTTCTCTCGAACAGCTGAAAGAACACGGGGTCTTGTCGAAACAGGACTATCGTGCGCTCTCGGAAGCTCAGGAATTTTTGTGGCGCATCCGCAATGAGCTTCACTTTTTTTCCGGTCGCTGCCAGGATACGATCACCTTTGAAGAGCAGGTTCGCCTGGCGGCAAGCTGGGGGTACAACGACAATCCCCATCTATTGGGTGTCGAACAGTTCATGCAACGATATTATGACCAGACGACGGCCGTCGCCGAGATCACCGGCCGGTACCTTGATGGGATGGCGTCCAAAGGAATCTGGAGTCGCCTTCGTAACCGTTGGGCACACCGGATCATCGGCCGGTATTTTGTTCTCTCCGGACAAGAGATCTCGATCCTTTCCGAATTTCGATCGGAGGTGTTAAGCCACGGCGACCGGGTCTTGACCCTCTTCCGCCTTGCCCAAGAAAATAATGCTCGATTATCCGCGGAAACCCAACGCCAACTCATGGACATGATGGGACAGTGGGATCCGAACCAATATTCCAATCCGGAGTCGTATCGGGTTTTTCTGTCCATCTTATCGGCGGAGGCGAGGATTTCCGAGACCCTTCGCGGCCTTCACCGGTTCCGTATTCTCGAACAAATCTTGCCGGCCTTTAAAAGGGTGAGAGGGTTGATGCAGTTCAACCTTTATCATAAATACACGGTGGACGAACATTCTCTTCGAGCGGTTGAAGAGGCCGAGAACCTGTTGGAGCGGGAGGGGGGGCCGGCGCAAGCTTTTCGTGAGAATCGTTCGCGTGCAGTCCTTTATCTGGGACTGCTGCTGCATGATCTTGGAAAAGGGTTAGGGGGGGACCATTCGCAAATCGGGGCCGCCCTCGCCCTGGAAACCGGGCAGCGGCTGGGGTTTGATTCCGCCGCCACGGAGCAGCTCGTTTTTCTGGTGGGTCAGCATCTCATTATGACGCACGTGGCCTTTCGCCGGGATTTAGCCGACGACAATGTGCTCCTGCAGTTTGCAAAAACGGTGGGAACCCCGGAGACCCTCCGGATGCTTTATGTTCTGACGATGGCCGACGTCACGGCGGTCGGACCGGGTACGCTGAACGCCTGGAAAAAAGACCTGCTCGCCGAACTCTTTACAAAGGCGCGGGAGATTTTAACCGGGGAAACCACGCTGGTCGCCGAAGAAGAAAAAATTACACAAATTCGACAGGCCATTCATTCCCGGCTCCGGGGTCTATATAAATCGGAATGGCTGGAGGACCAATTGGCTGCCATGACGTCACGGTATCTCATCGCAACGCCTCCGGAGCGCATTGCCATGGACCTCGAGAGGGTTTATGAACTTCAACCGAAGAGCGTCACGGTTTATGCCGAAAACGATCCCGATCGGAATTTGACCGAATACACGGTCTACACGTTCGACGACATCACGCCGGGAATTTTCTACAAGATCACTTCTGTTCTGGCGGCCAAGGGTCTTCAAATCCTTGGCGCGACCATCACCACGTGGTCGAACAATGTCGTGGTCGATCGGTTTCAAGTTCAGGATCCCGATTTTTCAGGTCCGTCCGCTCCCGATCGTCTTCAGGAGCTTCGGGATGCGATCGCCCTCGTGCTCCTGGGTCAAATACAGCCGGAACACCCGGCGAACATCGTGACCAGAATTCGATCGTATTCCCAGGTCTTTCCAAGAATCGCCCCCGTTCAAATCGCGGTGGATAGTAGCACCTCTGAAAAATACACCATCATCGAGGTGTTCGCTCCGGATCGTACCGGTCTCCTTTCCGTCATCGCCCAAGCGCTGTTTGCTCTCGGTCTGTCGATTCAAACGGCCAAGGTGGCGACCCATCTCGACCAGATCGTGGATGTCTTTCACGTAGTCGATCAGACTGGACAAAAGATAGTGGATCCTGATAGAATCCGGCATCTTAAAGAAACTTTGGAGCACGGCATTGAACAGTTTTTGGAAACCGCTCGGGTTCAATGACGATCCCGAGGAAAGGGGATTAAGAAACAGCGGTCCCTTAGGGTTGACGACGACCCTGAACCGTTTGGATGAGGAACCAGGATTATTTAATCGAAGGAGGTTTTTATGAACGTCAAGGAAGTTTTGGAGTTTGCAAAGAAAAACCGAGTCGAAGCGGTGGATCTGAAATTTGTGGATTTTCCCGGGACGTGGCAGCATTTCACCATCCCGGTGGAAGAAATGACCGAGGCCCTTTTCAAGGAGGGGTCCGGGTTTGACGGTTCGTCCATACGAGGCTGGCAGGCGATCAACAACAGCGATATGTTGGTCATACCCGATCCGAACACGGCGATGATCGATCCTTTCTGTCAAGTGCCGACGCTGAGCATGGTCTGCGATATTCTGGATCCGATCACGCAAGAGCCGTACAGTCGTGATCCGCGTTACGTCGCCAAAAAAGCGGAGTCCTATCTTTTGAAAAGCAAGCTCGGGGATGTCGCATATTTCGGTCCGGAAGCGGAATTTTTCATCTTTGACGGGGCCCGCTTTGATCAAAACACGAACAGCGGATACTATTTTATCGAGTCGGAAGAGGGGGTATGGAACGCCGGAAAAGACGGGGGCAATCTGGGTTATAAGCCCCGTCATAAAGAAGGGTACTTCCCGGTTCCTCCCACCGACAGTCAGCAAGATATCCGGACGGAAATGATTGTCGAGATGAGAAAAGCAGGGATTGTGGTCGAAAAACAGCATCACGAGGTGGCTACAGCCGGGCAGGCCGAGATCGATATGCGCTATGATTCGCTCGTTCGGATGGCCGACAAGATGCTGCTGTACAAATACATCGTGAAGAATGTGGCGAAGCGGCACGGGAAGACGGTGACCTTCATGCCCAAACCGCTCTTCGGCGACAACGGAACCGGGATGCATACGCATCAGTCGATCTGGAAAGAGGGAAAACCGCTCTTCGCCGGAAAGGAATACGCGGGGATGAGTAAAACCTGCCTGCATTACATTGGCGGTATTCTCAAACATGCACCGGCCCTCGCAGCCTTTACGAATCCAACGACGAATTCCTACAAACGCCTTACACCCGGTTTTGAGGCTCCGGTTTTTCTGGCGTATTCCAGCCGGAATCGTTCGGCTTCCGTTCGGATACCGATGTATTCCGCCAATCCCAAGGCCAAACGGATCGAGGTCCGGTTCCCGGATCCGGCCTGCAACCCCTACCTGGGGTTTGCAGCCATGTTGATGGCCGGCATCGACGGGATCGAAAATAAGATTGATCCAGGCCTTCCGATGGATAAAGACCTCTATGACTTGGAGCCGGAGGAAGCCGCCAAGATCCCGACCATGCCGGGCAGTCTGGATGATGCCCTGGATAACCTGGAAAAGGATCATGCCTTTCTCTTAAAGGGCGGTGTATTTTCAAACGACGTTATTGAAACCTGGATTCAGTACAAAAGGGAAAAGGAAGTCGATCCCATGAGATTAAGACCGCATCCATACGAGTTCTTCCTCTATTACGACGTTTAACACCTTCGGGAGAGAACAGGACAGTTTCGACATTTCACTGTCTGACCGTATAGAGAAAAATCCCCTGGATCGGCCTCGCTTCCAGGGGATTTTTTGTTTGACAAAACACCTTTTATCTTATATAGTTATAAAACAATGGAAAGAATTTTCCACATCAGGATCAAATAGCATTCGAGGGCATGCTCAAAAATGATGAACGCCGATTTCAAGTTTAATTCGATTGATGAGGCGATACAAGACATTAAAAAGGGTCGGATGGTGATCCTTGTGGACGATGAGGATCGTGAAAATGAAGGTGATCTGGTCATGGCGGCTGAAATGGTCAATCCGGAAGCGATCAATTTCATGGCCAAATACGGCCGCGGTTTAATCTGTCTGACCCTCACGCCGGAGCGGGCGGATGAGCTTCAGCTTCCTCTCATGGTTTCCGAGAACACCGCAACTTTTGGGACAGCCTTCACGGTTTCGATCGACGCAAGAGAAGGTGTAACCACAGGGATTTCGGCGGCGGATCGTTCGAAGACAATCCTGGCCGCGATCGCCCCTAAAACAAGGCCCACGGACCTTGCCCGACCGGGCCATATTTTCCCGCTCAAGGCACAGAAGGGGGGGGTTCTCAAGCGGGCGGGACAGACGGAAGGCTCCGTCGATTTGGCACGATTGACCGGCCTTTATCCGGCCGGAGTCCTCTGCGAAATTATGAACGAAGACGGAACCATGTCACGCGTCCCCCAACTCATGGAGTTTGCCAAACACTACGATCTTAAGATTATCACGATCAAGGACCTTATCCAATACCGGATGCAACGGGAATCCCTCGTACGCCGGGTCAGCGAGGCCATGCTTCCTTCCCAGTATGGGGAATTCAAGCTCGTCGCCTACGAAAACGAAATTGACCAAGGCATTCATATCGCCATGATCAAAGGGAGGATCGATGCGGGAGAACCGGTGCTGGTTCGTGTCCATTCCGGCTGTCTGACCGGAGATGTCTTCGGCTCAAACCGATGTGACTGCGGCGAACAGCTTCACCGCGCGCTTGAAATGATTGAGCAGGCCGGACAAGGAGTACTCCTGTACCTCAATCAAGAAGGCCGCGGGATCGGTCTCTTGAACAAGATTAAAGCTTACGGTTTGCAGGATCAAGGGATGGACACGGTTCAGGCCAATCTGGAGCTCGGGTTTAAACCCGACCTTCGAGACTACGGGATCGGCGCCCAAATCCTCGTGAACCTTGGACTGAGGAAGATACGTCTCATCACGAACAATCCTCGGAAAATTGTCGGGGTTGACGGATACGGACTCAAGGTGGTCGAACGGGTACCCATTGAGATGGCGCCGCACGATCGGAATGTTCGATACCTGAGAACCAAGAAGCAGAAACTGGGCCATCTTTTAGACAAGGTATAACTCACGGGCCGTCGACGATCGGGTCGGATGATGGTCAAAATTCATGCAGGTCGCCTCAAGGGCGATCGTCATCGATTTGGAATTGTTATCAGTAAATTCAATCGCAAGGTGACCGCAATGCTCTTGGAAGGCGCGTTAAAGAGCTTGCGCAAGCACGGCGTCAAGGAAGATGACATCGAGATCGCCGAGGTCCCGGGGGCTTTTGAAATCCCGTTAACGGCGAGGCGATTGGCTCAGTCCCATGCGTTCCACGCCGTGATCTGCCTGGGCGCGGTTATCCGCGGAGAGACTGCCCATTTTGAATACATCAGCCAGGCCGTGAGCCAGGGTCTGTTGCAGGTCATGCTGGAAACGGGTATTCCCGTAAGTTTCGGCGTCTTGACCACCGATACGGAAAAGCAGGCGTTGCAACGGGCCGATCCAAGACGGTTCGACCGAGGCGGGGACGCGGCCAAGACGGCTCTTGAAATGGTCGGTCTCCTTAAGGAACTGAAGTAGAACAGGCCGATTCGTTCGGTAGGTTCTTTGAGATTCGCATGGGTTATCGAAGGAAGTCAAGAGAGCTGGCGCTTCAGATGCTTTTTCAGCTGGATGTGAATAAGGACGGACCGGATTGGCGGAAACATTTTTGGGAGCTCCATCCGGCGCCCATGGAAGCCCGAGCATTCGCAGAGGCTTTGGTGGATGGCGTTCTAAAACATCAGACGGATATCGACCGTTTAATCCAGAAGCACGCGCAGCATTGGACCCTCAACCGAATGTCCATCATCGACCGGAATATTCTTCGATGTGCGATCTATGAACTTTTAATGATATCGGATATCCCAGCCAAGGTGACGATCAACGAAGCCATTGAGATTGCCAAACGATATTCGGACGAGGAGGCGAGTGCGTTCGTGAATGGAATATTGGATCATATCATCAAGGAGGAATCTCTCGCGAAATAAGGAGTCGAAGTCACCCGCGATAAACGACCATGTCGTCGATCAAGGTTCTCGCCCAAAAGGTTACCAAGATCAATGCGGAGGTGCTCGTGGCAGGGTTCTTCCAGGACGACCGTCCCTTGACCGGTCTGGCCGCCGAGCTGGACTGGATTTTTAACGGGATCCTTTCCCGGTTGATTCTCCGCAACCGGATTCGCGGAGAGGTAAATGAAACGACCCTGTTGGCCGCCCAGCGAAAACTGCATGCACAAAAAATCCTCATGATTGGCCTGGGAAAGAGAGAGGAATTGACGCAGAAAATTCTTCAAGACATCTATTCGCATATCGGCCAAACCCTTTCTCAACTTCATATCAAAGACAGTGCCGTCGAACTGTTCGGGCTAACCGGGCGCGCCTCGGAAGACGCCAAGACGGTAGAAGCGATTCTAAAAAGTCTTTCCGCGGATCCAGACGGTCCGATGGAACTGTCTCTTCTCGTTCCGGAGGAGGAACAAGCCCAACGGATTCGTCAACGGGTATTGCACCTGACGGGAAGCGTATGATCGATCGGTATACCTTGCCCAAGATGAAGGCGGTTTGGGATACCCGGCATAAGCTGGAAACCTGGCTCCGGATCGAATTGTTGGTCTGTGAGGGCCTCGCTCGTCGCGGGGATATTCCCAAGGAGGTCGTTTCGGTCCTCCGCCAGAAGGCCAAAGTCGATCCAAAACGGATGGAGGAAATTGAGCGGGTTGTCAAACACGATGTGATCGCTTTTCTAACCATGTTAGCCGAGCAAGTCGGCCCGGAGGCGCGTTTTATCCATCTCGGTCTAACGTCATCGGATATTCTGGACACCTCGTTGGCGATCTTAATGCAGGAAGCCGCGGATCTGATCATTCAGGATCTGGAACATTTACGGGATGTGTTGCGACGCCGGGCGATGGATTTCAAAAAGACGGTTATGGTGGGTCGGTCCCATGGCGTACACGGCGAACCGATCACGTTTGGTTTGAAACTCGCGCTTTGGTACTCCGAAGTTCAAAGACATTTGGAGCGAATGCGACAGGCAAAAGAATTGACCCGATATGGAAAATTATCCGGCGCGATGGGGACCTACGCCCACCTGGACCCTTCGGTCGAAGAGTTTGTATGCCAGGAATGCGGGTTGATCCCGGCTCCGATATCCAATCAAATCATTCAACGGGATCGCCATGCCCATTATCTGACGACCCTCGCCCTCGTGGCCAGCAGCGTGGACAAATTTGCCACCGAGATTCGCCATCTTCAGCGGACCGAAGTCCTGGAGGTCGAAGAATTTTTTGCGGAAGGGCAGAAGGGTTCTTCGGCCATGCCTCACAAACGTAACCCGATCGGGGCCGAGAATCTTTCCGGATTGGCCCGCATCGTTCGATCAAACGCCCAGGCCGCAATGGAGAATGTCGCCTTATGGCACGAACGGGATATCAGTCATTCATCGGTTGAACGGGTCATCATTCCGGATACCACGATCCTGGTCGATTATCTGTTAAACCGATTGACGGACCTCATCGATACATTGTTGGTGTATCCTGAAAATATGAAGACTAACATGGAACGCACGGGGGGGCTGATCTACTCTCAGCGGATTCTCTTGGAACTGGCCAAGCGAGGCGCCCAGCGGGAAGAGGCCTACGAAGCGGTGCAGCGCCTGGCCATGGCGGCCTGGCGAGGCGAAGGTCGTTTTATGGATATGATCAAGACGGATCCTTTTATCCGAAAGCATTTAAAGCCGGAGGAGATCGATGATTGTTTTGAACCGGACTACTATCTCCGGCATATCGATCTGATCTATAAACGAGTATTCTCTTGAGGGTTGAGAGAAAATGGGACAGAGGGGACGGCGGGGATAAACGTCGAGTGGTATTATGAAAGCCAGAGTTTACGTGACACTGAAGAACGGTATCCTGGACCCGCAAGGCAAGGCGGTTCAGCAATCCCTTCATCACCTGGGGTATACGGCCATCAAAGATGTCCGTCTTGGGAAGTATATTGAAATCGAGCTGTCGCCGATGCCGATCGAAGACGCCAAACGACAGGTGGCCGAAATGTGCCAGCAGTTGCTGACCAATACCGTCATCGAGGACTTTCGATTTGATGTTGAGGAATAAATCGGCATGAGCCTTGAAGGACGCTTAGAAGATCTGGGATTAAGCGATATCTTCCAGATCATCAGCCTGAGTAAGCGATCCGGCGTGCTTACGCTGATCCGCAAGGAGGGAACGGGGCGACTGGTGTTTACACAAGGCCAGGTCATCTTTGCCACATCGGATACCCGCAGCCGCCTGGGATACACGCTCGTCAAAAAGGGCATCGTCACCAATGATGATCTTGAATATTCGTTAAGGGTTCAGAAGGGCCGGGGCTCCATGAAACCCATCGGAACCCTCCTGCTGGAAATGGGGGCCATCAGTCAAGAAACGCTTGAGAAAGAGATCCGTGAACATATCATTCTCATTGTCAAGGATCTGTTGAGCTGGAATACCGGATCATTCCATTTTGAACTGGGGCCCGCGAACGAGGAGGAGGTTGTCCTCCGCCAGGGTTTAAATACCGAATTTCTGCTCTTGGAAGGCGCACGGCTACAGGATGAAGACCAGAAATCAATCGCAGAGCCCATCCCATCTAAACCGGCTCCGGCTGCTTCCACGCCGAAGGGTCCCGATGATCTCGAAATGACTCAGGTGGCTGCGCCTCCGCGACCTTCCGAGACGACGCCGCCTTCAAAGGCCTATTCCCCGGCTTCGCACAAAGAACGGCCTGCGGAAGAAAACTTTCCCCCATCGCCTTCTGGGACCTCCTCGGGCCCTGGGACCCACCGGAAAGATCTTACGCTTCTGACCTCGATGATTGCCGAGCTATCCGGCCCGTCCACCAGCAGTGAAATCACACTCCTCGTATTACGATTTGCGAGCGAAATCATGAACCGGGCCGTGATCCTATTGGTCCGAAAGGATGACATTGTAGGACTCGGCCAGTTCGGGTTGGTCCTTCCGGAAGGGTCGCCGCAAGAACGGGTTCGCTCGATTTCCATCCCGTTATCGGATCCTTCTGTGTTCAGGGAAGTGATCGAGAAAAAGGCCACCTATAAAAGTCAGCTGCCCCAGTCCAAATGGCACCAGTATTTCGTGGACCAGCTCGGGAAGGAATGGCCAGCCGAAATCTTCGTGGCTCCGTTGATTTGTGAGGGGCGGGTGATTGCGATTCTTTACGGTGATAATATCCCCACCAAAGAAAAGATCGGAGATACGGAAGGGCTGGAAGCCTTCATTAAGGTAACCGGTTTTGCATTTGGGAAGGCGTTGCTCGAACGGAAGTTGCACGATACCCAATCCTCAAGGCCATAAGCAGGAGACCTGGGAGCCATAACGGAGAGAGGATAGCCCGATGCCTAAAAAAGTCCTTGTGGTCGAAGACTCTGCGGC
>Ga0187773_10000495_pt1 | contig 15626 bp, 20 predicted proteins | sample 0216_BV02_MP05_1_FD_133133 | JGI IMG/M metagenome (GOLD analysis project Ga0187773, IMG submission 133133) | Tropical peat soil microbial communities from peatlands in Department of Meta, Colombia - 0216_BV02_MP05_10_MG | ecosystem: Environmental > Terrestrial > Soil > Wetlands > Peat | place...
CGCGAAGTACGGCATCCGCGACGCCGAGGGCAACTTCTCGCCCGCGCGCGCGAAGGAGCTCGCCGCGCAGGTGAAAGCCTTCGAGATCAAGCTCTCGCAGGGCGCGAAGCCGGGCAAGGGCGGCGTGCTGCCGGGCGGGAAGGTGACGGCGGAGATCGCCGCGATCCGCGGCATCCCGGCGGGCGAGGACTCCATCAGCCCCAACCGCCACCGCGACGCGGCGAACACCACCGAGCTGCTCGACCAGGTCGCCTACGTGCGCTCCCTCACGGGCCGGCCCGTGGGCATCAAGACGGCAATCGGCGGCTGGTGGTTCCTGAACGACATCGCGGAGAACGTGCTGCGCCGCGGCCTCGAGTACGCCCCCGACTTCCTCGTGATCGACGGCGGCGAGGGCGGCAGCGGCGCCGCTCCCCAGGCGCTCTTCGACCACATGAGCCTGTCGATCGAGGAGGCGCTGCCGCGGGCGGCCGACGTGCTCCTCGAGTCGGGCCTCAAGGAGCGCATCCGCCTCGTCGCCTCCGGCAAGCTCGTCACCTCGGCGCGCGCGGCGTGGGCGCTGTGCGTCGGCGCCGACTTCGTGAACACCGCGCGCGGCTTCATGTTCTCGCTGGGCTGCATCCAGGCGCTGCGCTGCCACACGAACACCTGCCCGACCGGCATCACCACGCACAACCCCCGGCTGCAGCGCGGCCTCGTGGTCGAGGAGAAGTATCAGCGGGTGGCCAACTACGCGACGGGCATGAACCGCGACATCGAGATGATCGCGCACTCGTGCGGCGTGGCCCACCCGCGCCTGCTGCGCCGGGAGCACTGCCGCATCGTCCAGTCGAACGGCTCCACGGCGGCCCTGAGCACTCTCTACCCGTACCCGAAGGCCGGGAGCGCCGGGGCTCGCGAGCGCGCCGCCGAGTGAGGCCCGCGGCCCTTGCCGACGCGATCCTCCTCGTCCACGCGGCCTTCGTGCTCTTCGTGGTGGGAGGGCTCGCGGCGATCTGGGTCGGCATCGCACGCGGCTGGCGCTTCGCCTTCGATCCGCGGCTTCGCGGCGCGCACGCGGCCGCCATCGCCTTCGTCGTGGCCGAGTCGCTCCTCGGCTACGCCTGCCCGCTCACGGTCTGGGAGGACGCCCTGCGGGGCACGCACGCCGCGAGGGGATTCGTCGCACGCTGGGTGCGCGCATGGCTCTTCTGGGACGCGCCGCCCTGGGCGTTCACCGCGCTCTACGTCGCCTTCGGGCTGGCCGTCGCCTGGACCTGGTGGCGCCATCCGCCGCGCCGGCGCCGCTGAAGGGTCAGTCGAGCGCTAGGACGGTCTTCACGGCCGCGACGAGGCCGCTCAGCTTGAAGGGCTTGGTCACGTAGCCGTCGGCGCCCAAGGACAGGCCGCGCGCGATGTCGGTGACGGCGGACTTGCCGGTCATCATGACGACGGGCATGCGCGTGATCTTCTGGTTGCCGCGGATGCGCTCCAGGATGGCGAAGCCGTCGCTGTCGGGCAGCGTCACGTCGAGGAGCACGAGGTCGGGGAGCGACGCCTTGTTGAACTCCGCGTTGATCTCGGCTCGGTTGCGCGCCATGCGCGTGAGGAAGCCCGCCTTGGACAGCACCTCGCTCACGAGCTTGAGCAGATCCATGTCGTCGTCGACCACGAGCACGCTGTGGCGGCTGCCGTTGCGGGGAACCACGCGCTGGGCGGGGCGGCGCGCCATGGCCACGTAGAAGCCGGTGCGCGCGAGCTCGGGCGTGCTCGCGGCCGCCTCCTTCTTCGCGCTCTCGACCCGCTCGGGGGGCGGCGGCGGCGCCGGCTTGGGCGGTGGCTTGGTGAAATCGAGGTCGAGGTCGTTGTCGTCGGTCATCGTGCGCCCATTCGGTGGCCTACGGGGCCGTCCCGGCGGCCCTCTTCTCGCCGATGCGGCTCTCCTCGCCGCGCAGCAATTTGCGGATATTGGCGCGGTGGCGCGCGACGAGCAAGAGGGCCATGGCGGCCACGGCGGCGAACATCGGCCCCGGACCCAGCAGCCACCAGGCGACGGGCGGGGCGGCGAGCGCCGCGACGATGGCCCCGAGCGAGGAATAGCGCGTGGCGGCGGCGACCACCAGCCACGCGGCGAACGCGACGAGCCCCAGGCGCCAGTCGAACGCGATCAGCACCCCGGCGGCGGTCGCCACCCCCTTGCCGCCGCGGAACCGCAGCCAGACCGGGAAGAGGTGCCCCACGAAGGCGGAGAAGCCGGCGAGGGCCGCCGGCCCGGAGGCGAGGCCCAGCTCGCTCGCCACGAGCACCGCCGCCCACCCCTTGGCCGCGTCGCCCGCCAGCGTCGCGAGCGCGGCCACGCGGCTGCCCGAGCGCAGCACGTTCGTCGCCCCGATGTTGCCCGAGCCGTAGCTGCGCGGGTCGGGCAGGCGCAGCGCGCGGCTCACGAGCAGCGCGAACGGGATCGACCCGGCGAGGTAGCCCCCGAGCGCGCACAGGAACGCCGTCATGGCCATACTCTACAATACGCGCCCATGGATACGATCTTCATCCGCGAGTTCCGCGTCGACGCGTGGGTCGGGATCTACGAGTGGGAGAAGCAGCGCGCGCAGACGCTCGAGATGGAGATCGACATCGGAATTCCCGGCAACGAGGTCGGCCTCACCGACAACATCCACGACACGGTGAACTACGGCGATGTGGTCGAGCGCATCTCCCGCGAGCTCGGAGAGCGCCGCTTCAAGCTGCTGGAAGCCCTCGCGGAGCACGTGTGCGCGGTGCTCACCGGCGAGTTCAAGGCGCCCTGGGTCCGGCTGTCGGTCGCGAAGCTGGGCCACCTGCGCAACGTCCGCAAGGTGGGGGTGACCCTCGAGCGGCGCCGCGACCCGGAGGAGTGAAGGCCGCGCGGCCATCGCGCGCCGCGGGCCTAGGGTGTCGGGGCGGGCGCCCCGGCCGGCGCCCCCTCCGCCGTATAGATCCCGCGGTACGCCGCGTAGGTCGAGGAGATGGCGAGCGGCACCCACACGAGGTAGCCGAGCCCGAAGGGGATCGCGGCGAGGATCGCGAAGAAGAGCATCACGATGCCGTACACCAGGAACGGCACGATGTTGCGCATGCATCCCACGAAGCTCTCCTTCAGCGCCTCGACGGGCCCCAGCCCGTGCATCACCACGAGCGCGGGCGCGAACCAGTACGCGGCCATGAGCGGCACCGCGAGCGCCGCGGCGACGAGCCCCCCCAGCAGGATCGACATCATCGACCCCATCACCACGTCGTAGACGCGGTGCGGGTCGCCGGTGAGAAGCGCCGGCAGGATCGAGAAGCCCACGAAGGCGGCGAACACGACGAGGATCAGGAACCCGCCGGCCATCACCAGCAGCCCCACCACGAGCAGGTTCGCGAAGCGCAAGCGGAAGCCCGCGAAGAGGTGCTCCAGCTCGAAGTCGCCGCCCTGCTCGAGGGAGCGGCACGCGACCACGAAGCCCGCGCCGATGGCCGCGCTCAGCGCGTTGTACACGAGCGAGCCCACGATCGGCACGAGGCCCATCACGATCGCCGCGACGAGCACCACGAGGATCGCGAGGATCCACATGAGCGGCGCCCGGGTGAAGAGCTTCCAGCCCTGCGCGATCCACGTCCAGCCGTCGCCGGCGGGCACGGAACGCGAAGGCTGCACGAGCGTGAGGCCGCTGCCGGGCTCTGCGGCCGGCGGCGCTTGCGTGGGGGTGGCGCTCATGGCTCCTCCGGCGGTGAGGGGGCGCCGGATGGGCGCCCCGCGCGGGCGAGATTACTCCTGCGCCGCGACCTCAACAAGGATCGGGGAGAGCACGCGCACGAGCTCGCTCGGGTCCATCTCGAGCAGGTAGCCGCGCCGGCCGCCGTTGATGTAGATGCGCTCGAGGCCGAGGATCGAGCGCTCGAGGTAGGTGGGCATGGGCTTGCGGGTGCCGAAGGGCGAGGTGCCGCCCACGAGATATCCCGAATGGCGCTGCGCGACCTCGGGCCGGCACGGGAACACGCGCTTCGCGCCGGCGACGCGCGCGAGCTCCTTCGTGGCGACCTTGCGGTCGCCGTGCATCAGCACCACCAGGGGATCGCCCCGGTCGGTCTCCATCACGAGGGTCTTCACCACCTGGTGCTCCGGCACGCCGAGCGCGCCGGAGGAGACCTCCGTCCCGCCGTGCTCGACATACGCGTAGAAGTGCTCGGCGTAACGCACGCCGCGCGCCGCGAGGAACGTCGTGGCGGGAGTCGCGGCACCCTTCAAGGCGCGAGCGCCTGCAGCACGAGGCGCGCCACCAGGCTCAGCCCCGTGAACACGAGCATCGCGCCCACCACGCGGCGCATCTGCTCCTGCGTGAGCCCCACGTGGATGCGCGAGCCGAGCCTCAGGCCCACCCACACGAAGGGCGCGAGGAAGATCACGCCCATGCCCGTGGCCGCGTTCAGCAGCAGGCCGCTCAGGGCGTAGATCACCGCGCGGCTGAAGGCGGATATCGAGATGAGGGCCGAGGTGGTCGCGCGCACCTGGCGCTTGTCGCCGAGGCGCGCGGAGAGGTAGGCGGCGTAGATGGGGCCGCCCGCGCCGAACACGGTCGCGACGGCGCCTCCCACCAGGCCCACCGGCACCACCCACAGCCGCGAGATCGAGGCGTGCACGCCGGGATTGGCGATGCTGTAGCCGCCGATCGCCATCGCGAAGACGCCCAGGGCGACGCGCAGGTAGTGATCGGGCACGCGCACGAGGATCGTCGCCCCGACCGCGAAGCCGGCGAACATCACCGGCACCAGCCACTTGAGCTCCGAGCGCGAGACGTGCTCGCGCTCCACCGTGCCGATGAAGCTCGAGGAGGCGCAATCGAGCAGCGCCATCAGCGGCACGAGGAAGGAGACCGGGAGGAAGTGCGCGAGGATCGGCACGGAAACCGCCGTCGACCCGAAGCCGCTCAGGCCGAAGACCGTGTAGGCGAGGACGACCACGAGCGGCGCCAGGAGGAGCAGCCACGGCGAGACGTGGGCGAGGTCGATCATCCGCGGGGATGGTGCTTCGCGTGCAGCGCCTTCAGCCGCTCGCGCGCCACGTGCGTGTAGATCTGCGTGGTCGAGATGTCGGCGTGCCCGAGCAGCAGCTGCACCACGCGCAGGTCCGCGCCGTGGTTGATGAGGTGGGTCGCGAACGCGTGGCGCAGCGTGTGCGGGGAGATCGCGTGCGCGATCCCCGCCCGGGCGGCGTGGCGCTTCACGAGGGCCCAGAACGCCTGCCGCGTCATGGGCCCGGCGCGCGCGGTCACGAAGAGCGCGTCCGAGCGGCGCCCGGCGAGCAGCTCCGGGCGCGCGGTGGCGAGATAGCGCCCGATCCAGTCGGCGGCCTCCTCGCCGAGCGGGGTGAGGCGTTCCTTCGATCCCTTTCCGAGCACGCGCACCACGCCCATGTCCAGGCTCACCTGCACGGGCTTGAGGCCGACCAGCTCCGAGACGCGCAGCCCGCTCGCGTAGAGCGTCTCCAGCATCGCGCGGTCGCGAAGGCCCGCGGCGGTGCCCGTCTCCGGCGCGGCGAGCAGCGCCTCCACCTCCGCTTCCGAGAGCGACTTGGGGAGCGACCGCGGCAGCTTCGGCCCCTCGAGCTCGGCGGCGGGGTCGTCCGCGCGCAGCCCCTCGCGCACGGCGAAGCCGTAGAAGCGCTTGAGCGAGGAGACGAGGCGGCCCGTGGTCCGGGGCTTCGCGTGCCGGTCCCCGACCTGCCACGCGAGGTGGCGCTGCAGGTCCTCGGCGCTCGCTTCCAGCAGCGTCCGGCCATGGGATCCCGCAAGCCAGGCGGAGAGCTGGGCGAGGTCGCGGCGGTAGGCGTCGAGCGTGTTGCGGGCGAGGCCGTCGGCGAGCCACAGGCCGTCGCAGAAGCGGTCGAGCACGCGCGCGTCAGCCTCGGAGAGCGCCTTCATGGCCGAGGAGCCAGCGCTTGATGCCGAGCTCGAATCCGTCGTCCTTCGCGCCCATGAATCCACCGAGCGCACCGCCCGCCGCGACCACGCGGTGGCACGGGACCACCACCGGCAGCGGGTTCGCGCCGCACGCCCCGCCCACGGCCCGCGCGGAGGAGCCGAGCTCGCGCGCGAGCTCGCCGTAGGTGCGCGTCCGCCCCGGGGCGATGCGCTGCATCGCCTCCCACACGGCGAGCTGGTGGCGCGTGCCGCAGAGCGCGAGGGGCAGGTCGAAGACGAAGCGGGGTTCGTCGAGGTAGGCCTGCAGCTGCACGCACGCGAGGTACGCGATGGAATCGCGCCGCGGCGCGAGCCCGGGCACCGACGGCGCGAGGAAACGGATGCCCGTCACGTGGGTCGCGCTCGTCGTGATGCCGAGGGTGGCGAACGGCGTGCGCACCCGCGCCTGGAACGCCCCTTCACCCACGGGCGGTCTCGCCCGCGAGCGCGCGGATGCGCTCCAGCAGCTCGCCGGGAATCGCGACGCCCGAGCGGCGCGCCTTCTCGCGCTGCTCGAGGCGCCGCGCGCCGGGAAGCCTCACGCCCGCGTCCGCCTCCATCGCGGCGACGAGCGTCTCGACGCGCTCGAGGAAGACCTCGCGCCCTGCGAGGGCGCCGGGGTCGATCGCGACGAAGCCCTGCCCGATGCGCGTGGGCCGGCCCTCCTCGGTGAAGAAGCTGTCGGACTCGAAGCCGAAGGCGGAGCCCGAGAGGGCGCAGGCCAGGAGCTCGACGGTGAGGGCGAGCATCGCCCCCTTCACCCCGCCCGCGGGCAGCATCGATCCCTCGAGCGCGGCGCGCGCATCGGTGGTGGGGCGGCCCTCGCTGTCGAGCGCCCAGCCCTCGGGGATCGGCCTGCCCTCGCGCGCGGCGACCATGATCTTGCCCCGCGCCACCGCCGAGAGCGACACGTCGACCGCGAGCGCCGGGCCCGCGCGGCGCGGGAACGCCGCGGCGATCGGGTTCGTCCCGAAGAGCGCCCGCCGACCGCCCCAGGCCGGCATCGCCGCGGGCGAGTTGCCGAACGCGAGCCCCACGAGGCCCGCCTCCGCCACCGGCTCCAGGTGATGGGCCGCGACCCCGAAGTGGTTGCTGTTCGCCACCGACACGAAGGCGACGCCGAAGCGCCGCGCCCGCTCGATCGCCTCGCGCACGGCGAGCGCGCAGGCCTCGAACGCGAGCCCGCCGCGCGCGTCCACGAGGCACGCCGCCTTCGAGTCGCGCGCGACCACGGGAACCGCCGAGCCCGTGGCCCGCCCGTTGCGAAGGTGCGAGCAGTACTGGGGAACGCGCGAGGCGCCGTGGGAGGCGATGCCGTCCATCTCCGCGGCGGCGAGCGCTCGCGCGGTGGCCCCGGCCATCGCGGGCGTCGCCCCGCTCGCCGCGAGCGCCGCGGCCATGACGCGCTCGAGCTCCGCAACCCCGATCGCGACGGCGCTCATGCCTCGACCAGCGACTGGCCGGGTCGCACGCGCGTGAACTCCACGGGCTTCCACGCGACCTCGAAGCCGCCGCCGCGCAGCACGACGCGCGAATAGGCCGACTGCGCGAGATCGCCCGTGCGCGGGAAGTCCTCGCGGTAGTGCGCGCCGCGCGAATCCTCGCGCGCCAGCGCCGCCGTGCAGATCGCCGCGCTCACCGCGATGAGGTTCGAAAGGTTGAGCCAGTCATGCCACGTGAGATTGTAGCGAAGGTCGCTGCCCGTGACCCCCGTCGCCTCGAGCTCGGCGCGCAGCTCGCCGAGCCGCGCGCGGCCGCGTGCGAGCCCCGCGGCGTCGCGCAGGATTCCCACGTCGCTCCACATCGCCTCGTAGAGCCCTTCGCGCACGCGCTCGAGGTCGCCCGCGGGTCTTCCGAGCGGGAAGCGCGCGCGCGCCTCGGCCTCCTCCAGCGCCCCCGCCGCAGGCTCGCGCCAGTCGCCGCCGCGCGGCGTGAGCGCGGCCATCGAGTCGCCCGCGATGCCGCCGAACACGGTGGAGTTGGCCACGCCGTTGCCGCCGAGGCGGTTCGCGCCGTGCACGCCACCCGTGTCCTCGCCCGCGGCGAAGAGGCCTTCGAGCGCCGTGCGGCAGTCCGCGCCGAACTCCACCCCGCCCATCATGTAGTGCGCGGTGGGCACCACCTCGACGAGCCCACCGGCGAGGTCGAAGCCGCAGTCGGCGCAGCGCTCCACCATGCCCTTGAACTGCCTGCGCACGTTGTCGGGACCGAGGTGCCCCATGGAGATGTACACGCCTCCGTCGGGCGTGGAGCGCCCGGCGCGCATCTCCGAGAAGATCGCGCGCGAGACGACGTCGCGCGTCGCGCGCTCGGCGCGCGGATCGTAATTCGCCATGAAGCGCTCGCGGGACCCGTTGAGAAGGTGGCCGCCCGCCCCGCGCAGGCCCTCCTCGAGCACGGTGCCCGTCATGCGCGTGCCGGTGCCGGCGAGGAGCCCCGTCGGGTGGAACTGGACCATCTCCATGTCGCGCAGCACGAGGCCCGCGCGCAGGGCCATGGCGAGGCCGTCGCAGGTCTTGTCGCCCGAAGGCGTGTGGTAGCGGTACATCGTCGGGCCGCCGCCGGTCGCGAGTAGCACGCTCTTCGCCTGCGCGAACACGAGCTCCCCCGAGCGCATGTCGATCATCGCCACGCCCGCGATGGAGCGGCCGTCCCCCGCCTTCACCAGCTCGACGGCGCGGTGCTCCTCGAGGCGCTCGACGCCCGCGACCCACACCTGCTCGGCGAGCCGGTTGATGATCTCGATGCCGGTGAGGTCTCCCTTGTGCACGGTGCGGTCGAAGGTCTGGCCCGCGAACGCCTTCTGGTGCACCGTGCCGTCGGGGTTGCGGTCGAAGAAGCAGCCGAGCTCGTTCTCCAGCTCGTGCACGCGCTCGACGGCCGCGGTGACGAGCGTCCAGGCGAGCTCCTGGTCCGGCAGCCACTTGCCGCCCTCGATCGTGTCCATGAAGTGGCGCTCGACCGAGTCGCCCTTCGCGAGGGCCACGTTGTAGCCGCCCTGCACCATGCGCGTGCAGCCGCATTTGCCGAGCAGCCCCTTCACGGCGACGGTGACCCGCAGCGCGGGCGCGGCGCGCTTGGCGTGCAGCGCGGCGAAGAGGCCCGCCCCCCCGGAACCGAGGACGAGGATGTCGGTGCGGATGCGTTTCATGCTTCGGGCTGCCGGGATTCTACGGCCGGTCCGCGGCGCGGCGCAGGCGGCCTCAGGACCGCGCCTGCAGGATCCAGAGGCGCGCGAGGTCGGCGGTGCCGTCGTTGCCGTGCACGGTGCGCAGCGTCTGCGCCGCGCGCGTCCGGTGGCCCGCGTGGATCTCGGCCTCGCCGAGCGCGAGCTTCGCGTCCTCGGGGTGCCGGAGCCCTCCCTTGTGGATGCCCTGCTGGATGAACGAGAGCCCCTTGTCGCCGTGGCCCTCGTAGACCTCCTCGAGGCCGATCCTCACGAGGTCGTCGCCGCTGCGGGTCGCGAGCGCGGCCTGCTCGTCCTGCGCGCGGGTCCTCTGCGAGTCGGCGAGCGACTTCGCGACGAGGTCGCGCAGGCGCCCCTGGCGGGCGGCCTGGTCGCCGCGGCCGAGCGTGCCCGAGTCGTAGCCCCGCTCCATCACGGACTTCGCCTCGGCCGGGATGCCGGCCTGCAGCGCGAGCTGGGCGAACTCCATGTAGTCGTCGGCGCCGGAGAGGTTGCCCGTGGCGAGCTTCAGCCGATAGACGTTCACGCTCAGACGGTCGGCGAAGCCCGGCTTGCGCTGCACGCGCGCGAGGAGCTCGGCCCAGTACTCCTTCTTGGGATAAAAGGCGATGAGCCGCTCGGTGGCCGCCACGTACCCCGCGTCGTCCTTCTCCTTGCGGTAGCAGCTGCGCAGGATCTGGAACTCCTCCTCGCTCGGCTTGCGCCCGGCCTCCTCCCCGTTGCCCCCGACCATGCGCGCGACCGCGGCGCAGTCGTTGCCGAGGAAGTAGCTCTGCAGCAGCACGGTGCGCATCGCCGGATCCGTGCCGCCGTCCTTGAAGTAACGCTGCGCCCAATCCGCGGCCTTCGCGTAGTCCTTTTCCTTGTAGTAGTCGACCGCGATCGCCTGCTCGAAGGTGAGCTTCTCCCGTCCCGACACGCGCCCCGAGGCGACCACCGTCTCGAAGGACTTGACCGCCGTGGGGAGCTCCCCGGCCGCGTGGGCCGCGCTGCCGCGCAGCTCCTCGACGAGGAAGGTCTCGTACGCGGTCTTGTTGGGCACGGCGTCGGCCTCGCCCACCTTCGCGAGGGCTTCCTTCGCGTGGCCCGACTTGAGCAGCGCCTCGGCGGCCTTGAGCGGCTTGCCGACCTCGGGGCGCACCGCCTCGGCGGCGGCGGCGCTTGCGGCGGCGAGCACGAGGACGGCGCCCGCGATCGCCAGACGCACGCGGTGGTTGCGGATCATCGGTCGCGCCTCCGCTAGTCGAGGAACTGCTCGGCCCCGACGAGGCCCATCTTGGTGATGCCGTCGCGCTGCGCGGCCGCCATCACGTGGGCCACGTACTTGTACGCGACGAGCTTGTTCGGCCGGATGTGGAACTCCGGCTGCACCGCCTCGCTCGCTGCGCCGCGGAAGCGCGCGTCCAGGTCCTTCACGTCGACCGCCTCGCCGTTCCACGAGAGCGTGCCGTCGAAGTCGATGTCGAGCGTCACCACCTCGGGAGGCGTGAGCGGCGGGGGCGGGTTGCCCACCGGCATGTTGAGCTTCACCGCGTGGGTCTGGATGGGGATGGTGATGATCAGCATGATGAGCAGCACCAGCATCACGTCGATGAGCGGCGTGGTGTTGATGTCCACCATCACGTCGGGGTCGCGCGAGCCGCTCCCGGCTCCTACGTTCATGGCCATGGCCCGTTCCCTTCCGGCGCTAGCCGCCCGAGACCGAGCGCACCGGCGGCTCGGTGATGAAGCCGATCTTGAGGATCGAGGCGCGCTGGCAGGTGGCCACCACCCGGCCGACGCTCTCGTAGCGGGTCTCCTGGTCGGCGCGGATGTGGATCTCCGGCTGCGGCACCATGACCGCGATCGTCTTCAGCCGCTCGAAGAGCTCCTTCGAGTCCTTCACGTACTCCATGTTCCAGAAGACGTCGCCGTCCTTGTTGATCGCGATGACGACGTTCTCGGGCTTGGTCTGCGTGGGGACGTTGCGCTCCTTGGGAAGCGTGAGCGGCACCTGCTGCACCACGACCGGGATCGTGATGAGGAAGATGATGAGCAGCACCAGCATCACGTCCACGAGGGGCGTGGTGTTGATGGCGGCCATGACCTCCTGTTCGCCCTCGGCGACTTCCTGGCCGACGGTCATTGCCATGGGACTACCTCGCGGCGGCTGCGGGGACGGCGGCGGGACGCGGCTTCACGCCGCCGCTCATCAGGACCATGTGCAGGTCGGCGCCGAAGGCGCGCAGGCCCTCGAGGGCGATCTTGTTGCGGCGCACGAGCCAGTTGTAGCCGAGCACGGCCGGCACGGCGACCGCGAGGCCGAAGGCGGTCATGATGAGCGCCTCGCCCACGGGGCCGGCCACCTTGTCGATGGAGGCCTGGCCGGCGATGCCGATCGCGGTAAGGGCGTGGTAGATGCCCCACACCGTGCCGAAGAGGCCGACGAACGGCGCCGTGGAGCCCACGGTCGCGAGGAACGCGAGGCCGTCCTGCAGGCGCGAGGAGACGTTGTCCACGGCGCGCTGGATCGACATCGTGATCCAGGTGTTGAGGTCCACCTGCTCGAGGAGCTTGCCCTCGTGGTGCTGGTTCGCCTTGATGCCGCTGTCGGCGATGTAGCGATAGGCCGTCCCGTCCTTGAGCTTGCCCGCGCCCTCGTTCACCGAGCCCGCCGCCCAGAACGACGACTGCACCGTGCGCGCCTGGCGGAAGATCTTCGCCTGCTCGAACACCTTCACGAACATGATGTACCAGCTGCCCATCGACATGATGACGAGGATGATGAGCGTGCCGCGGGAGACGAAGTCGCCGCCCTTCCAGAGCGCCTCGAGGCCGTACGGGTTCTCCACGACCTCCTTGTCCGCGGCAGGCGGCGGCGGCTGCGGCGCCGGCGCGGCGGCGGCGGGGGCGGGAGTGGCGGCCGGCTGCGCGGCGGGCGCGGCCGGTTGGTCGCTCGCCTGGGCGAGCGCGAGGGGCGCCGCCGCCCAGGCGGCGAGGCCGATGAGGGCCGCCGCGAGGAGCGCGGGCAGGCGATTGAATGGCTTCATGGTCGGTTCTCCTGTTTCCGGGATGGCGCCGGGAGGCGCGGACCCTTTCAGTCCTTGAGGTTGAAGATGATTTCGTACTCGCCGATGAAGCCCACCGGCTCGGGGTTGAATTTCCATTGCGACAGCGCGCGGACCACCTCGCGGTCGAAGATCCGGTTGGTGGTCTCGCGGATCTCCACGTGGGTGACGCTGCCGTCGGGGGCGACGTGGACCCACGCGACGACGCGGCCCGTCAGGTTCCGGCGAAGGGCCTCGCGCGGGAAGGTCGGCTCCACGCGGTAGCTCGCCTTGTACTCCTTGCGCACGAGCGGCTTCGGGGCCGGCGCCGGGCGCGCGACGGGCGCGGGGCCGGGCGGCGGCTTGACGGTGGTGACCGCGGTGATCGTGGGCGCGGGGTTCACCTGCGGAACCTCGATGTTGATCTCCGGCGGCGGAATGAAGGGCGGGGGCGGGGCCGCGAGCTTCGGCGGCGGCGGCGGCGGGACTTCCGGAGGAGGCTTCTTGATCTCCTCGATGATCTTGGTCTCGATCGGCTGCTTGACCACGTCGATCACCCGGCGGGCGAGGCCGTTTACCAACGCCCACCCGAGGAGAATGTGCAGGGCGACGACGGCGAGAATGCTGGGCGCGTGCCTGCCCCAGCTCCTCTGCTGTTGCGCGTAATCCAATCTCAAGACCTCCTCTTGCTCCCTCGGCCGGCCGCGGCGGGCCGCGCCTCGCCGGGCGCCCCCTCGTGGGAAGCGCCCTGGATTCTCCATGCTCCCGGGGCCGCCGGGGATAAATCCGGGGGCGCCGGTCACAAAACGGTCAAGTTTACCCCATTCCGCGCCGCGCAGCCACGTTACGAAATCTTGCGACGCGGGAAACCGCTAGCGCACGCCGAGCCGCGCCAGAGTCTGCGCCCTCCGGCCGCGGGAGTCGCGCTGCACCGCGTCATAAAGGCTTGCGCCGTGGCTGTCCATCGCGACGAGCAGCGGGCCGAAGCCGTGCACGCGGAACTTCCAGATCGACTCCGGGTGGAGGTCGTCCATGTCCACGTCCTCGATCGCCTCGACCCAGGTGGTCTCGAGCGCCGCGGTGCCGCCGACGATCGCGAGGTAGGCCCCGCCCAGCTCGGCGAAGGCCCGCGACGAGCCGGGCCCTAGCCCGCCCTTGCCCACGATGAGGCGCAGGCCCCGTTCGAGCATCGGCCGGGTGAAGCGCTCCATGCGCGCCGAGGTCGTGGTGCCGACGCACACGGGGGCGTAGCCCGCGGGATTCTCGGGCGAGGGCGCCACGCGCTTCACGTTGGGCGCGGTGTGGATCGCGGCCTGCCCGCGCAGGTCGAACTTGGTCGCGCGGCCCCGATCGACCAGGGCGATCTGGTTCGCGTCGCGGATTCCGTAAAGCGTGCCCTCGAGCGTGACGGTGTCGTTCACGCGGAGCGCGCGCACCTGGGCCTCGGTGATCGGCGGTCGCAGGACGTGGTGGGCCATGGCGCCGCTCCCTAGAAGCCGTACTCGACGCCCGCCGGCGTGATGGCGGCCGAGGCGCGGCGGGCGGAATGGCACTGCATGTTCACCGCGACCGGGTTCATGGTGATGTGCGTGGCGGCGAGCTCGACGTGCACGGCGAAGCTCGTCGAGTCGCCCCCCAGCCCCTGGGGACCGACGCCGAGCAGGTTCACCGCCTCCGAGAGGCTCTTCTCGAGGGCCGCGCCCTCGGGGTCCTCGCAGGCGGTGCCGAGCGGCCTCGTGGCCGCGCGCTTCGCGAGCGCGACGCACAGGTCCGAGGTGCCGCCCACGCCCACGCCGACGATCGTGGGCGGGCAGGTCTTGCCGCCCGCCTCGAGGACGCAGTCCACCACGAAGGTCTTGATGACGTCCACGCCGTCGGCGGGGATCGCCATCTTGAGCCACGAGTTGTTCTCCGAGCCGCTGCCCTTGGGCACCATCTCGATCACGAGGCGCTCCCGCTCGTCGCTGAAATCGACGTGGATGGCGGGCACGCCCGGTCCGCACGAGGTCTGCTCGTTGCGCCGCGTGATCGGATGCACGACCGACGAGCGCAGCGGGTGCTCGCGCGTGGCGCGCTCGCAGCCGCGCCGGATCGCCCTCTTGAGCTCCGCCCCGTCGATCTCCACGCCCCGCCCGATCACCACGCTGTAGATCGGGATGCCGGTGTCCTGGCACAGTAGGTTGTCGGTCCGCTCGGCCACGCGGATGTTGGCGACCATCGTGCCGAGGACGTCCTTCGCGGTGGCGTCCGTCTCGGCCGCCTCGAGCCGCGCGAGGCCTTCCTTCACGTCGGGCGGGAGGACCTTCAGCGCGCGCACGTACAGCTCCCGCGCGACCTCCTCCACCTTCGCCGGATCGACCCTCATCGGGGACCTTTCATCGCGCAGCTGCGCTCCATGCGCCAAGCATAACCCTCAGCGGACCATCGCGAAGACGAGCCCCGCGAGCACGGCGAAGGCGGCCGCGACGGCGGCGAGCGCCTTCTGCCATTCGCGCCACGGCAGGAACTCCAGCGCGAGCAGCCGCAGCCCCCCCGCCAGGTGGGCCGCGAGCAGCGTGACGAGCGCCCATTCCGCGGCGACGACCACGGGCCGGTCGGCCCAGCGCAGGAAGGCGTCGAGCCGGGCCTCCCCCTCGAGCGCGGTGCCGAGCGCCCAGAAGTGCGCCGGCAGGAAGAGGGCGAGGGCCACGCCCGAGGCGCGGTGGACGAGGAACGCCCACCACGCCGGATGGTTGCGGGCGGGACGCAGCATCACGCGGCCACCGCCACCACGGCGCGCAGCCCCGCCACGGCGAGCGCGATTGCGACGCCCACGGCCGCGGCGTCCGCCCCGCGGCCCCGCCACGAGAGCCACTCGGCGGCCACGGTGCGCAGCCCGATCGCCCCGTGGATCGCGGCGGCGAGCGCGAAGAGACCGTAGAACGCGGGCCACGCCAGGGACGAATGCACGCGCGCGAGGATCGCCGCGGCGCTCAGCCCCGCGCGCACGGCGTAGACGATGGTCGCCAGGTGCACGAGCACGAAGACGGCGAGGAGCGCGGCGGTGAGGCGCTGCGCGGCCCAGAGCGCGACCTCGGCGCGGCGGCTCACGGGGCGGCGTCCTTTCCGGAGAGCAGCGCGCGCAGGCTCTCGCGCTTGAGCCCCGCGATCGAGCGGGTGGGCGAAAGCGCCTTCGGGCAGAGCTCGGTGCAGCTCATGAGCGTGTGGCACGCGTGGCAGCCCGCGTCCCCCGCCACCGCCGCGAGGCGCTTGCCCCGCGCGCCGTCGCGCACGTCGTTCACGAGGGTCCAGGCGCGGTTGAGCGCGGCGGGCCCCAGGTAGGCGGGGTTCCAGGCGACCACGTCGCAGGCCGCGTAGCAGACCCCGCAGCCGATGCACTCGATCGCGGCGTCGGCCTCGCGGCGCGCGGCCGAGGCCGGATCCACCACGGCGAACGGATCGGCGCGGGTGGCGGTCGGC
>Ga0187773_10000497_pt1 | contig 15619 bp, 12 predicted proteins | sample 0216_BV02_MP05_1_FD_133133 | JGI IMG/M metagenome (GOLD analysis project Ga0187773, IMG submission 133133) | Tropical peat soil microbial communities from peatlands in Department of Meta, Colombia - 0216_BV02_MP05_10_MG | ecosystem: Environmental > Terrestrial > Soil > Wetlands > Peat | place...
CCGGATACGCCAGATTTGCGACAAATACGGAGTGCTGCTGATCATCGATGAAGTGATCGTGGGCTTCGGGCGCACTGGAAAGATGTTCGGGTGCCAGCATTACAACATCAAGCCGGATATCATGACTATGGCCAAGCAGCTCACTGCGGGATACGCTCCCCTGGGAGCGGCAGCAACAACCAAGAAGATCGCCGACGCCATTCCCGCTTTCTTGCACCTTCACACCTACGGAAACCATCCGGTATGCTGCGTGGCGGCGATGAAGACCCTGGAAATCATCGAAAGGGAACGCCTGGTGGAGAATTCCGCGGAGATGGGCAGATACTTCCTGGAAGGCCTGAAGAGCCTGCAAAAACACCCTATTGCCGGGGAAGCGCGTGGTCTGGGCCTCTGGTGCGCCCTGGAGATCGTGCAGGACAAGAAGAAGCGTGCTCCGTTCCCGGCCAAGGACAACATCACCATGCAACTGACCCTGGCCGGCCGCGACCATGGAGTGATTTTTCGGGGGATGGCCAACGCCCTGGAGTTCGCCCCTCCTCTCACCATTACCCGGAGCGAAGTGGAAGAAGGGATCAAGGCCCTTGACAAGGCTCTATATGGCGTGGAAAAGAAGGTGGGATTTTAAGGGAAAAGTCTAGGGTCTCAAGTTCCAGGTTTCAGGTTAAAGAAAAGGATTGAATTTGGCCAAACTCGAAACCTGCAAAACTGTTAAATCGTGATATAGCCCTCTGGTCTCTAGGATGTTTATGAAACCTTCCCCTTAGAAAACCATTTTTCCTTGGCTGCGCTGAAAAGACCGACCAGCCCCATTGGCGCATATAGGACCACCAGGATGAAGATCGCGCCGTTCACCAGACCAATCCGCTCCGTAAATCGAATAACCAGGTCTTCTAATAGGTGAAGAACACCCGATCCAATAATCGGGCCGAAGAAACTTCCTACGCCCCCGATATAGGCCATCATAATGGGTGCAAAGGAATTGTTGATGTCTAATACGCCCACAGTGGAAACCAGTTTCATTAATAGCGCATGAACCGAACCTGCAATCCCGGCGAAGGTACCACATACGACCAAGTTGATCGCCCGAGTCTGTGGCAAATTGAAACCCAGGTAGTCCAGCCGCATGGAATTATCCCGTACGCCGACCACGAGGCTGCCAAAAGGGGTTTTGGTATAAAACCACAGGAGGAAAAGGCATACCACGATTACCGCTACGGCAAAATAGTAAAAGTTTACCTTATCAGTCATATCAATGGACAAGACCCCGGGAATATTGAGCGGCGGGATGGCGTATCCTCCAATTCCGTCCTCACCGCCGGTTACCTCTCTATATTTCAGGGCGACGATAAAGATGAGTTGGCCAAAGGCAAGGGTCAACATGGCAAAAGCAGTCCCGCTAACCCTGACCAGCAGAGGACTTAAGATCAAAGCCAACAGACCGCCAGCCAAACCGCCAACCAAAACCACCGGCAACAGGGGGAATCCTTTTATATGGGTTAAGGCCAGGGCCGCGGCATAGGCCCCAATGCCAAAAAACATAGCGTGACCAAAGCTTAGTACGCCCATATAGCCCAGCAGTAAGTTGAGAGTGACGGCATACAGGGAAAAGATGGCAAATGCTAGAAAGAAGTTGGTATAATAGGCGCCGACGACACGCGGAAGGATGGCCACCAAGATAATGGCCAGCCCCCCTAGAATCCACTTATGCAGGTTATTCCTCATTCTCTCTCTCCAAACAGGCCCATGGGTTTAAAGGCTAATACAAGAGCCATGAAGGCAAACATCAGTACGGGTGCAAGCCGGGGAATAAACTGGATGCCGTAAGCATTCAACTCTCCAAGAAACAAGGCGACAATAAATGCCCCTAAAAGACTCCCGAACCCTCCTACGACTACTACCACAAAGGCATCCATGCCCAACTGGTCGGCCATTCCGGGAAACACAGTGAGGAGTGGGCCGGCTACTGCCCCGGCCACGCCGGCCAGCCATATCCCGATTCCAAAAACCAGCATGAAGACGACGGGCGTATTAATCCCAAGGGCGTTAACCATATCCGCGTCGGAAACAGCGGCCCGCACGATCTTGCCCAAACGAGTCTTGAAGAGAATCAAGGCCATAATGCCCAAAATCACGATGGACGACCCGATAACGAAAAGTCGATAGATCGGGTAAGTCACACCTGCAAAATTCACCAGTCCGCTCAAACTCGGGGGTATCTTTACCACCAAGCTTTCGGTGCCCCACCCGATTTTGACGACTTCGAGAATGACCATCATGATCCCTACCGTTATGAGAAGTTCGGCAAGATGTCCCTGTTTGTGTACGGTTCTCAAAAGAAAACGCTCCGTCAGAACTCCGAAGACTCCTGCCACCACCGGGGCAATCAGCAGCGCCACCCAAAAATTTCCGGTCAATAGCATAACCTGGTAACAGAAATAGGCCGACAGCATGGCAAAAGAGGCATGGGCGATGTTCAGAATTCCCATCATGCCGAAGATCATGGTTAGACCGGAGGCCACCAGAAAAAGCAACATTCCGTATGCCAGACCATGAATGGCCTGAGCAACATACAAGACGGCGGTCGGGCTCATCCTACTCTATCCTCCTGCCAAAAAGCGCTAAAAAAGAGCTAGGTAAAACGAATTAAAGGTACCGTTCAATAATTATGTTAAGAGCTCGCCTCCGACTGAAAGCGGGGGCGAGCTCTTGGCAGGGCGTTAAGATACCCTATTTCTTGACGCGTCCTTTTAGCTTTTCATCGAAAGTGGGCATGCATTTCTCGGCCGGTATCCAAGTGGGATCGCCGGGCATTGCGTTAACGGGATTGTCCCAGGTATTGGGAAAGACCATTTCCGCGATGGGACGGTCCGCTATAACCTGATGGTCATCGGGCCGCATGTAATGTTTCCAGCCGAAGAAATCAAAGGTGTCTCCTTCCCAGGCGGCGATGACCTTCTTTGTATCGGTGCTGCCGGCCTTTTGGACAACCTGAAGATACCAGTAGTAGGACAGGAGATTTCTATACCAACCGCCGTTGGGCCATTGGTAAAGCCTTGTATTATAGGGCGCTTTCCATGTCTTCCACAGGCCGGTCCATATGTCGGTTAATTTCTTAACGTTCGGCACCCTGCGATCCAGCTGAAAATCCGTGCACAGGACCAAGCCTCGGCCGGCCGGGCCGCCGATAACCTCCAAGGGACGGGTGTCATCCAGAAAGGGACTCGCCATGGGAATGTAATATTCCGGATTCAAGGGGCTTTTCAAACCGAGTTGTCTCGATTGCTTGATCAGGTTCTCATTGTCGGCTCCCCAGGCCATTTGAACAATCACCTCGGCTCCGGATGCCCTCACCTTTTCTAAGTAGGGCGCGAAATCCTTGGTGTACACGGGAAAGTACTCCTCGCCGACAATCTGGGCTTTGGGCTTAGATTCTTTTAAGGCCTTTTTGAAGGCGCCGGCAGAGGAGTGTCCCCAGAGATAGTCCTGGGCCAAGATGTAAAACTTCGTTTCGGGTCGTTTTTCATAAAAAATGGCGAGGCTCTTGCCGACGGTGGCGGAAGTCCCGCAGGTGCGAAAGACATACTCGTTCCAGTCCGGGAGGTCCATGAGTTCATCGGAGTATGCGGAGACGTTCATGAAAATGGTCTTATATTCTTTGGCTGTTCCCTGGCCCACCTTGGCAACGTGGCTTCCGGCGACTCCCGCAAATACGTTAACCTTGTCTTGCAGGATCGCTTTTTCGGCCGCCCGTTTGCCCGGGTCCGGCCTCCCCTGAGTGTCCGCCAGGACAAAGGAGACCTTCTTCATCTTGCCGTCCACCTTGATCCCGCCCTGGGAGTTGATGTCCTGGGCAACAAATCCAAGCAAGGCGGAGTAAGCCTCCGCGAGATAGGCGTTCACCCCCGAAACCTGATCCCACATGGCGATCTTGACGACATCTCCGGTGGGAAGATCCAGCTTGTTCGGGTCATATTTCGAGAGGTCCCCCTTGAGGGGCTCGAAGGCCATTGCCTGGGGCATACCGAATAAGAAAACAGAGAATGCAAAAACGAACCCCATGAAGATTAAACTGGAACGTATTTTACTAATCGAATCCATTGCTCTTCCTCCTTTCCGTTGGTTAATCTGAGAATCCAGGTACCAAGCTCCATCATCGCGATTTTCGCTGAACGGCCTTGACAAACTGAACTCTTAAAATTAAAAGATGGGCAGCACCTCCTTTACTCTGTCTTGGTCAAACAAATAATAAGGAGGCCTTCCTAAAGATGGCAAATTCCTCTTGAAGGCCGAAAAGAAAATCCAACTCCCGGATTTTTCCATCAACTCGGCTTTTTTACCTTGAGGCTCCGCTTACATCTTTCGCCAATATTGGCAATTTCTCTATTTTGGCGCCTCACCTCGAAGGACGTTTTTCAATACTTTCTGCATCGCATTTTTAGGCAGGGCGTCGACAAATTCCACGATCGCCGGTTTCTTATAGCTTGCTAATCTTTCCCGGCAGTATCCAATGATTTCCTCTGAAGTAGACCGCTCACCCGGCCTCAGGATAATGACTGCTTTAACGATTTCCCCCCAATATTCATCGGGTACTCCAATGACGGCCGCCTCCAATACTTTGGGATGGCTATGCAGAACATTTTCAATTTCGACCGGATAGATGTTTTCCCCTCCACGAATAATCATATCCTTTTTCCTTCCGGCAAGGTAAAGATATCCCTCTTCATCCATACGGGCCAGGTCTCCCGTATGCAGCCATCCCCCCCGAAGGGTTTCTTCCGTAGCTTTGGGATTATTCCAATAGCCTTTCATGATCTTTTTCCCTCGGGCAAGGATCTCGCCTACCTTCCCAATCGGCACATCTCGATCCTGGTCATCCACAATCCGGACTTCGCCCTCGGGAATTGAATGGCCAATTCCTGCGAGCCGCCGTGTTTTTTTTCCCAGCTCATCTTTGCCTCCCTCTAATCGATGGTCTTCAGGGGATAGAACAGAAACGATCCCCGTGGACTCCGTCAAGCCGAAGTAATTCGTATAATCTACTTTGAGGAGATCTTTAGCCCGCAGGAGAAGTTTTACCGGCATAGGAGAAGCGCCATATCCAATCGCTTTTAACGAACTGAGGTCTCTCTTGGGAAAGTCGGGGTGGTCCAGAATGCCCTGTAACATGGTGGGAACAAGGTAGGTGGTGGCTACCTTCTCCTTTTCAACGATCTCTAGAAAAATGCCTGTCTCGAATTGGGGAAGCACGATTTGGGTATCGCCTCTATAGAGTGGAACCAGGGTACTGAGAACCCCGGCGATGTGGTACATAGGGACATTGAGGAGCAACGTACCCGCAGGGATGAAGTATTTATCTTTCAAAGGAGTTACGAGATTGGCATGGGTTAACATAGCTCCTTTAGGAAGTCCAGTGGTTCCACTGGTGTATATGAGGCAAGCCGTATCATCCCCTTGAACAGAAATACAGGGATATGGGGCCGGAGATTGATGGGAGAGAACGGATTCATAATCCTGCATATCCGATGGATGCTGTCCCATGACTATAAAACATTCTATGAAGGAGAGTCTGGGCCGGATATTGTTGATGAGTTCAACATATCGATCCCCCAAAATAAGGATTTTTGGCTCGGCATTGCGCAAAATATAAGAGGTCTCTTCTTCACGTAGTCGGAAGTTCAGATTGAGGAAAATCCCTCCGATTTTGGCAATCGCATAAAGCATCTCGGCAAATTGAAAGCAATTGGTCAGGAAGATAGCGACTCGATCACCGGGTTTTAGTCCCCTTTCAACCAAAGCCCGTGCCAAACGGTTCCCTCTTTCCGCCATCTGCGCATACGTAAGTCGAAGGTCTCCCTGAACCACACAGGTCTTATGAGGATTCGTCTTGCAGCTTCGTTCAATATGCGCCGAGAAATTCATTACCCTTCTTTTATAGATTTCCAAATTCATGACCTCCACCAGAGGTGGAGGCATGAAATACCCCTGAACCGCTCAAAGCGGATTGAAATGAGCGCCACCTAAAGGTGGCCATCCCCTGGACGCCAATGCCAGGCCGGGGGGCAAGGGTCTCGGGTTCAAAAACCATAAGGCATCCTTCATTTCATAGGCCGGGTCGACCAGCCATTCCCGCAACCCCGTGGAAGGTTTTGTCCTTGTAGGGGCGACCGGCCGGTCGCCCGATCGGGCCGCCGGCTCAAGCGGAAGCCAGTCCCAGCCTCCAGGAATAGGGATCGCCCGGCCGATGCTTTTTGAACCCCAGACCCCTGCCCCCGGGCCACAACTCCGACATCCCGGAAATGTCAAACTCTTTGAGTCCCCCGGCAGAGCCGGGGGTTTACCAGAATAAAATTAATAAGACTTTAGCGTCTTGAAAAGGCTTGCCCAGAAATCCCTCCCGCCCCTTTTTCGAACAGAGAAGGGCTTGAAGGAGATGTACAGCGGAAGATTCGGCTTTTCCTCCTTTAAAAAGAGGATGAAAGGAGATCTTTCAGATTTTCAAAAGACCAAATGGTTACGAAATTTAGGATTATTTAGGTTCACACATATTGATCATTTCAGACTTCCAGGTATTTCGCTTTGGTCTCCGGGTTCGCCTCCAATTCCGCCACGGTTCCCGCGAACCCGATGTGAGCCTTGCCCATCAGGTAGACCCGGTCAGCCAGGGACAGGGCCACCTTAATATTGTGCTCTACAAGTAGGATTGAAACCCCAGCCTTGTTGATCTCCTCCAGGATGTCCCGGACCTCCTTCACCAGGAGCGGAGCCAGGCCTTCGGTCGGTTCGTCCACCAGCAGAAGCGAGGGATTGCCCATCAAAGAACGGCCGATGGTCAGCATCTGCTGTTCCCCCCCGGACAACAACCTCCCTTGCTGTTGGGCTCTTTTCTCCAGCATGGGAAAATGACGAAAGATCCTTTCCACGGTCCATGTGTTCGGACTGTTCGGATCCACGATTTTTCCCCCTTTGATCCCTAAAAGCAGATTGTCCAGCACCGAAAGATTGGGGAAGATGCGACGGTCCTCGGGGACGTAGCCGATTCCCGACCTAGCCGCCTTATAGGGAGGATAACCCGTAATCGTTTTCCCTTCGAAGACGACCGCCCCTGATTTCGGTTTGACCAGCCCCATGATGCTTTTCAGAGTGGTGCTTTTCCCCATGCCATTGCGGCCCAGCAGGGTGACGAGCTCCCCCTGATTAACGTTTAGGGAAATCCCCTGCAGAACATGGCTCATTCCGTAGTAGGTATTCAATTCTTTGACATCGAGTAACATTCCACTTACCCCACCTCTTAAATGTTTCGGGTTTCGAGTTTCGGATTTCAGGTTTGAAGTAGGGCGGCTATATAGAGATGCATCCCCTCTAGGGCCGTTAGTTCTCAACCTGAAACTCGAAACTCTGTTAAATTTAGGCTTCCAGTTCCCCCAGGTAGGCATCTTTGACCGCCTGATTCTGCCGGATCTCCGCCGGAGGCCCCGTGGCCAGGATCTGCCCGTAATGCAGAACGGTGATGCGATCCGCCAGGGAGAAGACTACATCCATGTCGTGCTCGATGATGACTGCGGTTTTGCCCTCCGTGAGCCGTCTGATCAGCTCGACGGCATAATGGGTTTCATCGCGGGACATGCCGGCCGTGGGCTCATCCAGCATCACTAGGTCCGGGTCCGTCCCCAAGGCCATGCTGATCTCTAGGGAACGATGTTTCCCGTAGGACAGCATCCCGGCGGGCATATCCCGCTCCCGGTCTAAATTGATCCTTTTTAATATCTCGTCCGTCTCTTTGGTTATGTCCTCCATCTTATCCACTTTGCGAAACAGCTGGAAGCGGACCCCCTTCTTGGATAGGACGGCCAGTCGAATGTTCTGAAAAGCGGTCAACCGGTTAAAGGTGCTGGTGATCTGAAAAGAGCGCCCCATGCCCAGGCGCGCCATTTGGTATGGCTTGGACCCGGTTACCTCTTTTCCTTTGAAGAACACTTGCCCCCGGCTCGGATGGTACGTTCCGGTGATGACGTTGAAGAGCGTTGTTTTCCCCGCTCCATTGGGCCCAATCACGGCGTGCCGCTCTCCCTCTTCCACCTGCAAATTGACATCGAACAATACTTCCAAGCCCTTAAAATCGTGATACAACCCTCTGCTCTCCAGGATATTCATGAAACCTTCTCCAATTTAACCTTTGGGGCAGAATGGGCCAGCCATTTTTGTTTCAGAATTCTGACCCCGCCCACAAACCCCATTGGTGCAAACATGATGACCAGAATAAGAATCAGGCCCGCCACCAGCTCAACCCGATCCGTATAACGGGTCGTCACTTCCTCCAGAATTTGCATGATGGCCGTGCCCCAGATCGGGCCAAAGAAGCTGCCCAATCCACCGACGAGAGTATTAATGACGGCCCCAAAAGAAACCAAAATGCCGAAGCCACTATCGGCAGCAATCAGGTTTTGAAATAACGCAAAGATGGAACCCGCGACCCCGGCAAAAGCGCCGGCGACAACATAAACCACGGCCTTGGTCTGCGGCACCTTAAAACCCAGATAGTCGACCCGCATGGCATTATCCCGGACACCCACCTGGATTTGGCCAAAAGGCGTCTTCGTAAAAAACCACATAATCCAGAGGCTCACCCCCAAGACGACGACGGCAAAGTAATAAAAGTTCTCCGGAGCTTTCATATCAATTGAGACGATCCCCGGAATGCTGAACGGGGGTATAGGAAACCCTCCGATTCCGTCTTCTCCGCCGGTGATATTTCTTAATTTCAGGGCCAGGACATACATGAGCTGGCCAAACGCTAGGTGCAGCATGGAAAAGGCCGAGCCGGTGACCCTGACGACGATGGGGCATAGGATCAAGGCAAGGACAACTGCCGATCCCGCGCCGATCAAGATCGCCGGCAGAAGAGGGAACCCCTGGATATGCTTCAAGGCCAGTGCCGTGCCATAACCGCCGACACCGAAAAACATGGCATGGCCAAAGCTGAAAAGCGCCGTGTAGCCGAGGAGCAAATTAAAAGAGACGGAATAGACGGCAAAGACGGCGAACGTCACAAAAAAGTTGGTATAGTAGATACCAAAAACTCTTGGGTATAATGCCAGAATTACAATTAACCCGACCCATAAGATCCACCGAAGCTTCTTTTTCATCATTCTCTTTCTCCAAAGAGACCCATGGGTCGGATCGCCAGGATTATGGCCATGAAGGCGAACATCAGGACTGGCGCAAGGGAAGAGACGAACTGTACCCCATAGGAACTCAGCAGCCCAAATATGATGGAGACGATAAACGCTCCCGTGAGACTGCCGAATCCCCCGGTAATCACTACCACAAAGGCATCCATGCCCATCTGGTCTGCCAGCCCAGGAAATACGGTCAGTATGGGTGCTATAACCACCCCGGCTATCCCGGCCAGCCATATACCGACTCCAAAGACAAACGTGAAGACCAGGGGGATATTGATGCCAAGGGCATTGACCATATCGGCGTCCGAAACGGCCGCGCGCACAATTTTGCCGATACGCGTTTTATACAGGAGCAAAGCCATGATCGCCAAAACCACCAGCGACAGCACGATGATGAAAAGCCGATAGACCGGATAGTCCATGCCTCCGATCTTCACCAATCCGCTGAGGATCGGAGGAATCTTAACCGGCAGGCTCTCCGTCCCCCAGAAGATCTTAACCCCGGCCAGGATGACGAGCGAAACGCCCACGGTTAACGTCAATTGGCTCATCAGCCCGAAAGCATGTATTTTCCTGAGGAGAAATCTTTCCAGGAGAATTCCAAAAAAAGCGGTGACGATCGGCGCCAGAAGCAAAGCCGCCCAGAAATTTCCGGTCAGGGACAAGAACTGGTAACAAAAATATGCGGCCAGCATGAAGAAGGCGGCATGGGCGAGGTTCAGAATGTCCATCATCCCGAATATCAGGGTGAGGCCGGAAGCGACCAGAAAAAGCACCATCCCGTAGGCCAGCCCGTGTATCCCCTGGGCGACATACATTGCGGTCGTTGATTCCATCGATTCTACCTCTTGGGGAGAAGAACGCAAAGCCCAGAGCGCAAGCGTCAAAAACTTCAGATTGGAAACCAGGATTTTGCTCTGGGCTCTATGTCCTCTGCACTTTGCGTTCGCTTATTTATTGGCCCCAATCATTCTTCCCCTTGCATCGATCCAGGTTTCGATCCATTAAAGGGAGCACCTTATCGGCCGGGATCTTGAACATTGGGCCCGCAGCGCAAGTGCCCTGGAACCAGTAATAGGGCGGAATGTTGAAAGACTCCTTCTGCTGGTCGGGAGGGACGAATTCGAAGATGTGAAGGTCCTGGATCGCTTTATGGTCGCAGGGCCTCATTTGCATAATTTTCCCGTTCACATACTGGTAGGTGTCCCCCTCCCAAACTTTGATCATCTTTTCCGGGTCCGTGCTCTTGGCCCTTTCCATAACGCTCAACATCCAGTAGGTCTGCATAATGTAGGAACCGAAATTGCCGGTCCCGTGTTCATAGAGCCTGGTGTTAAAAGGCGCCTGCCACTTGGTCTTCCACAGGTTATTCCAGGTTTTGTAGTATTTAATTTGTTCGGGTGTCTTGAAGGTCGGCGGCTCCGTTCCATACTGACTGAGCTGGACTAACCCCTTCGTCCCTTCTACTCCGACTTCATGAAGGAAATTGGGCTCATCCAGGAAAATGTGGGCAAAGGGAAGCGTGATTCCCATCTGTCTTGCCTGTTTAAGGAGATTGGCAGCATCCGGGACCCAGTCACCTGTATAGACGACCTCGGCTCCGGAACCCTTGATCTTTTCCAGGTAGGGAGCAAAGTCGGTTAAGAAAAGCTTGTGGTAATCCTCGCCGACAATTTGGCCTTCGGGATAGTATTGTTTCAGCCCTTTTTTAAACCCCTCCGCCATGGAGTGACCGAACATGTAGTCCTGGCAGAGGATGTAAAATTTTTTCTCCTTTTTCCTGATCTGGGCATAATAGTAGGCGATTCCACGTCCGATCTGGTCGCAGGAAAAAGAGGTAAAGAAAGAATAGCGAGAGAAATTCGTGGCATCATTGAGCTCATCGGATAGGGCAGCAGTATTCTGGGCAATGACTTTGTATTTACTGGCCGTGTCGTTAATGACTTTCATCAGGTTGCTGCCGTCCGTACCCCAGAGGACATGAACCTTGTCCTGCAGGACCATCCTTTCACAGATCTTCTTTCCCTGGTCCGGCTTGGACATATGGTCCGCCTTGATGATCTGGACCAACTTCTTTTTGCCATCCACCAGGATGCCGCCCCTCTTGTTAATATCATGGGCCACCCATAGAAGGTTCATCCAGTACATCTGGCCGACAATCGCAGCCGGGCCGGAGTGGGAGGCGACACAGGCGATCTTGATGGTGTCCCCGGTCGGGATCACTGGGTTGTTGGGGTCAAAGTCGGACATATCCCCCATCTTGTTGACATCAAAGACGGCCTTGGGTGTTGCAAAAGCCATAGCCTTGACTACTCCCCATGGCCCGAAAGAGAAGGTGAAAACAAAGGTTACCAGCGCGAGCATCCAGGACATCTTAGAAATCGTCTTCATCTTCCTGCCTCCTTTCCTTATCTCAGTAGATTACAAAAGGGACTCCTCTACCTCTTCAATCGTCCTCGGATTTCATCCTTCCAGGCAAGCTTCAGGTGCCGCAGCTTTCTAAATTGAAAACTTGAACCTTCGGAAGAAACGGTTCCCTATCTTCAAGCATAAAAATGGAATGGTCCGGTCGGGAAAATGGCAAAATTCCCTAATAGCCAATGAAGGCATTTTGGTGGGCGCAAAGCGAAACCTTCGGAATCCTCTTTTCATCCTTCGACCCAGAAGGCTATGGAACAAGGTGGCAACCGAACAGGCTGTTAGACCCGGCTTGGGGCAAGGAGTAACCTAAAAATCGAACCTTGTCAAGAAAAAATTGAATTTAAAAGAACAATCCGATCTTTGATTTTTCGTGGCAGAGGATCGAGGCCAGGTCCCGGGCCATGGAGGGCTTCTTGACCGCTCGAGCGATATTCCGATTCAGGAAAAATTCCCTCACGATCAGCCTTTGGACAAGAGACCCGAAAAAAAATTCCCGACTCGGGAGTGCGTTCCTCCATAGGTTTTCATAGGCCCGCCCTGCTTTCTCCAATTCTCCGGGTAAACTCAACGCCGAGTGAATGGCCTCCGCCGCGCACTCTCCGCTTCGCAGGGCGAAGTAGACCCCTTCCCCGGTCAGGACATCCGTAAAGCCGCCGGCATCGCCTACTAACAGAACGTTTTTCCGGCTTCGCCGCCGGAAAAAAGAACCCAGGGGGATGGGGCCTCCCTGGAGGGAATTTTCCACCATCCGGGCTTGCCTCAATCTTTCTTTTACCAACGGGTTCCCCTCCGTAAAGGTCTGAAAAAGATTGCGGATGTTTTTTTCTTTTAAGTGGCATGACGCGATTCCGACTCCCACATTGGCCGAGTCTTCCCCAGTGGGGAAAACCCAGCCATACCCGGGGAGAATGGAGCGGACGCAATGGATCTCGATGCGATGGGCTAAATCTTTTACCCCCCGGAAATAGGCCCTTATTCCGAAGGCTCCTTGCTGAAAGTTCTGTTTTCGAGAAACTGCTTTTCGCGCGACCACCGAATAGGAGCCGTCAGCCCCGACCAGGAATTTGGCCAAAAATTCCCTTTTTTGGCCTTCGGATTGCGCCTTGACTCCCTTAATGGAGCCGTTCTGATCGATGAAATCTTTAAACTCCCAATTTTCCAGGGCTTCTAGGTTCGAATATTTCCGGACCTGCTGGAAAACTAGGAAATCAAATTCTTTCCTGGGCATGACCAGGCCGAAGGGAAAGGGACCCTTCAAGTGGGAAAAAGAGACAGTGACCACCTGCCCGGCGGGAGAAAAGAGATCCACGCCGGCGACCTTCCATGGATCTTTTCTCATTATTTCCGGCAGGACCCCCAGCCGGTCCAGGGTCTCCAGCGCCGGAGGGCTGATTCCATCCCCGCACACTTTGCTCCTTGGGAATCGTTCCTTTTCCAATAGCAGAACGTCGCACCCCCGGCGGGCCAGACTGATTGCGGTGCTGCACCCACCGGGCCCGGCGCCTATGATGATTACATCATAGCTTTTGTTCATGGGGTCGTAAGGTAGGGGCGACCCGCCGGGTCGCCCCTACGAAGGCGTATCAGGTATTAACTAAGCCCCGTGGCGGAGCTGGTAAGATTTTTGGAAACCGTTGGAATGGTTGATCAGGGTAACCTTCACGATCCCCTGGCTGTCGCAAGTATAGATTTCTTCCGCCTGAAGCTCCATGGAGGGCTCGAAGCGCTGGACGGAAGCCACCTCCCATCCGTTGCCCCCAGTGAGGCTCGGATCGAAGGGAAAACGAATCTCGTCCCAGGTCGTGAGGTCCCCTGTGGGCTGGCCCTGTTCATTGAGGTGGCTGCACTCCAGGTAACGGAAGTGGCCGATGTTGTGGGCCGGATGGTAACGACGCGATTTGATCAGGGGCGGCTCTCCTTTCGTGGGAAGAAGGGTGTCCTTGGGGAAAATGGGGTCAAAGGAGATCTGCCGGCCTTCTTCTTCCTCCCTCCACACCCCGAAATGGCGGGTAAAGCGATCCTGGACCGTGAACCCGGCCATCTCGTCGGCGGCAATCGCCAGCCCGATAGCTGTGGCGGCTCGCGGGTAAGGGGACTTGCGAATCCGGCGGCCGTACCCCTCCCGCATCATCTGGGAGATCAGGGGAAGTTCGGCCGCTCCTCCGACGAGATAAAGAGCTGCATTTTCCGCCCATCCGGGGGAGGCTTCGTTTAAAGCCGGTCGGCCCAGCGTGGCCTCGACGGCGGCCAGGGTCTGCTCGACCAGCGGTCGGCACCGTTCATAAAACTCCGCAGTGGTGACGGTTACTTCTAGCTCTTGACCCTGCGCGCGTGTCAGGTCGAGCAAGATTTTCTTGGTATTGAAGTGAAGGCTCTCTTTTTTCTCGCGGCACTCTTCCAGAAGCCAGAAATTCGATCGAATTTCGGGTTTCAGCCTGGCCCGTTCAGCGCCCAGGCTGGCTAAAATGGCGTCAAAGTCATCTCCTCCCAGGTGCTCCATTCCCGCGGTGGTCATGACCCGGTGGCTGAGATCACTCATTTGAATGACCGAGAGGTCGAAGGTCCCCCCGCCCAGATCGTATACCAGAAGGAACTCTCTCTTTCGCTCCGAGGCTTGCTTCCGGTATCGGAAAGCATACTCCACCCCCGCGGCCGATGGTTCGTTGATCAGCCCCAGGACTTCAAAACCCGAACGGCGAAATCCCTCGAGAGTCAGGAACCTCTGATTGTTGTTGGCATTGGCCGGGACGCCCACCATCACCTCGAGGATTGCCGAATCCCGGAGCTGAAGGTTGGAATTTTCCAGAAGGTCCCTGTGGAGGGCGCTCAGGTATTCGATCAGGAGAGTCAGGAGGGGAACCTTTTCCTCCCCCACTTGAAGGCAAGTGGCCGGGTTGGCATGGGACAGGTAACGTTTCAGGGAGCGGATGACCTGCCAGTTTTCTTCCCACTGTTTGGACCAAGCTTCCCACCCAAAGACCCGCTTCGATCCCTTCCCGGCAATGAGAGAAGGATACCATTCCTGCCCGTCCCCCCACTCAGCCTCAAAAGTGACCAGAGGGTAATTGCCCCCTTCCACCCGGGCCACCACGGTGCGGGTTGTGCCGAAGTCGATTCCCATTCGAACTTTAGTCTGTTGTTTATTCTTCTTCATTTTCCCTGATTCAATATTTTACCAGGAATGCCAAGAAAGGCAACGGTTCCTTGGTGCTTGCCCTTTGAAATCACGGGGCGGGGGCTCTTAGGGAACCCGGGTGCAAGGCGCAGGAAAGTACCAAATATTTACGCTTTGAATTGATTTTCCCCTCTGCTAAAATTTTCATTGAGGCTCTAATTTCCATAGCCAGCCTCGAAGGGAGGAAATATGAACCGAAGAGATTTCGTCGTGGCATCGGGCGTCTTAGTCGCGGGCGTTCTGGTACCCCGCGGTACTGCCTGGGCGAACAAAGCAGAAACTAAAATTGAACTGCCGCAAAGCGCCGCTCGGGGGTCGGAAATTACTATCCGGGTGACCGTGACTCACAGCGCCAATAACTTTTTCCATCATGTTGAATGGCTTTGGATTCAGATGAACGGGAAGGAAATTGACCGATGGGAATATTCGGCAACCAACCTGCCCGAGAGTGCCACTTTTACCAAGGAGATAAAATACGTGGTGGACGGCGATTTGGAATTCAAGGCCAAGGCCAGCTGCAACCTGCACGGAAGCGCGAATGAAGCGGTCGCGAAAGTAACGGCATCATAAAAATGGCTGCGGGTTGCGAGTTCCACGTGGGCAACCAAGCTGCTAGGAGCGGGAACGAGAGAAGGGGTAGAGGTAAAGGGCCCTCGGCCAGACAGGAAATGTCTGGCCCGTGAGCCAGGACCTAGCCCCTTGTACCTGAAGCCTTTTTGAGCGGAGGTATTATGAAAATCGGCGGGGTTTCGATCATCCTGATTCTGGGGATCATTAATTTTCTTTTGCTTCTCTTCCAGGTCAGCTCCGGAATGCGCTGGATCAAAGTGAAAATGACCTTACA
>Ga0187773_10000498_pt1 | contig 15597 bp, 19 predicted proteins | sample 0216_BV02_MP05_1_FD_133133 | JGI IMG/M metagenome (GOLD analysis project Ga0187773, IMG submission 133133) | Tropical peat soil microbial communities from peatlands in Department of Meta, Colombia - 0216_BV02_MP05_10_MG | ecosystem: Environmental > Terrestrial > Soil > Wetlands > Peat | place...
CTTCATCGAGCGCAAGCTGTACCCGAACGTGGATTTCTACTCCGGCATCCTGCTGCGCGCGATGGGCTTCCCCATGAACATGTTCACCGCCGTGTTCGCCGTGGCGCGCACCGCCGGCTGGGTTAGCCACTGGCTCGAGCTGCAGGAGGAGTCACACGGCATCGACCGCCCGCGCCAGCTCTACGTTGGCAAGACGCTGCGGCATCATCCGGGGAAGAAATAACCCTCTTCACGCCCGATGGGCATAACTATACTTGGGTTTATTCGAACCCGAGGGGAGTTATCGTGTACAAATACCTTTCGTTCGTGTTGACGGCGTTGATGCTATGCGGCTGCGCGTCCTATGCCGCGACCTCCGGTCGGGTAGTGATCAAGGATGACAACAACATTATCGACGTGTGCTTTAGCGAACACGACCGCACACTAATTCAGGATTACTACGGAAAATCGAGCGAGCACCACAATGGCTTGCCGCCCGGTTTGGCAAAACGCAACGGCAGTCTCCCGACGGGGCTGGCCAAGCGCGACAAGCTTCCACCCGGATTGCAGAGCGAATCGCTGCCGCACGACCTTGACCGCAGACTATCGCCGCTTCCGTCTTCTTATGTCCGCGTGATAGTTGGCCGGGATATCGTCCTGATGGACAGAAATACACGAGTGGTGCTGGACGTGATAAACGGGGTGGCGAATTAAGTCATAGGGTGTCTGGAATCCGCTGTTGAAGGCCGCTAGTAAGCGGTATTAGTGACCAGTATCGGCCTATTCTGTTGAAAAACTCGAAAATCTTCTGAGCCAATTTTTCCGCTGACGTTGAATGTGTTCGAATATTGAAAGTAAATTCGGCGCCTAAGCTCGCGAGAGGCTTGCCACGGAAAAATCGGCGCTTTCCACTATCCCCCCGTTTGCCAGAGAAGATAATTCGCTGGTGGTCCTCAAATTTTTTGGCCTCGAACGAAAAAGGAGTTTTTCAACAGAATAGGCCAGGAACGGACGGTCGCATTCTCCTATAGCGGTCGTTTAACGCCCCGGTTGAGCGGCTGAAGACCCGCGCGAGCTGTCTTAGGTCCGGTTGAACGCTTTGTTGGGCATCAACGGGTTTCCTTTACCGATTCGAGAAAAGTGTTGTAACACTTCCATGGAATCTGCTTCGACGGTTCCTCGGCTGTTTTCAACGGGTAGACAAGTGAGGCAATGGTGATTCTTGAATTTTGCAGTACAGAAGTCGCGACAAATACCGCCTTACCTTCATCGACAGAAATTGCCTGATAAGCAGGACGTCCGTTTACTTCGAGCGCCTTCGACTCCTTTAAAACCAGCTTCAGTCCCATCGGCGCGCGATCCTTGACCATGTAGTCCTTATAGAAGCGTTCCGTTGCCTTCACGAAAGTTGCTTTGTCGCTTACGTCTTTCGGAATTTCAAACACCTGAACGGCGTACTGTCCTCCCTGTGTCCAGTATCCTCGACCGGTCACAAAATCAACCGACCGATCAGTGTCATTAACAAACATATCCAGCAAGCATTTATCCGGAGCCCAGACAACAATCGGATGTTGTTTGAAACGGTACATCCCGTCGCTATCTACTTTTAGTTTTGTAAACTCTGCGCAACCCCCCAACAGAACTCCCAACACTGCAGCTATAATTAAGCGCATTTCGCCTCCTCATTTAGTGATGCCCAACTTGTGATAGACGCACCCATCGGTCGGACTATGAGGAATAGTATTTCCTAATTCGTTTCGTCATTCTATCGTTCTTTCGGCGGGTTAGGCCGACGTTGCGTTGTTTACCGGGCCAGCAAGTACAGACCCGTACTTATGAAGGTCCGCTTTGGGTCGAGTGCGGATGTGACGGATTTCCGTAATAGTGCTTGTACGACACCCGCCAATCGTGGGCGATAATGTTGTGGGCTTGCATCAACACATGTCGTGGGCGTCAGGAACACAATGTTAGGGAACAAGGAGCCAGCACAATTGAAACATAAAGTTAACTGTACCTTTCAATTGCATTGAATCATTGAATTTTTCCCCAAACACTACCGTGTAACGCCCAGCGACCGACAGGCCGATCAGCGGTCATGCGGTGGGTGTGTTGTCGACTATATTTATTACCATGCTTCAACGTATTTTGATCGTGCTGTTCCTGTCGTTGAGTCTGATGTTCATGGAAGGGCAGGTTTCATCGGCTGAAACAACCAAGACTGCGCCAGCCGTGCCCCAGCAGGGTGCACAGAAAACGTTTTTGCGCTCGATATACAGCTGGTTATCGGCACCGCGGGACTGGATTCATTCAAGGAGTACCGGCACAAAAGGGACTGATCCAGGGCTGATTGCCGGCACGCGCAATAACCGGGCCGCAGTTCCCGACGCGCCGCTGCATCTGTTGGCACTGGAACGGCAGGGCCGTGATGAGAGAGACTCCTTCAAGACGTTCCTGTTCATTCGTTCGAAACCTGCGATAACCGACCTCGGCGCGCCCGAAAACGTGCAGGGCCAGGCTAATTCGTCGATAAAGGATGGATGCGCCGCCTATGGCAGCAACGGAAACTCATCGGATGACAACAAGCTGCCCAGCTTGACCGATCTGTCGCTCGGGATCTGTATGCGGTTTTGAGCAAGAGCGCCGAACGCAGAACGAACCCGGCTCATTTAAGAAAATCATTTTGACCGTCAGTACCCCGGGACCGCCACGGATGGTGACCTCCATAATTTTTTTCCTGGCTTTTCGACGTTCCGGATCATATTCGTCTTGCCGGGTGCTCAAAATATTCCGGTAATTTTACGCTCCAAAACAGGGACGCGACCGCGTTCACGCACCGCGACGGTGCGAAGTTTTCACGCGCTGATTTTCCGCTGGACGATACATCGCTTCCCATTCAATAAGTTATTTCCGCGCGCTCGTTGACGCCTCACTGGCACGGCGATTGCTTCTACACCTCGGGCATTCCGTTCGGGATGAGACGGCGTAATGAATCACGCGCAGACTCCACTGACACGTCATTGGCATTCCCGTTCCTGTATCTCCCACGCAATTTTCGTCCAGCACGTAATCGCGCTGATTAACAATTCTTGGCAGGACCACGGTTCCCGCGGACACCTGGAAATGTGATCAGGAGATTTTCACGATGAAATTCGAGGAAGCGTACGTGGTGTATGGCGCCGTGAAGCGAAGAATCCGCCCATCGAATTGGATCGACCGGCTCATGTGCATCGTTGCCGCCCATTGGAGAGGCCAGGCGCAAGCACATCCTTGCGGAACCTGTCGTCAGTGTCCGGACACTTCCTGCTTTGTATTTCCGGTCAGGCTGCACCAGACGCACCCCGGTTTATTTCGGGACCTTCTCTTCTGCCTGCGTATGCTCGAGGTTCCCGATCTCAGCGCGCGATGTCCGCGGAATGTCGAGGGCTCTGAAATAGACCGGCAAAGCGCCGCCTGAGCATCGCGCTCGGTCCGATGGCCGTGGTAATAATCGAGCGTGGCGCCTTTGATTTCTCTCTAGCAAATACGGGCCCGTACTTGTGAATGGCGAGTTTCGGCTGCGGACCGTCGGATTTCCCGGAAGCAGCCGGTCACCCACGGGCCGCATGCACCATACTTGATAACCCGCCAGTTAACGGGTTAACTAGCTGCCGTATGCTTTTTAGCCATTTAATGGAGAAACCACATGGATAAGAAGAAACTGTTGGTGCTGGGGATCTTCCTCACGGCTTTGAGCGTTTTGTCCGGGTGCGCGTCCGTACCCATGGCCAGCGATGAGAAGGACGCCGCCGCCAAGACATTTCGTGTCCAGCCAGGGAAATCGAATATTTACGTATATCGGAATGAGTCCATAGGCGCCGCTGTGAAAATGGAAGTTAACTTGGATACCACAGAGATTACAGCGACCGCAGCCAACACTTATCTGCTTCTGACGGTGGATCCCGGCAAGCATACGATCACATCGCATGCCGAAGACGACGATACCCTCACGGTCGATGCCCAGCCAAACAAGAATCACTTTGTGTGGCAAGAAGTCAAAATGGGGATACTTTACGCGCGTACCAAACTACATTTGGTTGACGAGCAAGCCGGGAAAATCGGCGTCAGTGAGTGCAAGCTGATTGAGCCAAGCAATACGGGAATCGACGCGGGTAAGAAATAACAGCGACCGAAATGATTATCGCCGACAGCCTGCTTTAAGCGCTGCGAAACCAATTGTGGCTGGGCTGCGCTTCTACTGCTTAGGATAACCCGTTCTTGCGGGCATCCTCGGTCATTCCGCCTCATTGAATGAGCAGATTTCGACCGTCGCACCGACGACACCTTCCTGGACTGCATCGCTCTGGACACGTTTCCCCAATTGACCAATCTTGATTCTTGAAAACCGGCATGTGGTCAAGTAACGTGTTATTCAATTAAAACAATCCAGAGGAGGAACGCGCAATGTTGGCGACACATAATAGGAAGTTCAAAGCAATCTTGGTTTCTGCCGCTGTTTCGGTGGTCACCGCTTGCGCTACCATTGTCGGTGAAAGGACCCACCTGATGGAAATCTCCAGCAACCCCAGCGAAGCCAATGTTTCAATCACGGACGAGAGGGGCCAGGTCATATTTGAAGGGAAAACCCCAACCAATGTGACCCTACAAAAGCACGATGGAAGTTACTGGGGAAAGAAATCATATACGGTTAAGATTTCTAAACCCGGATTCTCCGAACAAATTATCGCTGTGACAGCCAGTGCTAATGGTTGGTACATCGGCGGCAACATCTTATTGGGAGGTTTAATCGGCTGGTTCATCGTGGATCCCTGGAATGGCGGCATGTACACCCTTTCGCCCAAAGACATCAGTGCGACATTGCCTGCCAAGACCAGTGACAATAACCAATTCAAGGATGGCAATATCTCGATCATGTTATTGGAGGACGTTCCGCCAGCTCTTCGCGATAAGATGGTGAAAGTTGGTAAGTAGGCATGATTCCTGTTTTTTGTTAACAATGGCCTTGTTGGACACGGCGGCGAAATGTCGCCGTGTCGTCCGATTTATTTGGACAGTCAGATCGGTGGTCCGGGTGCGAACAGGTGCAACGCGCAAGTAGCAATATCACCACGATTTCTCTACTTCCAGTGCGAGAGTGTCTGCTTCGGGTTTATTCTGTTGAAAAACTCGAAAACCTTCTGAGCCAATTTTTCCGCTGACGTTGAACGCGTTTGATGTTGAAAGTAAATTCGACGTCAGAGCTCGCGAGAGGCTTGCCACGGAGAATTCGGCGCTTTCCACTGTCCCCATTTGCCGGAGAAGATATTTTGCTGGTGGTCCTGAAATTTTTTGGCGTCGAACAAAAAAGGAGTTTTGCAACAGAATTAGGTTGGAAGCGGTTACTCAACAGAGGAAGACAGTTTACGCGACGTCACTTCGCTGCTGCTCGATGCTGATCCGCTTCCGTAGGTAACTGCTGTATTCATAAATCGCGAATGAAAAACGGTTTTTTCATTGAGATGGCAGAACCCGAGCCGGACTAAGGAAGAACTGTTGTCACGGCTCGAACTTTATTTCGACATTCAAATAAAGGCCTACCCTGTTGGATTTCCCGTCAACAAGCCCGAGGACCATGGCGCGGGTTTAATTGACAGGGCTTGATCGGTTTGGCGACACGGTATTCAAGGACAGCAACCGATGGGCGGCACGTAAGGCCGGATTTCGGGTGGCAACACCTCTCCGGGCAAACACATTGGTTGGCTAGACTGGTCCAGTAAGATCACGTATCGCCGTCCGCCAATGCCGCCATAAAAGGGAGTCTATGAAACGCACTTCATTGTTCCTGCTGTCACTGCTAACCATTGCGTCCATGGGGGCCGCTGCCGGAGTAAATGCTGCCAACTGTCCGCCCGAGGGCAAGGGCGGCGATCCCATCGCCAACCGCCTGAAGAACCGCCAGGCCGCCCCGACCAGCTTGCAGGAGATGGACGTGCCGCAGTTCTTGGCAAGCTTCAACCCGGATATGCACACGCCGAAGAACCGCGCCGAGTTCACGGCACCACAGAAGGAGGCCGTCGAACTGCGGGAACAGGAGGGCATTGCCCTAACGGGCTATCTCCTCATGGCCAACAGAGGCACGGTTGACGCGGCCAATTGCAATGACAAGAAGCGACGCAATTTTCACCTGTGGATCGGGAAGATCCCGGAACATTACAAGGACCTGGCCAAGAAGGCCCGCGCCAAAGCCGTGATCGCGGAACTGACCCCGTTCTGGCAAGCGCAGCACCCGACCTGGCGCCTGCAAGACCTGGAGAAACTGGCCAAACAAGGGGCGATGGTGCGCGTCTCCGGCTGGGCCTTCTATTATCCCGAACACCCCGATGAGCTGGGCAGGACGCGGGGGACGCTGTGGGAAGTGCATCCGGTCACCCGGATCGAGGTGTGGAGCGGCGGGGGCTGGCGGGAACTGTAGGCTGCGGTACACTCCACTCGCGTCCGACTGGACACCGAGAACGCGCCATGTACGAACACCGTCGTGACCCGCTGCTGCCGTTCCCGGCGTTTCTACAGCGAGTCTTGAAAAACCTGTACATCGCAGCCGCGATCGTGTCCGTGGCGCTCGGGGTCGGCGTGCTCGGGTATCACGGGCTGGAGGATATCCCCTGGATCGATGCGATCCTCAATGCATCCATGATCCTCGGCGGCATGGGGCCGGTCAACGCACTGCACACCACCGGCGGCAAGCTCTTTGCCTCGGCTTATGCCTTATTCAGCGGGATCGTGTTCATCACCACCACGGGGATTCTGTTCGCACCGTTTGTGCATCGGTTCCTGCACCGGTTTCATCTCGAATCAAAGTGAAAACTCGATATCGGCAATCCGTTGTTGAAGGCCGCTGAGAAAATGGCAGTGGAATCCGGTTCCGGCCATCAACGGTCATACCGGCTCTATTTATCGAAATGGATACGGTTCATACTCAAGCTGCATGCTGCTAGTCACTAGTCGCTAAAAGTATTCCAGCGCCCGGGGGCGGAAATGGATATCGATCTCCACAGGAGTGGCGTGCGCGTTCTCGCGCTGTTTCTTTTTCTCGGTGCCTGCGCGCAGACGCGCGAACCGGAAAAATTGTTCGACGCAACCGCGGCAACATCCGGCACCGCAGCGGTCCTGTGGTCGGTTGGCTCGCGCCGGGACTCGTTCCGGGAAAGAACGAATTATGCGATCGTCACCAAGATCAACGACACCGAATTAAGCGATGACAGCCCGCCGACCCCGAAGCCCATTGAACTGCTGGCCGGGCGGTACAACGTGAAAATTCGCTACGAACGAGACTTTTTCATGTGGGAAACCGGATCCATTCCCAATACGCAATCCACGCAGTCCGTCGAGCTGCCGGTCGAGCCGGGACATAGCTATTCGCCACAAGCGACAAGGCGCTGCGGCAAAAACTGGATATGGATCGAAGACTGGGGCATGAGGGTTCAAAACGACATCGATATGTGGAAAGAAAAAGGTTATTACCGTTACGATTTTCAAGAAAAAACCGGCACTAAACGAGTGGTCGCCGGCGAAGCCCCTCCTGCCACGTGCGAGGTGAAACAGCAATAACGATTCGGCCGGGGCGTATTTCTATTCGCTTGGCCACAAAATTACTCGAGCGATCGCTTCGATGTGGAATCCTGATTGCCGGTTTCGGCCATGACCGGACGGTCGTGTGCCTATTCAAAAATAGTTGTAAAGTGCCTAACCGTGATACTCGCAGCCATAAAACACTTATCGACTCCCGGAACTTTCTCGCCGAATCTCGTCGCCATCGGCGGCTATCTCGCGATAGTGGCGATTTTTTCGTTGGAAGTGGTATCCACCAACGAAATTCCGCTCCAGGTCCTGTATATTTTTCCGCTGACAGCGGTTGCTATTCATTGTGAGAAAAAAAGCCAGATTGTCGGCGCCGTCATTTTATCAATTGGCTTACAGGTCGTAACACTCTTATCGCATGAGAACGTCTCCGTATCTTCAAAACTCATCATCTCGATTATCATTCTCGCGTCGAATGCGATGGTTGCTTCGGTGGCCCGATACGCGCGCGAACACTATCTCGAGGCCGAGCGCCTCGCCACCATCGACTGGCTGACAGGGCTTAATAATCGTCGAAGCATCGAGCTCATCATGGATAAGGAGATCGCAAGACATAAGCGCTATGGCGGTGTTTTTTCCTTTGCGCTGGTCGACCTCGACAACTTCAAGGATTTGAACGATTCCCGAGGACACCCCGTCGGGGATGAGGCATTAAGGATTCTTGCCGAGGTTCTGCGCAAACAAACTCGAGAATCTGACACGGTGGCCCGTCTTGGCGGAGATGAATTCGCCATCCTGATGCCGAATACTCTCGCAGTAGATAGCGCTTTGCTATGTGAGCAGCTCTCCGCAAAGGTCAAGCGCCGGATGACCGATGCCGCGTTCCGTCTCACCGTCAGCATCGGATGTACAACCATCGAACAGACACCGGAGGCAACGTCAGAGGTGTTTAAGAAGGCAGATAAAGCGATGTATTCGGCCAAGGCCAATGGCAAAGGGTGCGTGGTTAGCCTCTAGCCTTCTGGCAAGTGTGTTTGAACATCCGCCGTCATGCCTTACATCGGTTGAATCCGCAGTCGAAAGCGGACTGTCCGCCATGCGTGCGGTTTCGGCCAGGAGCGGCGCGTGGCGTATCCCCGAAGCAAACAGTCAACGACGTTTTCAACATCTTAATCACTTTGATGTGATGTAGCGCAGGCCACTAATACGATGCTTAAAAGCACCGGCAACGTGGCTCTGGGCGCGACGGGCATTTTTCTCCGTTCTGAGCTGTAAATTCCGTCGAATTTATTTTTTCCGGAAGCGTTGCGTGAGCGCGCGCCGCTTTTCATACGCCTCGCGCGCGATCGCGACGTCTTCGAGGAAGTAGGGCAGCTCTTCCAGCGTCAGCGCCTGCGGGCCGTCGACCAGCGCCTTGGCCGGCGCCGGATGAAAATCAACCAGGATCATGTTGGCGCCGGCGATCACGCCCTGCGCGGTGACGTGCATGATGTCAAGGATGCCGTCGGGCGATTTTTCGCGCAAGCCGACCGAATGCGACGGATCGACGCACACCGGCATGCGCGTCAGGCGCTTCACCACCGGCACATGCGCGAAGTCGACGAAGTTGCGGTGCGGGTCGCCCATGTTGGTCTTCATGCCGCGCAGCCCGAATACGATGTTACGGTTGCCCTCGCTCGCCAGGTACTCGGCGGCGTTGAGCGATTCCTCGAGCGTGATGCCGAAGCCGCGCTTCAGGAGCACCGGCATCTCGTGCTGGCGTCCGACGATCTTCAGTAGTTCGAAGTTCTGGGTGTTGCGCGTGCCGATCTGAATCATCACGCCGGTGGGCTTGCCGGTTTTTTCGAGCGCCTCGCGGATTTCATCGAGGTGCGAGTCGTGGGTGATCTCCATGGCGATCACCTTGATGCCATATTTGCCGGCGAGCTCGAACACCCACGGCAGGCAGGTCTTGCCGTGGCCCTGGAACGAGTACGGATTGGTGCGCGGCTTGTAGGCGCCCATGCGTGTGCACACCTGACCGTTTTCCTTGAGCGCCTTGAGCATCATCTCGACGTGCGTGGGATTGTCGACCGCGCACAGCCCGGCGAACACGTTCAGGTTGTCCTGGCTGAAATGGACGCCGTTGTATTCGAAGCCGGTGGCGCGGCGATCGTCCTTGTGGCGCCCGAGGATGCGGTAATCCTCGGACACGCGCACGACACGCTCGACGCCGGCGAGGCTCTCGATCTCGGACTTGTCGAGCGAGGCGGTGTCGCCGATCAGATAGATCTCGGTCAGCGTCTGTTGCGTGCCGATCTCCTGGTGGATGCGCGTGCGGATGTTGGGTTTGTGACTCAGGAATTCCAGGATCTGACGGTATTCCGGACTCTTGTCGGTGAGGTCGGACTTGAGGATGACGATCATCGGCTGGCCTTTGGTCTATTGTCGGGACGGCTGCGGGCGCGTATTTTAACAAGGGCGTGCGGAAAAACACGATTTCCGCCGCGCCGCGGTCCGGATCGCCGGTAAACCGCCTTCGGACAAGAACCATGACGACTTCCAAGCCGCCCTATACGCTGAACCGGCACCTGCTCGAGCGGGAGGTGCGCCTCGATACCTACCGTTCCCAGGGGCCGGGCGGCCAGCACGTCAACCGCACCGAATCGGCGGTGCGGTTGACCCACCTGCCGTCGGGGGTGGTGGTGACGGCCTCCGATACCCGCTCCCAGTTGCGCAACCGCGAGATCGCGTTCGACCGGCTGATCCACAAGCTGCGCCTGCTCAACCGCGTGCCCAAACCGCGCAAGCCGACCCGCATCAGCCGCTCGGTGAAGGAGCGACGGCTGGCGTCCAAGAAACGCCATTCGGTGCGCAAACGCCTGCGCTCCGCAGGGCATGAGGAATATTAGGGTTTGCTCATCCGTCGCATCAGCCTGCCGCGCCACGTACCGTCCTTGCGCCCCCGGCGGAATTGTCAGAACCGTGAAGTTGACGTAGGATGTTTTTCGCGCCCGGGGCGGGAGGCTGGATGTCCGTAGGGCGGTTTTCACTATACAAAATATAAAGAGGTTCCTATGCAGACCGGTACCGTGAAGTGGTTCAACAACGCGAAGGGATATGGCTTCATCACCCCGAGCGACGGCAGCGAAGACGTGTTTGTGCATTTTTCCACAATTGAGGCGGATGGATACAAGACCCTGAACGAAGGGCAAAAGGTCGAGTTTGAGCATACGCAGGGACCGAAGGGCAAACAGGCCACTCGGGTCGTTCCCCGCTAAGTTTCAAAGAAGGACAGCACAAAAACTTGCCGATTCCGAAGGCCCCGTCACCGACGGGGCCTTTCTATCTTGTCGCGTTGGCTCAGGCCCGGAGGCCGTGGCTTGCTGTTGATCGTCCATGTCGCTTGAGACGCTGACCGAACTGATCAGGCAGTACGGCTATGTCGCGATCCTGATCGGAACCTTTCTCGAAGGGGAGACGATCCTGATCCTGGGCGGCTTCGCCGCGCACATGGGTTACCTCGACCTGCCGTTGGTGATCGCCTCCGCCTTGGCCGGCAGCTTCAGCGGCGATCAGCTGTACTTTTACATCGGTCGGCACTTCGGGCCGAAGATCATCGCACGGCGCTTGTCGTGGCAGGACGGCGCGGAAAAAGTCTACAAGCACCTGCATCGACACCAGAACCTGCTGATCCTGACGTTTCGTTTCTTCTACGGTTTTCGCAATGTCACGCCGTTCGTCGTCGGCTCGGCCCGGGTTTCACGCGCGCGGTTTTTCGCGCTTAATCTGATTGGCGCGGTTGTCTGGGCATTCTCGTTTGGTTATGCCGGCTTCCTCTTTGGCGAGGCCTTCAATTTGTATATCGACAACTTTCAGCGCTATCAAATGTACGCGCTGCTCGCCCTGGCGGCGTTGGGACTTTTTATCTGGCTGTTTACTTTGCTGCGCCACCGCCGGCGCGCGTTGGAGCACAAGAAATAGACTCGGCGAGCTGGCGCGGTACGACGTCAGACCGGTTTGGCCTGGCGCTCCAGGACCACGGCATAGAAGGCGTCGGTGTGATGACGGTGTGTCAGCAGCCGCAGCGCCGGGGTCGGCATCGACAGCGGCACGTGCCGTCGCTCCAGGATTTCATTCACGGACAGGGTCTGGAATTCCGGGTGCCCGGCGAGAAATTCCTCGACGACGTCCTCGTTCTCCTCGCGCAACAGGCTGCACGTTGCGTACACCAACCGCCCGCCGGGTTTCACCAGTTCGGCCGCGGCCGCGAGGATGCGCCGCTGTGTTTCGGTCAGCTCCGCCAGATTGATCTCGCGCCATTTGATGTCGGGATTGCGCCGCAGCGTGCCGGTGCCGGAACAGGGCGCGTCCACCAGCACGCGGTCGATCTTGCCGTGCAGGCGCTGCACGCGTGCATCGCGCTCGTGAGCGATGGCCACCGCGCGCACGTTGTCGAGCCCGGCGCGTTTCAGGCGCGGCTTCAGGCGCTCCAGCCGGCGCGCCGATACGTCGAAGGCGTAGACAGTCCCGGTGTTGGCCATGAGCGCGCCCAGGTGCAGCGTCTTGCCGCCGGCGCCGGCGCAGAAATCCACCACCATTTCGTGTCGCCGCGGCTCCAGCAGCAGCGACAGCAATTGACTGCCCTCGTCCTGAACTTCGAATAATCCTTGCCTGAAACCGGCCGTATGGAACAGCGGCGCGCGGTCGACGCGCCGCAGGCCCGCCGGTGAATAAGGCGTCCGCTCGCAGGCGAAGCCTTCCTGAGCCAGCTGCGCCTGCACCGATTCCCGTTCGGCTTTGATCGTGTTCACGCGCAGGTCCAGCGGCGCGGGTTGATTAAGCGAACGCGCCAGAGCCTCCGACTCGGCGTCGCCGAACTGTGCGCGCAGGCGGTCGGCCAGCCAGTCCGGAAGATTAGCGCGCACCGCGAAGGACAGGCTGTCACGGTCGAGCGCGCGCAGGCGTTCCGCCATCGCGCGCGCGTCGCCGCGATAATCCGTTTCTTCGAGCGCGCGGGCGCTGTAGCCCTCGGTCAGCAGAAACGCGGCCACCAGGCTCGTGGCGTCGGCACGCTCGGCGATCCGCTCGAGCAGGCGGCGTTGGCGCAGGCAGCCGTAGACGGTTTCGGCGACGAAACCGCGGTCGCGCACGCCCATCTTGGCATGCGCGCGGAAATAGGCATCCATCTGCCGGTCGGCCGGATATTTTTCTCCGAGTATGCGTTGCAGCAATTCAGCGGCGGATTTGAGCAGAATCGGTTTGGGCATAAAAATGAAGTTAACCGCCGGGACGCCAGGGGCGCCAGAAGGATCTTCTTAAAAATGGATTGAGCCGGCGCGTTGACGGCAGCGCAAATATCGCTGTTGTCCTTATAAATTAAAATTCAGAGATTTCAACTTTGACGAGTTTGCTTTTCCTTGTGGTCCTGGCGTCGTGGTGGTGAAAGCCTATTTGCCGTACCGCTTCAGCAAATCCTGGTAGGCATCGATACGGCGGTCGCGGAAGAACGGCCAGATGCGGCGCACGTCCTCGGTGCGCCGTCGGCTGACTTCGGCGATCAGCACTTCGGGTTTGTCGGTGGAAGCCTGGGCCAGAAATTCACCCTGCGGTCCGGCGATGAAGCTCGAACCCCAGAACTGGATGCCGTTTGAACGCCCGCTCGGGTCGGGCTCGATCCCGATGCGATTGCAGGTCACCAGCGGCAGGCCGTTGGCGATGGCATGGGCGCGCTGGATCGTGATCCAAGCCTCGCGCTGGCGGTTTTTTTCCGCCGCGTCGTCGCGCGAGTCCCAGCCGATGGCGGTGGGGTAGAGCAGAATCTCGGCGCCGTGCAGCGCCATCAGGCGCGCCGCTTCTGGGTACCACTGGTCCCAACACACCAGCACTCCAAGCGTGCCGACCGAGGTCGCGATCGGCGCGAAACCCTGATCCCCGGGCGTGAAATAGAATTTTTCGTGATAGCCGGGGTCGTCCGGGATGTGCATCTTGCGGTAGCTGCCGCGCAGGCTGCCGTCGGCATCCAAGACCACGGCGGTATTATGGTGCACCCCCGGCGCGCGTCGCTCGAACAGCGAGCCGACGATCACCACTGTCAGTTCTTTCGCGAGTTTGCCGAGCGCTTCCGTGGCCGGGCCGGGAATCGGTTCGGCTTGGTCGAAGCGCTTGGTATCTTCGGTCTGACAGAAATAAACCCCGGTGTGCAGCTCCTGCAGCAGCACCAAGCGCGCGCCGCGCGCCGCCGCGTCGCGGATGCCGGCGGTGGAAGCGGCGAGATTTTGGTTTCGATCCTCGGTGCAGGTGTGCTGCACCAGGCCGACCTCGAGCGTGCTGTTCATGGCGCCAATGTTAGCATGATCCAGCGCGGTTTTTGCCCGTTGCTTGACACTTGTCGCGGCAGTTTCTATCGTTTGCCTCCCGTTTTGAACAACAAGGAGATTTGCAAATGAAACGTTCAGTCGGATTGTTGGCAGCCGCGATGATGTTGGCCGCGCCCATGGCCATGGCGTATCAGGTCATGGGACCCGTGCTCGAAGTCACCGACACCAAGATCGTGGTGCAGAAGGGCAAGGAGAAGTGGGAACTCGCCCGCAACGCCAACACCAAGGTCGAGGGCGAGCTCAGGAAAGGCGCCAAGGTGACGGTCGAGTACAGCATGACCGCGACCAACATCGCGGTGAAGGAAGAGAAGGGCAAGGCAAAGGGCAAAGAGAAGAAGTAAACGCAAGCCGCGCCGTATTGAAAAAACGGGAAGGTCCGCGAGGGCCTTCCCGTTTTATTTCGCGTCTTCTGTGACAACGATGAATGACAAAGAGGTTCCATTTTTGGACGACGGTGAATTTTGTTTATAATTAAATCTTCGGTAACAAGGGGAGAATGTTATCACCAGAATTTTAGGACTCACCTTTGGCATCGCATTTATTTTCGCCGCGTTTGCCGTCGAGCCATTTCAAGTTGAAATAATCAAAGAAGTGCCACTGCAAAAAGATGACATTTATGACCAAAAGGGTAGCGTGGATCGCGGAAAATTTTAAATCCTCCAAAGCTGTTATCGAGATGAAAGATAAAGATCTCGGTGTAATTATTGGAAACGCAGCAATGGATGTGAATATTTCTGCAGTGAAATGGCTACCGGCTGTGAACACTCCCTTCACTTTCAAGATGAAATTGGAGATGAAGGATAAAAAGTTTCGTATGACGTTTAGCAATGTAAATATGGTTGTGAATGGTTTGGAGAAGCCAATTGAAGACACCAATCGGGAGTCAAACGAAAAGCAAATGACCCAGGAATTTCAGAAATTAGCATATGGTCTGTCGAAATTCCTGTCACAGCCTAAAAAACAAATGGGTAGCGTGACAATATTGTCGGACGAAGGTTCGCAGTTACTATCCCCCTAGCCGCCGCCGAGCATCGCAGCCGGTCCCCGGAGAAGTCGCGCACCTCGTGTTTGAGCCCGAGGCGCGTTGTAAAGCGCCCGGCGAGTTTGGGGTGCGCGCCGGGGACCGGCGAGAAGCGCAAGGGGATTTCGGCGGCTCCGGGGTGTCTTTTCTTTTGGTGACTTTTCTTTGGACAAGCAAAGAAAAGTCACCTGCCGTGGGTCAGCCACCCACAAGTAGCTTTTCGTTATCGCCGAAGGCGATACAAATTAAAGAACACCCGCCAGCAACTGCATCGTCACGCAATGGAGGCTGCCGAATTGATAGATGAGCGGCAGGCAGCCGATCGGAATGATCTCGCGGTCGGGAAAGCAATCCTTCAGCCGCGCGAGCGCCGTCGCGTCGGCGGGGTCTTCGTAGGTCGGGACGAGCACTGCGTCATTTATGATAAGGAAGTTGGCGTAGGTTGCGGGCAGGCGGTTTCCGTCTTCGTCGAGCTTGGCGCGCGGCCACGGCAGCGGCACCAGCCGATACGGCCGGCCGTCGACGGCACGGAAAGTTCTTAGTTCCTCTTCCATCGCCTTGAGCTCGGCGTAATGCTTGTCGGCCGGATCATCGCAGCGGACATAGGCGATGGTATTGCGGTCGCAGTAGCGCGCCAGCGTGTCGATGTGGCTGTCGGTGTCATCACCGGCGAGATAGCCGTGA
>Ga0187773_10000499_pt1 | contig 15570 bp, 16 predicted proteins | sample 0216_BV02_MP05_1_FD_133133 | JGI IMG/M metagenome (GOLD analysis project Ga0187773, IMG submission 133133) | Tropical peat soil microbial communities from peatlands in Department of Meta, Colombia - 0216_BV02_MP05_10_MG | ecosystem: Environmental > Terrestrial > Soil > Wetlands > Peat | place...
AAATCCGCCCCGGCTTCAGCCAGCGCCAGGGCGATACCCTGCCCGATTCCGCGGGAACCCCCGGTGACCACGGCAACCTGACCTTGAAGCTCCATAGGTATCTCTCCAAGAACCCTAGGTGCATAGAGCAGAGGACATAGGGGCAAAAAAAATATTTTTACTGCTTTCCGTTATGCCCTATTGGCCTTTCGTTGTTTTTATCAACTTTTCGGGTTTATATTGGCGTTTACCCATTCTATGATCTCTTCTGTAGAGGCTCCCGGAATGAAGATGGCCTGAATTCCCCGCTCCTTCAGCCAAGGAATATCGTCCTTGGGGATGATTCCTCCGCCAAAGACTTTGATGTCCCCCGACTGCTGTTCTTCCAAAAGCTCCACAACCTTCGGGAAAAGAACCCGGTGGGCTCCAGATAGAAGGCTCAGCCCTACCGCATCCACGTCTTCCTGGATCGCCGCCGAGACGATCTGCTCCGGGGTCTGGTGGAGGCCGGTGTAGACCACTTCGAAGCCTGCATCCCGCAGAGCCCGGGCCACAACCTTGGCGCCCCGGTCATGTCCATCTAAGCCTGGCTTGGCAATCAAGATCCGTACTTTCCGTTCCATCTTTCCTCCCAAAGAAGCGGTCAGCTGCCAGCCTTCAGCTAATGCATGATACTTTGGCTGATCGCTGACCGCTGAAAGCTGATCGCTTCTTTAGAACATCCCCGGGTCACGATAAGTTCCGAAAACCTCCCGGAAGACATCGCAGACTTCTTGAAGGGTGGCGTATTCTTTAACTGCGGAAAGAATAAATGGCATCAGGTTATCCATGCCCTGGGAGGCTTTCTTTAAGTCCGCAAGGCAGGCCTGAACCCGCGCCGAATTCCGATTTCTTTTGACCTCCTGGAGCCGGGATACCTGGCGCCGCTCAACCTCCTCGTCGATCTTCAGGTACTCGATGGGTTTCTCCTCCTCGACCTGGTATTTGTTCACCCCCACCACGATTTTCTCTTTCCGTTCCACCTGCTTCTGATAGGCATAGGCCGCGTTGGCGATCTCCTGCTGCGGGTACCCCAGCTCTATGGCCCGGACGATCCCTCCCAGTTCATCGATCTTTTGGATGTACCTTAGGGCTTCCTCTTCCATCCTGTTGGTAAGGGATTCCATGAAGTAAGACCCGGCGAGGGGATCGATGGTGTTAATGACTCCGGTTTCCTCTGCTATGATCTGCTGGGTTCGCAGGGCAATGGTGGCTGCCTCCGCCGTGGGGACGGCATAAACTTCGTCCAGTGAATTGGTGTGGAGCGACTGCGTTCCGCCCAAGACAGCTGCCAAGGCCTCTACGGTGGTCCGAATAACGTTGTTGTATGGCTGTTGGGCGGTAAGGGAACAGCCCGCCGTCTGCGTGTGGAAGCGGAGCATCCAGGACCGGGGGTTCCTGGCTTTGAACCGTTCCCGCATGATCCTGGCCCACAGCCTCCGGGCGGCCCGGTACTTGGCGATTTCTTCGAAAAAGTCGATGTGCGAGTTGAAGAAAAAAGAGAGACGCCCGGCGAAATCATCCACCTTCAGGCCTCTTTCGACGCAGGCCTGGACGTAGCCGATCCCATCCGCCAAGGTGAAGGCAAGCTCTTGCACGGCGGTCGAGCCCGCCTCCCGAATGTGGTAGCCGCTGATGCTAATGGTATTCCATTTGGGGACTTCCTGGGTGCAGTACTCCACGGTGTCGACGATCAGCCGCACGGAAGGCCGGGGCGGGAGCATGAAGGTCTTCTGGGCGATGAATTCCTTGAGCATGTCGTTCTGGATCGTACCCCCGATCTCCTTTTTGCTGACCCCCTGTTTCTCGGCCACGGCGATATACATGGCCAGGAGGATCGCCGCCGGGGGATTGATGGTCATGGAGGTGGTTACTTTGTCCAGGGGGATTCCAGCGAAAAGAATTTCCATATCTTTCAGGGTGTCGATGGCCACGCCGCACTGCCCCACTTCCCCTTTTGATCTGGGGCTGTCCGAATCGTACCCCATCAAGGTGGGGTAGTGGAAAGCGACGGATAGGCCCGTCTGTCCCTGGGAGAGGAGGTACTTGTACCGCTGGTTGGTATCTTCCGCGCTTCCGAAGCCGGAGAACATACGCATGGTCCAGACCCTCCCACGGTACATCGAGGCTTGAACCCCGCGGGTGTAAGGGTACTGGCCGGGAAATCCGATGTCCCGCAGGAAATTCATACGGGCAATATCTTCGGGGGAATAAAGCTTCTTGATTTCCAAGTCTGAGACCGTGGAAAACCTTGGCAACCGCTCCGGACTCTGGCTCAAGGAAGGCTGGTAGCAGTCCTTTTCCCAGGATTCTCTTGCCTTGATGATCTCCTTGAGTTTATTATCCTCCACGTCTTCCTCCGATCTGCCGCCTGCTCATTTTTTCACCCTCGGCCCTATGCGCGGTGCGTCTTTTCAATGTCAGACATGCCTCCCGGTTGAATCACCAGGCAGGCCCTCGAATTTTTCTGAGTCTGCGCCCGGTCAGCGCAAGCCGTCGGGCACCCATTGATGATCAGGACCAGGTCTGAGTCCTCCTCCCAGGAAACCCACTGAGAGGTCGACAATCCTCGCCTGACCTTCGCGGCCAGCTCCTCTCTTTCGAGAAGCGGGTTGCAGCCGCCGCAGAATTTGATTGCCAGCCGGGGAGTAAAGTCTCCTCCCCTGTTCTCGGTTTCCTTTTCGAGCCAAGTCCGGATTTTTTGAACTGCTTTCCCGGCCAGTATTTCTTCGGCGCTTAATTCCGCAGGCTTCACCCCCCCATCCCCTGGAATAGGGAAGTGGCGGTTCTTTATCTTTGCTCTTTGCGCTATGCTCTATGCCTTTCTCACTTGGCGTAGTTGTAGAACCCTTTGCCGGTCTTCCTACCGAAATGGCCGGCCCGGACCATTTTCCTGAGGAGTGGGGCCGGACGGTACTTAGTATCTCCCAGCTCTTTGTAGAGATTTTCTTGGACACTCAGCAGGGTATCGAGACCGACCATGTCAGCCAAAGCCAGCGGCCCGATGGGATGATTGGCTCCCAGCATCATCCCTTTGTCGATGTCTTCGGCTGAGGCAACACCTTCCATAAGGACGAAGATGGCCTCGTTGATCATGGGCACCAGGATTCGGTTGACAGCAAACCCGGGGGCTTCATTCACCGCGATGGGCGTCTTTCCCATCTTCTCGGCCAGGCCTTTGATGATCCCGTAAGTATCCTCGGAAGTCATTTGCCCTTTGATAACCTCCACTAGCTTCATCACCGGGACCGGGTTGAAGAAGTGCATGCCGATGACCTTGGCCGGTTTTTTGGTGACGGATGCAATCTCAGTGATTGAGAGTCCCGAGGTGTTGGAGGCCAGAATGGCTTCCCTTTCGGTGAGCTGGTCCAGTTCTTTGTACACCTGTCTCTTCAGGTCCATGTTTTCCACCACGGCCTCGATGACCACCTGGGCGCCTTTGACCGCCGTTCCCAGGTCGACCAATCCCTTGACCCGAGCCAGAATTCCATCTGCTTGCTCTTTAGTCATCTTCCCCTTGCTGATGTTCCGCTCGTAGTTCTTCTTGATGTAACTAAGACCGCCCTGGACAAACCGGTCTTCAATATCCCTCATCGCCACTTCATATCCTGCCTCCGCAGCCACCTGGGCGATCCCCGAGCCCATCAGTCCCGCACCCAATACGCATATCTTCTTGATCTCCATCGTCCTCTCCTTTTATCAATTTTTATTGGACGCAGATTTACGCAGAAAATACGGATATAAACCTTTGATCGTGACCAAAAAATCAGAACGATAGCCCGAAACTTGTCTACATCCTTTCCACGATCATGCTCATGCCCATACCGCCACCCACGCACAGCGTGGCCAACCCCATCTTTAACCCCCTGCGGGCCATTTCGTAAAGCAGGGTTATGACGATCCGGGCTCCAGTAGAACCCACCGGATGACCCAGGGCAATCCCGCTTCCGTTCACATTCACGATTTCTCTCTTCAGACCCAGCCCCTTTTCGCAGGCCATGTACTGGCCGGCGAAGGCTTCGTTCACCTCGATCAGCTCCATGTCCCCAAGGGTCAGGTTCGCACGCTGCAGGGCTTTCTGAGTGGCCGGGACCGGGCCGTATCCGAAGTATTCCGGCTCCAGTGCAGCCCAGGCGTAAGAGACGATGCGGGCCATGGGCTTCAGGCCGAGTTTCTGCGCCTTCTCTCCGGACATAAGCACCACGGCCGAAGCCCCGTCGTTGATCCCTGAGGAGTTACCCGCCGTCACCGTCCCCCCTTTTTTGAAGACCGAGGGGAGCTTGGTCAGGTCTTCCATGGAGAGGTCTTTCCGGGGATGTTCATCGGTATCGAAAATCTTAGGTGGGCCTTTTCTCTGGGCAATGGGGACGGGAACGATCTCGTCTTTGAATCTTCCTTCCGCCATGGCCCTGCTGGCGTTCTTATGGCTTCGATAGGCGACTTCGTCCATCTCCTCCCGGGTGATCTTGTATTTCTCCGCCAGGAGCTCGGTGGCCGCGCCCATGAGCATCCCGTTCAGGGGATCGGTCAACACATCCCACACCGTGTCGGCCATCTGCCCATGCTGCAGCCGCTGCCCCCAGCGAGCGGTCTTGAGCAAGTAGGGAGCAGAAGACATAGTCTCCACCCCTCCCGCGATGACTACGTCGGCTTCTCCTAGCTTGATCATCTGGGCGCCCGAAGCGATGGCCTGCATGGCCGAGCTGCACTGCCGCTGGACGGTAAAGGCCGGCACACTCATGGGCAGGCCCATCTTGATAGCCGCCGTACGGGCCGTGTTGGGCTCATCGGTTCGCTGGATGCAATGCCCAAGGATCACCTCCTCCACCATCTCTTTCCTAATTTTCGCCCGTTTGATGGCCTCTTCCATGGGGTGCACCACCAGCTGGTGTCCCAAAAAATCTTTTAAGGCGCCCCCGAAATCCCCGATCGCGGTACGGGCACCGCTCATGATGTAAACTTCCTGAATGGACATGGAATCCTCCATTTTTTTAGTGTCAGTGTTTAGTGTCAGTATCAGTAACGGCAATATTTAGTCTAATTTCATTGGCCCTTAGGTCAAAGCCTTTACTGACACTATTCACTGACACTGCCACTGTCTTTTTCATTTTCCTTTAAACTTGGCCGGCCTCTTCTCCAGAAAAGCCTTGGCCCCCTCGTCCTTATCTTCACTGCCGAAGCAGACTGCCTCGCACTGGCCTTCCAGGTCCAAACCTCCCCGTAGGGACATGCCGAGCCCCTCATTGATCGCTTTTTTGGCCATCTGGATGGCCACCGGCCCTTTGGCCATGATCTTCTTCAGGAGCTTTTTCGCCTCCTCCACGGCCTGCCCTTTGGGAACCACCCGCTGAACCAGGCCAATCCGATGGGCTTCCTGGGCAGTGATTCGCTCGTCGGCAAAGATGATTTCCTTGGCTTTGCCCGGACCGATCAGACGGGGAAGGCGCTGAGTGCCTCCGTACCCCGGGATGACTCCCAGGTTTACTTCGGGCTGGCCGAAGAGCGCGTTTTCTGCCGCAATCCGGATGTCGCAGCACATGGCCAGCTCGTTCCCTCCCCCCAGGGCAAACCCGTTGACCGCCGCAATTACCGGCCGACCGAAAGCCTCGATTTTGTCAAAAATCCTTTGCCCCCGGGCCATGAACCCGGCAGCCGTGTCCCCTTTCACCTGGAGGAACTCATTGATATCGGCTCCAGCTACGAAGGATTTCTCCCCACCTCCAGTGATGATCACCCCTTTCACCTCCAGGTTGGCGGCCAGCTGGTCAAAAACCTGATCCAACTGGGTCAGGGTCGGGGCATTCAGGGCATTGAGCGATGCGGGATTGTCAATGGTCACAACAGCGATTCCCTCTTCTATGACATACTTTACGTATTGCTTGTCCATACAAGCCTCCTCTCTAGCTGATTGAATTCAGAAATTTTGGATGAAACCAGTCCGCTCATTGAGAGATTCTTTCTTCGGATATCTTACGCGAAGGTATCGCGGGTTGATTGATCATTACAAATCTGGAAAAGTTATGTCAAGGGGTTTCACGAATGCGGAATAAAAAAGCCTGACAGGATGCGGATGAACGCAGGCCACGCGGGTGTAACTCGAATGGCAAAAGGGAACGGCCGGAGAAGCTGATCTCAACTTTGATCAGGGTAAAATTTTTTTGATTCGTAACATTTATATCTCATTACCCTCTGCGTAATCCGCGGATAAATAGCGGAGAGTCTTTTTCTCAGGACCAATCCCGCCTGCGAGATTGCTTTCCGGCGGCCAGTCGCAGGGAGCGGGGGGAGGCTTCTTCGCCGCAGCGGGGGCAGCGGACATAGAAGTTTTCCAGGTCTTCAACCCGGGAAACCTCTGTCTCCAGAAAGTGCTCTTTAAATGTAAATCCGCAGGCGCAGACAAATTCGGCATCAAACATGTGGATGGCTCGCAGAAAGACCGGATGGGCGACCTATCGTACCGAAGGAATCCCCTTTAAAGAAGAGACGACAATGTCTTTCAGCAAATCGCTGCTTTTCTGCCCCTTCCGCCCTTCTTTTCCCCCTTCGGCATACCAAAGGGTATTCCCAGTTTCGGGTGCCACGCAACGGATGCTCAGTCGGTAGGAATCCCGGAACCGGCTGAATTCCATAACGCTGCAGAGAACAATTCCCTGCACCTGAAGGCGGCTTCCAATCTTGGCCAAAGCCGGGGGGTCTAATGAACCTTCTTTGAGCAGGCCCTCACTCTTCAAGAACTGTCCCACAGTTGAACCCTCTTTTACCCGATATCCTTTCTTCAGCAGTTCTGCTTCCACAAACTGGGAGAATTGAACCTGGGGGTCTAAGTTAACGACGGCGAGGTTCTGGACTTCCTGAGGCCGGAAATCCCGGGCCAAGGTCAGGTCCTTTTTGACCCGAGTCTCACCACAGGCACAGACCAATAGGCAGGAAAGAAAAAAGAGGAGCAAAATGAATCGGGGAATTCCCCTTCGGGGGGTGCCCGGAACTCCGGATGGAGAGGGCTGATTCATGGAATGGATTTCTCCTCTCCCCAAAAGCATTCAGGGGGGCAGGAAAAATCTCCTGCCCCCCTCCCTTCCGCCATTCGCGGGAATGAAATCCGTGGTCGGGGCGACTGGATTTGAACCAGCGACCACCTGAACCCCATTCAGGTACGCTACCAGACTGCGCTACGCCCCGGTTGACTAAAAAATAGCATTAACCGAAAGGACTGTCAACGATCAAAAAAAGCGTCTCACGTATCTTGAGTGCGTCAAGTGCCTTAAGTTGAATGAATCCTGTTTCGCCCGGAATCTTTTCAATTCCGCAATCCGCGATTCCTCGCCCCCCATTCCTCATTCCGCCTTTCAACTGAGGAGGCCGCGAAGGTCCTGCAATTCCTTCCTGACCCGGAGAAGACCATCATAGTATTGTCTGTCCGGGAGGTCCAACTTCAACTGTTTCTCACGCATGCCCTTGATTTCCTGCAGCTTCTTTTTGGCTCCGGCGATGGTGAATTTTTCCTTATAGAGGAGTTTTTTCACTTCCAGGATCAGTTCCAGGTCCCTTTTCCGGAAAAGCCGCTGCTTAGAATTGGTCCTCACGGGGTTGATGATTTTGAATTCCGACTCCCAGTACCGGAGCACGTAGGGCTCGACCCCAGTAATTTGGCTGACTTCTCCGATTTTGTAGTACAACTTTTCCGGAATTGAAGGAGCGGACTTTTTCTCCATAACCTTCGACCCCCAAGGGGATTCTAGGTTTTTCTCCCCGCATTACGAGGGAGTGACCGGAGTTACATTCAGCGCTTTGCGCAGAACTTGGCTGGGTTTAAAGCTCAAGACCCGGCGGGCGGTGATCTGAATCTCCTTGCCGGTTTGGGGATTTCTCCCCTTGCGGGACCGTTTCTGCCGCACCATGAAATTGCCGAACCCGGAGATTTTGATTTTCTCCCCATTCTCCAGGGTCTCTTTCATGAGGTCGAAAACCAAGTCCACGATCTCTGCCGATTCCTTGCGGGAGAATCCAATTTTCTCATAAATCGTTTCTACGAGATCCGCTTTGGTCATGATCTTCCCCTCCTTTGATCTTATGAATCTGAAATGAAAATTCCTCAGCTGATTCCCCTCAACGGAGGATGCCTTTGTAATCCCGGCTGAGGACCTGAATCAGGGTTTGATGGAAATCGTTCACTTCCCGGTCTGTGAGGGTCCGGTCCTCCTTTTGATAGATCAGGCGGAAGGCAAGGCTCTTCTTCCCCGGAGGAACCGGACTCCCCTGATAGAGGTCGAAGAGGCGGATTTCTTTGATCCACCCATTATCCGCCGCCCAGAGCGTCCGAAGGATATCCCCCGCCGCCACTCCTCCATCGACGACTACGGCCAAATCGCGGGCTACGGCCGGGTAGCGGGGAAGGGAAACAAAGACGCGCCGCACGGTCATCCGCTCGACTACCTTTTGAAAGTCAACCTCGAAGAGGAAAACGTCCTGTTTTAGGTCAAAACGCTCCCTCAGGGCTGGATGAACTTCCCCCATGACCCCGATCTCTTCCCCTTTTACACAAATCCGGCAAGCTTTGGACGAGTGCAGGAAGGATGATTTAGGATCGGCAACAAATTCCAGCCCGGAAACTCCCAGTCCTTCAAAGACGCCTTCCAGGACCCCCTTGAGGTCGAAGAAGTTGACTTCCATTCTTTTTCTCGCCCAAGATTCCTCCTCCCGTAGGCCCGATAGAATCCCCCCCAGGTATTCCACTTCTTCGGGCAACTGATCCTCCCCCCGCGGGAAAAAAACCCGACCCAGTTCAAAGAGCTTCAAGTCCAGGTTCTGCCTGTAAATGTTGCTGCGGGCTGTATAAAGCAAGCCCGGAACCAGGGTCGTGCGCATGACCGCCTGGTCTTCGCTAAGGGGGTTTTGAATCCGCAGGACTTTTGCTCTCTTCTCCGATTCCTCCAATTGCAGGTCCCGCAGGACTTGGGGAGAAATAAAGCTATAGGTGACCACTTCCCAAAAGCCAAAGGCGGCCAAGAGGCTCCGCGCTTGCGCCATTCCCATCTGCATGGGGGTCTTTTTCTCGGGGGCGACCCTTCCCGAGGGCAGAGTAACAGGAACCCGATGGAACCCGTGGAGCCGGGCCACTTCTTCGATCAGGTCGATCTCCCGGGTCAAATCCACCCGGTAAGTGGGAACCGTGACCAGGAAGGAATCGGCCTTTTCTTCCCTGACTTCCATCTGGAGACTCTTTAGGTACCCGTGGATTTCCTTCCCGCCGAGCGAGGTCCCCAGAACTTGATTCACCCGATCTACCCGCAAGGGAATATTGAGGGCTTCGATCCTGCGGGGGTAGGCATCCACTTGTCCCCGGGCCACTTTTCCCCCTGCCAAAGCCATCATCAAGCCTGCCGCCCGTTCAGCCGCGCAAAGGGACCCATTGGCATCGATCCCCCGCTCGAAGCGCAGGGAGGCTTCGGTGCTTAGCCCCAGCTGCTTAGAGGTTCGGCGGATGCCCATGGGGTCGAAATAGGCGCTCTCCAACAGAATATTGCGAGTGTCGGGCTCGACCTCCGAGTTCAATCCGCCCATGATGCCAGCCAAGGCGACGGGCTTTTTTCCGTCGCAGATCATCAAGGCCTCTCCGGGCATCCCCCGCAGGGTACCGTCCAGAGTACTGAAGGTTTGCCCCCGGGCCGCAGTCCGGACGACGATCCGTTTCTCCTCCAGCCGTTCGAAGTCGAAGGCATGAAGAGGCTGGCCCATCTCCAGCATGACATAGTTGGTCACATCCACGATGTTGTTAATCGCCCGGACCCCCGAGACCTGCAACCTTCGGCGCATCCAAAAAGGCGAAGGGGCGATCTGGACTCCCAGGATGAGTTTGGCGACATACCTGGGGCAAAGGTCCGCACGCTCAATAACCACCGAGGTCAATCGATCTGTGGAAGGGTCCACTTCAATTTTTTTCATTTCCGGGAAGCGGAGGCTTTTCCCCGTAAGGGCCGCCAATTCCCGAGCAATCCCCAACAGGCAAAGGCAATCGGAACGGTTCGGGGTAATGTTGATATCCAAGACCCAGTCTTCCAGGGGAAGGACTTCTTCCAGGGGGACTCCCAGAGAAGCATCCGGTCCCAAATACATGATTCCGTCCCCTTCTTCGCTCACCCCCAGTTCCTTTTCGGAACAGAGCATTCCCTCCGACGGTACTCCCTGAAACTGGGTCCTTCCGATTCTTTGGCCCCCCGGAAGGACCCCCCCCTCCAATGCCAGCGCAACCCGTCTCCCGGTTTTCAGGTTGGGAGCGCCACAGACGATGGAATAGGACCTTTTCCCGTCATGGACAGAACAGATCGACAGATGGTCGCTCTCCACCATGGGGCGGAACGAATCCAGGCGTGCCACGACCACCCCTCGAAACCCCGGTCTCCACTCCTGGAGGCTTTCCACTTCCAAACCGGAATGAGTCAGAAGGTCAGCAAGCTCCGCCGGGGAAGGGGTTACATCCACATAATCTTTCAACCAATCGAGACTGATCTTCATGGGCTATCTTGCTCGATTCGAGAGGGAGAATCGATCAGAACTGCTTCAAAAATTGAATATTATTCTCATAGAAAAGGCGAATATCGTTGAGCCCAACCCGGAGCATGGCGATCCGCTCCACTCCCAGTCCGAAGGCAAATCCGGTGAAGATTTCGGAATCGTACCCCACAAAGCGGAAGACTTCCGGGTCGATCATCCCCGACCCCAGAATCTCCAGCCATCCGCTCCGTTTGCACACCGTGCATCCGTCTCCTTGGCAGATGACGCATTGAACGTCCACCTCGGCGCTCGGCTCGGTGAAGGGAAAAAAGCTGGGACGGAAGCGCATTTGCACCCCGGAGCCGAAAAGCTGGTGGACGAAAAAAGTGAGCGTCCCCTTGAGGTCTGCAAAGGTCACCCCTTGGTCCACCACAAAGCCTTCAACCTGGTGGAACATGGGACTGTGAGTTGGGTCGGAATCATGGCGGTAGACCTTTCCTGGAGCGATGATCCGCAGGGGGGGATTCCGCTTTTCCATCACCCGCACCTGTACTGGCGATGTGTGGGTCCGCAGGACTATGTTAGGGGAGAAATAAAAGGTATCCTGCATGTCCCGGGCGGGATGGTCCTTGGGGAAATTCAGGGCCTCAAAATTATAATAATCCATCTCCACTTCGGGGCCTTCGGATACCTCGAACCCCAGGCGTTCAAAAATGGCTACGATCTCCTCCGTCACCTGGGTGATCAGGTGCCGGCCGCCTCGCGGGGGCTTCGGTCCTGGAAGGCTGAAATCAATTCCTTCGCTGACTTGACGCTCCCCTTGCTCGCGGGACCGCGCTTTCTCCAAAGCCTGGTCGGACGCCCCCTCCAAATTCGCCTTAATCTGGTTGGCCAGCTGGCCGATGAGCGGACGCTGGTCAGCCGGGATTTTTCCCATTCCCCGGAGGAGATGGGTCAAGAGCCCTTTTCGGCCGAGATACTTGGTCCGAACCGCTAGGACCTGGAGTTCGCCGCTCGCTCCCTTCAATTCCTCCAGCGCTTCTCTTTCCAGGCGTTTGAGCTCGTCCTGCATTGGGAGGTCTCCCTCACCCCAATTGCCCTTTGGCGATCTCCACAATTTTGGAAAAGCCCACCGCATCGGTGAAGGCCACTTCCGCCAGCATTTTGCGGTCGATCTCCACGTTGGCTTTGGCCAGGCCCGAAATCAACTGGCCGTAGGTAAGATCATGGGAACGGACTGCGGCGTTGATGCGGGTGATCCAAAGCGCCCGAAAGGTTCGCTTCTTTGCCTTGCGGTCCCGGTAAGCAAACTTCCGGCCTCGATCGACCGTATCCGCAGCAATCCGGTAAAGACGACGCCGGGACCCCCGGTACCCTTTGGCCGCATCCAGGATTTTCTTTCTTCTGGCGCGAGTTTTCACACTTTTCTTGACTCTGGGCATGTTTCGTTACTCCTTCACAAACCGATATTGGACGCAGATGAAGGCAGACAAACACAGAAAGGACTTGAACCTTTTATCCGTCTCTGCCACTCCGTATCCATGTTATTTATGTCCATGTTCGATAAATCAAATATTGTTACGCGTAAGGGATCAGCCTCTTTACATTCCGGGAATCCCTTTTATCCACGACGACGTTCTTGCGAAGTTTTCTCTTCCGCTTGGTTGTCTTGCTGGAAAGAAGATGGCTGGCATAGGCCTTGGAACGTTTGACCTTTCCGCCTCCGGTCATTTTGAATCGTTTTGCAGCTCCTCTTTTTGTCTTTAATTTCATTAAATTACCTCTTATTTTTTATCAAAATACATTAAGTTAAAGAATTTGCCTGATGGGAAAATGTACTTTCTCCCCCACTTTCTGGACCAAAAGGAAAATCGCTAGGCTCATTGAAGGGCTTAACTCTTGGGAGTGAGGATGGTGACCATGTTCCTCCCCTCCAGCCGGGGAGGCTGTTCCACCACCATCAGATCCTTTACCCCTTCGATGAAGCGGTTCAGAATTTCTTTCCCGAATTCCGGATAGGCCATCTCCCGCCCGCGGAAAAGAACGGAGATTTTGACCTTATTGCCCTCTTCCAGGAACCGCTTTGCGTGGCGAAGCTTGAATTGAAAATCATGGTCCTCCGTGCGAGGTCGAAGTTTGACCTCCTTTACCTGGATGACCGTCTGGTGCTTCCGGGCTTCATGGGTCCGCTTGTTCTGTTGGTATTTGTATTTCCCGTAATTCATGATCCGGCACACAGGCGGTGTGGCGTTGTGGGCCACCTCCACCAGGTCCAACCCCTGTTCCTCGGCAAGCTTCATGGCCTCCTTGAGGGGCAGGATTCCCACCTGTTTCCCATCCCCATCAATGACCCGGACCTCTGGAGCTCGAATGCCCCAATTGATGCCCACTGTTTCTTTAGCGATACGATTCACCCCCTATGCGTGATTCTTCCTTTATCCTTCCGATGAACTCCTCGATTTTCATGGGATTCAGGGTCTTTCCCGTGCGGGCCCGGGGGGCAATCAATTCCTGCTTTACTTCCCGTTCCCCGATGACCGCCATGTAGGGAATCTTCTGCACTTCCGCTTCTCGGACCTTCAGTCCGAGTTTCTCATTGCGAAAATCCTTCTCCACACGAATACCCGCTTCCACCATTTTTCGATAGACACTTTCGGCATAGGGAATCTGCGGATCGGTGACGGTCAGAAGGATAACTTGCACCGGGGCCAACCAGGTAGGAAAGGCGCCGGCAAAGTGCTCGGTCAAGACCCCGATGAAACGTTCCATGGCCCCCAAAATGACCCGGTGGACCATCACCGGCTTGTGCTTTTCTCCATCCGGGCCGATATACGAAAGGTCAAAGCGCTCGGGCATGGCAAAGTCAACCTGGATCGTGGCGCACTGCCATTCCCGCTTGAGGGCATCCTGCAGCTTGACGTCGATCTTGGGACCGTAGAAGGCACCCTCCCCTTCATTGATCTGATAGGAGAGCCGGGATTCATCCAGAGCCGAGCGCAGGGCGGTCGTAGCCCGCTCCCAATCCTCATCCGATCCGATGGTTCCCCGTTCCGGACGGGTGCTGATTTCCAGGGCATAGGGGAATTCGAAGACCTTCATCACATCCCGAACAAACTCCAGAATCCCCTTGATCTCCCCATTGAGCTGTTCGGGGGTGCAGAGGATGTGGGCATCATCCTGGGTGAACCCTCGAACCCGGAGCAGCCCGTGAAGTTCCCCCGACTTTTCGTGGCGGTGAACCGTACCCAGTTCAAAGTAGCGGAGGGGGAGGTCCCGATAGCTGCGGATCCTCGACTTGTAGATAAGCATATGAGCCAGGCAGTTCATGGGCTTGATTCCGTAGCCCTGCCCTTCCACTTCGGTGAAATACATCTTATCGCGATAATTGTCGTAATGACCAGACCGTTTCCAAAGGTCCAATTTCAGAATTTGAGGGCCTATGACGATCTGGTAGCCCCTCCGCAAGTGCTCCCTCTTTTCGAAGTCCTCCAGAAGGGTGCGCAGCAGGGCCCCCTTGGGATGGTAGATCACCAAACCAGCCCCCGCCTCCTCGTTGATGGAGAAGAGGTCCAGTTCCCGTCCCAGCTTGCGGTGGTCCCTTCGCCGGGCCTCCTCCAGGAGGAACAGGTGTTTCTCCAGAGCCTCTGCTGTGGGAAAGGCGGTGCCGTAGACCCTCTGGAGCATCTTGTTTCGCTCATCTCCCCGCCAATAGGCACCGGCCACGCTGGTCAGCTTGAAGGCCCGGATATTCCCCGTGGAGGGTAGGTGGGGGCCGCGGCAGAGGTCCATAAACTCGCCTTGCTGATAAAGGGTTACCTGCCTGTCGGGCAATTCTTCGATCAGCTCGACCTTGTAGGCCTCCCCTTTCTCCCGGAAGGTACGGATCGCTTCTTCCCGGGAGACCACCCGCCGGATGATGGGAAGATTCCGCTCCACGATTTCCTTCATTTTGCTTTCGATACGGGGAAGGTCTTCGGAAGAGAACCCCCGGGAGACGTCGAAGTCGTAATAGAATCCTTCCTTTATTGCCGGCCCGATGGTAATCTTGGCCTCGGGGAAGAGGCTTTGCACGGCCTGGGCCATGACATGGGATGTACTGTGGCGAAGGACCTCCACCCCGAGGTCCGAGGAAAGGCCGACCCACTCCAGGGAGCCTCCCTGTTCCAAAGGAGCTTGCAGGTCCATGACCTTTCCGTCCAGCTTGGCGGCCACCGTCTGATCGGCCTCCGCCCCTTTCGGCAGAAGGTCCCGGAGGAGAACTCCCCGGGGGTGCTGGCGTATGGTTCCGTCCGGAAAACGAACTTCGATCTGTTCCATGAAGAAGCCGGAAACCCCTGCTGGGCGAAAATAAGAAAAGGCACCATCTCATCGATGCATGATGCCTTTTCTCTTTGGGGATTAGATTGTTGGGTGCCTCAAGTTGATTTCTGGTAGGCACGAGGGGATTTGAACCCCTGACTTCTACCGCGTCAAGGTAGCGCTCTCCCCCTGAGCTACGTGCCTACATTTTATTAAAAGATAGTTATTCTTATCAATTCCTCCCAAAATTGTCAAGCAAAATATCATCTTATCTGCTTTTATTCATGTGGTATATCAATAACGGGTCCTTTTCATCTTCCCTGATGAGACTATTCAACGGCTCCCTTTCGCAAGACATTAACCCCTCTTCCAATGTACTGCAGCCCCGAAATGATCGTCCCTACCGCAGTCGCTAGGGTCAATCCGTCGGTCAGCCATGGCGATGGATATAGGGATAACGAAAATAGGGGAGCGGCGATTGTGGCAATCTGTAAACAGGTGGTCGCCTTACTAGCTGCGGAAGGCCGGGCCTCTGCAGGGCGGGAGAGCAGGCGAAGGATAAGAACCCCCAGAACGATGACCACATCCCGGCCAATTACCAGGAAGGTCAACCACCAAGGGAGCAGGCCAAAGCTCGACAGGGCAATGTAGGAGAAGGTCATGAGGAGCTTGTCCGCCGCTGGGTCCAGGTAGGCTCCCAAAACCGTTCGCTGGTGGAGAATCCGGGCCATGGCTCCATCGATTGCGTCGGTCAGCCCAGCC
>Ga0187773_10000500_pt1 | contig 15565 bp, 10 predicted proteins | sample 0216_BV02_MP05_1_FD_133133 | JGI IMG/M metagenome (GOLD analysis project Ga0187773, IMG submission 133133) | Tropical peat soil microbial communities from peatlands in Department of Meta, Colombia - 0216_BV02_MP05_10_MG | ecosystem: Environmental > Terrestrial > Soil > Wetlands > Peat | place...
CCGATCTGGTCCTGGTCGCGGAGGCGGGGGCGGTCCGAGAGCTTCGGCGGGGGCCGACGGGCGCGTGACGACGACCCGGCGGCCGTGAGAACGATCCGGCGGTTTCCGGACGCCGAGGCGGTGAGCCGCGCGGCGGCGCAGGAGCTGGTGGAGCTCGCCCGGGCGGCCATCGCCGACCGCGGCCGATTCTGCGTGGCGCTGTCCGGTGGGTCGACGCCGCGCCGCATGTACGAGATCCTCAGCGAGTCGCCGCGCTGGGCGCAGCTCGACTGGCGGCGGGTCGAGTTCTTCTGGGGGGACGAGCGGTCGGTGCCGCCCGAGCACCCCGACTCGAACTACGGTGTCGCGGCTGCGGTGCTCCTGGACAAGCTCGGGGTGTCGGCCGAGCGGGTCCATCGTATCCGCGGCGAGCTGTCCAATCCGGAGCAGGCCGCGGCCCTCTACCAGGACGAGCTGGCGCAAGTCTTCGCGACGCCCGCGGAGGGCCTGCCGCCCGTCTTCGACCTGATCCTGCTGGGCATGGGGCCCGACGGCCACACCGCGTCGCTCTTTCCTTACAGCCCCGCGCTGACCGAGCGGCGCCGCTGGGTGGTGGGCTACACCGTAGCGCGCCTCGGCAAGCCGCGCATCACCATGACCTTCCCGCTGCTCAACCGAGCGCTCGAGATTCGCCTGCTCGTCACCGGCGCCGACAAAGCCTCCGTGCTCCGGGAGGCCCTCGCCGGCCCGCGCGATCCCGAGCGTCTCCCGGTCCAGGCAGTGGTTCCTGAAGCGGGCCGCCTGGTCTGGTTCGTGGACCGGGCGGCGGCCGACGGGCTCCAACCGGATCACACCGGCTGAGCGAACCGCCGGGGGACCCTGCCGTGTCCAACGCTCATGGGCGGAGACATGCGCGAGGCGGTCAGGGAGGACTGGCCGGAGTACCTGATGGAGGCCGGCCACCTCGGGCTCTTCATGATGTCGGCGTGTGTCTTCACCACCCTGATTTACTTTCCGGAGTCTCAATTCAGTCAGGTGGTTGCCGGTCAGTGGATGAGGCGGCTCTTGATGGGACTGGCCATGGGCCTCACCGGTATCGCGATCGTGTACTCGCCGTGGGGGCGGCGATCGGGAGCGCACTTTAACCCGGCCGTTACCCTGACCTTCTGGCGCCTGGGTAAGGTGGCCGGCTGGGATGCGACGTTCTACATCCTGGCCCAGGTTCTCGGCGGTTTCGCGGGCGTGGTCGGCGCGCGCCTGTGGCTCGGCGAGCCTGTGGCGCACCCGGCGGTTCGCTACGCGGTGACACGGCCCGGCTCGGCGGGCCCGCTGGCGGCCTTCGGGGCCGAGATCGCGATCTCCTTCGGCCTGATGCTGACCGTGCTCGTCGTGTCCAACAGCCGATGGGCACCGCTCACCGGGTTGTGTGCGGGAACCCTCGTGGCAACATACATCGTGCTGGAGGCCCCGCTGTCGGGCATGAGCATGAACCCGGCCCGCACGCTGGCCTCAGCCGTGCCAGCGGCCAGCTTCGACGCGCTCTGGGTGTATCTGGTCGCGCCGATCATCGGCATGTTCCTGGCTGCGGATCTCCACGGTTGGCTCCGGGGCCGCACGGGGGTGCGCTGCGCGAAGCTCTACCATCATCCGGGTGCGCGCTGCATCTTTCGCCGCGGCTACGCCGAGCCTGCTCCGTCGGATCACCGGGTCCTCGGCGGTCTCGCGCTGCTGCTCCTCTCGGTGCTCGTCGCGCCGACGGTGCTGGCGCAGCCAGGGGCCCCGTCCGACTCGTCACGGGGCCGGGTGCAGGCGGTCGGAGCGATCGGGCTGACCGTGTCCGACATGGGCCGCTCGGTCGCGTTCTACTCGGACGTGCTCGGCTTCCAGCGTGTCTCGGATGTGGAGGTGGCGGGAGCCCCCTACGAAGCTCTCACCGGACTTCCCGGTGTGCGGGCGCGCGTGGCGGTCCTGCAGCTCGGCCGCGAGCGCATCGAGCTGACCGAGTACCTGGCTCCACGAGGACGGGCCGCACCAGCCGACTCCCGGAGCAACGACGCCTGGTTCCAGCACGTGGCGATCGTTACCAGCGATATCCAGCAGGCCTACCTCTGGCTGCGGCTCCAGGAGGTTCGGCAGGTGTCGCCGGGACCCCAGCGGCTACCGGACTGGAATCCGAAGGCCGGAGGGATCACCGCATTCTACTTCCGCGATCCGGACGGCCACCCGCTCGAGATCCTTGAGTTCCCTGCCGACAAGGGGGACGCTCGCTGGCGTCGGCCGGGCGAGGCCATCTTTCTGGGCATCGACCACACCGCGATCGTGGTGGCCGACACCGAGCGGAGCCTCCGCTTCTACCGCGACCTTCTCGGTCTCCGGGTGACCGGCGAGAGCGAGAACTGGGGGCTAGAGCAGGAGCGGCTCAGCGGCGTGCTCGGCGCGCACCTGCGCATCACGACGCTGCGGGCTGCCGCCGGCCCCGGGGTCGAGCTCCTCGAGTACCTGTCGCCCCGCACGGGGCGCGCCGCGCCCGTGAACGTGACCGTGAACGACCTCGTGCACTGGCACACGACGCTCGTGCCGACCGAGCCGGCGGCGACGGCGGCGTGGCTGCGCCAGAGGCACGCCGACTTCGTCTCGAGGGGCGTGGTGTCACTGCCCGACCGCGTCCTCGGCTTCGAGACCGCATTCCTCGCCCGCGACCCTGACGGACACGCCCTGCGGGTGATCGAACAGGCGACCCGGCCCGGACCCGCCGCGGGCTCCCTCGGATCGAAAGGATCGTGATCACCATGACCTGCAAGGAGGCCATCGACGTCCTCGGAGAGTTCCTCGAGCAGAGCCTCACCCCGGCCCTGGCCGCGGCCCTCGAGGCGCACCTGGCCGATTGCGCTCCCTGTCGCGCCTACCTCAGCACGTATCGCAAGACCCGCGAGCTGACCGGCAGCGTGGGCCGCGTGCCGATGCCGGAAGAGATGAAGGCGCGCCTGCATCGCCTGCTGCTCGATCGTCTGCAGGCCGCCGGCGAGGCGGAGACCGGGGAGCGCTAGCTGAAGCGGCTAGGCGAGGTCGTGCAGGAGCTGGGCGGTGGTGCGCACTCCCTGGAAGAGATGGTCCAGGCGCAGGTGCTCGTTGGGACTGTGCTGGCGGTTATTGGCGTTGGCGTACGGAACGACGATCGTGGGCACTCCGAGGATGTCGGTGAAGGCCCACAGGGGTACGCTACCGCCCATCGTCGGCAGCACGACCGCCGGCTCACCACCGTGAGCGCGCTCCACGGCTTCGATCACGGCCCGTGAGATCGGCAGATCGGCGGGCGTCTTCGCCGGGTCGTAGCCCCGATGCTCCACGACGCGGATGGCCCGGCCGCGAAGCTCGTCGGGAATGGGAGCATCGGCCGACTCGATCACCGTGAAGCCTTGCCCCCGGATGTGGTCCAGGATCCGTCGGTACACGACGCCGACACGCTGGTTCTTCACGAGGCGCGCGTCGAAGGCGACCGTGGCCCGGTGAGGGATGATGGTCTGGCCCTCGCTGCCGGTGAACCCGCTCCGGAGCCCACGGATCGTCAGCGTCGAGCGGAACATCAGCCGCTCGAGGTACTCCGACGGCAGCGAGACGCCGAGCTCGCGCTCGAGGGCGGCGCGGTCGAGGGGGATGCGGGCCATCAGCTCCCGCTCCGCCGCGGTGGGCGGGACCACGCCCTCCTCGAGGCCCTCGACCAGCGGCGTGCCGTCCGGGGCAGCCATCGAGGCCAGGAGCCCCACCAGACGCCAGGCCGGGTTGGGCACGCTGAAGTTCCCGGAGTGCACGTCGCGGCGGGCAGCCTCGAGCGTGAGCTCGAGCGACAGAACCCCCCGCGCGCCGAAGGCCACGGTCGGCCGGCCGCTGGCGTCCTTGGGCCCGTCCATCACGAGGGCGACATCGGCGGCGAGCAGGTCTCGATTGGCCTCGGTGAGCGGCCCGAAGTGCTGGCTCCCTGTCTCCTCCTCGCCGTCGAAGATCAGCTTGAGGTTGACGCGAGGGCGGATACCGAGGGTCCGCATCAGGTCGATCGCGGTGAGGTGGGCCCAGATCGGGCCCTTGTCGTCCGACGAGCCACGGGCGTACAGCCGGTGGTCGGGCAGAAGGTCGTCGGCCACGTCCCCGAGCGACAGGACCGGAGCGCCCTCCTCAGCGATTCCCCGGCGCAGGATCGGTGAGAACGGGGAGGGCTGGAGCCATCCGCCCAGCGGGGCCGGCTTGGTGTCGTAATGGCAATACAGGAGTACCGTTCGCCGAGCCTCTGGGCAGGGGAGGGCTCCATACACGGCCGGGTTGCCGCCGGTCTCTAGGATCCGGGCGGCGACCCCGCGGGAGCCCATGATCTGGACCAGCCAGCGCGCGCCTTCTCGCACCCTGTCGGGGTTCTGGGTCACGGTGTCGTGGCGGACGAACTCGGACAGGCCCTCGACGATCGCCCGCCGGCGAGACGCGATGGCCCGGGTCAGGCCCTGCCAGTCGGGCTGATCGATGGGCACGCGCCCACCTTACCGGCTCATGACGCCCCGCGCTAGCCCCTCTGGCCCCGCTCCCCAAAGTTGGACTATTCGGCCGTCTCCTCGGTAACTTAGTCTTTCACGCGCGCTCCGGCCCGGTCCGGCCTCGCGTGGAGGATGGCCACGCTCAGTCGAGATCGGACGGCAGGCATGCGCCGCGCGCTGATGGCGCTGGTACTGGCGGCCTTCTGCGTCACGACCGTGGGCCGGCCGGGGAGTGGGCCGATCCCCGCGGCCGCCCAGCAATCGGAGGCAGACGTCTTCGTCGCGCAGGCGATCCTGGCCTACGACGCCCGGCGTTACGACGAGGCCCTCTCCCTGCTCAACGAAGCCCTTGCCCAGGATCCGAAGAACCTCGAGGCGCTCTATTACAGCGGCCTCGTGCTGATGGCCCAGCAGAAGACCGAGCAGGCCGTCGACGTGCTGGAGAAGGCCCGGGCTCTGGCTCCGCGCGACCTGTCGGTCCTGTTCCTCCTGGGCGTCGCCTACTTCGCGCTGGAGCGATACGACCAGGCCGAGATACCCCTCACGACCGTGCTCAACGAGCGGCCGCAGACCGAAGGGGTCGGCTACTACGTCGGCCTGATCCGGTACCGCAAGAAGGACTACCAGGGGGCGCTGAAGGCCTTCCAGGCCGAGACCTCGACGAACCCGAGCATCCAGCAGCTCGTGAAGTTCTACTCTGGGCTGACCCTGGCGATCCTCGGGCTGCCGGACCAGGCGGTGAAGGAGGTCGACGCGGCCATCCGGCTGCAGACGGGCTCGGCCCTCACCGGCCCGGCGGAGCGCCTACGCGACACGCTCGCCGCCTCCCGCGAGGCCGAGCGGCGCCTCCACGTCGATATCCGGATCGGCTGGCTGTACGACAGCAACGTCGCGGTGCAGCCGCAGCCGAGCCACGATCCGACCGCCGAGTCGCTGCGCCACCAGAAGACGGCCACCGATGGCGAGCTCGGCTCCCTGCGGCTCGAGTACACGTGGCTGCGCTCCGGGAACTGGGAATCGACGGCCACGTACTCGTTCTTCCAGACCTACAACAACCGGCTTCCGTCCTACAACGTGGAGGACAACCTGCTCGCGAACACGGTGACGTACCGTGGGGCGGTCGGGACGATGCCCTTCCAGCTGGGCGCCCAGTACTCCTGGGACTACCTCACCCTCGGGGGGGATTTCTTCCTCCAGCGACACACGGGGATGCTGTTCGGGACCTTGGTGGAGAATCCGGGCAATCTCACGACGGTGCTCGGCCGGTTCCAGGACAAGGAGTACCACGCCGAGCCCGCCCAGGATCCGGCCGAGAACCGGGACGCTCAGAACTGGATGGCGGGGTTCACGCACGTCTTCCGCTTCTCGCAGGACCGGCACTACATCCGCATCGGCTACCAGTTCGACTACGAGAACGCGGAGGGGCGCAACTACGCCTACACCGGCAACCGCATCCTGGTCGGCGGTCAGTACACGCTCCCCTGGGGAACGACCCGGCTCAAGTACGACTTCGACCTTCACCAGCGCGGATACCTGCACGCGAACACGCTACTGCCGACGGTGAATCCGAGCACGCGGAAGCGGCAGGATCTCGAGCAGAACCACGTGTGGCGCATCGAGCAGGTTCTCGCCCGGAACCTGGGGCCCGCCTCGATCGGCTGCACGCCGACCGCACCCTGTCCGCTCACTCTCTCCGCCGAGTATCAGCGAACCGTCGCGGAGTCGAACCTGGCGGTCTACGACTACAACCGGAACGTCTGGTCGCTAACCCTCTACTGGCAGTATTGAAGCGGGCGGGGGCTACTTGCCCTGCTTGACCTGGGACCCGCCGGTGACGGTGATCACCGCCGATCCGGGGGCAATGTTGAGGGTGTTGCCGGTCAGCCCCCCGTAGTTGAGGATCGGGTTGTTGAGGCTGATCGATCCACCCCCCTGCACGAGCACCGGCAGGTTGCCCACCATCGTGCAGCTCCCACCGCAGAGGTTGTTCGAGATCGACAGGGAGTTGCCGGTTCCGATGAAGTTGACGAGCGCACCGGCCACACTCAGCGAGGAGCCTCCGGTCAGGCTCAGGAGCGCGCCGTTGGTCAGCGTGAGCGCGCTGCCGTTGGCGAGGCGGAACAGATCGCCCGCCACGGTCATGCTCGCTCCCCCGGCGAGGGAGAGGCCGGTGCCCTTGACGGTCACGCTGCTGGCCGTCAAGGCCGCCAGCTGGGAGAGCTTCACGCTGGCCCCGCCGGAGAGGTCGACCAGGCTGCGCTCCGTCGCGAGCGCGGCGCTCTTGGTCAGGCTCAGGAGGGGGGCGCTCGCGCTGAGCAGATCCATGATCGCCCCGCCGCTGGCCGTCAGCAGGCCTCCGGTCGTATGAGCGCTCGTGCCCACCAGCGCGACGAGAGGCGATGAGCCGCTGCCGGTCAACCTCGCACCGCCGGAGAGCCGGAGCGCGTCGGAGCCGACATCGAGACCGCCGTTCTTCTCGGAGAAGAGCGTCCCGGTCAGGCTGAATCGCGCGCCGCCGCTGAGCGAGAGCAAGCTGTTCACGGTGAGCTTGCTGCTGTCGAGATCGAGGAGCGACGCGGAGCCGGTGCTGGTGAAGGTGCTGCCTCCGGCCACCTCCATCAGGTTCTGACCGACACGGAGGGAGCTCGCGACCGCGTCCAGGATGGGCACCGTCGGCGCGTCGGCCTGCCCGACCGCCAGTCGATAGAGGTTGCCCGGCAGGTTTACGGCCTGACCGTCGTACGTGATGCGGGCCGTCCCGCCCGGCGGAGTCCCCGAGCCGGGGCTCGGCGGCTCGGGTGTCCCCAGCGGAGGAATCACGGGCGCCATCGTGATGGTCGGCGTCTCGAAGCTGGCGGCCGTCGCGGCGGGAGCCGGCTCGGCACTGTCGCCCCCGCCGCTGGCACCGCTGACCTCGGGCGCGAGGAACTCGGCGACTGCGACCGCATTGGCCTGCTCGCGCGCCGTCACCGCCCGCAGGAAGTCCCTGGGGCCGTCGGTGATCTGAGGGGCCGAGCGCAGATCCGCGAAGAGCTGATCCGCCGCGGCCGGGCTCAGATGGATGAGCGAGAAGGGGTCGTCTCCCGACCGGCTCCACGACTCGAGAGTGCCGACCTGGGCCGGGGGCGCTCCGGGGTTGTTGGGGTCGGAGACCTCGACCAGACCGTGAAGGACGGAGACCTTGGTGGTGTAGCGGGGTGGTCCGCCGGCTGGCCCCGGCTCCTGGGTAAGCTCAACCACGAGCACGGTTCCCCGGATCGCCGCGATCGCGTTCGGCGTCCGGATCTCGATCACCTCGCCCGGCCGCATGCGCCGGTGAACGACGCCCATCGCGATCTTGCCGGACTTGAGGTCGACGGTGGAGCGGCCGGTCTCCTCGGTGATGGTCAGGGCCGACAGCTCGCGTACGGTGACGAGAGCCTTGCCTCCCAGCAGCACTCGCACGATGGACTTCTCGGCGGTGCGGATGTGGTCGCGGACGAACACGTCGTCCCTGAAGTGCAGGGGCTGGGGGCTCGGGAGGGCCGCGCGCACCACCGTGGCGGTGCCGGCCAGCGTGGTGACGATGCCCACGCCCACGCCGCGACCGCTCGCGAGCCCATTGGCGTCACTGCTGCCGCCGGGCTCTCCTCCCGCAGCAGGGCTGGAGGCGAGGATCGGCGAGACGGTCAGCAACGCGATCGGGACGAATCGTCTCCAGCTTTGCATCGGGCTTGGCCTGCCTCCGTGCACGGGTTGCGTAGTGGCGCATCGCGCGCGCCGGTACACAGGGGTAGCAATCCCGCTGCCAGCGGTGAGGGGACCCGAAGCTGTGGAAAGATCGGGACAAACCGACCATGCTCGCCGAGCTGGATGGAGTGCCTACCTCCATTCCGTGACGGGACCGGACAGGAAATGTCGGCGACTCGAGACGGCAGAGCGAAGCCGGCGCGAGCCCCCGATGGCTACAGGCCCTTGATGGTGACCTTCGTCGCGGCGCCGTCGACCCGGATGACCGCCGCGTTCGGCGTCAGGCTCAGGGAGCCCAGGCTGCCGTTCTTGATCGCACCGCTGATGCTCACGTTGGTCGCGACGGCGCCTCCCGTCAGGCTGACCGGAATTCCGCCGATGGTCGCGCACGGGCAGAGGCTGTTGGCCACCGCGACCGTGTTGCCTCCGGTGCCACCGAAGCCGACCAGTGAGCCGTTGACGCTCAGGATCGATCCTCCGGAGAGGCTGACCAGCGGACCGCTCAGCACCGAGAGCGTGCTGCCGTTCGTGAGGCTGAACAGATCGCCGGTCACTCGAAGGAGGCTGCCGCCCCCCAGATTGAGGGCGGCGCCGCTGGCCACCACCATCGTGCTCCGGTCGAGCTTCACGATCGATCCGAGGCTCGTGACCCTCGCCTGATACGAGAGCTGCACCGCGTCGGTGGCGGTCGTGAGCGTGCTGCCATTGAGCAGGGAGAGCAGCGGGGCGGTCGCCTCGAGCAGGGCGGTGTCGACTCGGACGGCCTGAGTGGCGGTGACCGTCGCGTTGGAGGTCTCGAGCAAGGGGCCGGCGTGCTGGAGCGGCCGATCGGTACCGAGCGTCAGGCCGGTCTCGGCGTCGGTGGCGGAATTCACCCCCCACAGATCGAACATCGGCACGCCGGCGCTGCCGATGCTGTGCGTGCCATTCTCGAGTCGGACGAGGGCGTCGGTCGTCGAGGTGGTGAGCGAGCCCCCCTGATAGATGCTGAGGAGGCTGAACGGCACGCTGAGCTCGCTGTCGAGCGCGGCCAGCAAGGGGCCGGCCAGTGTAGCCTGCCCGCCACAGCAGACGACCATCGCCGAGTCGAACGTGGCCGGCGTCGCCGTGAATCGCAGGAGCGGATCGAGGCCGGTGCGAACCAGCGTGTCACCCTTCTTGACGAAGTAGAGCGGCGGATCGGTCGTGATCGAGACGGAGTCGATGAGGGCCGCGGAGTCGACCGCGGTGTCGCCGACGTCGAAGACGTCGAAGATGACCTGGGCCGTACCAGACGCGGTCGGGGTGAACGGCACGCTCACGTCCTTGAAGCCGGTCACACCATTGCCCTGCCCGATTGTGAACCCGCCCGCCGTGGCCGTCTCCGGCGAGACCGTGGACGACGTGAAGGACGTGGCGTGGGTTTCCTGGGCCACCAGCGTCGGGGTGGTGGGAGCGCCCGGATCGACGAGGCGGACCCGGAAGGTGTCGTTGAAGAAATTCGACTGGGTCGGAAACTCGTTGCTCAGGAAGTTGTACTTGAGCTTCACCACCAGGGCGGTACCGCCGTCGACGCTGAACGACTGGCTGAGCGTGCTCGTCGTCTCGCCGACCGACCCCGTGCCAGTGAAGATGAGTCCCATCCCGGTGCCGAAGTCACCGTTGACGATCTTCTCGATCGCTCCGGCCTTCGGCGCCAGCTGCGGGGCCGGGGGCAGGATCGAGCCGAGATTGCTGATCACGCTTCCGACTCCGGTCAGGGTCCACGGGGTGGGGAATGGCGTCGACGTCGGGGTCCCGGTGCCGCCGCCTCCGCCACCTCCGCCTCCGCCACCCCCGCCACCTCCCGTGCCGCCACCGCCAGCGGCGAGCGGGTTCGTCTGCTGGATCTGCTGCTCAGTGACCCCGGTCAGCGCATTGTTCGGTGGTGGCGGTACGATGCCGGGCGGGTTCGCGGTGCCGGTGCCGAGATCGTAGGCGGGAGGAGTGATCCCGGTGACCAGTGATGCCAGCGTTGTGGCGCTGCTCATCTGAGCGCTCATGATCCCGGCGATGACCGCGGCCTCCGGCCCGGAGTGGGGCGCGCTCATGCGGATGGCGACCGCGGCCTCGCGGTCGGCGTCCGAGACCAGGCCGGTTGAACCGTTCTGCGCACCGTAACCGGCCTGAAGGTCCACCGGCGCCTGGCTGAGGTACTGATACCGACAGACACCGGTCTGGCACACGACGGTCGTCACCTGCTGATTGGCGTCGTAGCTCACCGCGAGGACGGTCCCACGCACCGCCGCCACCGCATTCGGGGTCCGGATCTCGATGGACTCTCCGGGGCGCATCCGCTGCTTGGCCACCGCGAGCACGACCTTACCGTCGGGCAACGTGACCACCGCGCGGCCCGCGTCCTCGGAGATCGTCACCTGGGAGAGCTCGCGCACCGTGAGGATGGCCTTGCCACCGAGCAGCACGCGGACGAGGGAGTTCTCCTGCGTGCTGATCTTGTCACGCCCGAAGACGTCGTCCTTGAACTTGAGCGAGAGCGGCGCGGGGAGCGCGGGACGTGCCACGGTGGCGCGCCCATCGAGCGTGGTAACGACGCCGACCGCGTCGGAGGACTGCGCCGCGACCGGCAGGGGAACGAGCATCGAACACGTCACCACGACCTGCAGGAGCCCGATGCTCCTTCTCATCATCCACGCCTCCGTATCGAGCGGATATCGATCTCGGCCCGTCTGCCGAGTGATTGATTATGCGTGGGGCACCGGGCGGGCGCAAGGGCGGCGACGTGCTAAGATCCGCTCTGCGAGCCGGCCGTGGCGATCTGGATGATCGGGATCGCCGGTGTCGCGCAGAAGTTGCGCTCGGCCGACGGCGCTCGCGTGCAGTGTTATCATCAGGAACTGAGCACACGTATTCATGTTCGACATCGGCCTGCAGGAACTGGTTCTCATCTTCGTGATCGCCCTTCTCGTCTTCGGGCCGAAGAACCTTCCTCAGCTCGGCAGGTCCCTCGGCCGGGCGATGAGAGAGTTCCGGAAGGCCAGCGATGAGTTCCGGTCGACCATCGAGACCAACCTCAAGATCAACGAGGTCGATCCGTTGCCGGAGCCGGTCCCGGTGGTAACCCCTCCGGAGGCGGTGAACGAGACGGCCGGTGCCCAGGCCCTCCCCGAGTCGGTCCTGAACCCCTACGATGCCCCGGCCGCCCCGGTACCCGAGGGAGAGGCCTACCTTGCCCAGCGAACCGGCAAGCTCTTCCACGGCCGGGAGTGCGCGTGGGCCCAGCGGATCGCCGAGCCCGAGCGGGTGTACTTCAAGCGGATCGCGGAGGCGCGGGAGGCCGGGTATGCCCCCTGCCCGGTCTGCGAGCCCTGGGAGCCAGGCGGGTAGGCCCCCCTTTTTTTGCTTGTAAGACTCAACGGGTGTTGACTATCATCTGTTGAGGGACCCGGAGTCCGGATTCCAGAGCGAGGAGGATCCAGCAGCGTGAAGGAGCTGACGGCGCGACAGCGCGAGGTACTCGAGTTCATCCGCGCGTTCGGTGAGCGGCACGGCGTGCCGCCGACGGTGCGTGAGATCGGCGAGAAGTTCGACTTCACGGCGCGCGCAGCGTTCGACCACCTGCGGGCGCTAGAGCGGAAGGGCATGCTCGAGCGACGCGTTACCGGTAAGCGCGCATCCCGGACGCTGGTGCTCCCGTCGCAGAAGGGTGCCCGGCGGGCGGAGCCGCCCGGCATCCCGCTGGTGGGGCGCATCGCGGCCGGCGTGCCGATCACGGCGATCGAGAACCTGGAGGACACCATCCCGCTCAAGCCCGAGTGGCTGGGCACCGGGGGGATGGAGGTCTTTGCACTGCGCGTTCAAGGCGACAGCATGATCAATGTCCACATTGCCAGCGGCGATCTGGTCCTGGTGCGCAGACAGGACACGGCCGTGAGCGGCGACATCGTGGCGGCGATGGTCGACGGCGAGGCTACGGTCAAGCGCTTCGCCCGCGAAGGAGGCGCGGTGGTGCTGCGGCCCGAGCACCCGACGATGAAGGCGATCGTCGTGGAGCCGGGGCGTGGCGACTTCCGCATCCTCGGCAAGGTGGTCGGCGTCGTGCGCCAGTTGTGAGGTCCGCGCGAAACGGTTTCGAAAGGAAGGTGACTCATGCGATCGAGTGGAGTGGCGACACGGAGCAGGAAGCGGCGACCGCTGACGCGCCGAGATCGGGCCGGCGACCGACGCCGCCGGAGCGGCAGGCGCCGCATATGGGTAGGGTCGCGTGCGCGACCGTCCGGTGGGCGGTCCCTTTTTTTGACGCTGAGTGCTCAACAGGTGAGGAGGCGGCGCCTCCGGGACTGGCTGGGCGCGGCGGCGATGCTGCTGGGCGTGGTCTCTTGGGGGGTTCTGGCCGCGGTGCTGGGCGCCTGAGGCGGAGAGCTCAGCTCGAATCCGGGCGCTCCCAGGGGCGGACCTCGATGAACAGCGAGAGCAGTTCGGCGTCGACTGCGCCGGCCTTCCTCTCCCGCGCGAGGATGTCGAGCGCGTGCTCGACGGGAAGCGCCGGCTTGTAGGGGCGGTCGCGAGAGGTCAGCGCATCGAAGATGTCCGAGATCGTCATCATGCGGGTCTGGATCGGGATGTCCGCTCCGCGCCAGCCCGCCGGGTAGCCCGAGCCGTCCAGCTTCTCGTGGTGGGAGCGGGCGATCTCGGGCACCCGCCGGAGCTCCCGCGTCCACGGGATCTGCCTGAGGAACTGGTAGGTGTGGATCACGTGCGATTGGATCTGCTCGTACTCCTCGGGGGTCAGGCTGCCGCGGGCGATCGACAGGATCCGTGCCTCCTCGGGAGTGATGAGGGTCACCGAATCGCCGAGGTGGTCCAGAAAGGCTCGGCCGGCCAGGTCGCGAATGCCCGCGGGGACGTCGTCGGGCATGACCGTCGGCTCGTTGGCGGCTGCGATCGCCTTGAGATGCTGATCGAGGTCCGCGAGCACGACCGCCAGCTCTGCGTCCCAGAGCGCAGCGCGCTCGGCGAAACCCTCGCGGCCGTGTTGCAGCAGCCACTCGGTCTTGCGGGTGGCATGGCGGAGCTCGAGCCCGCGCCGGATGATCTCGCCGCGCTGACGGATGATCTCGAGGTGACCCGGCAGCAGCTTCTTGGCCTTCACCAGCACCTCTTCGCGGACGCCGACCTTCCCGAAATCGTGGAGGAGCGAGGCGTACCGGATCTCCCGCATCTCGTCCTGGGAGAATCGGATTCCGCGGAAGGCGCCGGTGTCGACGCGGTCCACCGCGGTCGCCAGGGCCACCGTGAAGTCGGCAACGCGAAACGAGTGTCCCGAGGTGGTGGGATCGCGTGACTCGATCGCGGTGACCGAGGCCTGGACGAAGCCCTCGAAGAGGGTCTGGATCGCCTGGTACAGGCGGCTGTTCTCGAGAGCGACGGCCGCCTGCGAGGCGAGCGATGCGGCGAGCCCACGGAAGCGGTCCGGGTACGGAATGGCCACCGCGTCCACCTGTGCGGCCGTCCGCAGGTGGGCCAGCGGATCACGCTTGCAGTTGATGAGCTGGAGCACACCGATCACCGTGCCCTGGGGGGTGGCCATCGGGACCACCAGCATGGACTTGGTGCGGTAGCCGACACGCTCGTCGAATTCTCGATTGATCTTGAAGGGTGAGCCCGGAGGCAGCACGTAGGCGTCGTCGAGCTGGAGCACGGACGCGGTTCGCGCCACGAAGCCCGCGACGCTGGCGTCATCGATGGGCAGTGTGAACTCGGTGAAGGGCACGCGCAGGGAGTCGTTCTGGGCGAGCTTGAAGCGGAGCCGGGGCGGACCGTCGGGTGTCTCCTCCACGAGGTAGACGGAGCCCGCGTCGCTGCGGGTGATCTCGCGCGCCTTGGTCAGGATCAGGTCGAAGAGGGCGTCGGTGTCCCGCTCCGCCGAGAGGCTCACCCCGATCTCGTTGAGCTGGGCCAGCTCCTGGCGGGTGATATCGGCCTCGCGGTGCACGTCGGCGTGGTCGCACGCGTTCCGGAGGGTGGTGGCGAGGACGGCGGGCTCCACCGGCGTGGGCACGTACGCGTAGCACGGCACCGACGATCGAGCGCCGGGGGCAAGAAGTGCGACCACCGGCAAGTCGAGCTGCTGCTCGGGCGGGCGCGCGGCGAGATCGCGCGCGACGGCGACGTCGGCGGCGGCGGAGAGATCCACGAGCAGGACCGCGGACTCGTCGAGACCAGGCCGTGGCAGCCCACCCGCCGCCAGGGGTATCGCCTCGAGATCGCCGGGAAGCTCGGAGAGCAGAGAGGCCGCCGGAGAACCCGCCGGGTACCAGACCACTCGGCGCGGCATGATTCGAGCGTAGGGCCCGACTCGGCGGCCTGTCAAGGAATGGCGCGGCGGCTTGACCGCGTCGCGATCAGGTCGGTAAACTCGACCGGCTATGACCGCGCGTGTGTCGACGGGCAGTCCGAAGCTGGACGAGATGCTGGGCGGCGGGCTACTGGCCGGAACCCTGGCCGTGGTCTACGGAGCGACGGGCATCGGCAAGACCCACTTGGGGCTCGGGTTCTGCCATCACGGACGGGAGGCCGAGGGGGCTCCGGGCATCGTCTTCGACATGAACGTGCGCGGGGACTCCCAGCAGCATCACCCATATGCCGAGCGGCTGCACCGGTGGGACCTCAAGCGCTGGACCCACTCCGTGCTGCCGATGGCCGATCCCTATCCGCCCCCGGAGCAGATGCAGGCCTACTACTGCGACGCGCTCCCGTGGGTGGGCAAGCTACGTGACTACCAGGTGCCGACCTCCGCCGGCTTCGAGTTCGACTGGAACTGGAAGGCCCAGTACAACCAAGCGCTCTACACGGTGCGCCCGTTCGTGTACTTCCATCTCGGCGCGGGCAGCCGTCGGATCGCGGTGGACGGCATCGAGCCGATGGACGTGCCGGGGGACTACATCCAGCCCTACCTGTTCGACGATCTCTACCGGAAGGTGATCCACCGCGACAGCGAGACGCTCGGCATGGAGATCTGCTTGCCTGTGTGGCAGCATCGCGCCTTCATCGACGCGCATCGCTACGATCACCGTGCAGTCACGACCCTGCTGCTCGTCACCACCGAGGAGACGCAGCTCGAGCATCTGATCGCGCGGAAGGTCGCGGCGGGGGACGTGGGGGCGGTCGCCAACACCATCCTGGTGATGGGCAGCGAGCGCGTCGGTACCCGGCTCGGACGCTTCCTCTACGTGGTCAAGCACCGGGGGAGCGCCAAGAGCGACGAGATCGCCGAGTACCGTGTGACCGGGCGGGGCTTCGAGCTGGGCTAGGCAGCATGGATCAGGCCGCGCTCGTCGCGCGCCGACGCCGCAACTTTC
>Ga0187773_10000501_pt1 | contig 15564 bp, 17 predicted proteins | sample 0216_BV02_MP05_1_FD_133133 | JGI IMG/M metagenome (GOLD analysis project Ga0187773, IMG submission 133133) | Tropical peat soil microbial communities from peatlands in Department of Meta, Colombia - 0216_BV02_MP05_10_MG | ecosystem: Environmental > Terrestrial > Soil > Wetlands > Peat | place...
CCGAGGCCCAGGATGAAGCGCCCGCCCGAGAGCTGGTCGATCGTCAGCGCAGTAGTGGCGGTCAGCGTCGGTGTGCGGGCCGGGATCTGCATAATCGCGGTGCCGATCTTGATCCGGGTCGTCTGCGCCCCGATCCAGCAGAGTGGCGACACCGCGTCGGATCCGTAGGCCTCCGCCGACCACACCGAGTGAAACCCGAGCCGGTCCGCGTGCTTGACCAGCGAGAGGTCGATCCCCAGCGACGACCGAGAGTAGCCGATATTGAGTCCGAGTCGCATCGCTTCCTCCGTCAGAGCCGCGCCAGCGCGGCGATGGCCAGCGGCCGGGTCCGGCGTCCCCCTTCCCAGCGGTGGTCCTCCAGGCGCACGCGACCCCGCCGGACGCGCACACCCTCCTGCTCTAGCAGGAGCCGCTGCGTGAGCATGCTCCCGACGTTGGCCCGCAGGCTGATTCCCCCGTGGGCGTTGACGACCCGATGCCACGGCACGCGCGCCGGAACGTGCTTCATCGCCTGCCCGACCGCGCGGGCGGCCCGCGGGTAGCCGAGCAGGGCTGCGATCTGCCCGTAGGTCGCGACGCGCCCCCGTGGGATCCGCATCACGAGCCGATACACCGACGAGTGAAACGGCTTCACGTCCGATCCATGCCGAACTGCAGCTCGTAGAGCCGGGAATAGAGGCCGCCGCGCGCGAGAAGCTCGACGTGACCGCCAGCCTCCCGGATCTGGCCCCGATGCAGCACGAGGATGCGGTCGGCGCGCTGGATCGTCGAGAGCCGATGCGCGATGATCACGCTCGTCCGTCCTTCCAGGAGACGCGCCACTCCCGCCCGCACCAGCGCCTCCGACTCGGGGTCGATGCTGGACGTCGCCTCGTCCAGCGCGAGAACGCGTGGATTATAGATGATGGCCCGCGCGATGGCCAGCAGCTGACGCTGCCCCTGCGAGAGGTTGACGCCTCGCTCGCGCAGCTCCTCGCGGAGGCCGTGCGGGAGCGCATCCACCAGACGCCCCGCGTTCGCGGCGGCCAGCGCCCGTCGGAGCGCCGCCTCGTCTCGCGTCCCGTCGCCGGCCACGAGCAGGTTCTCCTCCACGGTACCCGAGAACAGGAACGGCTCCTGCGGGATCAGGCCCACGTGACGTCGCAGCGTCTCGAGCCTCCATTCCCGCACGTCGACCCCGTCGACGAGCACCTGCCCGCGGGTCACGTCGTAGGCGCGGATCAGGAGGCGCGCGATCGTGGTCTTGCCCTCGCCGGTCGGCCCTACCAGGGCGACCTGCTCGCCGGTCGCCACGGTGAACGAGCAGTCCTGCAGGACCCACTCCTCTCCCTCGTAGGCGAACCACACGTTGCGAAGCTCGACGGCCGGAGTGCCCGCCGCGCGGGCCGCGACCGGCGTGCTCACGTCCGGCGGCGAGACGATCGTCGGCAGGCTGTCGAGCAGACCGAACACCCGCTCTGCGGACACCATCGCGGCCTGCATCACCGTGTACTTGGCGCCGAGATCGCGGATCGGCAGGAAGAATCGACTGGTGTACTCGAGGAACGCCACCAGCGCGCCGAAGGTCAGGGACCCGGTCACCACCTGCCCACCGCCGTACCAGAGGAGCAACGCCACCGCGGCCGAGCCCAGCGCCTCCACGGTCGCGTAGAGCGAGGCGTCGTAGAAGGTCGACCGGAACTGCCCGCGCCGGAGGGCGCCGGAGAGCTCCCCGAACATCTGCCGCTCCCGCTCCTCGCGCGCGAAGAGCTGGATCACGCTCATCCCCTGCAGCGACTCCTGCAGGAACGCGTTCATTCGAGCCAGTCGCGTCCGCACCACCCGGTAGCTGTCGCGGGCACGCAGCCGGAAGTAGCCTGCCGCCAGCACGAGCACCGGCACAAGCGCGAAGGTGACCAGGGCCAGCCTCCAGTCCATGCCGAGCATCACCACGACCACGCCGATCAGGGTCACCACGTCGCCCACCAGCGTGACCAGGCCGCTCGTGAAGAGCTCCTGGATGGCCTCCCCATCGTTGAGGATCCGCGTCATGAGACGCCCGACGGGGCTCTTGTCGAAGAACCTCGCGTCCTGCCGCTGGAGGTGGGCGAAGAGCGCCGCGCGCAGATCGCCGATGACCCGCTGGCCGGTCAGCTGGGTGAGATAGGCCTGGCCCGCCCGCAGCACGTAGAGGCCGATGAGCACGAGCAGGAACAGCGCGGCGATGCTGCCGAGCCCGGCCCAGTCACGCCGCAGGATGTGCTCATCGATGGCGACCTTGACCAGGTAGGGCTGGCTCAGCTCGAGCAGCGTGACCGCCGGAAAGAGCGCGCACGTCGCCAGCACGAGGCGAACGTGTGGACGCGTGAACGCCCACAGGCGTCCCATGAGGCGGGCGTCGTAGGCTCGGCCCAGTATCTCGTCATCGGGCTCGTGGTCATGCATCGGCGAGCTCGTCCTCCAGCTGCTGGACGCGCCAGAGGCGCGCGTAGAGGCCGCCGGCGGCGACGAGGTCCGGGTGGCGACCGCGCTCGACCACCCGTCCCTCGTCGAGGACGACGATCGAGTCGGCCTCGGCCGCGGCCTTCAGGCGATGGGTCATCAGGAGCGTTGTGCGGCCGCTGGCGGCGGCCCGGAGCGCGCGAGTGATCTCCCACTCCTTGGCCGCGTCGACCGAGGCCAGCACGTCGTCGAGGACCAGGAACGGCGGATCCGTCACCAGGGCACGCGCGAGCGCCACCCGCTGACGCTGCCCGCCGGACAGGGTCAGCCCGCGCTCACCCACGACCGTCGCCCAGCCGGCCGGCAGCGCGCCTACGTCGTCGGCCAGCCCCGCGGTGCGGGCTACCTCCTCCAGCCGCTGGTCGGCGACGCCCTCGTCGGCGAGCCGCACGTTCTCGCGCAGCGCCCGCGAGAACAGGAAGGATTCTTGCGGGACGTAGCCCACCGACCGGCGCAGCCGGCCCAGGGGAAGGTCGCGCACATCCGTCCCGCCTATCCACACCGTCCCCCGCGGTGGCTCGTACAGGCGGCACAGCAGGGCACCCAGAGTCGACTTGCCGCTGCCTGTCGGCCCCACGATCGCGACCACGCCGCCCGCGGGCACGACGAAGGAGACGTCCCGGAGCACCGGGCCGCGCTCGTCGTAGGCGAACGTGAGGCTCCGGAACTCGACGGAGCCGCTGCGCAGGCGCGCGTCTCGATCTTCCGCGGCTCGGGCGAGCGCAGGGGTCGTTTCCGAGCCGGGCACATCGAGCACGGCGATCACCCGCTGCATCGCGGAGAGGCCGCGCTGGATGCTGGCCAGGGTCCAGCCCAGGGCGATGGTGGGCCAGGCGAGCTGGGCGAGGTAGCCGTTGAAGGCTACGAACGAGCCGAGGGAGATCCGTCCGTCGACCACCGCCTTGCCCCCGAGCCACAGCACGATGAGGGCGCCGAGACCCGAGACCAACCCCATCAGGGGCCACGAGATCGCCTGCGTTCGTGCCAGGGCCAGGTTCCGGACTTGATACTCGTCATTCAGCCGCCCGAACTCGCCGATCTCGCGCGCCTGCATGGTGTAGGCGCGCACGACCGCCATCCCGGTCAGGTTCTCCTGCACCTTGGCCGAGAGGATACCGAGCTGCTCCTGCACCGCGGTCGACCGAGCATCGACGTCGTGATTGAAGCGCTTGGCGATCACCACCAGGGCAGGAAACGGAGCCATGGCGAACACGGTGAGCCACGGGTCGATCACCCACATCGCCCCGAGGGTGCCCGCGAACGCGAGCACGGTGCCGACGAGCATGACGATGCCGAAGCCCGCGAGCATCCGGAGCGTTCCGATGTCGTTCGACGCACGTGACATCAGGTCGCCGGTCCGGTGCGCATGGTAGAAGGCCGGCGGCAGGCCGAGCAGCCGCGCGTAGAGATCGCGCCGGATGTCGTGCTCCACCCACTGTCCGGCCCCGAGGATCGCGAACCGCGAGACGAGCCGCGCCACACCGTGCGCGGCGGCCAGCGCCAGGATCAGGAGGATGTACGGCCCGATGTGCGCGGCGGCGCCGTCACGCTCCAGGGCGTCCACCGCCCGCTTCACCGTCCACGGGATGCTCAGCGACATCGTGGTGGCGACCAGCATGCACGCCCCGCCGCTCAGGTAGCGGGAACGGTAGCGAGCGAGATACGGGAGGAGACGTCTCAGTGCGGACACCGAGTCAGTATAGACCCGGCGCCGCCTGGCGCGAGCCGGTGTCGACGCTACCGCGCCGGCAGCGTCGGTGCGCCGTCCCGGAAGGGCCGGAGAGCCGCGTACACCGCGAAGACGGTCGGCGCCTCCACCCGGTGACGCTCGGCCAGGCGCACCACGTGGCCGTGGAGCGCCTCCAGCTCGAGCCGCTTGCCGTTGACCAGGTCGTAGTGCAGCGAGGAATACGCGTTGGGCGCGACCCCGTCCAGAAACTTCATCCCCTGCTCGAGCAAGCCGTCGTCGACCGGCGCGCCGGCGGCCCGACCGACCGCGACGATCTCGGTAACGAGGCGACGGTACACCTCACGAACCTCGGGCACCTCCCGGAGCACGCCGGCCGGGCAGCGGGTCAGGGCCGTCATGCCGGCGTGCGTGGTGAGGAACACGTACTTGTCCCACAGCGCCCGCGCGACGTCGGTCACGAGCTCCACCGGGATCGACGCCTTCTGACACGACGTCTGGAAGGCGCGGGCTCGGTCCGTCGGGCGCCCGTCCATCTCCCCGAAGATCATGTGCCCACCGAAGGTGTGGGCGATCACGCCGGGGGATTCGATGGTGGTGAAGACCCGGACCGCACCGCCCAGCACGTGACCGGCCCCGACGATCCGGGCCAGCTTCTCCTCGTTGTCGACCCCGTTCTGGATCGAGAGGACGCCGGTCGCCGGCCCGACCACGGGACGGATCAGGGCCGCGGCGTCTTCGGTGTCGAACGACTTCACGCAGAAGAGCACGAGGTCCGCGGGGGGCAGCCCGTCCAGCCGCTCCACCGCCGGCGCGCGCACGGTCCATTCGCCTTCCGCGGCGGAGCGGACGCGCAGCCCGTCGGCCCGAATCGCGGCCAGGTGCGCTCCCCGCGCGACGAAGGTCACGTCGTCGCCGGCGCGCGCCAGCTTCGCGCCGAAGTATCCGCCGGTTCCACCCGAGCCCATCACGATGATTCGCATGGTGGCCATGCTGGGAGAGACCCACCCGGTTGTCAAGCCACCGCGTGGTATTCTCGATTCCGGTGAGTGAATCCGCTCGTGAGGTGGCGGTGCAGGCCGCCCGGAAGGCCGGCGCCTTCCTCGGCTCCCGCTTCGGCACACGCCCCCCGGTCAGCTACAAGGGCAGCCCGACCAACCTCGTGACCGAGATGGACCGGGGCGCCGAGGCGATCATCCTCCAGACGATCCGGCATCATTTTCCCGGTCACTCCGTCCTCGCCGAGGAGAGCGGAGCGCGCACGGGAACGGAATCCCACCGATGGATCGTGGACCCGCTCGACGGCACCACGAACTACGCACACGGATTCCCGATCTACGGGGTGTCGATCGCGCTGGAGGTCGAAGCGGTCCTCGAGGTCGGGGTCGTGTACGATCCGAGCCGCGGGGAGCTGTTCGTGGCCGAGCGCGGCCGCGGCGCGACCCTCAACGGAGCGCCCCTCCGGGTGTCGACGACCCCGAGGCTGCTGGAGAGCCTCCTCGGCACGAGCTACCCGAACGACCTTCGGGCCGCGGCCCGTGACAACCTTGCCGAGCATACCGCCCTCATGCATCGCTGCCGCAGCGTCCGGTCGGTCGGCTCCGCGGTGCTCGGCCTGGCCGCGGTGGCCGCGGGCCGCCTCGACGGCTACTGGGAGCAACGCCTGGGGCCGTGGGACATCGCGGCCGGCGCGCTCCTGATCCGCGAGGCCGGCGGGACCGTGACCGCCGTAGACGGCTCCCCGCTCGACCTCACGGCGCCGTCCATCACCGCCGCCAATCCGCTGATCCACTCCGAGATCCTCGCCGCCCTCAAGGAGGTCGCTTCCGATCGATGAGTCACGCGCAGACGCCTCCCCCCGTGCACGTGCGAAGCATCCGCGTGGAGATCACACCGTGCGGTGAGCAGGAGCTGGATGTCACCGCCACGCTGGTCGACGAGCGGCCCGCGGGCGACCGACGATGGTTCGGCGCCGAGGCACCGCGGGTGATCCACGACATGCGGCTTCGCCTGCGGGTACGCCAGCCCGGGCTGGTCATCACCGCGGTGCAGCGCGAGATGGCGTCGCATCCGTACACGATCTGTCCGGAGGCCCTCCCGCCGCTCCAGGAGCTGGTGGGGCTGTCGATCGCGCGGGGCTTCACCCGGGAGGTCAACGCACGATTTGGGCGGCAGCGTGGCTGTGCGCACGTCACCGCCCTCATCCACGCCATGGCCCCGGCGGTGCGTCAGGGGGCCGGCGCCGCGTTTCCGGAGCTACAGGTCCAGCCCGGCGACCAGCAGGTGCCGTGGTTCGTGAACTCGTGCCAGGCCTGGCGCGAGGACGGCACCCTGCACCGGCTCGTCCGGGCCGGGGACGAGGCGGGGCTCCGCCGGCTCTCGGCGTTCCCGCCGGCGCCCCGTGATGAGGGCTAAAGACCCGGCACCACGTGGCGACGGCGACCCAGCACCAGGACCGGCCCGTCTCCGCCGGCCTCGACGTGCTGGAGCAGCTGGTAGGTCGCGGCCCGGCTGAGCCGCGCCGCGAAGCGGCCGCCCTTGACGCGGCCGCGCGGCACGCCCCGATCGTCGACCCGCAGCGAATCGAGCGCCAGGCGCTCGCGGCTCAGGTCGTTCAGCGTGACGGTCAGCGCCTCGCCGTCCACCTCGACGCGCTCGACCACGAACGGGGCATCCTCCACCTCGACCGGCACCCGCACGGGACCGATCTGCAGGTAGTGGCCGCTGTCGTCCACGCGGAGGTTGTCCCGGAGATTGGCAAGGATGCCCGCATGGGTGACCTCGGCGTCGTCGTGATACCAGGCGCCGTCCCGATCGATGCGCAGCCTGGGCAGGGTCCAGGTCGACGGCTCGGTCACCGGTAGCTCACCGCGCAGAAGGTCACCGCGCCCTCCGGGTCGGGCCACTGCGTGTAGCGCAGGAGGTGGCCGGACGCGCCGGGCAGCAGCCGGAGCAGCGTGTAGATGGGGGAGAGACCGCAGATGCGCCGGGCGTCACGATCCGAGGCCACCGAGGCGAAGAAGCCGGACGCGTCGCCGCCGACCACGGTCTCGAGCATCCGCCGGTCGGCGCGCTCCACCTCGGCCAGGGAGTCGTTGGTGTTGGGACCCGGATCTCCGAAGCGGGGACCCACGTGAGCGAGATCGACCCCCGCGATCAGGCACACACGCCGGGACGAGGCCGCGATCGTCTCCCGCAGCGCGTCCAGGAAGGGCGGCACCCGAGGATCAGCTTCGGGCTCGGTGCCCAGCCACACCGCCTCGTGCAGGTACGAGGCCAGCACGGGCAGGATCGTGAACGGCCGACGCGATCCGAGGACACGCTGTAGCATGACGGCCTGGAACTCGATGGAGTGCTCGCTCCGGTGGGCCGGCTCCGAGGCCAGGAGATCCTGGCCGGCGCGTCGATCGAGCGCCTCGTAGAACTCCCGATCCACCGGCACCGCACCGAGGGGCGTGTCGTACGGCTTCAGCGTGATCGCGAACGGGTCGGGCATGCCGGCGTGGCAGGTGCCCAGGATCACGTACAGGTCGGCGTCGGAGCGCTCGACGATCTCGCGGTAGGCCCACGCGTAGGTCGCCCCACCACGATGGAAGTCGATGTGGGGGGCTATCAGCGCGACCAGACCGCCGGAGCCGGCCACGGCCGGCGGCGAACCCCGGCCCGGCCCGTCGGGAGCGGAGAAGAACCCGTCGATCTGCCTGACCAGGTCGGCCGGCTCGCCCGCGTAGGCGCCCCCGGCGTGCGCCGCAGCACGCACCGGGCGTCTCCGGAACTCGTCCTCGAGGGCCCGACGGCGCGCTTCGAACCGGTCGCCCTCGAGGAATCCGGCGGCGTCGAAGCGCTCGACGACCGCCGCGATCTGCGCGATCGTCGGGGCACTGCCGTGCCGTTGCTCGAGGATCGCTCGCATCTGCTCGATCGAATGCTCGCCGTCGAAGAGCGAGACCAGGTCGAGCAGAGCCGGTGGGAGCACCGCGATCTGGTCCGTGAAGCCGGCAGGGTCCCGGAGCGCGATGCACCGCTGCCCTTCGTGGTCGACCGGGAAGGCCTCGAGCGAGCGCAGCCGAGGGAGGGCGGCGCCTGTCACTCGGCTTCGAGATAGTTCAGAGCCGATGCCGCGTAAATGCGCGCCGCTTCGACGACCTGGTCGGCCACGACGAACTCATCGACCTGGTGAGGAATCAGCCGGTCCCCCGGACCGCAGGTGACGATCGGGATCCCGAGCTCCATCCGGAGGATCGTGCCGTCGGTGGAGCCCGGCACGCCGCCGTATCGGGGCGCCCGCTTCGTGGCTTGCTTCACCCCCCGGACCATCGCCTCGACGAGCGCCTCGGACCGGTCCACCTTGGTCGCGAGCCTGAAGGCGTTCACGGGCTCCCACTCGACCTTGACCCCGGGCTGAGCGCGGGCCACCTCGCGGCAGATCGCCTCCAGCTCGTCTCGGATGCCGTCGGCGCCGATCCCCGGGGTGAGCCGGATGTCGAAGGTGGTCTCCGCCACCGCGGGGATCACGTTGGACTGGGGCACTCCGACCTTGTGGGGCGGGCCCTGGATGATCGTGGGTGTGACGGTGGGGGGCCGTAGGTGGCGGCTCTTCTCGCAAACCTTCCGGAGGCGTCGCTCGAGGCCCGGCGCGGCGCCGAGGAGACGGCCGAGGGCCGCGATCGGATTGACCCCCGCCTCGGGCATCGCGCCGTGCGCCATCTTGCCCCGCACGCGGAAGCGGGCCCAGACGACGCCCCGCTGCTCGAGGCACAGCTCGTTCTCCTCGGGCTCGCAGATGATCGCCGCGTCCAGCTCGCGTCCGACCGGGGTGGTGCAGAGGTGGCGGACCCCGATCATGCCGTCCTCCTCGTCCACCAGGGCGCCCAGCACCAGCTTCCCGCGCAGGGCCACGCCGGAGCGCCGGAAGGCGGCCGCGGCGGCCATCGCGGCCGCGAGCCCACTCTTCATATCCGCGGTGCCCCGGCCGTAGATGCGCCCGCCGACGAGCTCGCCGGAAAACGGTGGGTGCGACCACTCCGCGGGGTCACCCTCGGTCACGACGTCGGTGTGGCCCTCGAGCAGGAGGCTCCGGCCACCGGGCCGCTTCTCCCCGAGGGAGCCGATGACGTTGGGTCGCCCGGGGGCGACCTCCTGGACCTCGACCGTGAACCCTTCGCGCCGGAGCCAAGCCTCGACGAACTCGGCCACGTGGGCCTCGGTGGCGGTCGGATCGTCGGGCCGATAGACACTCGGGATTCGTACCAGGGCCCGGGTCAGCTCGACGACCTCGTCCGCGTCGATCTTGCGGAGGACCTGCGACAGCGCGGTCACAGCGGGAGCGGGCGGCTTATTCCAGCGGGAACGAGAGAATGATGGCGTCGAGGCGGATCACGCGGTGCTCCTCCCCCGCGATGTAGAAGTAGTGCCCCTCGACCTCCTCCGGGTTCTCCTCGAAAGCCACGACCGAGCGTACCGGTGGCATGTCCCGGAAGGCATTCGCTCCCTCGTCGAAGCCGTCGCCGCGGCCCACCACCTCGCCGTAGCGGATCGGCGAGCCCTTCGGGCAATGTACCCGCACGTCGGCCGGAGGCTCGGCCATCAGGCGGACGAGGAGGTTGATGCCGTAAACCTGGAACTGGATCTCAGGCATGGGACCCTCTGATGGTGGATTTCTTCGATACTACCACAACCGCTGGGTCCCGGGACCCCCGGGAGCAGGGGTCAGCTGCCGATTCCTGGGAGGGCTCCCTGCTCGCCGTGGCGCTCGATACCCTCCAGCTTGCCCTCCAGCCGGCCCAGCCCGGCCGCCGCGTCGTCGTACTTGTTCCGCGCGTTGCTCAGGTGCCGGCCGACGACGTCGAAGGCCTCGCGGAACTTGTCGAGATCACCCCGCAGGCGACCCAGTCGGGCCTGGATCTCCTGGGCGTCGCGCTCGATGCGCAGGCCCCGGAGGCCCAGCACGATCACCCGCAGGTATGCGTAGAAGGTGTTGGGAGACACGGGGACGACCCGGCGGCCGAGGGCGTACGCCGCCGGCGGCTCGTCCTCGCCGTCCTCCTTCACGATGATCTCGTAGTAGATGTTCTCGGCCGGGATGTACATCAGGGCGAAGTCGAACGTCCCCTCGTCGGGGAGGATGTACTTCTTGGCGATCTCGTCGACCCGGTTCTTGACGTCCCGCAGGAACGCCCTGCGCAGCGCCGGCCGCCGCTCCTCGTCGGCTTCCTCGAGAATGCGGCGGAAGTTCTCGAGCGGGAACTTGGCGTCGACCGGGACCAGCCGCTCGCCGATGCGGATGGCCGCGTCCACCCGGTCCCCGGTGGCGAAGGCGTGCTGCACGGCGTACTGATCGCGGGGCAGCATCTGCGCGAGCAGGTTCTCGAGCAGGGTCTCGCCCACGCCGCCGCGGATCTTGGGGGACTTGAGCAGCTGCTCGAGCCCGGCGATGTCGCGGCCCACGTCGAAGACCCGCTGGGTGACCTCGCCGAGCTTGCCGAGGCTCCCCTGTACCGCGCCGACCACCTGGCCGACGTGCTGGAGCTGCTGCTGGACGCCGCTACCCACCTGGCCCATCTCCGTCGTCATCCGGCTCGCGAACTGGTGCAGCTCCTCCTTCACGCTCGAGAGCGTCTCGCCGCGCGCCTGATGCGCCTCCGCCCGCGCGGCCTGGATGTCCCGCTGCAGCAGCAGGAGGGCCTGATCCGGCTGCTGCCGCACCGCCTCCAGGGCCGCCAGCCGGGCGATCGCGCGCCACAGCACGATCGCGCCCGCGGCCAGGACGAGCGCCAGCGCCAGCACCACGAGCCAGAGAGCCGCTGCGCTCACGGCCTCCGCCTCCGACCCTGCCAGTGGCGGCAGACCGGACGGAGGCGGCACGGGCCGCAGACCGCCTCGTCCCGGTGGTCCAGGCACTGTCCGGACATGCGGGTGTGACAGAGCGAGAAGTCGTACTTGACCGGATCGGCCGGATCGAGCCGACGCAGGCTGCGGGTGATCTCCTCCGCCATCTTCCAGTTCCGGCTCCGGCGGCGGGTGAGGCCGATCGCGCGGGCCATGTTCTCGATGTGCGTGTCGACCGGGATCAGCAGGGCCGAGGGCGAGATGTCGGTCCACAGGCCGAAGTCGGGTGCGTCCCGGCGAACCATCCAACGAAGGAAGAGGTGGAGCCGCTTGCAGGCTCCCCCGGTCGAGGGCCGGGGAAACCAGTGGCGAAAGCCGTACGACAGGCGATTGCGCGGGAAGACGGCGGACAGGTCCTGGCCGAGGAAGGCGCCGACGAAGCGCTCCAGTGCCGGCCCCACGTGGGGGTCGGTGGGCGAGTAGCCGGCCCTGAAGCAGGCGCCGAGCGAGCCGTGACGAATCAGCAGGCGCTGGCTCGCCAGGCAGAACGCGGCCAGGTCGCGGGGCCGGTTGAACCGGTAGCGGAAACCGTCGAAGCGGGTCGCGTGCTTGGTCGGATCGAAGCCGAGCACGAATCGCGCCGGCGAATCACCCATGCGGACGAGCACCCAGTCCACCCACGGGCCGAAGAGATCGACACGACCATAGGCCATGCAGGCCGACAAGAGGCCCACCACCTCGCGATCCGCGGGGGCCTCGTAGCGCATCGGGAAGCGGATGGCATCGAAATCGGCACGTGTGGCCCAGTCGAACTCGCGATAGAGCCGCTCGAGTGGCTCCTGGAGCCGGGGCGTTGAGGGCATCCACGAATCTCCGACGCCGATTCTAGCATGGTCCCTTGTGGCGGCCGGGGGGCGCTGCTATGATCCCGGCACTTTGGCCGGACTTCCGGCGCCGGAGAAGGAATCGCCATGTTGAGGATCGGCATCGTCGGGATGGGCGTGATCGGCCACCGCGTCGCGGACGCGGCGCAGCGAGGCATCCCCGGCGTCACCCTGGTCGGGGTCTCCGTCCGGAACCCCGCGAGCGCCGGCGCCTACGAGGTGCTGCCGCTGGATGCCCTCATCGAGCGCTCGGATCTCATCGTCGAGGCGGCCACCCAGGCCGCGCTGCGTGAGTTCGGCCCGCACGTCCTCGAGGCGGGCAAGCATCTCATGGTGCTCTCGGTCGGTGCGCTCGTGGGCGTGCTCGACGACTGGGCGCACCTGGCCGAGAAGCACGGCTGCCGCATCCTCGTGCCCTCGGGTGCCATCGCGGGCCTCGACGGCGTCAAGGGCGCACGCGAGGGCGCGATCACCGCGGTCACCATGGAGACCCGCAAGCCTCCTCGCGGGCTGGCCGGCGCTCCCTTCATCGAGCGGGAACGGATCGATCTCGACGCGATCACCTCGGAGACCCTGATCTTCGAGGGCCGGGCGACCGAGGCGGTCCGGGCCTTTCCGGCCAACGTCAACGTGGTCGCCGCGCTGTCGCTCGCCGGGATCGGCCCCGAGCGGACCCGCATCAAGATCTACGCGGTGCCGGGCCAGACCCGGAACCAGCACCGCATCACCGTCGAGGGCGAGTTCGGCACGCTCCGGATCGAGGTCGAGAACGTGCCGTCCGAGAACCCCCGAACCGGTCGCCTCTCGTACCTCTCGGCGATCGCGATGCTGCGGGAGTTGGGTGCCGCCGTGCAGGTCGGCAACTAGGCCTTCCGCCGCCACGGAGCCAGGAGGACCAGAGATGCTGAAGGAGTTCAAGGAATTCGCGATCAAGGGCAACATGATCGACATGGCGGTGGGCATCATCATCGGTGCCGCCTTCGGCGCGGTCGTGACGTCGCTGGTCAACGATGTCCTGATGCCCCTCATCTCCGGGGTGATCGGGACTCCCGACTTCAGCAATCTGTTCGTGGTGCTCCGGAACCCGACCGGTGCGGCGTTCGCCTCGGTGAAGGCGGCCCGCGACGCGGGCGCGGTGGTGCTGGCGATCGGCTTGCTGATCAACGCGGTGATCGCCTTCCTCGCTGTGGCCATCGCCCTGTTCTTCCTCATCAAGGGCATCAATCAGGTACGCCGCGAGGAGGCAGCGGCCCCCGCGCCGCCACCGCCCCCGTCCCCGGAGGTTCAGCTCCTCACCGAGATCCGCGACCTGCTCCGTCGACGGTGATCGGCCGCCCGCACCGCGCGGTGACCGCGGCGCTGCTGCTGGCGGTGACCGGAGCCGGCTGCGAATACTTCCGGGACACGCCCCAGCAGGAGTTGGCGAATCGGCGCTGGCGGGAGTGCGCGCGAGATCGGCGCGACGTCAAGCTGGACCGGGTGGATACCGATGGGCGTATCCGGCTCACCTACGTGGCCCTGCAGGACCGGAATCTGGTGCTGGCGTGCCTCGACGCGGCCGGGCGCGACGGGCCCAGGCTCCCCGAGCCCGTCGCGTCGGCCGCCGGAGGGAAGTAGCGGCTACTCGAGTCCCTGGGCCTCCAGGTAGCGCTCGGCCTCGAGGGCGGCAATGCAGCCCGAGCCCGCCGCGGTCACCGCCTGGCGGTAGGTGAAGTCCTGGACGTCCCCCGCTGCGAAGACACCCGGGACGGAGGTCTGGCTGCTACCGGGCTTCACCTTGATGTACTCGTTCGGATGCAGCTCCAGCTGCCCCTTGAAGAGCGCGGTGTTCGGCTGGTGACCGATCGCAACGAAGAGCCCGTCGACCTGGGCCTCCCAGGTGGCCCCCGTCTTCACGTTCCGGAGCCGCACCTGGGTGACCTTCCCGGCGCTCGGATCGAGCACGTCCTCGACCACCGTGTCCCAGACGAACGAGATCTTCGGGTTCTTGAACGCCCGCTCCTGCATGATCTTGGAGGCCCGAAGCGTGTCCCGCCGATGCACGACGTCTACCTTGCGCCCGAGCCGGGAGAGATAGAGCGCCTCCTCGAGGGCGGAGTCGCCGCCACCGACGACCATGATGTTCTGGTCCTTGAAGAAGAACCCGTCGCAGGTGGCGCAGGTCGAGACCCCGCGGCCCATCAGGGTGGACTCGTTCGGTAGCCCCATGAGCTTGGCCGAGGCCCCGGTGGCGGCGATGACGGTGTGGGCCTCGATCGTGACGTCACCGCCCGTCACCTTGAACGGCCGCCGACGGAAGTCGACCTCGGTCACGTCGTCCGCGATCATCTCGGTGCCGAAGCGCTCGGCCTGCTTCTGAAAGGTCTCCATGAGCGGAGGCCCGTCGATGCCCTCGACGAAGCCCGGGTAGTTCTCGACCAGCGTCGTCAGCATGAGCTGCCCGCCAGCCTGGATCCCGGTGAACATGACCGGAGACAGGTTGGCGCGCGCAGCGTAGATGGCCGCCGTGTAGCCGGCCGGCCCGGAACCGATGATGACGACCTTGCGTGTCGTGGCCACGTCTTCCTCCTGGTCCTTCTCCCCGCCTGTTTTGGATGCGACGCGGGGGCTACGGGATGCTGAGAATCGTCCGGAGCTCCTTCAGATCCCGGATCTCGAAGTCGGGCGCCGGGATGTGCTCGGGGAGGCCGGCGGCCTCCCGGTTGATCCACGCGGTCGGCATGCCCACGCTCCGGGCCCCGACCACGTCGATGTCGGCTCGGTCGCCCACGAAGAGGGCCTCAGCCGGGCGCAACCCGAGGCGCCCGAGCGCGGTCTCGAAGATGACCGGCTTGGGCTTGCGCCAGCCGACCTCATCGGAGACGACCACGGTGTCGAACAGCTCGGCGATCCCCTCGCGCTCCAGGATCGCTCGACAGGTGGGAGAGTAGTCGAAGTTCGAGACCACCGCGAGCCGGTAGTGCCGCCGCAGCTCGGCCAGGAGCTCGGCGTGGTGGCCCGGGCACTCGACCGCCTTGGACAGCTCGCTCATGTGGGTGGCCAGGAGGAGGTCGCGCGCCTCCGTGGGCAGTCGGCCCGGCGGGAAGCCCAGGCGCGCGAAGAGCATGTCGAACCGCTCCGGCGCGGCCACCTCGCGATGGGCCTCCGCGCGGAGACGCTCGGCCTCCTGCCAGCTCCAGAAGAGCGCGTCCACGAACACCGGCAGCTCCACCGCCGGCGCGAAGCGCTGGAAGGCCGCGTGCAGATGTCCGGCGGTGGTCCGGAGCGTCCGGCCGTTGACCGTGATCTCCGGAAGCCGCTCGCGGTGGAACAGGACGAGGGTGTCGAACAGGTCGAACAGGACGGCACGGTAGCTCACGGCAAGGGCTTCCGGTTGGCGTAGCCTTCGTTCATCCCGTGCCAGAACTCCACGGCATCCTCGCCGAATTTCCAGCACAGGTTTACGATCGTACCGCCCGCCTCCGCGGGGCCGCGCCCGGGGAAATCCACGAGCCCCATCTCGAGGTCCTTCGTCACGCCCCCGAGTGCCGCGACCTCCTCCAAGAGCTGGCGCACCTCGATCCCGAGCCCGTCCAGGCGCTCGGCGCGCGCCTTCCAGTCGCGACCGTCGATCCGCTCGCCCCCGGACGCGGCTACCCGCGCGCGGTCCTCGCGCAGACGCTCCTGCAGGGCCAGGACCTGCCG
>Ga0187773_10000502_pt1 | contig 15542 bp, 13 predicted proteins | sample 0216_BV02_MP05_1_FD_133133 | JGI IMG/M metagenome (GOLD analysis project Ga0187773, IMG submission 133133) | Tropical peat soil microbial communities from peatlands in Department of Meta, Colombia - 0216_BV02_MP05_10_MG | ecosystem: Environmental > Terrestrial > Soil > Wetlands > Peat | place...
CCGAGGGACTGGAGGTTTTTGACTTCATCGGAGAAGACCTTCTCATTCACTTCCACCTGAAGGTCCAAGGTATCCAGGTTCCCCTGCCGGTCCACAAACAGGAGATAGTGAGGCTCCACCCCCTCGATGTTCATGAGAACGCTTTCAATCTGGGAGGGGAAGACGTTAACCCCACGGATGATGAGCATATCATCGCTCCTCCCGCTGACCCGCTCCATGCGCACATGGTTTCGCCCGCACTTGCACGGCTCGGGATAAAGGACCGAAATATCTCGGGTCCGGTATCGGATGAGGGGGAAGGCTTCCTTGGTGATCGTGGTAAAGACCAGTTCTCCCTTCTGGCCGTAAGGTAAGACTTCTTTCGTCTGGGGGTCGATGATCTCGGCAATAAAATGATCCTCGAAAATGTGCAGGCCTCGTTTGGCTTCGATGCACTCGATGCTCACTCCCGGCCCGATGACTTCGCTCAAGCCGTAGATGTCGATGGCCTGGATGCCAAGCTTCCGCTCGATCTCGTCGCGCATCCTCTCCGACCAGGGTTCGGCTCCAAAAATTCCGACCTTCAATTTCAGCTTTTTGAAATCCACCCCCATCTCCTCCGCCGTTTCGGCAAGGAAAAGGGCGTAAGAGGGGGTGCAGGTCAGCACCGTGGACCCGAAATCCTGCATGATGATGATCTGACGTTTGCTGTTTCCTCCGGAGATGGGAATGACCGAAGCCCCCAGCTTCTCGGCCCCGTAGTGAACTCCCAGACCCCCGGTGAAAAGCCCATACCCGTAAGCGTTGTGGATAATGTCGTTCTTGTGGGCCCCGGCAGCGGCCAGGGAGCGGGCCATCAACTCGGCCCAGGTGTTGATATCCCGGCGGGTATATCCCACCACGGTGGGCTTTCCCGTGGTGCCTGAGGAGGCATGGATTCGCACCACCTGCTCCATGGGGACGGCGAAAAGGCCGAAGGGATAGTTGTCCCGCAGGTCGATTTTGGTGGTGAAAGGCAGACGCTCCAGGTCCTTCAGGGTCTTAAGGCTCGAGGGCTTGATCCCGTACTCGTCAAACTTCTTTTTATAGAAAGGAACCGCGGCATAGACCCTCTCTGCCGTAGCCGCGAGACGCTTGAGTTGCAGGGCTTCCAGAGCCTCCCGGGGAAGGGTTTCGAATTCTTCGTCAAAAAGCATACAATCCCTCCAAAAAGAAGCTTTCAGCGGTCAGCGTTCAGCTGTCAACTGAGGCTCTTGCCTTTCTTTGCTGACCGCTGATGGCTGATCGCTAATTGCTGAACGCTGAATGCTGCCCTTATTCCACCAAAAATCGTTATTTTCTACCGGATCATAATACCGGTAGGACCCATAGACCTTGACCAGGGGCGCTTGCCGGATTTCACTGGACTCGTGAATCAGCCGATCGAAGGTCATGACCAGGCCGATCCAAACACCGTGCTTGCGGATTGCCTCCACGCTGTACTGAGAACAGGTGGGATAACATGGGCAACGATCCCCGTCCACCGGGCTGATGTACTCCTGAAAGAGACGGAGGACGCCCTGCGCCGCTTTCTGCCCCGGGGAAAGGGAGGTTGACGGCGTCTGGCTCTCGGGCCCCGGACCTGGAGGGCGCTTAGGCCAAGGCTCTTCCCACCGCCCCTCGCCCGCCAGAACCCAGCCTCCGCTCAGGCAGCCGCAGAACAGAAAGAAGACCATCCCTTTTTTAAAAGACATAACGGAAAGAAAAAAATGGTTGTTTTTCCCGAAAGGATATGCCCACGGAAAAGCGATCCTCTTTTTCCAGGTTGTCAAGATACTCTTTTTTCTTGTTCCGATTGTATTTGTGGGCGCTGGAGACGGCGCTGTAAATATTCCCACTATACCACCCCAGTTCAAAAAAGGTCAAGATTCCGCCCACCACGTAGTTTTCATGCTTAAAAGCTTCCACCATCCCCCAAATAAAAGCGGCGTTCAAGCCGAAGGCGACCCCCGCATCCCGGTACCGTTCGCAATAAAGGTGTCCGGCTCCGGGGAGAATGGCCAGGAACCCGGCGGTGGTGGGGGATTTTTGAGGAATTTGCTCAATCCGTTCTAGGCCTTGCGCCCAATACTCGGCGCGGGGGTAGAGTCTGCTGCTGGCTTCCACCTTCCGGAATTCCGCCGCAGCTTCTTTCCACCGCTCCTCCCGCAGAAAGCTCACCGCTGTCTGCCATTGAGCCTCCTGGGCAATCCCAGTTCCGGCAGCCATTTCCCGGGCGAGGAGAAAATAATGGCGGGCATGGGAGAATTCCTTTTTCTCCATCCAACAGCGGCCTTTGAGAAGGATCGCCTGCGGCGCCCAGGGGGAAGAAGGATGCTTTTTCAGAAGGTCATCGGCGGCGGACAGGGCTTCGTCCCACTTCTTCCCTTGAAAATAAGAGCTGGTGATCTTCCACAAGGCTTCCTCGGCGCGCAGGCTCTCGGGGAAAAAAAAGAGGAAGCGTTTGTACTCGGTGATGGCCCGGTAGAAGTCCCCGTCCTCGAAAAAATAATCCCCCAGGCCCATCTGGGCCTTTTCGTCTACGACCCTTTTCCCCTCTTCCTGCGCCGAGGCCCCGCCGCAAAGAAAAAAGAAAAGGAAGAGCCACAAGATCGGTCGGGCCATGGAAAGGTCCTCGACAGGTATTTTTTCAGGCCGCTTTGCCCAAGCGAAAAGCTTCCAGGTTTACTGGTCCTGCTTTCGGAGGGAATCGTTTCAGGATCTGGTCGGTCCAGGTCTTTTCCGGGATGGACAAGAAGGAGTGAAGCGCTCCCAGGAGGACCACGTTGACCGCCCGCACATCCCCTGACCTGACGGCCAGGTCACGGGCCGGAATGCGCTTGAATTTTCCAGCCCGCCGGGAGAGGACTTCTTTTACGTCGGCCGGATAGTCTTCGTTCCCCAGAGACACGCCGGGCGGATTGAGCCGCTGTTCATTGAGCAGGATGGCCGGGCGGAGCCCCAGATAGGAAAGATAACGGAGGGCTTCCAGTTCCTCGAAGGCCATGAAAATGTCCGCCTCCCCTTCCTTGATGAGGGGGGAATACACTTTGGGGCCGAACCGAACGTGGGTGGAAACGCTGCCTCCCCTCTGGGCCATCCCGTGGACTTCGCTCTTCTTTACGTCGTACCCGGCTTCCATGAATACGTCGGCCATAATCTCAGAAGCAAGGATGATTCCCTGGCCGCCAACCCCCACGAGCAGTATATTGGTGACTTTATTTTCCATCGTTTCCCTTTATCGCCCCGAATTTGCACACCTGAGCGCAGAGCGTGCAGCCGTTACAGAGGAACGCGTCGATCTCCGCCCTTCCTTTTCTCCGCTTCCCTTGCACATTGGTTCCTTCTTCCTTAACCCAGGCCACGGCCGGGCAACCCAACCGAAGGCAGGATCGGCAGCCCGCACAGAAGTCGGAATCGACGGAAAGAGGCTTTCCACTGACCACTCTCTCCCGGCGGGAAAGGACACAGGGAGCCCGGGAGATGACCACCGAGGGCTCCGGACGCTGTACCTCCTTCTTGATCACCCGCTCCACGGCGGCAAGGTCATAGGGATTTACTGCTTTCACGTGCTTCACCCCCAGGGCCTTGGCCAGCTTGACCAGGTCCACCTCGAAAGTTTCCTCCCCTCTCAGAGTGCAACCGGTTCCCGGGTGATCCTGCCGACCGGTCATGGCGGTGGTGTGGTTGTCCAGGATGATCACCGTCACCGCTCCCCGATTGTAGGCCACGTTGAGAAGGCCGGTGATCCCGGAATGAAGAAAAGTGGAGTCCCCGATGACTGCCACCACCTTGCCCAGGGCCTCTTCCCCTAGGGCTTTGTCGAGACCCATGGCATGGCCGATAGAAGCCCCCATGCAGACGCAGGTGTCGATAGCGCTGAGAGGCGGAAGAAATCCCAGAGTATAGCAGCCGATGTCTCCGGTCACAAAGAGCTTCAGTTTATTCAAAACCGAAAAGACCCCCCGATGGGGGCATCCCGGGCACATGATGGGGGGACGCGCCGGCAGTTTCTGGACAGGTTCTTCTTTCTCCCTGGAGGGGAGATTCTTTAAACCTTTTTCCACCAGGAGAGGGTTCAGTTCTCCCAGGAGGGGAAAAGACGATTTCCCTTCGACCACCAAACCCAGAGCCCGGACCTGCTCTTCGATAAAGGGGTCCAATTCTTCCACGACGTAAACCTTCTCCACCCGGGAAGAAAAAGATTTAATCATCTCCTTCGGCAGGGGGTAAACCATTCCCAGCTTCAGGAAGGAGGCTTCGGGCATCACTTCCTTGGCATACTCGTAGGAGATGCCGCTGGTGATGATCCCCACCTTTTGATCGCCCCACTCGATTCGGTTCTCGGGGAAGGTCTCGGCGAAACGGGCCGCTTCTTCCATCCTTTTTTCCACCACAGGGTGGCGCTTACGGGCATTGGCAGGGAGCATGACCAGTTTGACCGGGTCTCTGATCAGTCCCGGCTTCACGGGCGGGATAACGGGTTCATCCAGACGAACGATTGATTTGGAGTGGGACACCCGGGTTGTCGTCCGGAGCATTACCGGGGTGTCGAATTTTTCGCTCAGGTCAAAGGCGATTTTGGTGAAATCCTTGGCCTCCTGGCTATCGCTGGGTTCCAGCATGGGAACCTTGGCGAACCGGGCGTAGTGGCGGTTGTCCTGCTCGTTTTGGGAGCTGTGCATCTCCGGGTCATCGGCGGTTACTAATACCAGCCCTCCCCGCAGGCCTGTGTAGGAAAGGGTAAAGAGGGGGTCTGCGGCCACATTCACACCCACATGTTTCATGACTGCCAAGGCCCGGGCTCCGCCGAAAGCGGCTCCCATGGCTGTTTCCAGGGCCACCTTCTCGTTCGGCGACCATTCCACGTGGGCCCCCGAGTAAGTCCCCAAGTTTTCCAGAACCTCCGTACTGGGGGTTCCCGGGTAAGCGGCCGCCACCTTTACCCCGCTCTCGAAAGCCCCTCGCGCGATGGCCTCATTTCCGGATAGGAGGATTCTTTTCTCCATCATCCCTTATCCTTTCAGCTCGCCGATCTTCCAGCGGATAAAGTCGGCCAGGGCGGTCTTGGAGGCCTGGGGCAGAGCCTTCTCGTAAATTTCCAGAGCTTTGGGGGTTTGCTTTAGGATTTCATAACATCGAGCCGCTCCCATCAGGCTTTCCAGGCGGTAAGGATTTGTCGCCTCCTCCAGGTTCTTCTGATAATATTCCAGGGATTTGGAATAATTCCCCTGGGCCTCGAAAAGATAGGCCAGCCCGTTCAGGCCTACGGGCCGGAAAGATCCATCCAGGCTCTGGGAATAAGCCGCCTCAGCTTGGGCGTACTCTTTCAGAGCGGCGTAAGAGTTACCGATAAAAATTTGCGTCATTTGAGCCGTTTTCCCCCAACCATAAATGGCCAAAGATTCTTTGAATTTGTCCAGGGCCTTTTTATATTCCTCCTTCTTTTCTGCAGCCGGGTTCTCCAGGGAGGCCTGGTAGGCGCTCTGGTAAATCATCAGGCCTTCGCGCTGAACGGCCAGGGCCTTCCCTTCCTGCCAGCGCAGATAGGTAAAGGTGCCCGCTCCGGCCACGAGGACCAGGAGAACAATGAGCGCCACGCGCATCACCTGGCGTTGGTGCCCTTTCACAAACTGAATGACCTGCCCTGTTGTGGAAATAAACTCGTCCGGCTCTTTCAGCAACTTCTTCCGGGAAACCTTTTTGGGTGGCATTCCAACCTTCTCCTTATTAACTCCGAAAATGAAATCCGCCACTCCCCCTGCTTTTCTTGGGGAATTGACCTTCCGATTGGGAGGACGGGTTGAAAGACTAAGGTAGGAAGCTGACGGTCTTCAGGTCTTTCGCATCGATTTGAAAAGTTCCAAAATCCGCTTTTCCGTAAAACTTTGCCCTTATGTCCACTTTGATATCCAGGCTTTCATGGTTACGAAGGTCAAGTTTGGCTTGGATGTCATTCCCTTCTGCACTTAGAAGCTGAATCTGAGAAATTTTCTCAAAGGGTATGGTGACGGTTGCGCTTCCCCGCTTCCCGGTGAGAAAAACCTTTCCCTCCTGGCTGAACTGGGATAGGGAAGTCTGGAATCCTTCCCGGTCGGTTACCTTCACCCCGAAATTCTTCTCCGGAGACGGAATCTTATCGGCCGGGGCAGACCCGCCCGCCCCTCCCATTCCCATGAGGAAGAGAAGGGAGCTAAAGATCAGAATCGGAGCCAGGAACCTCTTCATCGCTCTGCCTCCCCGGAATGAGTCTTGGTAGCCTTCAAAAAGCCAGAATCAACCCGCTTTGATCCTCTAATGCAATTGATTCATTCATTATTTTCATAACACTTTTAACTGAAAATGACAACTCTAAATCCTCGTCCAGGTGCGATAAGGCCGCAGGACGCATGGTATGGCCCAGATGTAACACCAGCCCTTTGAATTCACGGGTCTCTTACCAGGAAGAGGAGTGGGCAAATCCAAATACCGCCAAATATCTGATTGACAGGATCCCCATCCCTTCGCTATTTTGGTGAAAGATTCGCGCCCATGAAAAATATGAATTCAACGAGAAATAGAACGCGGTTGCAACATCCTTCTCGCATGAAATGGCAAGTCTGCCCGGCCCATGGAGGGCCGGAAAATTTTCCCCTGCGGGAATTGGGAATCTCTCCCTTAACCTGTCAGATCCTCCGCAATCGGGGAATCGCCAGCCCGGAGGAGGCAAGGCGGTTCCTCCATCCCACCCTTTCCGACCTCCCCGACCCTCTGGCAATGAAAGACATGGAGACGGCGGTCCGGCGGATCGTCCAAGCCCTCCGGCAGGGCGAGAAGATCCATCTCTTTTGCGATTATGATGTGGACGGCGTCACGGCCGCCGCAGTCCTTTTTCTTTTTCTCAAAAAAGCCGGAGGCAACGTCGATTTTACGCTTCCCCACCGCCTTCGAGAGGGTTATGGTCTGAACCTGGAGGCCATGAAAAAAATCCATTCCTCGGGAAGCCGTCTGGTCATTACCGCGGACTGTGGAATCAGCAGCCGGGAAGAGGTCCGCTGGTCCCAGGAACAAGGGATGGATGTAATCGTTACCGACCATCATGAAATTCCGGAGGTCCTCCCTCCAGCCCTGGCCATTCTCAATCCCAAACAGCGAGACTGCGCCTACCCTTTCAAAGGACTGGCAGGGGTGGGAGTGGCTTTCAACCTAGTCATCGCCCTGCGAAGCTTCCTCCGTCAGGAAGGTTTTTTCTCTACAGGAAACGGTCCCAACCTCAAGGAATACCTCGATCTGGTGGCCTTGGGAACGGTAAGCGATGTGGTCCCCCTCACCGGGGCCAATCGCATTTTAGTCAAGTATGGGTTGGCCGAACTTACCCGGGCCCATCGCCCTGGGATTGCAGCCCTCAGAGAAGTTTCGGGGATGGGGGCTGGCCCGGTAGATTCCACGGGAATCAACTTTCGCCTGGCCCCTCGAATGAACGCCGCTGGCAGGCTTGAAGAAGCCCGGGACGTCGTTCATCTCCTAGTGACGGAGGACCCTGGGGAAGCAAAAAGGATTGCCGTTCACCTGAACGAACTGAACTCCCTCCGCCAGCGGATGGAGGAGAAGGTCCTTGCTGAGGCTAAGGAGATGATCGGCCTCCACGAGGAGAGAAAATCGATCGTCCTGGCTTCGCCGAACTGGCATCCTGGAATCATCGGCATCGTCGCTTCCCGTCTCACGGAAGAGTACCACTGCCCAACGATCCTGATCGCCCTGAAAGAAGAAAGGGGAAAAGGCTCTGGCCGGTCCATTGCTGCCTTTTCCCTCTTTGAAGGTTTGAAAGCCTGCCAGGAGTGGATGGATGGCTTCGGAGGCCATGAACAAGCGGCCGGGCTGGTGATCAGGGCCGAGTGTATTCCCGATTTCGCCCGGGCCTTTGAGGAAGTCGTGGCTGCCCGGGTGAGAGAGGAAGATTCGATCCCCTGTCTGACCCTCGACGCGTTTGCCAGACTGGAGCAGCTCAACGAATCCTTTCTATCGGAACTGGAAGCCCTGGCGCCTTTCGGGGCGGGAAATCCGGAGCCGGTGCTGGGCCTGGAAAACCTGGCCATTCTCGGCTCCCGGCCGGTAGGCCGGGGCCACCTGCGGATCCGTATCAAAGAGGGAAAACAGACCCGAGAGGCGATCGGATTCGGCATGGGACCCTGGCACCCCCTTGCCGGCGAAGGGATGAAGATGGCTTTTTCTCCTCAGATCAACATCTATCAAGGAAATCGAAATTTGCAGATCAGGGTCCTGGACCTCAAACCAGGAGAATCATAGGCGGGAAAAAGGCGAATCCCAGACTTCAAAATGAATGAGGGCACCATGAAGGAAAAGAACCCATCCCCTAAGAAAAAATCAGGCCCCATTTCGCCGGAAGCGGAGAATCTGGTAAAAGAGGCCATCCCCCAGATGTCTTCCTGGGCCGAAGACCCAGACCTTTTTTTATCCCGATTGGGAACCATCCCCACTGAAGAATGGGAGGAACTTTTTCTCTCTCTCATAAGAAGCCAAAGTGAAGAGGTCTACCCTTTCATCCAGCAGATGGTGGGGCGAGAGGAAAGGATCGACCTGGCGTTGGCCAGCAGCTTGGGCCATTGGAATGCTCCTGAAGCCGGGATCCTTCTCCATCGTCTAGCCTCCAAGACTTCCTCGAAAACGGTTCTAAAGGGCATCCGCAAATCGATTTTTCGCTTGAAAACCCAGGGGATCGATGTTCAAGAGATTGGAGACTCATCCCCGGCTGTCTTTCGCCCTCCCCAGGCGATTCCCTCCGAGGGCTTTGTGAGTTCCCTCGACTCCACCGGAACTCGATTCATCTGGTTGGTCCGCCCTCAGCTTCCGCAGGGGGTTATGGTCTTTCATGCTTTGGTGAGCGACACTCAGGGGATGATCGATTTCCAGAGTTTTGAAGCCTCCCGCAAGAAATTTCACCAGTACTTGGAAGAGTTCCGAAAGAATGTTCCCTGGGAAATCATAGAGGCTGCCCCTGATTACTGTCTGGGACTTATGAACGAGGCAGCGGAGATCAATCAAAAAAGGGAGCAAATCCCTCCCGGGGATTTCTTGCAGGGGCGCTCGCTGATGGGGACCTCCCGCCCGTTGCCCCTGAAACCCCTGATCTACCAGTTTTTGAACGAGGAAGAATGGAAAGGCCGCTCGGACCTGCTGGATCGCTCCCCTTCCCTATTCCAGTTGCCTTATTTCCAAGATTGGTTCCTGGAGGAGCAGGAGAGCAAAAAATACCTGGGCCTCCTGAAAGAGGCCTCCGAAAGCCCTCTGGTCTTGTCTCCCTTCCAGAAAGAGGCCCGTTTCATCGACATCTACCGCCAGGCAGTGAGCGAGCTTTTCGATCCGGGGCGGAAGTCCCTTTACCGCCGGAGACTGGAAGAGATGGCTTATTTCCTCTGGAAGACGGGGAAAGAGAGTGACGCCCAGATGACTTTGACTGCCGCCCTGGCCATGGAATCGGAAGGAGGGGTCTTCTCCACCCACCCCTTCCTTTTCGAGTTGGTGAAGCGCAGCCTGACGGCCGCGCTCGAAGAGGAAGCCCGCAAAGCAAAAAAAGAAGACGATTTATTGATCAAACCCTAACCGATCCTACTTTCCTAAAGGTTACCCCCGGCCATGCTGGGAGACTCATAGAGCCTGACATTTGCGGGTAAGAGAAAAGGATTCCTGCCCGACCCAGCCCAGGCGAAGGCAATTGGATAAAAAGAGTATCAGGGTTTTTGCTTATTCCGGGAATTCTTTAATGAGGAAGGATTAACGTCGCCGTAGGCCAGCGTGGTAGCAGCAGGTTACGTTCTTGAAGTTGTTGTCAAAGACACGGGTCTGCCCGTCGAAGAAGGCGACTTTCACGAGGGAGAGGCCACCTACCACGGAGGAATTCCGCTCTTCCACCACCCGTCCCGCACCCCACTCCGGGTACTTGTGATGAACGACCCAGTCCCCCACTTTCAGATATAGACATCGCCTTTCTTCCATAATTGGCTTATATCAAACTCCCACCTATTCCGCAAGCGGAAAAATCAGGCCATTTCATGGGATTCGCTTGCCGGGCCCAAAGACCCTTTCCCAGAAAACCCTTCAGCCTCCCTTTTTCAAATGGAAGAGAACTTTGTCCCAAGGCTTTGGCAAGAGACCAAATATTTTCTTTTTGGAAAAGGGAATTTTATATTTTTATTTCTTTTTAAAAAATGCACCCTTTCTTTCAAATTCTTTATAAACTAGTTTAAGTTTCCGAAATTCTTTCCCGCATTTCCAGCAGGTCAAGGGAATTTCCTGAGCCTGACGCAAGCGGCCTCGGGTGGCAAAATTCTGGGTTCGGCAGTAAGGACAGGGAAAAACTCTGCTCATAAATCGTTGCTGGTTGCTCGTTACTGGCTGGTTGTTGCTGGTTGCTGGTTATAGGTTGCCAAATGCCGTCTTGAAAACGCATTCTTTAACCACCAACCAGAACCCAGGAACCAGCAACGTTTTTTTCAAAAATCCATCTCCTGAAGATTTCTCAGGCCAACCTTCATGGGAAGGAGAGTGGCCGTTCCGATCAGGCCAGCGATCCCGGAAAAGGCCCCGCAAACCCCGATCCACTGAAACACCGAGAGGCTGCTTTGTTGGAATCCGGCCATGAAAAGAATGTAAACCGGCCAGGCTTCCAAAGCCACTAAAACCCCGATAAAGATCATACTCAGAATCATGAAAATGGCCCCCCCGAATCCCCAAGCCATACGGGCCGCATTTTCAAGCCTGAACCTGGGGTAGATCGCCCCCAATCCCACAGCCAAACCCACGATCCCAAAAGTCATGAAGAAAATCGTCACGGCGGAAAGGATCATCAAGAATGGAGTTGCCTTCAAAAGCCAGTTGGAGAGGAATATGAGGGCTTCCGCCAGGAGGAGAAGCGGGACTAGGCCGGTCCAGAATTTGCTCCACAAAAAGGTCCGCAGGGGGACCGGGGAGGAGCGAATGATCCAGAAAGAGAACCCTTCCTGACTGACCGCCGGGAAGATGAATCGGCCGGCTACAGCGGACAGGACGAAACCGGCCAATCCCAGGTTCAGGAAGGAGACTAGGTTCTGGAGGAAAAAGCTGGGCATAGGAGTTCGGTCAAGCGGTAAGACACTGAAATTGTAGAGATAGACCACCACCAAAGCCATGAGGAGAATGAGTTGGGACCATTGGGAGGTATCCCGGAAAAAGGTCTTCCAATCTTTTAGGACCAGGGCTCGGGGGAAGGGGCGAAGGAACCGGCTGAGCCCTTGCAGAAGCCGGTTGAAGAGAGGAAGGCGCACCAGGTAGACCCTACGGGCTTCCTGGGATTTCGTCCAGCCGGAAATGAAGAGGGCCCGGGAAACCCAACTTCCCATTACCACTAAGGCACCTGCCGTTGACCAGAGACAGGCAAGGTAAAACCATGCCTGCACCGGAGCCGGTTGCAGGAAGGGAATCATCGATTCAGCAAACCAAAAGCTGGGGGAAAAGGGCCACGACGGAGCGTTTAAAGCGGTCATATATTCCACCAGGCTGGCGAAGGAATCGGGGTTGACCAATCTTTCGGGCTGGAGAAACCGGAACAAGAAATAGATGCCGATGAGGAGAAAGATGGTCAGGAGAAATAGAATGTCCTTGGTCCTCCGGGCAGGAAAGATATTGACCAGGAACATGGCCAAGAGGACCCCCAGAGCCGAAGGAATGAGAAGGAATGGACCCAGGCCTCCCACGAAGACGGCATAATATTTCCAGGGAGCCCCATACACCCAACCGTAGGCCAGAAATACGGGCAAGGCGAAGAGAAGGACCATCCAGGAACTGTAAACCAGGGTTTCCGTGAGCCGCGCATAGTAGATGTCATCCAGAGGGACAGGCCGGCTCAATATGAGATTCAGGTCTTCCGAGAGGAAAAAAGTGGAAAGAGAGGAGATGAGGTTGCTGAAAAGGAGAATGGAGAAAAAGGTCAGGAGCATCATGGAAAGAAGCCGGTAGTTCAAAAGGTCCCCAAAAAGCTCGACGGAATGGAAGTAGACCAGGACCTTCTGGAATACAAGGAAGGTGAAGAGCCAAAACCCAAGGGCCAGGACAACCAGGAAGGTCAGCTTCAGCCGCGCCCGGATGGACTGTTCACCGAGATGATGGCTAAAGGAGCGGATTTTGGGAAAGAGAAGTGCGGGCCATCCCTCCATCGACATTTCCCCTATGGAACCCCGAAACTTTCCGTTCGGGGTTCCTCTTCCTGGGTCAATTTCAGGAAAATGGGTTCCAGACGCTCATCCCGGCTCTGGGCCTGTTCCCGGAGGTCCGACATGGACCCCAGAGCGAGCAGTTGACCTTCATGGATGATCCCGATTCGTGGGCACAGCTCTTCGGCGATCCCCAGGATATGAGTGGAGAGAAAGATGGTCATTCCATCGTCCACCAGGTCCCGGAAGAGGCTTTTTACCAAGCGAACTCCCTGGGGGTCCAAGCCAACCACCGGCTCATCCACGATCAAGACCTTTGGACGGTGAAGCAGGGCCGCGATGATGATGAGGCGCTGGCGCATCCCATGGGAGTAGCTTTCGATCAGTTCCCGGCGCCAGGGCAGAAGGTCGAAGTATTCCAGCAGTCCTTGGGAACGTTTTTCCCAACCGTCTTCCTTCCCCAGCTGGTGAAGGCCGGCGATGAATTCCAAAAATTCCCCCCCGGTCAGCTTCTCGTAAAGGTACGGCCGGTCGGGAATGTATCCCAGGATGGCTTTGGCCTCATCGGGCCTTCCGAATACATCTTTGCCGTCCAGGAGAATTCTTCCGGAAGTGGGCTTCATCAGTCCGGCCATCATGCGGATGGTGGTGGTCTTTCCGGCCCCGTTGGGCCCGAGGAATCCCAGAATCTCGCCCGGGCTGACTTTCAGCGAAAGGTCTCGCACGGCGTAGAAGGAGCCGAATTTTTTGGTCAGACCTTCCAGTTCGATCAATGAAACTCCTTTACTTCCACTTTGAGTCGCCCGATGACTCTTACCAGCTCCGCCTGCCGGTCCAAGTCTCCTTCCACCAGGCGGATATGGGCCGCATCGGCAGGAACCTGGTTGAGGATGGGGTCCACGGAAACCCAGGCCCCTAGATATACCTGGGCCCAGGCATGGTAGAAAAATTTTCCCTCCTGGTAGATAACCCCCGCTTGCTGCCGGGCCGGAATTCCCAGGGCTCGGGCTAAAGCCACAAACAGGACGGCGTGTTCGTTGCAGTCCCCGACTCGCTGCTGAAGGACATCCAGGGCGCTGGGGACACTCATCACCGGCTGTTTGCGAACCTCCCGATACACCCAAGCGGTGAGCCTCTTCACTTGCTCGGTCTGTTCTTGAGCCCCCCCGGCTATGCCCAGGGCCAGTCGCCGAATCTCCGGATGATCACTCTGGATGAAAGGAGTCGGATTCAGGCTCTCTCCTTTCTCAGGGTCCGGAAGGGGCTGGTTCGCCGAGGAATCAGGGGGAATTTTTTCCCGGATTATGGTCACCTCATTTCCGGATCGGGTTTGACGGTCCCCTTCAATCTTCAGCCCGCCGAGGCCGCTAGACTGGAGTTTGACCCGTAAAAAAGCAAGGGATCGGGGATTGGGAATTTCCCGGTCGCTGGGAACGGCTGTGAGGGACAAAAGGTCGGCCATCTTTCCCGGGCTCCAGTGTTGATGGCGCGCCTCGGCCGGGCTTTCCCGGACCAGGACAAGTCCGGCGGGGCTTTCTTCCTTCCAGGTTTGACCATTCTGATCTATCCAGGACTTCACGTCCAGCCCCCGACATTCCTGCCGCACCCGGTATAGTTTCCGTTTTTCGCCTTTGATCGTCATGCTCTCCACCTCTTCCACCTCGGCGATCATCTCCGCCGAGGTCAGGGTGGTTGGATCGAAGACCGGGATGCGGTACTTCTTCCCCTTCTCCAGCCCCTGGGTCAAAAAATGAAGCTTGGTCTGTCCCAGGATGAAAGGGGCTTCGGCCAGAAACACCTGCTGTTCCTGCTCCTTTCCGCCCGTTCGGACCTTCAGAAGAAGCTTTTTCCTGGAGTCCTGCGGGAGGTCTTGCAGGTGACCGGAAATTCGGAAGGGGAAGAGACCCGACCGGAGGTTGAAATCGAAAGATTCAAGAGTGAGCCGTTCGGTCAAGGTGTAATCCAGAGTCTGCTCGATGCTCTGAGGCACTCCCAGAATAGCCATTTTAAGCCAGAGACGCTCCCGGACTCGAATCTTTTCTTCCCGCAGGTCCTGCTCCGTGACGGCAAATCCGATCTTCTCTTCCTTCCAGTAGACTCCCCACCATTCCTCACCGGTTCTCAGCCCGTCGCGGGCTAGAGCCGGGGTGACTTTTAGGGCTTGGGGTTGGAAGAAATTCCGTTCCACGAGCAGCCCCATCAAAGCCCCCCAGACCATTACAATTCCTACTTTCAGGAGTGTTCTGGTCCAGCGGGGGAGTCTTTTGGAAGGAAAGGGCCGCTTTTTCTCCATACCTGTTTTCATCGGAAAGGACGATCTAAACTTGAAGGAGGCTTTCTCGCTTGTGAATCGCCTGATGGGTTCGGGGACGTTCGGCCTTCGTCCTCAAGGACGAGCCAAAAATCTCAGCCCCCTTTCCGTGCCTCTAGAATCCCCCGGGCTGAGCTCTGATAAGAGATTAGCGGAGGGATCAGGTCCCTTAAGTCGGAGCTGTAGATGGAAAGGGTGGCTATCTCATTCAAACGAGAAGAACGAGAGTTGAAGGCAATGGAAAGGCCGGCCTGTTGAAACATAACGATATCTCCGGAGCTGTCGCCCAGCGCCAGGACTTCTTCCTTCTTCGCGTGGAACTGTCGTTTGGCTTCTTTGACCCACCTTCCTTTCTGGTCGTGGTGAACATGAATCCGGATGGTTCCGTCGAGGACTCCGTCGGTCACCCCGAGCTCGTTGGCCACGGAAAAGTCGAAACCGTATCTCTCTTTGATCCACTCCGCGAGCAGGGAGAGGCCGGAAGAGATGATCCCCAGCTTGATGCCTTGAGACTTGAGATAGGCAACCAGGTCTTCGATCCCTTCATAGAGCGGCACTTCTTTCAGCATCCCTTCCAGAGCATAGACTTTCATTCCCTTCCATACGGCGGCATCCAATTGGCAGAAGCGGGGGTAATCGATTTCTCCCCGAAGAAAAGCTTCCTGGTACTTTTCCGCCTGGCCCTCCCATACCCCCAGGCGTCGGTGAAGATATTCCCAGGCGCTTCTTTCCCGGGTCAGGGTTCCGTCCAGGTCGAACAAGGCCAATCGGATGGGTCGGGGTTTTCGAGGGGGAGGTTCCAAAGCTTCTGTGGACCTTCCGGAGGAGAAAATCGGTCTCACGGGCTGAAAGGCTCGGGTTCTCTGGGTCTGGTGTGGAGCAGTTCTTCCCTACATTTCGGTCTTGAAATCTTCAGGTTTTAGCTTGTCGAAGAGGTCATCGATCCATTTGTCGGAAACGTCCTTCTTGGCTTTGCCTTCGGAGTGTCCGGCTGAGTTGAGCACCTTCTCTTCCACGAAAATAGGCGAGTTGGTTCTCAACGCCAGGGC
>Ga0187773_10000503_pt1 | contig 15531 bp, 13 predicted proteins | sample 0216_BV02_MP05_1_FD_133133 | JGI IMG/M metagenome (GOLD analysis project Ga0187773, IMG submission 133133) | Tropical peat soil microbial communities from peatlands in Department of Meta, Colombia - 0216_BV02_MP05_10_MG | ecosystem: Environmental > Terrestrial > Soil > Wetlands > Peat | place...
GTCTTTATCGGGAAGACCAACATGGACGAGTTTGCGATGGGCTCCTCCACCGAGAACTCCGCCTTCGGTCTGACGGCCAATCCTTGGGATCTGAATCGGATTCCGGGCGGCTCCTCCGGCGGCTCTGCCGCGGCCGTGGCGTCGGACGCATGCATCGCGGCGCTGGGGTCGGACACCGGCGGATCGATCCGGCAGCCGGCCGCAATGTGCGGTGTCGTCGGGCTGAAGCCCACTTACGGGCGGGTCTCGCGGTACGGATTGGTGGCCTTCGCGTCCTCGCTCGACCAGATCGGCCCGCTTACGAAAGACGTGACGGACTGCGCCATCCTGATGAGCGCCATCGGCGGACACGATCCGCTGGATTCCACCTCGGCCGACATTCCCATGGGGGACACCGCCCGCGCCCTGAATCGTGATCTATCCGGGCTGCGGATCGGGATTCCAAAAGAGTATTTCATCGACGGGATGGATCCGGAGGTGCTACACGCGGTCAAGGAGGCCATCCGGACGATGGAAAAACTCGGCGCGAAAATTCGAGAGGTGCTTCTGCCGCACACGGCCTATGCCACCGCGACCTATTATATTCTGGCCACGGCCGAGGCCAGCTCCAATCTCGCGCGCTACGACGGAGTCAAGTACGGATCCCGGGCCAAACCGACCCGGGATCTTCTCGAAATGTACATGAAGACCCGTCAGGCCGGCTTCGGTCCCGAGGTCAAAAGACGCATCATGCTGGGAACCTATGCGCTCTCATCGGGCTACTACGACGCCTATTACCGAAAGGCCCAATGCGTCCGGACCTTGATCAAAAGCGATTTCGACGAGGCCTTCAAGCAGGTCGATGTCATCGTGACGCCGACCGCGCCGTCCGCCGCCTTCAAGATCGGGGAGAAGACCCAGGATCCGCTCCAGATGTATCTCTCGGACATCTTCACGATCTCGGTAAACATCGCCGGCATTCCGGCGATATCGCTGCCGTGCGGCTTCACCCAAACGGGGCTTCCGATCGGTCTGCAGATCATGGGCCGTCCTTTTGCGGAGACGACGATCCTCAACGCCGCCTTTGCCTATGAACAGGTGACGGAGTGGCATAAAAAAAGACCGAATTTGTAGGGGCAGGCCTCTGTGCCTGCCCAGGAGGGGCGTAGCAGGCTGCGCCCCCGACAAAGAAAATGGACGAAGTCGATAACGACGGTTAGGAATTCAACCAAAATGTCCACACAAACAGCAACACAGACCCAATACGAAGTCGTCGTCGGCCTGGAGGTCCATGCACAGCTCAAGACGGCCTCCAAGATCTTCTGCGGCTGCAGCACGAAATTCGGAGCGGCACCCAACACACAAACCTGCCCCATCTGCCTGGGGATGCCCGGCGTGCTGCCGGTTCTCAATCGCCGCGTTCTCGAGATGGCCGTTAAAACAGGTCTGGCTCTTCACTGCCAGATCTCTCCCTACAGCCGCTTCGCCCGAAAAAATTATTTCTATCCGGATCTGCCCAAGGGATACCAAATCTCGCAATACGAGCTGCCGTTGTGCGAGCACGGGTTTTTGGAAGTCGCCGTCAACGACCGGATCAAGCGCATCGGAATCCGTCGGATCCATATGGAAGAAGATGCGGGGAAAAACCTTCACGAAGGCCTTGAGGCCGCCAGCCATGTGGATCTGAATCGCGCCGGGGTGCCGCTCCTTGAGATCGTGAGCGAGCCCGAAATCCGGTCGGTCGATGAGGCCGTGGCCTATCTCCGGGCCCTTCGGGACATCCTGATCTATTTGGACGTCTGCGATGGAAACATGGAGGAGGGGAGCCTCCGGTGCGAGCCCAACCTGTCCCTGCGCCCCGTCGGGCAGAAAGAGTTCGGGACCCGCGTCGAGCTGAAAAATATCAATTCCTTCCGATTCGTTCAGAAGGCGATGGAGTACGAGCTCCGGCGGCAGGAGAAAGTTCTGCGAGAGGGCGGACGGGTGGTGCAGGAGACCCGGCTCTGGAATACCGAAAAAGAGATCACGGTCGTGATGCGCGGCAAAGAAGAAGCCCATGACTACCGATATTTTCCCGAACCGGATCTTGTCCCCTTGATCATTCCCCAAGAATTGATCGAGGAGGTACGGAAGACGCTGCCGGAGCTTCCGGATGCCAAGCGTGATCGGTTCGTCCGCGAATACGGAATTCCGGTTTATGACGCCGAGGTGCTCACGACGTCCAAAGACCTGGCCCATTATTTCGAGGCCTGCGTTGAAGCCTATCCTCAGCCCAAAACGGTCAGCAACTGGATCATGACCGAATTGCTTCGAGAGTTGAAATACAGCGGTCATGAAATCGTCGACTGCCCGATCCCTCCGGACCGGTTGGCCGGACTGCTAAAAATGATCGACCACGGAACGATCAGCGGAAAAATCGCCAAGACGGTTTTCGAAGAGATGTACCGGTCGGGCCGTCCGGCCGAAGAAATCGTCAAGGAAAAAGGCTTGATTCAGATCAGCGACGAAGGCGCCCTCGAGGCCCTGATTGATGAGGTCCTGCAATCCCATCCCAACGAGCGGGAATCTTACCGACAGGGCAAGAGTCAGCTTCTCGGTTTTTTTGTCGGACAGGTGATGAAGCGGTCTCAGGGGAAGGCCAATCCGGGAAAAGTGAACGAACTGTTGAAGAAAAAATTGGCGACGTAGGGGCGCCGCTTCCTGCCCGTCCGGCAGGCGGGGCCGCGCCCTGATCGGGCAGGGCTTGCCCTGCCCCTAAAGCGGTTTTTCAGAGGAGAAACGATGAGCGAAATTGTGGCTGTTTACGCGAGAGAGATCCTCGATTCACGCGGAAATCCGACGGTCGAAGCGGATGTGATCCTGGAGTCTGGCGTCTTGGGTCGCGCCGCCGTGCCCTCGGGCGCCTCCACGGGAGAGCACGAGGCCGTGGAGCTTCGCGACAAGGACAAACAGCGCTACTTGGGGAAAGGCGTCACCAAGGCGGTGCGAAACGTGAACGAGGCGATCGGCCCCCATCTCCTTGGTATGGACGCACGCGAACAGACGCTGATCGACCGGATGATGATCGAGCTGGACGGCACGAAGAATAAAGGCAAGCTGGGGGCCAACGCCATCCTGGCCGTATCGCTGGCCGCGGCCAAGGCGGCGGCCGAAGAAACCGGTCTTTCTTTATACCGGTATCTCGGAGGCGTCCATGCAAACGAACTTCCCGTCCCCTTGATGAACGTGATCAACGGCGGCGCGCACGCCGACAATCATCTGGATTTTCAGGAGATCATGATCGCGCCGGTCGCCGCGGCTCGATTCGCGGACGCCATTCGAATGGGCGCCGAGATCTATCAGCATCTGAAATCGGTCCTGATGAAAAAAGGGCTCCGCACCACGGTGGGCGACGAGGGCGGCTTCGCGCCGACGCTGAGCCACAACGAAGAGGCCCTGGATCTCGTCATGAAGGGCATCGATGAGGCAGGATACCGGCCGGGGAAAGACGTCTTCCTGGCGATCGACGCGGCGGCCAGTCAGTTCTATGAACGAGGGAGATACGTTCTCCGGGCGGACCGCAAACGCGCCCGGTCTTCGGAAGAGATGGTCGCCTACTACGAGACCTTGATCGACCGTTTTCCGATCGTCTCGCTCGAGGACGGACTGGCCGAAAACGACTGGAAGGGGTGGCAGGGCATGACCCGGCAATTAGGCCACCGCCTTCAACTGGTCGGTGACGACGTCTTCGTGACCAATCCGGAAATTCTGCAGAAGGGGATCGCGGACCACGTGGCCAACTCCGTCCTGATCAAGCTGAATCAGATCGGGACGCTGACCGAGACGATTCAAACGATCGAGCTGGCCAAGCGGTCCGGCTACGCGACGATCATCTCGCATCGGTCCGGGGAAACGGAGGACACCACGATCGCCGACCTCGCGGTCGGATGCGCCGCCGGTCAGATCAAAACCGGCCCGGTTTGCCGGACGGACCGGGTGGCCAAGTTTAATCAACTGTTGCGGATCGCCGAGGAGTTGGGCGAGACGGCCGTTTTCCGGGGAACCCGGTCGTTCCGTCAGACGCCACCGGGTCGTTGAGGTAGATCAACTCAGCGAGCAAGGCGAGCGAGAGGGGGAGCATCCCTCTAGAGCTTGGCCAGTGGATTAAGCGAGGATCAGGCTTTGCCTGTCCGAGCGAGGGATCTGGGGGCATCGGAGGACGCGAAGCCCGCACGGGCCCCCAGATAAAATAAGCGGCGACGTGAGCCCCTACAAATATGGCCCGCTGGAATCGAAGCAAGCATACGGTTGAGCGAAATCAGAAACTCCGACGCCATTTTTTATGGGGAGTCGGGGTCATGGTCGGGCTCTACCTGCTGGTCCCGTTGATCGTCGGTGATATGGGCCTGGTGAAATATTTCAAGATGCGCAAGACCTATCACCGGCTGCAGGAGGAAATTCAACAATTGTCGGATGAAAATCAAAAGATAGAAGAAGAGGTTCGGGCGCTTCGATCCGATCCGGTCAAGATCGAACAATTGGCGCGCGCGCGATTGGGGCTGGTCCGGCCCGGCGAGGTGGTGTATCAGTTCGAGCCGGCCGCGTCGGCCGACTCACCGCAGAAACCGACGGAAACATCTCGCCCATGAACGGCCCATGAACCCCGCAGTTTTTCATTCCGGCTTTGTTTCGATCATCGGCCGTCCCAACGTCGGGAAATCGACGCTCCTGAATCAAATCCTGCGGGAAAAGGTCGCGATTATCTCGGACAAACCCCAAACAACGCGCAACCGCATTCTGGGGGTCAAGAATCTTCCCCATGCGCAGATCGTCCTTTTGGATACGCCGGGAATCCACAAACCCAAATACAAACTCAACTATCGAATGGTGAATGTCGCCCTGGCCACTCTGGAAGAGGTCGACCTCATTTTTTTCATGGTCGAAGCGACCGATGCGGTATCGACCGGCCGGATCGGACCGACCATCGGGAGCGGAGATCAGTACATCCTGGAGCGATTGAAGGAACTGAAGCCCCCCGTCTTTCTCGTGTTGAACAAAATGGATCTGATTAAAAAAGAAAAAACAATCCCGCTGGTCCAAGAATACACCCGACGATTTAAGTTTGCCGAGGTCTTTCCGATATCGGCCCTGACCGGCGCCAATGTCGATCGCCTGATGGCTGTCGCCGCGGACTGCCTCCCGGAGGGCGAGCCGTTTTTCCCGGCCGATGTCGTGACGGATCAACCGATGCGATTTGTCGCAACCGAAACCATCCGGGAGAAAATCCTCCATCATACCCGGGAAGAGATTCCGTACTCCGTGGCCGTCGTGATGGAGGAGTTTAAGGAAGAACCCCAAAAACCCGTTCATATTCGCGCGGTGATTCTCGTAGAGCGGGATTCGCAAAAGGGAATCTTGATCGGGAAAAAAGGGGAGATGTTAAAGATGGTCGGGACCGAGGCCCGAATCGAGCTGGAGGCGTTGTTAGGCACCAAGGTATTTTTGGAACTATGGGTGAAGGTCCAAAAAGATTGGCGGCAGGATGAAAACGTATTGAAGGAATTGGGGTATTAAAGCTAAACATTAAGAAAACAACATAACCCATGTCATTATTTGAAACAGAAGCCATCGTCTTGAATGGAATGCGATTGGGAGAAGCGGACAAGCTGGTGACGCTTCTGACCGCAAAAAGGGGCAAGGTCAAGGCCGTTGCCAAAGGAGCCCGGCGGCCCAAGAGCCGGTATGGTGCATCCCTCGAGCCGTTTACCTATTGTAATGTGATCCTGTTCGACAAGAAACCGACGGTGTTGATGCGAATGAGCCAGGCCGATATTCTTAAGCCCTTCATAAAAATCCGCGGAGACCTGGACCGGATCCAGGCAGCGTCGCGGATGGCGCAGATGGTTTCGGCCCTTCTCCCTGAAGGGGAGGCCAATCCCAAAATCTTTTCGTTGCTTCGGACCGGCCTGGGTGAGGTCGAAAAAAGCGATCATCTGGAGTGGTTGGTTCGCGTATTTGAAATCCGCTGCTTAAAACACGCGGGTTACCAGGCTCGCCTGGACCGCTGCTTAACTTGCCACCGTGAGATCGATTCGAAGCCGGTCTATTTTTCACCCAAGAACGGCGGAACCTTATGCGGTTCCTGCGCGCGGACTATCAGCGATCCGCTGGAGCCCGTCTCGGCGGGAACGGTCTCGCTGCTTCGTCTCGTGGGCCGTATGAACTGGTCCGGCCTGTTTCGCCTCAAGGCGACCCCAAAGATGCTACAGGAAGTCAAAAGCGTCAACGACGCCCACCTGACCTTCATCCTCGGAAAATCGCTCTAAGGATTAATATTGTCGTTGGCGGCCTTGTCGTTTAACCGACCCTAATCCCGATTACATCCCGTCGAGAGCACGGTTCGTTTTACGAATTTTCCTTTGACAACTCCGCGGTTTCTATTTATAATAGTTTGATTTAGAGAATTACATCGAGGTTAAAACATCTTGCAAACGGCGATCCGAAATTTTTCAATTATCGCCCACATCGATCACGGGAAATCCACCTTAGCCGACCGGATTCTGGAACAGACCGGAGCCATCACTCAACGGGAACAACGTGACCAGATCCTGGATGCCATGGATCTGGAACGCGAGCGCGGGATCACGATCAAGGCCCACGCAGTTCGGCTCGAATATCGGGCGGACGACGGCCGCCTGTACCATCTTCATCTGATCGATACGCCCGGCCACGTGGACTTCGCCTACGAAGTGTCGAGAAGTCTGGCCGCTTGCGAAGGCGTTCTGCTGGTCGTCGACGCCACGCAGGGCGTCGAGGCCCAGACGATTGCGAACGCCTATCTGGCCATGGAGCACAACCTCACCATTCTTCCCGTGATCAACAAGATCGACCTTCCCAGCGCGGATGTCGACCGGGTCGCCCGGCAGATCAAGGAAGTCCTGGGCCTGGACCGTTCCGAGGCCTTGCTGGCCAGCGCAAAAGAGGGGATCGGGATCAAGGAAATCCTGGAAGCGATCATCGCGCGCATCCCGCCGCCGCGGGGCAATCCGGACAAACCGCTTAAGGCCCTGATCTTTGATTCCTGGTTCGACAATTATCAGGGGGCGATCGTGCTGACCCGCGTGATCGACGGCCGGGTCGGGGTCGGCTCCAAGATCCGGCTGATGTCCACGCAGAAAGAATTCGAGGTCGTCGAACTCGGTTTCCTGACTCCGAAAAAGAAGTCGGTTCCGGAATTATCCGCGGGCGAGGTCGGCTATTTGATCGCCGGTTTTAAAAAGGTAAGCGACACGAAAATCGGCGAGACGATCACGGACGCGCTTCATCCGACGAGCGAGCCATGCCCGGGTTATAAAGAGATCAAGCCGATGGTCTTCTGCGGGTTGTATGCCGTCGATAGTGAGCAGTTTGAGGACCTGCGGGACGCGCTGGAAAAATTACGATTGAACGACGCCTCCTTCAGCTACGAGCCGGAGACGTCGCTCGCACTGGGGTTCGGGTTTCGGTGTGGTTTTCTCGGGCTCCTTCACATGGAGATCATTCAGGAGCGTCTGGAGCGGGAATACGGTCTGAACCTGATCAGCACGGCCCCGACCGTGATCTACCAGGTCCTGACGAACCGGGGCGAATGGCTTTCGATCGACAACCCGGCCAAGTTGCCCGATCCGTCCCGGATTCAACGATTCGAAGAGCCGTATATCCGTGCCACGATTCTGACGCGCGAGCAGTACGTCGGCTCGATGCTGGCGCTCTGCCAGGAAAAACGCGGCGTCCAGCTCGAGATGAACTACCTCGACGTCGACCGCGTGATGCTGGTCTATGAACTGCCGCTGAACGAAATTATCATGGATTTTTACGACCGATTGAAATCTCTAAGCAAGGGCTATGCATCGCTGGATTACGAGCATATCGGATACCGCGAATCGGACCTGGTCAAGGTGGACCTCCTGCTGAACGGGGAAAACGTCGATGCGCTGTCCTTCATCGTCCATAAGGAGAAGGCTTACACCCGCGCGCGTCTGATCGCGGAGAAATTGAAAGAGGTTATTCCACGACAGATGTTCGAGGTGGCGATCCAGGCCGCGATCGGAAGCAAGATCATCGCCCGCGAGACGATCGGGGCGATGCGGAAAAACGTCACCGCCAAATGTTATGGCGGCGACATCACACGAAAGAGGAAATTATGGGAGAAACAGAAGGAAGGAAAGAAACGTATGAAGCAGGTGGGGCGGGTGGAAATCCCGCAGGAAGCGTTTCTCGCTCTGCTGAAGGTGAAAGAGTAACGCCCACCTCATTGGAGAAGGCTCGTACACGATCGCAATTCCGTGAATACGCCGAAGCGGTCATTATCGCGGTCCTCCTTGCTTTATTTATTCGGACCTTCATCGTTCAGGCGTTTAAGATCCCCTCCGGCTCCATGACCGAGACGCTCCAGATCGGGGATCATATCCTGGTGAATAAGTTTTTATACGGGGTCAAAATTCCATTCACGGATCTGGAGTTGTTCCCGATTCGGATGCCGCACCGGATGGATATCATCGTGTTCAAGTACCCGGAGGACGAATCCAAAGATTTCATCAAACGGGTGATTGGAGAGCCGGGGGATAAGATCGAGGTCCGGGACAAAACGGTCTATGTCAACCAAAAGCCCCTCGTCGAGCCGTACGTCATCCACCGGGATTCGATGATCCTGCCGCCCGGGGCCCAGTCGCCCCGGGATAATATGGGGCCGCTGACCGTGCCGGCCGATTCCTATTTCGTGATGGGAGACAACCGGGATCAGAGTTTGGACAGCCGATTCTGGGGGTTTGTGAAGCGGGAAAAAATCAAGGGAAAGGCCTTCATGATCTATTGGTCCTGGGACGGTCCGCATACCTGGGTTCGCTGGAACCGGATCGGGCATTTGATTTCATGAAACCCTCTTCGCTCATTCATAAACCGGACCGTTCCGAACGGCTGGTCCAGTACTGCAAGCGTTTTTCGAACGTCCGTCTAATGGTCGTTGGAGATGTGATGCTGGACCATTACATCTGGGGGGGCGTCGAACGCATATCCCCGGAAGCGCCCGTTCCGGTCGTCGCGGTCTCGAATGAATCCATTCACCTGGGCGGCGCCGCGAACGTCGCCCACAATGTCGTCTCCCTCGGCGGAAAGGTCGATCTCTGCGGCGTAATCGGAACGGATGATTTCGGCGGCCGGATTCTCCGCGAGTTAAATCGGCTGAAGATCGGGACGGAAGGACTCCTGGTGGATCCGGACCGCCCGACGACCAAGAAGACCCGCGTCATCGCGCATAACCAGCAGGTGGTCCGGTTTGACCGCGAACAGCGTCAGGCCGTATCGGAAAAAATCCGGCGATCCCTTCTCGAGTTCATCGGCCGCCGCATCCGGCGTGTGGACGGGCTGGTGGTCTCGGATTATTCCAAGGGCGTGATCACGGGGGAACTGATGAAAGACCTGATCGCCCTGGCGCATCATCACGACGTGCCGATCATCGTGGATCCCAAGGTGGGACATCTCTCGTTTTATAAAGGCGTCCAAGTGATTACGCCCAACACGGTCGAAGCCTTCGGAGCGGCCGGCTTGGAAAACCGATCGGAGGACGATTTGATGCGGGCGGGTCAAATCCTGCTGGAGCGGCTTGGATGCCGGGCCGTCCTGATCACACGGGGGGAGCACGGAATGAGTCTATTTGAAAGCAATGGAAAGGTGACCCATATTCCGACCGTGGCCCGGGAAGTGTATGACGTGACCGGAGCGGGCGATACGGTGATCGCCACATTGGCGTTGGGATTGTGCGCGGGCGCCACGATGCAGGATGCGGCGCTCCTGGCCAATTACGCCGCCGGGATTGTGGTCGGAATCGTCGGGACGGCGACGGTTCGGCAGGCACGGCTGACCCAGATTCTGCGCGGACGGATTCCTTCATGAAGACGGTGATCGTCATACCGGTACGCTATGCCTCCAGCCGGTTCCCGGGAAAACCGCTCATTTCAATCGGCGGGAGCCACTTAATCCGGCAGATCTGGGAGCGGGCCCGAGAGAGCCGCCTGGCCGAGCGTCTGATCGTGGCGACCGATGATGAACGGATCCGCAAAGCGGGGGCCTCCTTCGGAGCGGACGTGATCATGACGGAAGGCGAGTTTCGAACCGGAACGGACCGTTTGGCCTGGGTTGCGGAGCGGGTGCTCGCGGACGCCTATCTCAATCTCCAGGGCGATGAATTGATCCAGGATTCGAAGATCCTGGATGATTTGATTGCTTCGTTCAAGGCGGCCCAACCCCTGATGATGGGGACACTGAAACGGGCCGCTTCCTCCCCGGACGAAAGGAAAAATCCGAATGTCGTGAAGGTGGTGACGGATCGGGAAGGATACGCGCTCTATTTTTCACGTTCGCCGATCCCGTTCCACCGCGATCCGGATGCAGCACCTAAGTCCGACAGGTCAGACATATCCGGAGCGCCGTTCTATAAACACTTGGGAATTTATATTTACCGCAGAGACCTGCTTCAGCAATTTACGCGGCTCCCCACGGGTTTCCTGGAAGAGCATGAAAAATTAGAACAGCTTCGGGCACTCGAAAACGGGATCCGGATCAAGGTTTGGGATACTTCGCTGGACTCCTTGCGAATCGACACCCCGGAGGACGTCAAAGTTGCGGAACGCTTTTTGACGAACGCGGTGCCGGGACGGGTTCCAAGAGGAGTTTCGAGAGGCGCGCAATGACGACGGGCAAGAAGGCGGGTAAGACGAAATACATTTTCGTAACCGGGGGCGTGGTTTCCTCGCTCGGAAAAGGCCTAGCCTCGGCCTCGATCGGCAACCTGTTGGAGAACCGCGGGCTGACCGTGACCTTCCTCAAACTGGATCCTTACATCAATGTGGATCCCGGCACGATGAATCCCTACCAACACGGGGAGGTGTATGTCACCGACGACGGCGCCGAGACGGATCTGGACCTCGGGCATTATGAACGATTCACGTCGGTCGTGATGTCGCAGAAGAACAACTCGACCGCCGGCAAGATCTACCACAGCGTCATTACCAAAGAGCGCCGTGGCGATTACCTGGGCGGTACGGTTCAGGTGGTGCCGCATGTGACCGACGAGATCAAAAACGCGATACAAAACGTCGCCGACGGCGTCGATGTCGTCATCGTCGAAATCGGCGGAACGGTCGGCGACATTGAGAGCCTCCCGTTTCTGGAGGCCATCCGGCAGTTTCCTTTCGATGTGGGCCGCGAAAACGTCCTCTACATCCATGTCACGCTCGTCCCGTTTATCAAAACGGCGGATGAATTGAAGACGAAGCCGACGCAGCACAGCGTGAACAAGCTCCGGGAGATCGGGATCCAGCCGAACATTCTCCTTTGCCGTACGGACCGTCAATTGACGGTCGATATCAAAAAAAAGATCGCGTTGTTCAGCAACCTGGAAAAGGAGGCGGTGATCACGGCCAAGGACGTGGATACGATTTACGATGTTCCGCTCGTCTTTCACCAGGAAGGGCTGGACGAGCGGATCGTCCAGCAACTCCGCCTGAACTCGAAACCGCCGCAATTGTCCCCGTGGAAGGAACTGGTGGAGCGGATCCGGCATCCCAAACATAAGACCCGGATCGCGCTGGTCGGGAAATACATCGAGCTTAAAGAATCGTACAAAAGCCTTTGCGAGGCTCTGACCCATGGAGGACTTCCCCATCATTGTGGCGTGGAAGTGATGTGGGTGGATGCCGAGGAAATCGAGCGAAAAGGGGCCGAATCTTTTTTAAGCAAGGGGGATGGGGTCCTGATCCCGGGCGGGTTTGGAAACCGGGGAATCGAAGGAAAGATCGAGGCGATCCGGTACGCGCGTGAATCCAAAACGCCTTTTTTGGGGATCTGTTTGGGAATGCAATGCGCCGCCATTGAATTCGGGCGGAACGTGGCCGGGCTCAAGGACGCGAACAGTTCCGAATTCGATCCCAAGACACCTCACCCCGTGATCGATCTGATTCCCTCCCAAAAAGATCTCGACGCGAAGGGCGGGACGATGCGTCTCGGGGCATATCCGTGCGAACTGAAGAAAGACAGCCTAGCCTATCGGGCTTACCAAACCGACCTGGTGGCGGAACGTCACCGCCACCGGTATGAATTCAACAACCGATACCTGGAGACCTTTAAGAAGGCGGGGATGATCTTCAGCGGTCTTTATCCCAAGGAACAGCTCGTTGAGATCATCGAGTTGCAGGATCACCCCTGGTTTTTAGCCACCCAGTTCCACCCGGAATTCCGTTCTCGGCCGACCGCGCCGCATCCGATTTTTCGGGAGTTTATCAAGGCGGCCCTTGGGGCCTCGCAAAATCAATGAGAACGATCGAACTTCATCACTTGACCCTCGGGAAGCAAAACCGGTTATTTCTGATCGCGGGACCCTGCGTGATCGAAGCCGAAAAGCTGATGATCGAGACGGCCCGACAACTCAAAAAAATCACGACCGAACTTTCATTGCCGCTGATTTTCAAGTCGTCCTACGACAAGGCCAATCGAAGTTCGATCCAGTCCTTCCGGGGCCCCGGCCTGGTCAAGGGGTTAAAGATCCTTCGCAAAATTAAGGACGAGTTTGAGCTCCCCATTCTGACCGACATTCATACCGCCGAGGAGGCCGAACGGGCGGCCGAGGTCGTGGATGTCCTCCAAATTCCCGCCTTTCTATGCCGACAGACGGATCTGCTCGTGGCGGCCGGAAAGACCGGCCGCGCAGTGAATGTCAAGAAAGGCCAGTTCATGGCCCCTTGGGATATGGGAAACGCGGTGGAAAAGATCGAATCAACGGACAACCATAAAATTTTGCTCACCGATCGCGGGGCCAGTTTCGGCTACAACAACCTGGTCTCGGATATGCGGGCCATACCGATTATGCAGCGGTTCGGCTATCCGGTCGTTTTTGACGCGACGCACAGTGTTCAGCTTCCGGGAGGCGCAGGAAAGACCTCTTCCGGACAACGGGAGTTTGTGTCGCCCCTGGCCCGTGCGGCCGTGGCCGCGGGTTGCGACGGCCTGTTCCTGGAGGTTCATCCCGACCCGGATCACGCTCCCTCCGATGGCCCGAATATGGTACCTTTGAAAGAGTTGCCCACTTTATTGAAACAGGTGAAACGGATTTACGAAGCGATTCAAGGCCCCCATTAAACATGGGGGGGAGGGGGGAGAGCATTCTAACCATGGTCGAAGAAACTGCCAAAAAGGTGTTGCGGCTCGAGGCCCAAGCGATCCAGGACCTGATCGGGCGAATCGATCGAAACTTCGCCCGGGCGGTGGGTCTTTTGGAGAGCTGCAAGGGCCGGGTGGTCATCACCGGTATGGGAAAGTCCGGGCTCATCGGGAAAAAGATCGCGGCGACGCTGGCCAGCACTGGGACCCCGGCTTTTTTTCTGCACCCGGCCGAAGGGGTTCACGGCGACCTGGGAATGGTGTCCAAAGGCGATGTCGTTGTCATGATTTCCAATCGAGGCGAGACCGAGGAACTTATCAAGATTCTTCCGGCCTTCAAACGTCTGGCTGTCCCGATCCTCTGTTTGACCGGCAATACCCGGTCCACGCTGGCCGTGAACAGCGACACGGTCATCGACGTCGGCGTGAAAGAAGAGGCCGGTCCACTGGGCCTCGTACCGACGGCCAGTACGACGGCGGCCTTGGCGATGGGGGATGCCCTCTCCGTGGCGCTCCTGGAAAAACGGGGGTTCAAGGACGAAGATTTCGCCTATTCCCATCCCGGCGGCAGTCTCGGGAAAAAACTTCTCCTTAAAGTAACGGATGTTTGGCACCACGGTCCTGCGGTTCCTCGCGTTACCGAAAAGACCCCCTTGAAGGATGTCATCGTCGAGATGACCTCAAAAAAAATGGGAATGACCACGGTCGTCACCTCGCGGGGAACGCTTTCGGGTGTCGTTACGGACGGGGATCTCCGGCGATTGCTCGAGCGTGAGCGGACCCCCATGCGGCTGAAAGCGGCCGATGTGATGACGCGAAAGCCCAAGGTGATCGCGTCCACGGCCCTGGCGGCCAAGGCAGTCCAGATCATGGAGCAATTTTCGATCACGTCCCTGGTGGTGGTGGACGCACAACGCAAGGTCCTCGGAGTGGTCCATCTGCACGATCTTTTGAAGGCGGGCGTGGTCTGATTATTATTTAGCGTGACAATCGTGAAAATTCCTAAAGCGATTCTTGAAAAGGCCCGGCGGATAGAATTTTTGCTGCTCGATGTTGACGGCGTCATGACGGACGGCACGATTTACATCGATGCGGATGGACGGGAAACGAAGGCCTTCAATATCTACGACGGTTCCGGCATCCATATGATTCGAAAGGCCGGGGTGCGGGTCGGGATCATCACGGGCCGGCAATCGGCCATCGTGGACTATCGCGCTCAGGAACTGGGGATCGCGGAGGTCCATCAAAGGGTATTGGACAAAATCAAGGTTTATGATGAACTCCTTCGCAAGTACGATCTGCAGGATTTTCAAATGGCCTACATCGGAGACGACGTAATCGATCTCCCGATTCTGGAACGGGCCGGACTTTCGGTGGCCGTTCCGAACGCGCATCCGGACGTGAAGAGGCGTGTGGATTGGGTGACGCAAAAAGCGGGAGGGTCCGGGGCCGTTCGTGAAGTGACGGATCTCTTGTTGACGGCACGCACATCTCAACGTCGATCCTAAAACGGCTTAAGGCCGTGAGCGGGGTTGCCGCGGCCGCAACGTAACGCAACCGATGGCCCGGACACCGTTCGGCAAACAGACGCAAAGGCTCCTCCGCTTTTTCCTCTGGGCCGGGTTGATGGGATTGCGTTCCATCTTGCGGTGGATTCCGTGGAACATCGGCCTTTCGCTGGCCGGCGGCCTGGGTGCGGCGGCGTACTTTCTCCTTGTGAAAGAGCGGCGAAGGGCGCTTCATCATCTTCAGTTGGCGCTGGGCGGGGAGCGGTCATCCGGAGACCGACAACGAATCGCCCTTGAAAGTTTTCGAAACTTAGGCCGGACCTTTTTCGAGGTTTTAAACCTGGACCGGCTGACACGGGATGACATCGATCGGCTTGTAAAGTTCGAAGGGGAGGAGGCCCTCAAAGCGGCTGCGGCGGGTGGCCGCGGCGTCCTCTTTGTCACGGCCCATATCGGGAACTGGGAACTGATGGGCCGGGTGGTGTCCATGCACTATCCCCTGGCCGTGATGGCCGCGCCGATTTATGATCGCCGCGTGGAAAAGATCATGATCGGTCTTCGAGCGGCCCATGGGATCGAAACGCTGGTTCGGGCCAGCCCCGGCTCCTTAAAGCGGTTGATTGCGATGCTTCGGCGGGGAGGAGTGGTCGGCTTGTTGATCGATCAGGACACCAAAACGGACGGCGTTTTCGTCCCTTTTTTCCATCAGGAAGCCTACACGCCAACCGGGCCTGCAAGCTTGGCCTTTCGAACCGGCGCTTCCGTGGTGGTGGGATTTATCATCAGAGAGGGCGTAGAGCGGCATCGGATCATCATTCAAGGGCCTCTGGATATTTCTCCGACCGGACACATGGAGCGGGATGTCCGGGATCAA